>JADMIO010796506.1_pt1 | contig 64949 bp, 67 predicted proteins | sample 8958161 | NCBI WGS metagenome assembly JADMIO01 (sample SAMN16585339, study PRJNA669376) | soil metagenome | isolation source: Crop rotation soil | place: USA: Cullars Rotation, Alabama | collected 2011 | reverse complement strand
CCGCGACTTCAAGTCACGTGAATTCCAAGCTTCGGATCCCACTGTGCTGGAAAGACGAGCTGTTTGTGCACCCATGCTGATGACCTTATGTGTTACTGGAAACGCCGGGGGGAAGTGAAAACAATTGTAAAGGATCCCGCCAAGCACAGCAGATGTCGTCGGGGATTGGCGCCTCTATCCTGACAACTTGTCGGCTTTGCGGATGCGGAAACGTGATCCGCCAGGCATGAAGTGCCTGGCGTGAGATGAGCGGATCAGGTGAGCCGTATGTGCGATCGCCGGCAATCGGCGATCCGGTTGCGGCAAAGTGCACGCGAATCTGGTGCGTGCGCCCAGTGCCGAGCCGGCAGCTCACCAGCGAATACCCGTCGCCGTTCGCGACGACGGAGTAGGTTGTCTCGCTCGGAACACCCGCCGGATCGGTAATGACCCTGCGGCGATCAACGGGATCGCGGCGCAGCGGCAACGCGATCCGTCCTTCGGCCGGCCGCGGCATACCGCGGACCACCGCCAGGTATTCCTTGATCACGCGGGCCGCGCATGCATCGCGTTGAATGCGTGCATGCACACCCGCGGAAAGAGCGACCACGACGACGCCCGACGTGTCCTTATCCAGACGACTGACAAGTCCCGGACGTACGTCTTTTCTGTTGCGAACCCGCCACAGAACGCCATTCAAAAGTGTTCCCGACGGATTGCGGAACGAGGGATGGACGACCATCCCCGCAGGTTTGTTCACGGCCATCAACGCCTCGTCTTCGTAAAGAACATCGAGGGGAAGCGGCTCGGCGGCCGCCCGTTCGCGCATGCGCGACCGGTCTGGCAGCGCCACTTCGACGTCGGTTCCTTGACGAACGTGCATCGACGACCGGCCCGCCGGCGTCCTATTAACCGATACCAGACCATCGGCTATCCACCGCTGCGCACGAGCCCGCGACATACCGGACACCTGGGTAACGCGCCGGACCAGCACCTGATCCAGTCGTAAGCGCACATCGCCACGATCCGCCGTGAAGTGGATAACCAAGAACTGTTACTCGTCTATCTCTGCCGGAGGCCGACTAATAACCATTGGACGGCCAAAGGCTGAAGATAGACTGTACGAAAAGGGGACGGAAGCCACATGAACCTGAGGATGCCACAGCCCGACCAGGCAATACGAGGCCGTGAGGAGGCAATGGACGTACCCGACACGCATTTCGTGAACGGCCATCGCATCGTGCCGCCGTTTCCGGACGGTCTCGAGCAGGCGATGTTCGGAATGGGATGCTTCTGGGGCGCGGAGCGGAAGTTCTGGGAAGCACCCGGTGTCTACTCCACTGCCGTCGGATACGCCGGTGGCTACACGCCGAACGCGACCTACCGTGAGGTGTGCTCCGGCATGACCGGTCACGCCGAGGTCGTACTCGTCGTCTTCGATCCGAAAGTCACTTCCTACGATGCGTTGCTCAAGATCTTCTGGGAGAACCACGATCCAACGCAGGGCATGCGGCAGGGCAACGACATCGGCACGCAGTATCGTTCCGCCATCTACACGTTCTCGCCGGAACAGAAGCGTGCGGCCGAAACATCGCGGCAGCTCTTTCAGGACCGGCTGAACGACGCTGGCTTCGGCCGGATCACGACGGAAATCGCGGATGCCCCGCCGTTTTATTACGCCGAGGACTATCACCAGCAATATCTCGCCAAGAACCCGGCGGGTTATTGCGGTCTGGGTGGCACCGGTGTGAGCTGCCCGGTCGGTGTGAACGCGTAAATCGCCGACGCGCGGCGTCCACTCGGTATAATCGCGGTTCATGAGCCGAGTTTCGTACGCGAACACACCGTCCACCCTCGATCAGGAAGCCCTGCGTACGACCCACAGAGTGCGGATTGTATCGGCTGCGGAAGAAGGGACTGGCGTGAACGCGCTGCCTGGCGGCGTCTACGGGTTCACGTATTCACCAGGTCTTTCGAACGCGCCGCTCTTCGCCGAGCGTCGGTTCCGCAGCTACGAAACCCACAAGCTCGCGACCGGCGAGGTTTACATCGTCGGATTCGCGGATGTGGAAACGGCTGCGGTACTCGCGTCGAGCAGCGCCGACCAGATCATTCACATTTACCCCGAACCGGACGAGAAGGCACCCGTGCTGGTGAAGATTCCGTACTCGCGCATTCGACAGCATCGGCAGTATGCTGTGCCGAACCAGGGTGGCTTCACGGTGACCGTCGTCGGAAGTTAGAAGTTCGACCTTCAATCATTCGAGCTTCTCTCCACGGGACGACTCGGATCAGATTCCCACTCCGACCAGGACCCAGCGAACAATCGTGCTCCGTGCAGCCCCGCATGCTCCATTGCGAGCAGGTTGTGGCATGCCGTGATGCCCGACCCACAATACATGACGGCCTGAGTGGCCGGACTGCCGCCGAGTATTGTTTCGAAGTCAGTCCTCAGTTCGCGTCGTGAACGCATCGTCCCGGCTTCGGTCACGTTGTGGCGGTAGTACCGGTTCCGCGCACCCGGAATGTGGCCGTAGATCGTGTCGAGCGGGTCAGGCTTGCCGGCATAACGGTCAGGCGATCTCGCGTCGATCAGCAGCACCGACGGATCGCCGAGATGGGCCAGCGTCTCGTCAACCGTGACCCGCATTTCGCTGCGCAGCCGGGGTGTGAAACCTGCGGGCCGACGTCTTTCAACCTCGCTGCGCACCGGGCGTCGCTCCCGCGTCCACTTGGCAAAACCACCGTCGAGGACTGCCACCGCCTCGTGCCCCAGATAACGCAGCATCCACCACAAGCGGCTGGCGAATGCGCCTGCTTCCTGGTCATAGGCGATGACCTGAGTGTCGTCGGCAATTCCGAGCCGGCCGAACATCGCCGCCATGTGTTCGACCGCGGGTAACGGATGACGTCCGTTCGTTCCGGTCCGCTCTCCGGCGAGATCGTGCGCGAGGTCGGCGAATACCGCTCCGGGAATGTGTGCAGCCGCGTACTGCGCGTGCCCCCATTTCTCGTCGTTGAGGTTGTAACGGCAGTCGACGACGAGCCATGAGGCGTCCGCAAGGTGTTCTGCGAGCACATCGGTTGAGATCAAGGTCGTATGCATGGCGTTCGCATTGCACGAGCAGCGCCCGGAGATTTTATATGAGCCGATTGATCCTGACGGCGGCAACAGTCCTGTTTCTGGGGCTCAGCAGCGGCTGCATCGAAGCGCGCCATGGAAGGCCTATCGTCGGTGGAAGCGTGGTACCGAATCCCACCGGGACGATTTCCGGTATGGTGACGAACTCGGCAGGAACGCCGCTCGAAGGTCGTCGCGTCACCGCAATCGACACCACAACGGAACAGCACTACGACGCCACCACGGAGAAAAACGGCGGCTACACCATCAAGGTGCCGCCCGGCCGTTATCGGATGGAAGTCGAGCTGCGCGGCGGCGATCAATTGGCGCAGCAGCCCGAACAGACACACGTCAACGTCGGCGACGTCGACGCTCAGATGAATTTTGTGATTGGACGGTAACGGGAAATCCCAAATTCGTTTTGGGATTTACATCCTTTCCAAAGCCGCGATGCGCACTTCGAGCGGAGGATGTGTGTGGAAGAACACCATCCAGTTCCGCGCCCCATTGATCTTGAGCGTCGCGAGCGCCTGATTCCGCGTGTCAACCGCCTCCTCATTCGCGGCCAGACGCCGAAGCGCCCCAATCATCCGTTCGCGTCCGGCCAGCGTCGCCCCGCCCTTGTCGGCGCGGAACTCCCGCTGGCGTGAGAACCACGCCGTGATGAGCGACCCGAGGATACCGAGGACGATCTGCAGCGCGATGACGACGAGAAACGATCCGCCGCTTGAACCGCGTTCCCGCGAATCGCCACGGTTGGCGATTACGTACGCGATCAAACGCGAAAAGAAGATCACGAACGCGTTGATGATGCCCTGGAGAAGCGTCATCGTCACCATATCGCCATTGGCGATGTGTGTGACCTCGTGACCGAGCACGCCTTCCACTTCATCGTCATTCATCGATCGTAGAAGTCCGGTGGAGACCGCCACCAGCGCACGGCTCCTGCTCGGGCCGGTCGCAAACGCGTTCACCTCGGGCGAATCGTAGATACCCACTTCGGGCATGGGGAGACCCGCCTTCTGTGCGAGCCCGGCGATGATGCCGTAAACGCGATCGGCGCGCGGATCACCCGTCCGCCCGTCCACGATGGTCATTCCCGTCGACATCTTCGCCATCCACCGCGAGATGAGCAGAGAGATGACGGATCCGGTCATGCCCCAGACCAGACTGAACCCGGCCAGAGCGCCGATATTCAGGCCGCCGGGACCGACGTACCGGTCGACGCCGAGGATTCTCAGCACGATCGTCAGCGTCAGGACGACGGCAATGTTGGTCGCGATAAACAGGAAAATGCGCTTACCCATGGCCTGAGGATAGCACCTCTGCTTTGTTAGACGCGCCGCGGCATCCGGCGGTTTCTCAGTTTCGCAATGCCTCGGCGAGGCGATGCAGAAACAGCCCGACGTCGGTCACGACCCCTACGGTCTGCATCGACCCTCGATCGCTCAGCTTCGTCACGACCGCCGGATTGATATCGACGCAGACGACGCGCACCCAGGAGGGGAGCATGTTGCCGACGCCGATGCTGTGGAGCATCGACGAGAGCATCAGCACCAGCTGGACGTTGTTTGACAACACCTCCGCGTAACGTTCCTGCGCCGCAATGAGGTCCATCTCGGTTTCCGGCAGCGGGCCGTCATCGCGGATGCTGCCGGCCAGTACGTATTCCACACCATGCTTCACACACTCGAACATCACACCCGATTTGAGGACGCCACTGTCGACGGCGGCGCGGATCCCACCGGCGCGGTTGATCGTGTTGATCGCGGCCATGTGATTGCGGTGCCCCTGCTCGACAGGCGCTCCTGCCGCCAGGTCGATGCCGAGCGACGTGCCCGACAGGGCGAATTCGATGTCGTGAACAGCCAGCGCATTCCCCGCGAGGACGGCGTTCACGAACCCGCCACGAATCAGCTCCGAGAAATGCTCCACGCCGCCCGTGTGCACGACGACTGGTCCGGCGACGACGGCAATTCGTCCGCCGGATTTTTTCACTTCCTTCATCATCGCGGCGATTCGCGCCACGCTTCCCTCGACGCGGCGCTCGGAAGAGACGTCATTGCTCATGAACGCAAAGCCGAGGCGGTCGCGTTCACGGAATTCGGGCGTCACACGAATTCCTTCGTGACCACACACGATCGAGTCGCCGGCTTTGACGTCGCGCAGCTTGCGGCACATCGGCCCGCCGTTCTCGATGACGATGACCGCATCCATCCGCTGTTTCTCGACTTCCCGCCACCGTCCACCAACCCTCACGTGCGTGCGATGGTTCGTCGTCGAGTAGAAGTCATCGGGGACGCAACGGTCCTTCTCGGCGGGCTTGAGCAGCGCGTTGCGCTCCCGGACCGGATGGCACCCCCACGTCGTCAGCTGCTGGAGGAGTTCGTCGAGCTGCTGCGAATCGGACGCACTGATGCGCATCTCGATTCGGGACGGGTCGTCATTGGTCCGCCCTATATCGAACTTGAGGATTTCGTATTGCGCCCGGTATTCGATGATTTTGTCGAAGATTGCCGACAGATGGCCGGAGTCTATGAGATGGCCTTCGGCCTCTATCGTGTCGCTGGCAGCCATCCGGCCATTCTATTTGTGATTTGCGATCGGTGATGACCGATTCACCGACCACAAATCGCAAATCGTCAAATCAGATCACCCTGTACGGCGCATCGATGCGACCGCCGCGGCGACCATGCCGGCAATGGCGACCAGCGACAGCGCCCGTCCTGCATCGGACAGCATCACTCGGGTCAACGTCGCGCGACGCATTTCGTGCCCCTGTGTTGATCCGCGGCGCGAGCTGTCGTGCGTTGGCTCGTACAACGCGTCCGGCCGTCCGGTCTGGTAGTCCTTCTTCTGTGCGCTGAACAACTTCCTTTCCATGTAGTAGTCGGTCATGCGGGGGGCGAACACGCCCATGATGACGTTCATCTTCGTCATGCCGCCGACCGTCACGTCGCGGATCGGCCGTTCGGCGCAACGCAGGATCGCGTATGCCACTTCTTCGGGTGCGTAGACGGGAGACGGCAGATCCGGGTCCTTGTCCATATAGCTGCGCGCGTGATCGATGAACATCGTATTGGTGGCGCCCGGTTTGACGAGCGAGACCGAAATCGGTGCGTCTTGTTCTTCGAGCTCCATGCGCAGCGCGTCGGTGTAGGCCTTTACGGCGTGCTTCGACGCGGAATAGACGCCCTGGAGCGGTATCGCGCGATCGGACACTTCCGATCCGATGTTGATGATGGCGCCGCCGCGTTCACGCAGGTGGGGCACGGCGGCGCGGCAGCCGTGCACGACGCCCCAGAAATTGACGTCAAACAACCGCCGCTTGTCCTCGAGCGGGACCTCGGTGAGGCGGCCGTAGATAGAAATGCCGGCGTCGTTCACCCACGTGTCGAAGCCGCCGAACTCCTGAATCGCAGTTCGTGCGAGCGCCTGCATGGCGTCGGGATTCGCGACGTCGCCCGCGTAGTACGTGGCGCGTCCGCCTTGCGACCGAATGCGGTCACAGACCCGGCGCAGGTCTTCCTCGCTTCGTGCGTTCAGCACGACACGGGCACCGCGGCTGGCGGCCAGCTCCGCCGTCGTTAGGCCGATGCCGCTCGATGCGCCCGTGATGACGATGACTTGCTCGCTGACGTTCTTGAGTTTCAGTCCCATGCACTTGCCTCCGCTGCGGGCGGAGCAATGCAACGTGACTGCCTGTCAGCCTTCCGGCGCGAACTTGTAGCCGACGCCGCGAACGGTCTGCAGAAAGCGCGGCGACTCGGGCCGATCTTCGAGGTATTTGCGCAGACGGACGATGAAGTTGTCGATCGCCCGTGTGTCGGTCTCTTCGTGGAGCCCCCACACGTGCTCGAGGAGTGTTCCGCGCGAGATGGGCTGACGGGCATGCGTCACGAGATATCGAAGCAACTCGCACTCCATGCGCGTCAGCCGATAGGAAGTTCCACGCGCACGGACTTCCATTGCGGTGAAATCCAACGTGCGCCCCGCGAAGGTGTAAGTGTCAGCCGCTACGGCGTGGCTGGCGCCGGTCTGCGCTTCGTTCCAGAGACGGCGGCGCAGCAGGCCATTGATGCGAGCGATCAGAATGGCGAGCTCGAAGGGCTTCGGCAGGTAGTCGTCCGCGCCCGCCTCGAACCCTCGAAGCACGTCTTCCGGACGGCCGCGTGCGGTCAGCATCAGAATCGGCACGAACTGTCCGGCGGCCCGCAGCGTCGTGGCGACCGCGAACCCGTCGCGTCCGGGCAACATCACATCGAGCACGACCACGTCGTAGCTGCGGCGATCTTCGAGAATCGAGGCGAGCGCCCGCTCGCCGTCGGCCGCAATGGTCACGTCGTGTCCTTCGGCCTCGAGATTGAAGCGGAGTCCGTCGGCGATATGCTGCTCGTCCTCGACGACGAGAATTCGACTCATGATCGGATCGCCGTCGCGGTTCGGGATTCGAGATTCGGGCTTCGCCTCATCACGCAAGTCGCGGTAGTTCGAGTGTGAACGTCGCGCCGCGTCCTTCGCCTTCGCTCTGGGCGAACACCCGGCCGCCATGGGCGCGCGCAATCGAACGAACGATGTAGAGGCCCAGCCCTGTTCCCTTGACCTGTTTCAGCCCGCGGCTTTGAACACGGTAAAAGCGCCGGAAGATCCGCTTCAACTGTTTGCGCGGAATTCCAACACCACGGTCCTGCACGCGAACCCACACGGTATCGGGCGACGGCGCCGCTACACCGACCGTGACCCGGACGATCTCACTCGAATACTTGACCGCGTTGTCGAGGAGGTTGACGACGACGGTGCGCAATTCCTCGGCGTCGCCTCGAACCATCAGCGGACCGTCGTCGTGTGATTCGACCATGATCGCGCCCGGGTGCAGGTGGTGCCGCTGTACCGCGAGGTCGACGCATTCCCGGGTCAGCGTTGCCATGTCCACCGGGGCGCGCGCGATCACCTTCGGCTTCTGACTTGCGGCGCCGGCCTTGAGCACCTGATCGACGGTGCGATGCAGTCGTTCGGCGTCGGCGAGCATGACGTCGTAGAAACCGCGGCGTTGCTCGTCGGTGAGCGAGCGCGATTGCAGCGTCTCCAGGTAGAGGCGGATCGAGGCGATCGGCGTCTTCAGCTCGTGGGTAACCGAGTTGATGAAGGTGTCGTGATCCTCGTTGCGTCGTATTTCGAGCACGAGAAACACGGTGTAGACGATGAGACCGGCGATGATCAGCCCGAACGTGATGATGCCGAAGATGAGCACCCGCAGCGGCGCCCCTTCGGCCGTGATGACGATCCAGCCGACATTGAGCGAGATCGCCCCCGCGACCAGGAGGACACACAGGGCGACGAAGAACGCAATCGCCTTCTGGCGCCGGGTCACCGGCTCATTCTAGCGTTACGCGACGGCTTCTTCGGCAGCGACGACGGTGTCCTCTGTGAGGGTGGTCTGTGCCACCTTGGCGATCTTCACGTCCCACGCCAGTCCGAGGAGACGCAGCGTGCTGATGCCGATCCAGTTCAGGTCCAGCTCGTACCAGGCGAGGCCATGGCGGGCCGACACGGGGTGGGCGTGATGGTTGTTGTGCCAGCCTTCGCCGAAGGTGACGAGTGCAACCCACCAGTTGTTGGTCGAATAATCACGGGTCTTGAAGCGGCGTGAGCCCCAGAGATGGGTCGCCGAGTTCACCAGCCACGTGCAGTGGAGGCCGAAAGTCGTTCTGAAGAAGATGCCCCAAAGCACGTACGGAATACCGCCGAATACGAGAAGGCCGAGACCGACGATGACATTCGACATCCAGTGCCAGGTGGACAGGAAGACGTGTACACGGTCGCGACAGAGGTCGGGAACGTATTTGGCGAGCACCGCCGCGTCGTGGTGGAGTCCGTCACCGGTCAGAATCCATCCCATGTGGGACCACCAGGTGCCTTCGCGCGGCGTGTGCGGGTCGCCTTCGCGATCGGACTTCTGGTGGTGGATGCGGTGCGTGGCGACCCAGAAGATCGGTCCGCCTTCGAGCGCGAGCGTCCCGCAGAAGGTCAGGAAGTATTCAACCCACTTGTAGGTCTTGTAGCCGCGGTGCGTCAACAGCCGGTGGTAGGCCATGCCGATGCCCAGCATGCCACCCACGAAATACAGAATCAGCGCGGCCAGCAGCGCGCCTTTGGTGACGAAGAAAAATGCGGCAATGGCGCCAACGTGGAACGCACTCATCGCGATCGCGGTAATCCAGTTGACTCCCTTCTGATACTTGCGCCCATACATGAGCGTCGGCTGCACCACGAATTCGACCTCCGGCTGTGTAGTTATCGGAAAAGTGCCGTAGCACCATAACAACGCCGGGGGCGGCCGACTGTAAAAGTTCTGTACTTTCTTTAACTCACTTGGCGAGCAGGGGATACGGGTTGATCGGATCGCCCTTCCACCACGCGCGATCCGTGCCGAGCCGTGCAATTGCGAAATGCAGGTGAGGAGCGCTCTCTGAGGCGTTGCCCGTACTGCCGACGTATCCGAGCAACTGCCCGCGTTTGACCGGTTGGCGTTCGGCGAGGCCGGACGCGTAGCGATCGAGGTGGGCGTAGTAATACGAAAAGGTCTGAGTGGGGTCGAATTGATAAATCGTCAGCCCACCTGCCTGGCTCGTGAACAGTTTCGCGATCGTGCCGTCGTCGACCGCGTGGATCTCAGTCCCGCGCGGCGCCATGATGTCGATGGCGTCGTGGCGGCGTCCGATGGCCCGTGCGTCGTTAAACGTGTCCGTTAATCGACTTGCAGTCACGCCTTCCACGGGAATGAGCAGATTGCGCCTGGTGAGGGCACCGATAGCATCGGCCATCGACGGCGCTGCCGCTTCGACCGCTGGTGCACGCGGTGGCGGCCCTGGCGACTCGCTATCGCCGGTTGTCGCAATCGGCAATGGCTCGAGCGACTGCGACGGTCGGTGTCTCTGGACGCGATCGGTCAGCAGCGTCCCCACCAATGCACCCAGAGCGAAGGTGATACCGAAATTGATGACGCGGCTGCGAAGCTGCTCCCTCCGTCTTCGGTCGATCCGTCTCATTCGCGGAACACCACCTGGGTCCCGGGTTTGGTCCACTGGGCAACGCGATCAGCATCCCAGTTCGTCAGGCGGACGCACCCGTGCGACTCCACATGCCCGATGTTGGACGGCTCGGGCGTGCCGTGAATGCCGTAGTGCGGCTTCGAGAGGTCGATCCAGACGATGCCCACGGGGTTATTGGGCCCCGCCTGCAGCGTCGCCTTCCGGTCGCCAGGTGTCGCATCCCAGAACAGCTCAGGGTTGTAGTGGAACTTGGGATTGCGCTGCACACCATTGACCTTCCAGGTTCCAATCGGCAACGGATCGTGGGTGCTTCCACTGGTCACCGGCGCATGAAACAGGACGCGTCCGCTCGGGTCCTCAATCGTCAGCGCGCTCGTGCTCTTCGTCACGACAATCTTCACGTCCGACGCTGGCGACACCGGGGCTGGAGATCCTCCAGGTGACGCGGATGAGGGCGACACGTTCGGAACCATCAGACGTTCTCCGGCACGCTGAAACATGGCCCCTGGATTGAGCTGCTGCAGCAGCGCCGGGCTGCTGTGGAAGCGCTCGCCGAGCGCTTCGAGCGGTGTCCGATAGTTCAAGGCGTCGAGGGCCGCCTGGTCGGGAAGCTTCTGCGGAATGTCAGGCGTAAACGGTCCAGCAACGTCGCCGTCCGCTATCGTGTATTCCACGAGCGGCGGTACATCCCCTCCGGCGGCTACAAGTTGTTTCCAGGTCGGATCGTTCATCTCACCGGTGGCAGGCAACTGGTGCGAGGCCTGGAACGCAGTGAGCGCGCGTTGCAGGTTGCGCCCTGCGCGGCCATCGATCTCACCTGGTGAGAAACCGCTGCGATCGAGAGCGACCTGCGTGGCGAGGACTTCGTTGACGATCGGGACGCCAGATGCGCCTCCACTGGTGGTCGCGATCGACAGCATCAAACAGCACAGCAGGGTCAGAACTCTCATAGCCCATAAACGAGTGCAAACGATGGACCTCGGGTATGCTCGCGGTGATGGCTGTGTACTCGCTCAGCATTCACGCCGATTATCGGTGCCGCCATTCGGGCGCGTGCTGCACGGCTGACTGGGACGTGCCTGTCGAGCTCCCGTTATACAAGTCCCTGGATGAAGCACTGAGCACGGGACGAGTGGCTCCGGCTGGCCGCCCGGACGACAACACCCCCGTTCTCATCGTTGAAGAGCAGCTGCCGGACGAAGCCGCGGCGATGGTTGCGCGGACGGCAACGGGCGATTGCGTGTTCTACCACCGCAATTCGGGACTCTGCGTGATTCACCGCGACCTTGGCGAGCCGATGTTGCCGGCGACGTGCCGCCATTTCCCGCGGCTGGCCGTACGGGATGCGCGCGGAACATTCATCTCGCTGACGCATTACTGCCCGACGGCGGCAGGCTCATTGTTCCGGGACGATGTGCGGATAGAAATAGTCGAAGCCCCGCCGGCGTTTCCTGCGGCGGATTACGAAGGGCTGGTCGTCACATCGGACGACTGGCCACCGCTGCTGCGGCCCGGCTGTCTGGCAGATGCTCAAAGCTACGCGGCCTGGGAGCGTCATATGGTGGCAACCTGCGCGGATGAGTCACTTTCACCGGAAAGCGTCGTCGCGACACTCGAGCGCGATGCGCGTATCGTGCGCGGGGTGTCTCCGGCAACCAGCGAAGCTGTCGTGAATGCGATCGAACAGTTGCCACGCGCCGGTTTGAATGCTCCTGTTCCCGAGGCGCTTGATCCGAGCCTCGTGCACTATCACGAGGTTCTGAAGGCTGTGCCAGATGAATGGCGGCCTGAAGCGGACACGCGCGATCTCACCGACTGTTACCGCCGCTACGTTGCGGAGGGATGGAGGCGCTTTGACGCGCCGCTCAAACGGTATCTCGCCGCGAAGGCGTTTGCCTCCTGGACGGCGTACCAGGGTCGCGGCTTTCTCACGATCATCCGTGGTCTCGAGGCGGCGCTTGCGCTGGTGCGAGTGGAAGCGGCGAGACGCTGTCGTGACGCCAACTGCGCATTGAACGCACACTTACTGCGGGACGCATTCAGGCAAGCCGACTTCGCGCTCAATCACCTCGCCGCGGGCGATGAGCTTGCCGAGGGATGGTCCAAGGTCGAGGCATAACGGTTGCAGCAATCACGCGCCATGGATGCATTGGACCTGATCAAGCACGACCACAAACGGTTGAGAAAGCTGCTCGAGGAGACCCTCGAAGCCGAAGGCGCGGAGCGTGAACAGCGGCTCGACCATCTCCGGACTGAATTGGTCGCGCACGAACGCATGGAAGAAGAAGTGCTCTACCCTCGTCTTCGAGACGAAAAGAAGACGCACGAACCAGTCCTCGAAGGATACGAAGAACATCACGTCGCCGACGTGCTCCTTGATGAGCTGCTCGACGTTCCGCCCGAGACCGATTTGTGGAAGGCGAAGGTCAAGGTCCTCAAGGAGAACGTCGAACATCACATGGACGAGGAGGAGGACGAGCTCTTCAAGGGAGCACGCGCGGCCCTCGATCGTGAAGAACTCAATCGGCTTGGTGAACGCATGGCACAGATCAAGCGTTCGGCCGAAGATTCAGATTAGCCGTCTGCGAACACAGCGACCACGGGTCCGTGGTCGCTGGTTCCAAACTCACGCTGGACGACGCACGACGTGACGCGATCGGCAAGTTCCTGCGCCGCCAGGATGTAGTCGAGCCGCCAGCCGATATTCCGCTGTTTCATGTTGCGCCATGGCGCCCACCACGTGAACAGCTCGGCGTTGACCGGCTCCAGCTTCCTATGCACGTCTACGAGACCGTGGCTGATGATTCGTTCCATCAGCGCGCGTTCTTCTGGAAGCTGGCCAATTGCGCGGGGCTTGCGTTCTTTCGGATGGACGTCCATGTCTGTCCGCGCGACATTTAGATCGCCGCACAACACGAGCGGCCGTCCGGCGGATTGCGACTGCGATGCGTACGCATCCATCGCTTCCAGAAATCGCATTTTCGCGGGGAAATCCTTCCCGCCATTCGGGACGTAAATCGACGCGACCGTCGCCGGCAGCAGCTGCGCGGTGACGATCCGGTGCTCGTAATCGAACTCGGGGTGGTCGAAGAGCGGACGATCAGGGTGCCACGCCTTGCGCACGTGCAACCCGACGCCCGAATAGCCTTTCCCGCCGTGCCAGTAACACCAGTAACCTTCGAGCTCGCACACCCAGACCGGCAGCTGGTCGACGCCCGCTTTGATTTCCTGGAGGCAGAGCACGTCCGGCGTTTCGCGCTCGATGAAGTCGTGCAGCTCCGTCTGCCGCGCACGGATGCCGTTGACGTTCCAGGTGGCGATTTTCAATTGGAATCGAGCCAGGCCTGTGCGCTCGTGCACAACGACTGCACGTCAGCGGCAAGTTGCGGAACGAGCGTCTCTGCGCCGTCGAGATCGCCGGAGGCGCCCATCATCTCGAGCCGGCGAGCAGTGTCCACAGTATCCGGGACACCGAACGACACGATAGAACCTCGGAGCTTGTGCGCGGCGGCCCGCAGCGCCGCGCCGTCGCGAGCGCCTACCGCCGATCGCACCGCATCAACCTGCACCGGCACCGTTTCGACGAGCAGTTTCGCGAGATCGCGAACAAGCGCTTCGTCGCCGTATTCGTCGAGCAGGATTCGTGGGTCGAAGGCAGGCATCGATTGAATTGTACGCAATGATTTCTGGAATGGAGCAGCAGGTGCGTGCGCTTGCGTCGCGATTACGCGTCGCGCGCGCGGTCACGGTGATGACGGGAGCCGGCGTCTCGGCGGCGAGTGGAGTACCGACATTCCGAGGTCCCGAAGGGCTATGGCGCACGTTCCGCCCTGAAGACCTTGCGACAGCGGACGCCTTTGCGCGCGACCCGGCGCTCGTCTGGGAGTGGTACTCGTGGCGACGATCGAGGGTGGCATCATGCCGGCCGAACGCGGCACACGAGGTGATCGCGCGGTGGTCTCATGATCCGGGCAGACAGGTGCGCGTGATCACCCAGAACGTTGATGACCTGCACCTCCGCGCCGGCACGCGGGACCTCATTCGTCTTCATGGTTCGCTGTGGGAAACCAAGTGCTTCAACGGATGTGCGGGGGGCGTGCGTGCCTGGCCCGACGAGCACGTCGCGGAAGCCAACCATCTTCCGAGATGTCCGCACTGTGGCGGCCTTGCCCGGCCGGCGGTGGTGTGGTTCGGCGAATCGCTCGACGCTACTGACGTCGAGCGTGCATCGCAGGCTGTCTCGTGCGACGTGTTCCTGACCGTCGGCACTTCCGCGATCGTCTATCCGGCCGCAGGCTTCGCCCGCGCTGCCCAGACCCGCGGTGCCTTTACCGTGGAAATCAATCTTGAGCCAACGCCTGCGTCGCCTCTCGTCGATCTGTCGATTCTCGGCGCTGCCGAAGTGGTGCTGCCGGAGGTGGATCAGCTCCTTGGCACTACCTGATGCTGTCGCGGATGTGACGGCAAATTGAGAGTCAAAATGCCAGCGCGGTGGGGGCGCTTGAAAGACGGCCGTCGTACGGCCTCCACGGCGCAGGATTTCAATCACACTGACATCCGTCCGGCGGGCATCCGGCTTGCGAACGATTGATCTCACGGAGGAAAGCTCATGGATCGAAATGCCTTGTTTGCCGGCGCCGGGCTCGGCGCACTGCTCATGTTTATGAGCGACCCGGACCGCGGAGCGCGTAGACGTGCACTGGTTCGCGACAAGGCGGTACATGGCGCACGCGTCGGCGGGCGCGCGCTGAGTGCGACCGCTGCTGATATTGCCAACCGGACTCGGGGTGTGGCGGCGAATGCCTGGAGCAGCATTCGGCGGGAAGCAGTTGACGACGATCAGCTGATCGAGCGCGTGCGTGCAGCGCTGGGCCGCGTGTGTTCTCATCCGCGAGCGATTGCTGTCGAAGCAATCGAGGGAGAGGTCACGCTGCGCGGTGACGTCCTGTCGTTGGAGGCCGACAGGGTCCTCACGGTGGCGCGGTCGGTACGCGGTGTGAACGAAATCGTCGATGAACTCGATAGACATGCGACGAGCGACGGCGTTCCATCGCTTCAGGGATCGGGCCGCGTGGGAGAACCGTCGCGGAACTCCCTGCAGCGTCGATGGCCGCCGGCGAGGCGGGCGTTGGTCGGTATGGCGGCAGTCGCCGCCGCCGCATTCAGCATGGCGGCGTACGCGCGACGGGCTGCGTAGCAGGAAATCCCAATCGCCAATCCCAAATCCCAAACCAAAATCGAAGTGGCGTGGGGATTTGGGTTTTGGGATTTGGGTCTTGGGATTTACGATCGCAACAATGCACAATCCGTTTGTTCCCGAAACGCTCGAAGGGTGGAGCGTCCTCCATCTGATGTATCGCGTCCGTTGGGATCGCGTTCGCGGTATGGCGGACACCGACCGCCGCCGCCTCGCGGACGAAGCGATCAACGCGCTGGCGCTGCCTGATGCTGGGTCGACCGCGTTCGTGCAGGTACTCGGTCACAAAGCCGACGTGATGATCGTCTGCTTCCGCCGGGGATTCGAGCCGCTGGCGGGTACACAGCTCGCGTTTTCACGCACCGCGCTTCACGACATGCTCGAACCGACGTCCTCCTACGTGTCGGTCGTCGAACTCGGGATGTACGAGATGACGGCAAAAATACATGCGCAGGTTGGGGCGGCGCACAAGCCGGGCTCGGACGAATTCGATCACGCGTTCGATGCAGAAATGGAGACGCAACGGCAACGCGTGATGAACCGCCTGTTTCTCGACATGCCGGCGGCGCGCTACGTCTGTTTCTACCCGATGAACAAGCGGCGCGGCGAAGCGCTCAACTGGTACACGGAAGGATTCGATCGCCGCGCGGCCATGATGCGCGAGCACGGCATGATCGGCCGTCATTACGCGGGCAAAGTGACACAGGTCATCTCGGGCTCAATCGGGTTTGACGACTGGGAGTGGGGCGTCGATCTCTTCGCGCACGACCCGCTCGTCTTCAAGAAGCTGATTTACGAAATGCGGTTCGACGAAGCCAGCGCGAAGTTCGCCGAGTTTGGACCGTTCTACACGGGCCTGCAGTTCGGCGCCCATCAACTCGCCGCCTATCTCGGGGGCCAGGTTCCCTCGCTGTAGCTGAAAGGTCCGCCTGAAGGCGGAGCCCAAGCCGGGTGGATCCAAATCGCAACGGGATTTGTGATCCAATGATGCGTTTTAGAACCGCATCGTTGGATCACAAAAGTGCACGTGCCACGCTAACTCACGGATGCTGAAGCGCTAGTCTCCGCACCCCATCCCCCACCGCACAGGCGCGGTAATTGCTGGGGTCTCCGCCGATCCACGTGGAGACTCAGATGACCCCTCAGGAAAGTTTCATCACTCGCCTGCGCCGCCACCGTGAGCGAAACCGTGTCTCTCTGGATGAGATCGTCACCCAGACGCGGATCAAGCGCGAGCAGCTCGAGGCGTTCGAGCAGGGCGACCTGGAAAACTGGCCGCGTGGCATTTACGCGCGAGCGTGGGTGCGCGCCTACGCCAACGTAATCGGCCTCGATCCGATCGACACGGTCGATGAGTTCTGCAAGCTGTTCCCGCACGGCGACCGCCGTGCGCAGCCGACGTTCCGCGAGTACGCGGCAATCATCGCGCATCAATCGACGTACCAGGATGAATTCGAGCACCTGGCGGAAACGGATCGCCGTGCCTCAGGTGAGACCCCCGCGCCGTCGCCCTCGTGGCGACGGCAGATGCGGCGGCTCGTGCGCAGTCTCCTGAGCCTGCGGCCCGCGCGGACGCCGCGTACCGTTCGTTCCGTTCGGACCAATTAGGCGGGAACGAACCGCCCGTTACGCGGGAACGAACCGCCCGCGTGCCGTCTCGCGCAGGCGCTCGACGTCTTCCCGCCGCGCGACCGACAGCGGCTGCGTTCCGCGCAATTCTTCGCACAACGATGCATCGGTCATCGGCTGCTTGTCGTGCAACGCGCGATACAAACCGGCCGTAATCGCCTGCTCGATTTCAGCACCGGAGAAGCCGTCACTGGCGGCCACAAGTGCAGCCAGGTTGAATGTCGATGGATCCTGGCGCCGGAGCGTCAGGTGAATTCGAAAGATTTCTTCGCGCGACGATCCATCCGGGAGATCCACGAAAAAGATCTCGTCGAAGCGTCCTTTCCGGAGCAATTCGGGCGGGAGCGCCAACACGTCATTGGCGGTGGCCGCCACAAACACCGACGCTTCGCGTTCCTGCAGCCAGGTCAGAAACGAGCCGAGCATCCGCTGCGACACGCCGCCGTCGGCATCCCCGCCCGCGGCCAGACCCTTTTCAATCTCGTCGATCCAGAGAATGCACGGCGCAATTGCTTCCGCGAAGTCGAGCGCCTTCCGCAGGTTCTTTTCGGACTCGCCGATGAATTTGTCGTAGAGGCGGGCGGCATCGAGCTTGAGCAGCGGCTGTTTCCACATGCGCGCGATCACTTTCGCCGCCAGCGGTTTGCCGCAGCCCTGGACGCCGACAATCAGGACGCCGCGCGGCGGCGGCAACCCGAGCGCACGCGCTTCCGGCGAAAAGCCAACGCGTGCGCGTTCGAGCCACGCCTTCAAGTGTTCCAGGCCACCAAGCTGAAAAGTGTTGTCGTCGGGCGAATAAAACTCGAGCAGCCCTTCCTCGCGAACGGCGTCGCCCTTGCGGCGCAGGAGCCCGGGAATGTCGTCGGTCGTCAACGCGTTGTCATCGAGGACGGCCCACGCGACCGCTTGTCGTGCCTGGTTCAAGGTCAGCCCCGAAAGCGCCTGCAGCAGCGACTCCATCCCCTCGGCCCCGAGCGCCACCGACACCTCGTGCTGCCGGTTCAGGGTTCGAAGAATCTGGTGGAGGATCTGCTGGAGTTCATTGCGATCCGGCAGATGCAGATCAAAAGGCACCGTCTCGCGCGTAAGTTCCGCAGGCAGGCGAATGGAGCCGCCCGAAATCACCGCGGTCGAACCCGATTTTATGAATGCGCGTGCAATATCGCGAACGCCGCGGACGACGGTCGCGTCCCCGAGATGCGCGTGCAGATCCTTGAGATGAAAGATTCCGCGCACCGTGAGCGTCACCAGATGACGAACGAGCATCTGTGGATTGGCCGTTCCGTAAACGGCGCTCTCGACGCCCGTGCGCTGCAGGCCATGCGTCACCGTCCACGTAAACAGCGGCATGTGCAGGTCGCTGGCGACGATGCCGAGCAGGTTGTCGACACGCTCTTCTTCAACCGTGTCGATCGTGACGATCGGATGCCGGGACTGGATCAGCGCCTTGAGATCGTGCGCCGCATCGGCATGCGCCTTCGTCACGGCAGCAACGGTGGCGCGGATTCGATGAATCGATGGTGAAGCGCCTGCACTGCCTCGTTGGTCCGGTCGCGCGGCAACATCCACGTGATTCTAAAGGAGGATGTTGCCACCATGGCGGGCGCGATCTTCTTTTCCTCGAGCAGAGCCGACCCGGCGCGGACGTTGGCGTAGGTGGCGTTGATGCCGGCCCCGACCGCGCTCACCGCGGCGAGCCCATCGATCAACGTCACGCGGCCGCGAAACCGGCTGTCGAGCGCGTCACGCAACCGTGGCTCGTCGTGAAGGTTTTCGCGCGAGATGACCATCTCGACCTGGTTGTCGTACACGTGCAGCTGCTTGCCCGCCACGGCACGCTCGTCGAGCAACGCGAGAAGGTCCTGCGGAGCGGCCTCCGCGTGAAGCACCAGCACGTCGCGCTCGCTTGCCACGCCAGCGACAGTCCCGGGCATGCGAGGCGCGAACTTCCGCACGACCGTGCCGTCACTCGACGGGTCCGGGCCGGGAAGCGGACCGGACGTTGCGCGCGCGTAAATCGCAATCCCTTTCTCCTTCGCGAATTCGACCGCCTGCGCGTTCAACACCTTCGCACCCGCCTCGGCCATCTCCTGCGTTTCCTCGTAGGAGAGCGTCCCGATACGTCGCGCCGCAGAAACCACCCGCGGGTCCGCGGAATACACGCCGTCCACGTCCGAGCAGATCTCGCAGTACTCGGCGTCGAGCGCCGCCGCCATCGCAACCGCGGTCGTGTCGCTTCCGCCCCGTCCCAGTGTCGTGACCTCCCGACGATACGACACGCCCTGATAGCCGGCGACGACGACAATCTTGCCGCGCGCGAGCTCATCCTGCACCCGGAACGGTCGGACTTCGATGATCCGCGCATCCACATGACGGTCATTGGTGATGATTCCAGACTGGCTGCCCGTGAAGCTGATCGCATCGCCGCCGAGTTCCTGAATCGCAAGCGACAGCAGCGCCATCGAGATGCGCTCGCCGGCGGAGAGCAGCATGTCGAGCTCTCGTCGATGGGGGTTCGCCGACACCTTCTTGGCCATGGCGAGAAGATCGTCTGTCGTGTCACCCATTGCCGAGACGACCACGACGACGTCATGTCCGAGCTTTCGCGTGTTCATCACCCGCTCGGCGACACGCCTGAGCTTGCCGAGATCCGCGACGCTGCTGCCGCCGTACTTCTGAACAATGACCGCCATGGCGATTGAGCATAGCGGATGACGGCGCGATAACATGAGCACTACGGAGGAACGCATGAAGCTTCGCACCTTCGGCTGTGCTGTTCTGCTGGCGTTGGTCGTCATCGTCCCCAATTTCGCGCAGCAGTCCGCGCCGGCCCGCCAGCCTGACGTAATCTTCGTACCAACGCCCGCCGACGTGGTCAACGCGATGCTCAAGCTCGCGAACGTCACGGCCGCTGATACGGTTTACGATCTCGGCTCCGGCGACGGCCGCATCGTGATCACGGCAGCGAAGATGTACGGAGCGCACGGAGTCGGCATCGATATCGATCCCGAGCGAACCCGAGAAGCGACCGCGAACGCGCAGAAGAATGGCGTCGGCGACAAAGTGACTTTTCGTACTGAAGATCTCTTCCTCGCCGATATCAGCCCGGCAACTGTCGTCACCCTCTACCTGTCAGGACCGGTCAACGCGCGCCTCGCGCCGAAGTTGATGAAAGAATTGAGGCCCGGCACCCGCATCGTCTCTCACGCGTTCGATCTCGGGAATTGGAAGCCGCAGCAAAGGACGAGCGTCAGTCAACGGCCGCTGTTCCTTTGGACGGTCCCCGCCCCTTCAGACACGCGGCGCTGACGCCGCCTCGCGGCAGCGCGACTTAAGACCTTAACGGTTGGGAGTTGGCGCCTGGAAAATGACGGTCGGGAGTTCCTGTTGATCCGACCAAACTGGTCGGGTTAGACTTCCTGCGACTCAATCTCATTTCGAGAGTTGGCCATGCTACAGGCGTTTGTAATCACTCTTCGTGAAGGGCTCGAAGCGTTCCTGATTGTCGCGATCAGTCTTGCGTATCTGCGAAGGTCGGGACGCGCCGAGCTGGCCGGCGCAGTGCACACCGGCATTTTCGCCGCGCTCGCGATCAGCGGGGTCGGCGGATATCTGCTCTACAACGCGGCGAATCAGGAGTTGCTCGAAGGACCGCTCGCGTTGATTGCGGCGATCTCCGTCACATGGATGGTCGTGCACATGTGGCGTGCTGGCCGGCACATGAAAGGTGACATCGAAGGGCATCTCAGGTCTTCGAGCGGCCGTGCCGGCGCGGGCGCCTTCATGGGCGTGTTCCTCTTCACCGTATTGATGGTGTCACGTGAGGGGATGGAGACGGCGCTGTTGCTGCTGCAGCTCAAGGAAACGCTCAACCTCGTAATTGGCGCAGCCCTTGGCCTGCTGGGCGCGGCGGCGCTCGCATCGTTGTGGTCCCGATATGGGCATCGTGTGAACCTCGGTCTGTTCTTTCAAGTCACGGCCATTTTTCTCTTCGTCTTCGTCGTGCAATTGCTGATTTCCGGCGTCCACGAGATGTCGGAGCAGAACATGCTCCCTTTCAGCGAGCCGATTCACGAGGCGACCGAATCGTGGGGACCTGACAGCGCGTTCGGCCACGCGTTGACGTACGCGCTCGTGCTGCTTCCCGCCGCATGGCTGGCGGTGAAAGGGTTCATGGGTGGCGCCGCGGAGAAGCCGCGTACGGCAGCCGTGCGATGATCCCGTATTGATGGCTGATGCCCGACCACCGCTTGTCGCCGAGCTGGTCTGGTCCGGCGATCTTCGGTTCGACGCATCGAGCGGCGCGAACACCGCGGTTGTCGACGGCGACAGCAAGAGCGGTTTTTCCCCGACACAGTGCGCCGCGATCGGCCTCGCAGGCTGCATGGCGGCCGACGTCGTCGACATCCTGCGGAAGGGCCGCCATCCGCTGACGGCTCTCCGGGTCACCTTCAGCGGTACGCGCGCCGAACAGCCGCCGCGCCGTTTTCTCCAGATTGAACTTCGATTCGACGTGCACGGCGCCGTGCCGCCGGATGCGGTCGAGCGCGCTATCGCGTTGTCGCGCGACAAGTACTGCTCGGTGTGGCACTCGTTTCGCCAGGACATCTCACTCTCGACGCCGTTCCAGATCACGCCATGACGGCAATCGTCCTCGGGGCCGGCCGGCGCGGCTACATCGATTGGCTTCGCGGGATCCTCGTGCTCATCATGATCGAGGCGCACACCCTGGACGCGTGGACGCGTCTCGACGCGCGCCAGAACGGTGCGTACGGATGGGCGATGATCGTCGGCGGTTTCGGCGCGCCGGGGTTCCTGTTCCTGGCCGGAATCGCCATTGCGCTCGCCGGTGGCTCACGCTTGCGACGCGGCCGGACGCCCGGGGAAGCAGCCGCGCTCGCCCGGCGGCGGGCTGTCCAGATATTCGGCCTCGCCTTCCTTTTCCGCCTTCAGTCCTGGGTCATCAGCGGCGGCGACGCCGCGCAGACGCTGCTCAAGGTCGACATCCTGAACATCATGGGACTGTCGATGCTCGCCGCCGCCGTTCTCTGGGGATTCGGACGATTCCGCTGGGACCGATTCGCATGGCTGGCGGGCGCGACTGTACTGGTCGCAATGATCACCCCCGTTGTTCGAACCGCACCGTGGCTGTCACCGCTACCAGATCCGATCGAGTGGTACATCCGGCCGATCCCCGGCCGCGGAACATTCACCCTGTTTCCCTGGGCCGGTTTCCTGCTGGGAGGGGCCGCTGTCGGTCTCTGGCTCGATTCGACGCGAACGCCCGAAGATGAGCGTCGCATCAACATCGTGTTCGCAGCGCTCGGAATCGTGCTTGCGGCCGCGGCGTACGGAGCATCGTTCCTCCCGTCGATTTACCGGGAGGCGTCGTTCTGGACGACATCGCCCGCATTCTTTTTCCTGCGCATCGGCATCCTCATTCTGTCGCTCCCTGTCGCGTACGCGTGGAACAGCCTCTGGATGGGCCGCTCAGTCCTGCAGGAATTCGGCCGCGCGTCGCTCTTTATCTACTGGATTCACGTGGAGCTCGCCTACGGCGTGCTGAGTAGCCCGATTCACAAGGCGCTCACGCTCGGCCAGGCCTTTCTGGCGTACGCGCTTTTCACCGTCGCACTCTTTGGCGCAGCGAAGCTGAAGGATCAAATTGTGGACTGGTGGAATGTCGGACGCCTGCAGCCGAGCGGCGCCCTGTAAATCCCAAAGCGCAAATCCCAAGCGCGCGATCGCATTCTTTTCTTGATTTGGGATTTTCGATTTGGGTTTTGGGATTTCTAGAACGCCACCATATACGTCAGCTTCGCAATCAGCGAGCGATCCTGCAGCAGCCCCGAGTGCTCATCGCGATGCTCGTTATAGACGAAGAAGAAGTCGCTCAGCGGACGATGTATGACGTTGAACCGGATGTTCGAGCTCAACTGATGCGTGTCCGTGTTGTACTGGAGCAGCGCGTTCACGAACACCTTGGTGTTGAAGTTGTAATTGATGCGGCTTGTGGTCAGCGTCGAGAGGTACGACACACCTGGCAAAGAGATGTCGTTCAACTGCATCGTGACCGATGCATTGAGCTTCTCGTTCGGGCGGAACGTCGGACCCCAGGCATAGGTGCGCTTGTAGCCGCCGTAGAACGGGCCGATTCCATACCGAAGACCCACCGACGCGCGTGCCGAATCGTCCGGCCGGTACGTCAGGAAATACTCGGTGTACTCGTACCGCCCGGGGAGGATCCTCACCCCGCGGCCGCTGTTCAAGATGAATGGCGTGCGAATGATTTCGACGTTGGTGTTGGCGCCAGGCTCGAGAAACGAGCCGTTCGCAAAGTTGATCGAGAAGTGGAAGTCCTGCTGACGTAGATCGAGCCCGCTTCCATCTGCGCGGTTGGACTGCACCAGCACCCAGTGCGGACCAAGCTCGCGAATGGCCCGCGGCAGCCACGTCGGCCGCAGGGTCCGGTTAATGTTGACGTTTGTTTCGTTGACGCCCGTCCGCGGAATGAATCCGAGCTCGTCGTGGAAACGTTCGCCGATCGTCGTGTATCGACCGCTGAGACGCCATTGCCGGTTGCGGTATTCGGCGTTCGCCCGCGTAGTGAGATCGCTGCCCGTATCGCCAACGGCGGGGGTGGGTGAAAATGTTTTCGCCGCAAATCCATTCATCGTCAGGCCGCCGAAGCGGAAATTTGCATCGAATCCCGCGAGTCGGTTGAAGCCAGGTCCCGCCAGTTCCTTATCCAGCAGTACGGCTCCTATATCCGAATTCGCGAGAACGTCGCGTCGAAGGCGCAGCGCGGTGAAGTTCGTCGCCGGGACACCTCCGTCCTCGCGTTGCTGGATGTTCAGCATTCCAATCGAGTAGGCACCCTGACGACCGCTCAAGCGCGTTCCGCCGAGGATCGGCACCGCCTGACCGTCGTCGGACAAACCTATCCGGCGCGTGAAGAAGAGGCGCATGTCCTGAATTTGATTGGTTCGGCCCGCGCTGAAACTTCCCCCACCACCGCCACCTGAGTCGCCGAATGCAAACAGCCCCTGATTCTCCAGAAAGAAATCGCGTTTCTCGGGGAAGAACAGGTTGAAGCGCGTCAGGTTCACCTGTTGCTCGTCGGCCTCGACCTGGGAGAAGTCGGTGTTGACGGTGAAGTCCCACACAAGACCCGAGGTCACGCCGTACTTCACGTCGATCCCGCCCTGGGCATCGCCTGCCATCGGCCGGGTCGTAACGCGGCTCCCGCTGGAGAGCACGTACGGCTTTACCCGCAGGTTCTTGCCGGCGTGCACGCCGCGGAGGCCTTCGAGCGTGCCCGCAAGCGACACGCGCTGCACGTCGTAGATGCGGGGAATCGGCGACCAGTAGCTGTCCTCGTTCAGCCGGCGGAGCTTGCGCTCGAAGTTGATGCCCCACACCTGCGGATCCTCGTCGCCGAACTTCAACGTGCGGAACGGAATCCAGATCTCGGCGAACCACCCCGTTTCGGTAATTCGGGTCTTGACATCCCAGATGCCGTCCCAGTTCTGGTTGTTGTCGCGCCCCTCGCCCGCCATCTGGGAATCCCACTTTGCACCCGCTGGATTGGTGGCGAACTGATAGCCGTTGCGGCCGTCGTGAAATGTATCGAGGATGATGCGAAACCCGTCGCTGCTCCCGGTGTTGTAGTCCTTCTTCAGGTCGCTGACGATGATCTTCGACGGCTCCATGTCATGCGCGAACACACCGAGGTAGAGCGCATCGTCGGTGTACAGGACCCGGACGTCCGTGTCATAGGTGGCTGGATTGCCTTCGCGGGGGTCGTTCTGGATGAACCCGTTGGCCAGCGGCGCCTGTCGCCAGGCCGCTTCGTCGAGCGCCCCGTCGAGCATGATCGCGCCCTCGGCGCGGACGGCGGTGAGCCGCTTCTCGAGGTGAATTGTGTCGTAGTCGATGGCGTCGGCAGCCGTCCGGGCGGGTGCCGCCGGGCCGGGAGGCCCGTCAGAACCGCCGGCCGCGGGGATCGTGGTGGTACCTGTTGCGATGTTTTGAGCTGAGGCAGGCGAGGCGACGAGCACAACTGCAGCGACCACGTACAGGGCGACAAATCGTGTCATGAGAAGCGGAAATTATACTTGTTAAGTAATTGGCTCCAAAGGCGGTTCGGGGCCTGCGAGGCGATGAAAGGACGAAAAGACGTGCAAAAAGGCATTGAGATCCGCGCGGGCAGATGACTACAATTCGCAGCTTTCCTAAGCCGCTGACATGCGGTCCGGAGGGGAAAACCGAATGATCAACGTTGCTGCGATCCGGATGCAGCAGTTTGGCGTTCAGTTCTATCAGGCAGCTCTCACCGCCGAAGACATCGACAAGCTCGTTCGCTTCGAGGTGTTGAACTATGGGGAATCGGGCCAGCAGCCGGTCCGTGGCGGAAAGAAGAAAGCCCCATCGAAGGTGAACTGGGATCTGCTCGAACGGCGGATCGCGTCGAGCGAGAAGGCCTATCAGCGCCAGATCATCCGGCGAAAGATCGACGAACTCGTGCAGTATTACGAGCAATGTCGCCAGGCGCACGATCTCCCGTCGATTCCCGGCGCGGTCATCATTTCATGCGACGAAAAGCTGACGTTTGAACCTGTTGACGGCGCGTCGGCTGTCGGACGTTTGAAGGTGCCCGAGCGCGAGGGAATTCTTCGCGCGATCGACGGGCAGCATCGATTGCTCGCATTGCACGCCGATATCGACAACATCCGGAATCACGACTTCACCGTGCCCGCTATCATTTTCGACCGTGTGCCAGAAGATCACATCGTTCAGATGTTTGTAACGATCAACGCGAAGCACACGCGGCTCAATGCGTCGCATCTGGTCAGCTTGTCGGGCAGGCAGCTCTATCGCGACGATGCGCTTGCCGCCGCGCACGACGTCGTCAGGGCGCTCAACGACAAGGAAGATTCCCCGCTCTACGGGGAAATCAAACTCTTGGGCGTCGGGCGGGGACGCGTGGCGCAGGCGCCGCTTGCCCAGGAGTTGAAAAAGCTGTTTGCCAGCGACGCTTTCGGCGGCCCGCGCAAGTCAGCCGACTTCCGCGAGGACTCGAAGCGCTTCTTCGTCAACTACTTCAAGCAGATTTCCATGGTGTTCGGCGCGGCGTGGACGGGGCGCAAGTACAGCATCAAATCCGCGACGGCCCTGCGGGCGTTCATCCGCGTTTCCCCGGACGTGGTTCGCCGTCTCGACCAGGATCACGCGGACCGTGGCGACTACCGTGCGATTGGTCGTGTCATCGCCCCATGGGGGCGGCGGATCGGTGACTTGCGGTTCGAAACGGACGGCGCCTGGAAGCGCAGCGGCACCACGGTCGATACGCTGGCGAGAGAACTCAAACTGGCGCTGGAATATCCCGAAGGCGCGGGGGTGTAGTGATTCGGAGTGTAAGAACTGCGCCTCGTGCGGACGAATGGTTAAACCGGATGGGGCGCCCGAAGGCGCCCTCGTCCTGGTAGCCGACCTGGCTCCCCCCAGCATTTACGGCGCCCTGCCGTAAACCACAGGCCGACGGCCCAGCTATAGGGCAACGGACGTGCCGGACAATTTCCCCTGAAAAGAGCGGGATCCCCGCCGGCAGCGGGTCCCAGGAATGTGGCAAGAATTACAAGCGTGTCCGACATCAAATCGGTCGACCTCAACGCTGACGTAGGCGAGGAGTGCGGCGACGATGCCGCTTTGATGCGGTGTGTCACCTCCGCCAACGTCGCTTGTGGAGTACATGCGGGCAGCGGCGCAACAATGCGTGAAACCGTGATCCTGGCTGCGGAACACGGCGTCGGCGTGGGTGCGCATCCAAGTTTTCCGGATCGAGAACACTTTGGCCGGCGCGAGATGCAGCTCCGTTCAGCCGAGATAGTGGATCTGGTCATTCGCCAGATTGACGCGCTCGCCACCATAGCAGCGAAAGAGGGCATTCGCCTGATTCACGTCAAGCCTCACGGCGCTCTCTACAACGTCGCTGTCCGCGACCGCGGGGTCGCCGACGCAATCGCGGGAGCTGTCGCGTCGATCGACCGATCTCTGGTCCTGCTCGGCCTTCCCGGGTCTCAGCTTCTTGCCGCAGCGCAGGCCGCCGGACTTCAAACGGCTGGTGAAGCGTTTGCCGACCGCGCGTATCGGGCCGACGGCACCCTGGTGCCTCGAACCGAACCAGGTGCGGTCATCCACGATTCTGAAGAAGTGCTCGCCCGAATCGCTGCCCTTGCCGCCCGTCCCGATGTCGCGACGATCTGCGTGCACGGCGACACCCCGGGCGCAGCGGAGCTCGCGTCGAACATACGCGCGGCCTTGCAGGCTGCAAAATTCGAAGTGAAGAACTTATCCTCGTCGCGCTTCCGCGACGAGCGCACGCCGTAACACCTTACCGACCATTGTCTTCGGCAGCTCGGATCTGAATTCGACGTGCGCGGGCACTTTGTACGGTGCCAGACGCTCGCGGCAGTACGCGCGCAGCGCTTCGCCGGTCACCTGTTGGCCCGGCTTCACGACGACCCAGGCGTGGGCCACCTCGCCTTTGGCGGAATCGGGGACGCCGGCGACGCCGACCTCCATCACGGCAGGATGCGTCGCAAGCACTTCCTCGATCTCCCGCGGCCATACCTGGTAGCCGCTCGTCTTGAGCATGTCCTTCTTGCGGTCGACGATGAAGATGAAGCCGTCGGCGTCCATCCGGGCAAGATCGCCCGTATGCAGCCACGGCCCGCCGGGGCCATATGTTTTCAGTGTGGCGGCCGTCTCCGAGGAATTGTTCCAGTATTCGACCATGTGCTGCGGCGCACGCAACAGCATTTCGCCGACCTCGTCCACGCCGAGTTCACGCTCGGGATCGTCAGCGTCAACGATGCGGACCTCAACATCCGGAAGCGGCACGCCAATTGACCCAAGCTTGTTCGCACCACGCACGGGATTGACGCAGCACGCCATCATCCCTTCCGTCAGCGAATAGCCTTCGACGATGCGAGCGCCGGTGACCCGCTCGAATTCACGTTTGGTTTCCGCCATCAGGGCTGCCGAACCAGAAAAGCACAGTTTGATGGAGCTGAGGTCGATCTTCCCCGCGCGTACGTCCCGGTGATTGAGGATGGCGGTGTAGAGCGTAGGGACGCCGTTGAAAAAGGCCGGCTTCACCTCACGAATCGTCTTGAGCAGATCGTCGATGTCGCGCGGATTCGGAACGAGCGACAGCGGATTGGGACCAATGAAGGCGAGTGGCTGCACGCCGACGTTCGCATAGACATGGAACAGCGGCAGCGGCAGCATGATGGAATCTAGCCACGGCCGTTTTGCCGACTTGGTCCACTCATACAGCTGAAGGCCGGCCGCCACGTAGTGGCGGTGGAGTCCGACGACCCCTTTCGGGATGCCTGTCGTGCCTCCGCTGGCCAGGATAACGGCTCGATCGTCGGGTCGGACGGCACCCGTCGGCCGTGGGGAATTCCGATGCTGCCGCAGCAGATCCTGCAGCCAGTAATCTTCCTTTCGAAGGGCGATCCGGTGGCCGCCCTGTTTCTCTTTGAACAACGTGAACAGGATTCGAAGCACCGGCGGCAGGTATTCCTTGATCGACGTGGCGATGACGTTGCGCAGCGCTGTCCGCGGCTGGACGTCTTTGATACGGCTGTAGAACGGCGTCAGCGCGACCACCGTTTCCGCGCCGTTGCCCTGCAGTCCCGCTTCCATCTCGCGTTCGGTGTACGTCGGGTTGATGGGACAGACGATCGCACCCACTTTCCAGGCGCCAATCTCCGCAACAAAAAACTGTGGGCAGTTGGGCAGAATCAACGCGACGCGATCGCCGTGCCCGACCCCGAGCGCCGCCAGCGCCGCCGCAAATGCATTGCTCTCGCGTTCGAGCTGCGCGTAGGAGACTTCGGCCCCTTTGAAGAGCAGCGCAGGGCGCGAGGGGTGCTCGCGCGCAAGCCCATCGAGGTAATCGAGAAGCGTTTTCTCAGGATAGGGGTAAAGCGAATGCGGAACGTCGGTGTCGTACTGCGCCAGCCAGGGCTTGTCCGCCATGCTGCCGTCATTCTAGTAGGGGCCGACCTGAAGGGCGGCCCCTACGACAGCAGCATCAATAAAAGCGCTTTCTGCGTATGCAGACGGTTCTCCGCCTGATCGAAGACGACCGATACTGGCGATTCGAAGACGTCGGCGGTGACCTCTTCGCCACGGTGCGCTGGAAGACAGTGCATGAAGAGTGCGCCTGGCAGGGCGGCACTCATCAACCGGCCGTTTACCTGGTACGGCTGAAATATGACATTGCGGGTGACGGCCTCCGCCTCCTGACCCATCGACGTCCATACGTCTGTGTAGACGGCATCAGCCTGCGCGACAGCCTCACGGGGATCCCGGAAATGGCGGACCAACGCGCCATCGCGCGCAGTCCGCATCGCATCCTCGACGACGCGCGCCGGCAGTTCGAATCCTTCAGGCGTCGCCAGATGCATGTTGATGCCCAGCATCAGCGCGGCATGAGTCAGCGAAGTCGCCGTGTTGTTGCCGTCGCCGATGAACGCAATGGTGCGTTCGCGGCAGTTGGCCCAATGCTCCCGCACGGTGAGCATGTCGGCGAGCGCTTGACACGGGTGTTCTTCGTCGGTGAGCGCGTTGATGACGTGAAGGCGCGGCGCAGACTCGGCCAGTGTCGTCACCTTCGACTGTGCGTAGGTGCGCACGACGAGGGCATCCGCCCAGCGTTCGAGGTTACGTGCGACGTCCGGCAGCGGCTCGCGGACGCCATCGGCAAACGGTGCCGGAAGGTCCAGAATGTCGCCGCCAAGCTCGCGCACGCCGATCTCAAAGGTCGCTCGCGTGCGAAGCGATGGTTTCTCGAACAGTGTGGCCACATGGAGGCCGGCGAGCGCCGTAGCCGTGGGCGCCCGCTGACGGAGCACGCGCTCTGCTTTGAGTCGCGCGGCGAGGTCGAGCAGCGCGGCGAGATCCGCCGGAGCGAGATTCCGTATCGAAACGAAATCTTTCGCCAGACGCCTAAGTTCGGTACTCGCCATTGATGCGCACGTACTCCGCGCTGAGGTCGCATCCCCAGATCGTCGCGCCGGCATCGCCAGAGCCAAGGCTCACGGCGATGTCGATCGTGTCGCCCTTCAGAATTTCCTCCGCCTGCGGCGCCGCTTCGTCACGCGGCAGGCCGTTATCGAACAGCAGGATTCCGCCAATCCGCACGGTGACGCGGTCGATATCGAACGCAACCCCGGCGCGGCCGGCAGCAGCGACTATACGCCCCCAGTTCGGATCGGCGCCGTGCACCGCGGTCTTGACGAGCGGCGAATTCGCGATCGTGCGCGCGACCTGGCGGGCATCATCCTCGGTGCGCGCGTGATAGACCGTCACCGCGATCAGCTTCGTCGCGCCCTCGCCGCCGCGAACAATGCCGAGCGCGAGCGGCCGGGAAACGGCGAGCAAACCATCCAGCAGCGCGGGATACAGCTCGTCGTCGATGACGACGCCACTTGTGCCGGAGGCCATCGCGAACAACGAATCATTGGTGGAACATTCGCCGTCGACGGTGATCGCGTTGAAGGTATCGCGCGCCGATTCGACAAGTCCGCGTCGCAGCATCGCCGGCGTCACCTGTGCATCCGTCGAAAGGAATCCGAGCATTGTTGCCATGTTGGGCTCGATCATTCCTGAGCCCTTGGCCATCCCGCCGATGCAGAACGAGCCGCGCGCCGTCGTTACGCGCACTGCGTGTTCTTTGGGAAACGGATCCGTCGTCATGATGGCACGCGCGGCGGCGCTGCCGTTGCCGTGCGCAAGCGACGAGCAAGCCTCATGAATGCCGGCGCTCACTCGATCGATGTTCAGCGCGACGCCGATGACGCCGGTGGAAGCCACCAGCACCTGCTCCGGCTGGGAACCGAGCGCGCGAGCCACGTCCTCCGTCATCTGCCTGGCATGAGCCAGACCGGCCTCACCAGTGCATGCATTGGCGCAACCGCTGTTGACGACGATCGCGCAGCCGACGCCTTGATTGACATCGAGGTGACGCTTCGACACGAGCACGGGCGCCGCCTGGGCGAGATTTGTGGTGAAAAGGCCCGCCATCGACGCGAACGTGTCGACGGCCAGCACAGCCAGATCGAGCGCGTCGGGCTTGACTTTGATGCCGCAATGGACGGCCGCCGAGCGGAAACCGGTCGGCGCGTTGATTCCACCTTCTATCGGGACGAGCGAGGCGTGTCGAGTTGTCGCGATTGCGTCAGCCATGGAGCGCCGCCAGGGGTACGCACTGGTGCCGTGCGCGATCGAGTGAGCGGACCACGGCGTACTGTCCGCAGTGCCGGAACTGACTGCAGGCGTGGCAGTCCGTGACAATCTTCTCGGGGACCCACGCGTGAGGAACGATCGAGAAGCCGAGATGAACGAAGTAGCTGGGTGAATGCGTAAACGCGCAGAGCTTTTCGAACCCGGCGGCCGAGCCACGGCGCACGAGTTCGTCGACGATCCGGCGCCCAACGCCACAACCTCGCGCCTCGCGAGTGACCACCATTGATCGAACTTCAGCGACCGTGTGGCTGAGGGGAGCCAGTTCTGCGCATGCGAGGACCTCGTCCCCCTGCACGGCGACCACAAAGCGGTGCGCGTGCACCAGAATTTCACCGAGCTCGCGCGGCAGCAGATGGCCCTCGGTGAGATGCTCGTCGATCAATTCGTAAATCGCGTCAGCATCATATGCAGACGCCGTACGTATCGTGATCGATTCGGAGTCAGGGATCGGCGATTGGGGATCAAGAACTCTGAACGTCCTGATCCCTGATCCCTGATCCCCGCTGCCGACCAGCGGAAGAAGCCTCACGCGTGTACCTCTGCTTCAACGGCCGCGAACACTTCATCGAGGATGTCCACCGCGCGGTCGAGATCCGCTGCTTCGATGGTGAGCGGCGGCAGCATGCGCACCACCTTCTCGTTGGTGCGGTTAACCAGCAGGCCGCGCTCACGGGCGCTGTCGACGATGGGCGTCGCGTCGACGGCAAGTTGCAGACCCTGCATGAGACCGGCGCCTCGGACTTCGGTAATGACCGGATGCTTCAGCGCCAGCGCTCTGAGCCGCCGTTCGAAAAGCGCGCCCACTGCGTTGACGTGATCGAGCACGCCGTGATCCATCAACTGTTCGAGAAAGAACAGCGCCGCACGGCACGCAAGCAGGTTGCCCCCGTAGGTCGTCCCATGATCGCCCGGAGAGATAGCCTGCGCGACACGGTCCGACATCAGTATCGCGCCGACCGGGACGCCGCTCCCGAGCGCTTTGCCGACGCTGACCAGATCCGGCTCCAGGCCGAGGACGGGAAAGTAGAACGGGTAGCCGGTTCGGCCGAGGCCGGTTTGCACTTCGTCGGCGATGTACAGCGTGCCCGTGCGACGGCAGACCTCGGTGATCGCCTGCGCAAACTCGCGCGAGAGTGGACGAATTCCGCCCTCGCCCTGGATGGGCTCGGCGATGACCGCCGCCGTCCGGTCGCTGACCGCTGCCTCCAACGCTGCGATATCGCCCGATGCAACAAACGTCACCGGACCCAGGAGAGGTTGAAACGGTGTGCGGTAGTGTTCGTCCCACGTGACCGACAGCGCCCCCATCGTTCGGCCGCCGAATGCGTTCTGGATGGCGACAAAGCCGGTCCTGGTGGTGAGACCTCGCGTGTACCAATAGCGACGCGCGAACTTGAGGCAGCCTTCGACCGCTTCGGCGCCGCTGTTTGCCAGGAACACGCGTGCAAGGCCCGAAAGCTTCGTCAGGCGTGCCGCAACCTGGCCCTGCAACGGGTGATAGTACAGATTCGAGGTGTGCAGCAGCGTTGCCGCCTGTTCAGCGATCGCCGCGGCTAGGCCCGGATGGGCGTGGCCAAGCGAAGTCACACCAATTCCGGACACGAGATCCAGGTATTCGCGGCCGTCTACGTCCCACAGGCGCGAGCCGCTGCCACGCACGAACGCGACGGGCTGCCGCTTGTAAGTCTGGACAATGTGCCGGGCTTCGAGCGCCTTGATGTCGTCCAACGTCAATTTGTTCATCGCACCACCTGCGTGCATCCGGCGAGCGGTCCCCTGGCCGCGCCCAACGCATCCAACTGGACTTCGCGTCCGTTCGCGATCAGAACGTCTCCAACTCCGTGCCGAAGAGCGGCACGGCACGCTTCGAGCTTCGCCACCATTCCCTTGTTTGCCGTCCCCGACTTGATCAAGCGAGCCGCGTGCCGCGAATCGAGCCGATCGATCGTGCGTCCGGCCTCATCGAGAACGCCGGACGTACCGCCCGCAATCACCAGTCGCCGCGCGCCAAGCGCAGCGGCCAGATGAGCCGCAAGCGTGTCGGCGTTGACGTTCAGCAACTGCCCGTCGCGCGTCGATCCGATACAGGCGACCACGGGCACATAACCGCGCGCAAGCAGATCCGTCAGCAGTTGTGGCGAACCGTTGTTGATCGGCGACCCGACAAGCCCAAGGTCCACGCGAGCGCCTGCGGTGGTGGTCATTGGCGTGGATCGTCGCACGGTAGCCACAGCCGCATCGGCGCCCGTCAGGCCGACCGGTCGCGCGCCCGCTTTGCGCAGCGCGGCGACGAGTCGCGTGTTGATTGCACCGGCAAGCACCGTGACGACCACGTCGAGCGTCTTCGCATCGGTCACACGCAGACCGTCGACCTGCTGTTTGGGAATTCCCGCTGTTGCCAGTGCCGCATCGATCTCACGGCCGCCGCCGTGCACGACGACAAGCGCGGTGTGCTGCGCCAGTGCCGATATCCCCTTCGCGATACGCGCGAGGTCGTCCGGTTGCTCGAGCAGTTCGCCTCCGAGCTTCAGGACCAAGCGCGATTTCGTCGCGGTGCGACCGGCCATCAGAGCAGCCCTGTCCGCTCGTCGAGCCCAAGGACGATGTTCAGGTTCTGAACGGCCTGGCCTGCGGCGCCTTTGAGGAGGTTGTCGAGCACGACGATGAGGGCCAGACGATGACGGCCTTCGTCGACCTTCCACCCGATGTCGCAGAAGTTTGTATGCGCCACGTGCTTGATTTCCGGCAGAGCTGCGCCCGTCAGCCGCACGAACGCGGCGTGTCGATACGCGTCTTCCAGCGCGCGCGCGATCTGTGACTCAGTGGTGCCGGGCTTCAGCGATACGTAAATCGTTTCCAGAATGCCGCGATCGAGCGGCACGAGGTGCGGCACGAACGTAACCGTCCGTTGCAACTCCTGCTCGATTTCCGCGTTGTGGCGGTGCGAAAAGACGCCGTATGCCGCGACGCTTCCGTGGTTCTCGGAGAAATGCGTGCGGTCACTCGGTGCCTTGCCGGCGCCCGAGATCCCCGACTTCGCGTCGACGACGACCGTCCCCTCGATCACGCCAGCGTCCTCGAGGGGCTCGAGTGCGAGCAACGCGGCGGTCGGGTAGCACCCCGGGCACGACACGAGAGGGGCGTTGGCGATCGCCGCCGCGTCGCGTTCGGGCAGTCCGTATACCGTCCCTTCCGGCAGCGAGGCGGTCGCGGGATACCACCGCTGACGATCCGCCGCGTCGCGGATGCGGAACGCACCCGACAGATCGATGACGCGCGCACCGCGTGCGAGCAGTTTCGGTGCGACCTCCGCGGACGCCGCTTCCGGCAAGGCGAGGAAAACGATGTCCGCCGAGGCGACGAGTTGTTCGATGTCGAGCGGTGTCACAGCCTCGTCCCAGATGCGGGCGAGTGCCGGCAGCGGACGCGGCGTGCTTGTCGCGCCCGAGGACATCGCCGCCGTCAAGGCAACGCCGGGGTGTCGCGCCAGCAGCCGCACCAGTTCCTGTCCGGCGTAGCCGGTGGCGCCGGCCACCGCGACGCGCGTGCGCGCCGCCGGTGCGGCGGGGGTCCGCTCGGCGACCGTTGCTGTCGAGTCGTTCATGTCGTCCGTCACGCGTCCGGGGGCTGCTATGGCCATTCTCTCTCGATGATACAGGAAAAGAATATTTATACATTCGCATGCATAATCAGTCAAGAGTTTGGGGTATGCTGGAAAGCGTGAAGGCTCGTCGTCAGGCGGTGATTCTCGACGTCATCCAGCGCGCGCCGGTGCGCAGCCAGGAACAGCTGCGCCGCAGTCTGCGCGCGGCGGGCTTCGACGTCACGCAGGCGACGCTCTCACGCGACATCCGTGAGCTCGGGCTGGTGAAGGGCGGCGCCGACGGCGCGTACCAGCCGCCGGGACGCGCCGCTGCGCCGAACGGCAAGACGACGGAAGCGATGCTGCAGCGCGCCATCGCCGAATACCTCTTGCGCGTCGATCGGGTGCAGCAGCTCGTGCTGCTCAGAACCGGCCTCGGCCGCGCGCAGGCGCTCTGCGTCAGCATCGATGATGCGCATCTGCCGGAGGTGGTTGGGACGGTCGCTGGCGAGGATACGGTCCTCATCGTCGCGCCCGATGCGCGGCGCGCCAAAGCGCTGGTGAAACGTTTCGAGCGGATCACGGGCGAAGGACAACCGGCATGACCCCGCGTGTCGTCTTGGCGTGCTCGGGCGACGCCGATAACCTCGCCGCCATACCGCGGCTGGCCGCAGAGTTCAATGGGGAGGTCGTGACGCTCACGCTCGACCTCGGCCAGGTTGGTGAGCTCGAAGGCATTCGCCAGGCGGCGCTCGCAGCCGGCGCAGCTCGCGCGCATGTCCTCGATGCGCGCGACGAATTCGCGCGCTGTTGTATCGCGGCGTCCTTCGACGATGCACCGGCGGCGTACCGCCCCGGGCACAACGTGGCATGCGCGCTGATCGCACGAAAGCTCGTCGAGATCGCGCGCATCGAGGCCGCCGATTGCGTCGCGCACGGTGGCAGCGAAGACGATCACGCGGAGATCGAAGCCGCAGTGCGGATGCTCGATCCGTCAATTCGCGTGGTACTCACCGGCACGCGGCGCGCGCCGCATGCCGTGCACGAAACCCTGTGGGAACGACCGACGGAGGATCTCTCGACAGCAATGCCGAAGCCTGAACCTGACGCGCCCGCGCGTCTTGAAATCGCGTTTGAAGCTGGATTGCCAGTGTCGATCAACGGCATTCCGATGTCGTTGCCCGAACTGATTGAAAGTGTTTCGACCATCGCAGGTACGCACGGCGTCGGCCGGGTGCTCGACACCGCGGGCGCAGCGGTAAATGCGCCCGCAGCGGTCGTCCTGCAGGCTGCGCACGATGCGTTAGGCGTCGATGCGTTGCGCGCTCACGATGCGACAGTCTGTCTGGAGCTCTTCAAAGGCCAGCATCGCGTCCTGTCCGCCGAGCACTCATGACTCTCTGGTCCGGTCGTTTCGACACAGAGCCGGATCCGGCTGCGTTCGATTTCGGCGTGTCGTTCGGTTTCGACCGTGCTCTATTCGAAGACGACGTTACGGGCAGCCTGGCATGGGCGGAGGCGCTCGGCGCGTGCGGCGTGCTGGCGAAGGAGGATGCCGCGGCGATTCGAAAGGGGCTGGAGTCGATTCTCGAAGAAGGCCGCCGCGACCCATCGTTCATTGCCGGGGCAGACGAGGATATTCACAGCTTCGTCGAGCGGAAGCTGGTTGAGCGCATCGGCGACGCCGGGCGGCGGCTCCATACCGGGCGGTCTCGCAATGAGCAGGTATCGCTCGATCTGCGCCTCTACCTCCGCCGTCGGCTCCCGCTGCTTCAGCACGCGCTCGTACAACTGATCACCGCGTTCGCCGATCAGGCCGAAGGCGCAGGCGAGGCGCTGATGCCGTCGTACACGCATCTGCGCCGCGCGCAGCCGGTACTCGTGGCGCATTTCTTTCTGTCGCACGCCTCGGCGTTGCGGCGGGATTTCGAAAAGCTGGAGGCCGCGCGAATGGAAGCAGACGCGTTGCCGCTCGGCTCTGGCGCCGTCGCAGGAACGAGCTACCCGATCGATACGGCGTTGCTTGCGCGGCGGCTCGGGTTCTCGCGCATCGTGCGCAACAGCATCGATGCATCATCCGATCGCGATTTCGTGGCGTCATTTCTCTTCGCCGTGTCGCTCGCCATGGTGCATCTGAGCCGAATCGCAGAGGACTTCATCATCTTCACCGGGGAAGAGCACGGGTTCTTCGAGCTGGCCGACGCCTCTGCAACGGGCAGCAGCATGATGCCGCAGAAGAAGAATCCGGATCCGCTCGAGCTCGTGCGCGGCAAGACCGGACGCGCGATTGGACGATTAACGGGCTGGCTCACGACGCTGAAGGGACTGCCAGGCGGATACAACAAGGATCTGCAGGAGGACAAGGAAGCTGTCTTCGACGCCGAACGGACGCTCGCCTCGTCTTTGACGGCAACTCACGCCGTCATCTCGCGGCTCACACTGCACGCGTCGAAGGCCGCGAGCGCCGCATCGGGGCTGCTGCTGGCGACTGACGTCGCCGACTACCTCACGATTCGCGGGATGCCGTTCCGGCGGGCGCATGAAATCGTTGGCGCCATGGTACGGAGGTTGATCGCGGAAGGTCGCGACTTCAGCAGTCTGACTCTCAAGGAATGGAAGGAAGCGAGCGATTTCTTCGGCGACGATGCGCCTCAGGCGGCGACAGCGCTCGAGTCCGTGTATGCGAAGCGGACCTCTCAGTCCACTAATCCGGACGCCGTGCATGCCGCGTTACGTGAATGTCGTGACTGGCTCGAGGCGGTGACTCCGACGAAAGTACCAGATCGCGGTCCCCGATGAGCGACTTGCACAACGGGTGCAGCGATTTCGGTTTTGGAATTTGGGTTTTGGGATTTTCCTAGTAAACTTCTCGGTTACCGCCGCCTTTTATTTCGATCCCACCTGAAAAGGAACGGCTCCGGGGGAATTAAATGCAGCAACGCCGGCCTCGGCTCGGTGACATTCTGGACGACTATTGTCCGCGTGAACGCCGCATCACCAATCATGCGATCGTGGCGATGATTGATGACCAGGTGAAGCAGACGCGCTGCACGACGTGCGACGCCGATCACGAGTACAAGCAGGCTCGCGTTCCACCTCCGCGCCGTAAGAAAGAGTCAGCGGCGGCACACGCTCCCGAGGAGACCGCATCGGCCGAGATGTCCACCGAGTCCGCGCCTCTTGAGTCCTCGCCGGTCGAGGACGCGCCACTTTCGGAAGAGCGAGTTGTTCAGCTTGCCGAGGAAGTTCCGGCCGCTGCGGAGAACGAAAACGAGATCGACGAGACGCCGGTTGAAGACGAAGGCCCAGTGCATCGGCGGCTGATTCGCGCAACGCTGCCGCGTCCTGAGGGACAGCCTCCTGAACGCAAGACGCCCGAGTTCACGCGTCCCGGTAGCCGCGGGCAGCGCGACTTCAATGACAATCGGACGGGACCAGGCGGACAGCGTCACGGCCGCGGACGTCGCGCCGCTCGCGGAGCGCAGGGCTCGTTCGGCGGCCCCTCTCGTTTCGGCACGCCGCGACCGAATTCGCCGCAAGGAGGGCAGCGGCAGAATGGCAATCGTCCAGGCCCTGGCGGCGGTCAGCGTGGCGGACGTCCTCAGGGCCAGTCGCGGGGCCCTGGCCGCAAACGCGGCCGCTGAGCGGCCTTCTCAAGTTACGCATCATTGACGAATTCGTTCGTAGATCGACCGATCGAATCCGAAATTCGTCACTTGGTCCATTCATAAATTGCCTCGTTCCTCATGACCGACTTCACAGGTAAGTGCGGCCTCGTCGTAGGCGTCGCCAACAAGCGATCGTTGTCATGGGCAATTGCACAGGCGACAGCGAGCCGCGGAGCGCGTCTGGCCCTCACCTATCAGGGCCGCTTCGAAGAACACGTCAACGAACTGTCGCAAGGGCTCGCGCAGCCGCCGCTCGTGCTGCCGTGCGACGTCGCGTCCGACGACGACATCGCCTCGGTGTTTGCCAGGATCGAGCAGGACTTCGGCGGGCTTGATTTCGTCGTGCACGGCGTTGCCTTCGCACAACGGGAGGAGCTCTCATCGCCTTTTTCGCAGACGACGCGTGAAGGCTTTCGCATGGCGCTCGACATCTCCGCGTACTCGCTCATCGCGCTGACACGGGGCGCCGCACCACTGATGGAAAAGCGCGGCGGCGGCAGCGTGCTCACGTTGAGCTATCTCGGAAGCACACGCGTGTTCCCGAATTACAACGTCATGGGTGTGGCGAAGGCCGCGCTGGAAGCGACCGTCCGTTATCTTGCGGCCGACGTCGGGCCGCGCAACATCCGTGTGAACGCGATTTCCGCCGGGCCTGTGAAAACACTTGCCGCCGCCGGCATATCCGGCTTCTCCAGCATCCTCAACGTGTACCGCGACCGTGCGCCGCTTCGCCGAAACATTGAAACCGGTGAAGTTGGGGAAGCGGCGGCGTTTCTCCTCAGCGATGCCGCTCGCGGCATCACCGGAGAAATCGTGATGGTTGACGCAGGGTTTCACATCACGGGCATGTAGGTTGCAGCCCGGCCTCCAGGTGGAGGGTTGTGATGCGAAACCTCGGCTGTTGGAAGATGACGTTGCTGGCGACCATCCTCGCCGCGCCGCTGCTTGCGGGATGCGGCAAGACAATCGGCGAGACCATCGACGACACCACGATCACAACCCGCGTGAAAACCGCGATGCTCAATGATCCCGCTGTCGGCGGCCTCAGCATCGATGTGGATACCTATAAAGGTGTCGTGACGCTGTCGGGCCGGGTGAAGACACCGGCCGAACGCGATCAGGCGCTTGCGCTGGCACGAAAAACGGATGGCGTGACCGAGGTCAAGGACGCACTGCAGGTCATCCCGTAGTCGTCCTTCTTCCCCATCCTTCGGTTCGAATCAGCGCATCGGGTACGCCGAGCCCGCGCAGTGTGGCGGCCGACTCGCTGACGAGCGACGAAGGGCCGCAGATGAAGCAGAGGGTGGAGGCCGGCTCATGGAGCACGGCCTCAAAATGCGCGCGGCCAATCCGTCCGCGTTTACCGTCCCACGCCGTCCCGTCGTCGCGTGTCACCGTCTGATGCAGCTCGAGGCGCCCCGCGCGCTCGTGCGCGCGCAGCTCGTCAACGAACGCGAATTCGTCACTCCTTCGCGTGCTGTACAGGAGCGAGATTTTCTCTGAGGGATGCACCCGGATCGCGTGGTCCAGCATTGCACGCACCGGAGCGATGCCGGTCCCGCCGGCGACAAACAGCAATCGCGATTGCTCGATTTGTTCCGGAAAGACAAACGTACCGACCGGTCCGTCGACATCGAGGAGCGCGCCTGGCCTCGCCCAGTGCAAATCTTCCGACCCGCCCTCCATCGCGATCAGCAGTTCGAGCCTCGCCGTTTCGGCGGCACGTTCCGGTGAGCAGGCGATGGAAAAGGGGCGTCGAACCGCGGCGCGATGAGGCCCTATCATGACCGCCTGCCCAGCGACATATGCGAATGGGCGGCCGGAGATGTCAATCGACAGCAGGCGCAGGCGCGGCGACGCGTCGTCTACACGCGCGAGCGGAACCGTCAGCAGCGGCACGGACTGTCAGTTTAGAAGGCTCAATGCGGAATGCTCAATGCCCATTGGGCCTCATCAAGTTACAGCCGCGCGGCGACGAAGGCCACGCGGGTCGCCGTGGTCGCGTGCCGCCCGCCGTTCGTTCTTGTCACGGTACATCCGGCTGTCAGCCGCCGCGAGCAGCGCTTCATAGCTGTCGCCGTCGTGCGGGAACACGGCCGCACCGGCACTCATCCTCATCGGGATGCGGACGCCGGACTGCACCTCGAGCCAGATGCGGTCAACGGCCTCCTGCAACTCGCGCCGCTTGCTCTCCGCTTCTTCGCGGCTGCAGCCGGAGATGACGACGATGAACTCGTCTCCCGCATAGCGCACGCAGATGTCATACGGACGGATCGCGGTGCGCAGGACGCCCGCCACCTCGCGCAGCGCGCGGTCGCCGATATGGTGACCGAACGTGTCGTTGATGTCCTTGAAGTCGTCGAGGTCCATGACGATCAGTGAGACCTCGGCCCTTAGACGATCGGCTCGCGCGAGCTCACGCGCGAGATGCACGAACATGAAGCGCGTGTTGGGAAGACCCGTCAGCGGATCCGTCAACGAATCTTCCTGCGTCTGCTCGAAGACGACTGCGTTGTGAATCACCGCCGCCGCCTGTTCGCAGACGCGATCGAGCAGCCGTCGATGGTCGTCCTGATAGAAGCCCGGCTCCGCGTGGTAGACGGAAAGTGCGCCGATGAACCGATCGTGAAACATCAGCGGACAGACGAGCGCGGATTGCAGCGTTGTTGCTGAGGGAAGCCCCGCGGCCTCGAAGTCGGTTGCCGGCCGTGCGTTGACGAGCGGCCGTCGCTGGCGCAAGACCCAACCGCTCAGCCCCTCGCCGTTGCGCACGGACGTGCCCTGGAGCAGCGCCGCGTCGACGCCGACCGCAAACCGGCAATGCAGCGTTTCCGTCGTTTCCGTATGCAGGAAGAGCGCACAGGTCGAAAAGGGAACGAGCGTGTTCAGCTTTGACGAAATCACCGCCATCGTGTCCGCAATTCCGAGACTGGTGCCCATCGTCTGCGCGATCTGGTACAGCGCGTAGATCTCACGATGGGCGAGGGCGATGTCTTCGAATACCGGCGCCCCAGCGGGTGCGGCGGTTGCGTCCAGTCCGGCCCTCCGAATCTCTGCGCGCAGCTCCGGAAGGATTCGCACGAAGGTGCTGACGGCGTCGGGATCGAGCGCCTTGCCCGCCTCCTGCTGGAGCAGCGCCACCGCGGCGTCCACAGGCATCGCGTGGTGGTAGGGCCGTTCCGACGTCAGCGCATCGAAGTAATCGACGATCGAGAGAATGCGTGCGCCCAGTGGAATCTGGTTGTCACGAACTCCCGCAGGGTAGCCGCGCCCGTCCCATCGCTCGTGGTGGTTCAGGATGAGAGGCGCAACAGCATAAGGGAACGGAACGTCGCCAATGATGGCGGCGCCGACCCGCGGGTGAATCCGCACCTTCTGGAATTCTTCGGGCGTCAATGCTCCAGGCTTCGCGAGGATGTGTTCCGGGACGGCGAGCTTGCCGATGTCGTGGAGCAGCGCGGCGATCTTCACGCCTTGAATGTCGCGCGGCGACATCCCGAGGGCGCGCGCGAGACCGCTCGCGTACATCTGAACGCGCCGGATGTGATAGTGAGCGGTCTGATCCTTCGCGTCGATCGCCAGTGCGAGCGCCTCGATCGTCGCCAGGTGGGCGGCGGCGACACGATTGGCGCGCCACACGAAGCCGCAGGCGACGTAGAGGGCGAACAGCGTACCGGGCAGCAGCCAGAGCGCGGAATGGGCCAGAAGCCACGATGCCGCGATCGTTTTGAGGGTCAGAGCGATGAAGCCAGCTCTGCTCCACAGGACACGATTCAAAAAATCAAGCGGCTCCTTCAGGGGAGCCAGATGATCGTGATGCGAGCTCTCATAGTCGTCTCTTGGTGGCAGCTTGGGGGCCACCTCTACAGGCGCAAAGAGTTTGCCGCGGAGGGCGCTGGACGCGGGCTCGTTAGTAAGTTGTGGAGTCGGTGGGCGTTATCGCGACCCAGCTGAATGCCAACGCTTGCCTGGACATCGAATTTTTGTGCTGAGTCGGGACAGCGTGTTCTACTCGGGTGTTCTATTCCGGGACGTCCTCGTTTCCGGTTCGAGGTTGTACTCGACGATCTTTCGATACAGGGTCCCGCGGCTGATCTCCAGAACGCGGGCCGCTTCCTTCTTGTTCCACGAAACGGCGTCGAGGACGCGGACGATGTGCGCGCGCTCGGCGTCGCGCAGCGTCGGCAGCCGCGGTGGCCCCTCGGTGACGGGCATCGAGACGCCGGCATGAAGAAACTCGATGTCGCTGTCGCGAATGACGCGTCCAGGCGCCGAGAGCGCCGCACGGGACACTGTGCTTTCGAGCTCGCGGATGTTGCCGGGCCACGGGTACGCCTGCAGACGAGTCATCGCTTCCGACGACATCGTCTTTGCGTCCAGTGGCAGGCCGTTGCCTGCGCAATAACGTGCAAGGAAGCGGTTTGCGAGCACCGGAATGTCGACGGGCCGCTCGCGGAGCGACGGCAGCCGGATTGAGAACGCATTGACGCGGTAGTAGAGGTCTTCCCGGAAGCGCGCGTCACGAACGAACTGATCGAGCGGCCTATTGGTGGCCGAGATCAACCGGAAGTCCACCTGCAGCGACTTCTGACCGCCAAGGCGTTCGAAGCGGCGGTCTTCGAGGACACGCAGCAGCTTCGCCTGTGCCATCAGCGAGAGGTCGCCAATTTCATCCAGGAACAACGTGCCGTGGTCGGCCAGCTCGAGGCGTCCCGGTTTGCGATCGTGCGCGCCGGTGAACGCCCCTTTTTCGAATCCGAAGATTTCCGACTCGAAGAGTGTGTCGGGCAGCGCCGCGCAGTTGACCGCCTGGAATCGTTCGGTGCCGCGGCGGCTCAACTCGTGAATCATCCGCGCGACAACTTCCTTGCCTGATCCGGTTGGCCCGAGAATCAGCACGGCGATATCAGATTTGGCCGCCGTACGAATCCACTCGAAGACGATCAGCATCTTCTCGTCGCGGCCGATCATTTCGCGGAAGCGCTGAACCGATGGCGCCTGGTCTTCGGTGCTGATGGCCGCGCGCCGCTCGAGGAACGTATCGAGCAGAATGGCCGACTCCTCGTCATCCGGACGCGCAGCGGCGAACCGCGGCGGCGTGCCCGCAACGCGTCGAGCGACGCCGAACACAACGAGTTCGTTCAGGCAGTTCTCGACGTCGAGACGCAGGCGGCCGAACGTCGACATGAGCCCTTCCACATCGAAGGTCTCGTCGGGACGCGCGCTCAGAAAGCGGAGGAGGCCGGCGCGGAGAGGTGACTGTACGAGGTTGCGGAACCGTGCCTCGGGGTCAGTCGGGTCCGGCGTCTTCGGCTGCGACGCAACCGCGCGCCGGGCGGCAAAGGTCAGTTCATCCACAGTGAGACGGGCCGTGCAGGTGCCTGAAAAGGCCCACCTGCTTATCGGCGCGTCTCGTTGTGAGGCACAGAGGGAGGAGGAGATGGCGGCTGCTGGCGATAGTAGGTGGATTGAAACTGCTCAATAAGGCGCTTCATTTCGAACGCGTCGCTCTTCCCGTGCCCGTGGCACTTCACCGGGCTGGCACCCCCGGAGGTTTCAATATAGACATCGCTGAAGATCATCCCCGTGTCGACGCGGACCGAGGAAACGTGGGCGACGTGAATCGAGTGCTCGCTGCGGCCGACCAGGCGCGGCGTGTGATGGACGATGGCGGTCGGCGTGATTTGGACCTGCGTGGGAAAGAGGTGGTTTCCGGAACTCAGTCGGCTGGCGCGGAAGACGTGCCCCGGCGCGAACGGTTGTCCCTTTCGCCAGATGATTACGATCAAGATGACGACGATCGCCAGAACCGCCATCGCCGCGATGACCCAGGGAGAGTGGATGTCGAGCTGATTTGTCATGTGTCGGCGGTTCGCCTTGCGCGGCCGGCCTGTGCCCGACCGCTTCGGCGACACTCGCGCTGCGCGCGAGGATGCTAAGCTAGCCGCAAGCCGCGACACAAGCGCGGTTGACGTCTTATGCCGCACCGCGCGCCAGGATCCCCGGGCAAAACCCGTCAGGATTACCTTTCAGGCAAGCCCATTCGCTACTACCGTCCGCGGGGCAGCGCGGACATCCGCAACCTCATCGACGAAGGCTTCCAGGCGTTCAACGCCGCCCGGCTCGGTGAAGCGTGCCGCATCTTCGCCGACAAGATGCTGCTGCCGGAGCACGACACGACGATCGCCCTGACGGTTGCCGGTGCGCTCACCCCAGCGGGGCTGGGCGGCTGCATCGTCGAACTGATGGAACGCGGGCTGATCGACTTCGTGATCAGCACGGGCGCGAACCTCTATCACGATCTTCACTATGCGCTCAATTTCACGCTGCACCGTGGTTCGCCGTTCGTCAACGATGTCGAGCTGTACGACGAAGGCGTGATTCGCATTTACGACGTGCTCTTCCCGGCGGACGTGCTGCTGCAGACCGACGCGTACATTCGGGAATTTCTCGTCCGCTCGGGCATGGATGGCCCGGTGTCAACGGCTGAATTCCATTACGCCCTGGGACGCGACCTGATGGCGCGCCAGCCGGGATGCGAAACGTACTCGGTTGTCGCGGCCGCAGCCGCTGCCGGCGTGCCGATCTACACGTCGTCGCCCGGCGACAGTTCAATCGGCATGAACATCGCCTATCACGAGTTGATGAACGACAGCCGTCTGATGATCGATCCGAATAAGGATGTCAACGAGGTGTGCGCGTTCATTCTTGCCGGAAGGAAGAACGGCTGCGTCATTCTCGGTGGCGGCTCACCGAAGAATTTCTATCTCCAGGGGCAGCCCACGCTCTGGGAGGTCTACGGCATTCCAAAGGGCGGCAACGATTACTTCATCCAGCTGACCACGGATCAGGTCGTCTGGGGCGGACTGTCCGGCGCGACACCGGCGGAGGCTGTCAGTTGGGGAAAAGTGAACCCCGGAGTTCTCCCGGATACCGTCGTTGCGTACTGCGATTCGACGATCGCGTTTCCGCTGTTCTGCGAGTACGCCGTCGGATCGAAGCATGGCCGTCGTCCGCGGAAGGAACTGGTTCACCAGCGCGATGCGCTCGTCGCGAAGCTCCGTGAGGAGGCCCGCAACGCGACGCGTACGCACCCGCAGCCTGATGACAAGGCGGGGACGATGCCGGACTTGGAGAGACATCGTTAATCGAAGATGGGAACACTCGCGTCAGAGTTAGGCCCTCACGCAGACCGGATTACCGAACAGCCGCGCGTGTACGTGGACGCGAATGTGCCGGCGGGGCTCGTCACGTTCATGCGCGATGTCCTTCATTGGGACGTGCTGTTCGTGATCGAACACGACGACCTCCGACGCGCACGTGACGATGAACATTACCGCCTCGCGCGGCAGCTTCGCCGCACGCTCATCAGCTTCGATCGCGACTATCTCGATGATCGAAAATTTCCGCCCGCGGAAAGCGGCGGCGTCGTGATTCTGACGGCGCCGGAGGAGCGCGGCTGCGTGATGCTGCTCAAACGCCTCGACGTCGAGATCTTCCAACCGTCGCTGAACGCGTCTCTGCTGCCGTTTGAAGGGCGCAAGGTGCACGTGCACGTCGACTGGCCGGGCGATACAATCCCATCGACGCCGTGATTCTTGGAGTTGAAGTTCGCGAAGATGCGGTCCTCGCCGTAGCTGCGGATGAACACGGCGCGATTACCCGACGCGCCAGGCACGATGGCGTAAACGGATCGGGTGCTGCCGCCGCCGTCCGAGCGGCCCTGGCGGACGCTTCCCCATCATCGATCGGCCTGGCCGTCCGTGATCCTTTCGAACAGGCCGTCACCGAGATGGCGACCGCCGTTTCGAACGCAGCGGGACGGTCCGATCTTCCGCGAATCGTCACCCGCGGTTGCGCGGTGGCGCTCGGTGAGTCGTGGCACGGCGCAGCAAGGAACGCGCGTCAGGTCGTTGCCCTTGCCGCCGCTGACACCGTGCATTCCGGTCTCGTCATCAACGGTGTTCCGTTCGAAGGGGCGCACGGCCGTGCCGGCGCAGCCGCGTGGCTGGCGCTCAACCCCGTTGAACGCGAAGACTATCGTCGCTTCGGCTCTCTCGAGGCCGAGATCGGCGCCGCTGGCATCGTTCGCCGACTGGTATGGCGCATCAAGTCTGGTGATCAGTCGCGGGTGCTGGACATGGCGGGCGGTGACGTGGCCGCAATACGAGTCCATCACATCTTCGACGCGGCGCGGAATGGCGACGGCGTATCGATCTCCGTCATTCGCGACACGGCGCGTTATGTCGGGATGGCGGTGGCCAACCTGGTCGCCATCGCGGATCCCGACGTTGTGGTCCTCGGGGGTCTCATCGCGGATGCTGCCGATCAACTGTTGCAGCCGTCGCAGACGGAAGCACTCCGCCGCCTTCCGAAGAACATGGCCGACTCGCTGACGATGTGCGCCGCAACACTTGGCGACGACGGCGCGCCGCTCGGCGCCGCGCGCGCAGCCATGATCCCCCGATGATCGTCCTTTCCGGCGGCGACATCGTCCTGCCGGACCGGATCCTGACCAGCGCATCGCTCGTCATCGACGGCGGGCGCATCGCCGCCATCGAGACTACCCGGCGTGCGCCGTCGGCCGCGTCCGTCATCGATGCACGTGAGACTTTCGTCGTGCCCGGGTTCGTCGACGTTCATGTTCACGGCATCGAAGGGCACGATTCCCTGGACGGCGCAGGCGCAATTGCGGAGATTGCAACCCGTCTTCCGCGTTATGGGGTGACGGCGTTCTGTCCAACGACCGTCGCGTGTGCACCGGAGGCGCTCGACGCCGTTCTCGAACAAGTAGCACGTGCGCGCGTGAGCCGCGGAACAGGCACAGCGCGTGTCCTTCCAGCACATCTCGAGAGCAACTTCATCAATCCGGACTACAACGGAGCGCAGCCCAAGGTGTGTCTTCGACTGCCGAATGACCACAGGCAGGACGGCAATTTCAGCGGGCGCGACATCCTGAACGTCGTCGATCGGCGCGCCGCCGATGTGGGCATCGTCACAGTGGCGCCGGAGGTCGAGGGCGTACTGGAGCTCATTCCCGCGTTGGTGCGGACTGGACAACGGATCTCACTCGGCCACTCGGGCGCGGATTTCGAGCGCTCGGTGGCCGCGATTGATGCTGGTGCGCGGCATGCGACGCATCTCTTCAACCGGATGACGCCGATCACCCACCGTGCGCCGGGGCTTGCGGGAGCTGTGCTTTCGCACGAGGCCATCACCGCGGAGCTGATCTGCGACGGATTTCACGTGCATCCGGCGATGTGCCGGTTGGCGATCGCCGCCAAGAGTGTCGACGGCATGATGGCGATCACCGACGGAACGGCGGGCTCCGGCCTCAGCCCGGGTTCATTGGCCCGGCTGGGTGGACGGACCATTCGCGTGTCCGATCAGGCGGCGCTGCTCGAAGACGGTACCGTGGCCGGCAGCACGCTCACGATGGACCGCGCGTTTCGCAACATCGTGACGATGTTCGGCATGTCGATCACCGAAGCTGCGATGATGTGTTCGACCACACCTGCGCGAGCGATGGGCCTGACGCGCTTCGGCGTTATCGCCGAGGAAAATTTCGCAGACCTCGTCGTTCTCGATCGGGCGTTTCGCGTCAGGCGAACATTGATTGCCGGCGAGACAGCCTACGAGAGAGCTTCGTAGCAAGCGCCTATCGGATCGGCTGAACCGCGTATTGGGTCGGATCGTCGATTCCCGCTTCGTTGAAGGCGTCACGCCGCTCGCGGCATTTGCTGCACATTCCGCAGTGCAGCCCTTCGCGCGGATTCATACACGACAGCGTGAGCTCCAGCGGGACGCCGAGCTCGATTCCCAACGCGATGACGTCAGATTTTTCCTTGGCCGCGAAGGGTGCGTCGATGCGGATGTCATGCGCCAGGCCCAGCGACATCGCCCGCGCCATCGCCTCGAAAAATGCGGGCGTCGCGTCGGGGAAGGGATTGCCTGCGAGCGGTCCCAGCGCGATACGACCGATCCGGTGCTGCGCGCAATAAATTGATGCTTTCGACAGCAGGATCACGTTGCGGCCGGTCAGGTACACGTCTTCATCTGGCGTGTCGAACGCGGGCGGCTGGCCGCGGAGCGCCCAGTGCGTCGGGGGATACAGGTCGCGAACCGTGAATGTGAGATGCGCCAGCGGAGCGAGCGAGGCGAATGGCGGGGTCGCGAGCAGTCGATCGAGCGCCTCGAGCTCCTGCGTTTCCCATGCGAGGCCGGCGCTGACGTAGATCGGCTGGACCCGGGAGCCGCGAGCTTCCGATGCCGCGAGCACCGCACTATCCAATCCTGCCGAAAGAAGTACGGCGGTAGACGTTGGAGACATCGGCAGGGTAGTTGTGGACATCGGCAGGTTCTTTGGTCCCGCCAGATCTACCATTATTGGTTATGTACTCCGTCACCAAACGCATTGACTTCTGCTATGGCCATCGCCTGCTCGATTACGACGGGATCTGCAAACACCCACACGGCCACAACGCCGTAGCCGAGATCGAGGTCCGCACCGACGCGCTCGACATGCGGAACATGGTGGTCGATTTCAGCGACATCAAACGAGTTGTCAAGGGATGGATCGATCGAGAGCTCGATCACAAGATGATTCTGCGCCACGACGATCCGCTGGTGAAACCGCTGCAGTCGCTGGGCGAACCCATCTTCATCATCGACAGCAATCCAACGGTCGAACGGATTGCGCGGCTCATTTACGAAGTTTCGCACGAACAGGGACTGCCGGTCGTGCGCGTCACGGTCTGGGAGACGCCTACGTCGTGGGCCACCTACACCGGCGCCTGATTGCGTTCGATCTGGACGGCACGCTGATCGATTCCTCGCGTGATCTGGCAGAGTCGGTCAACGAGCTGCTCACAGGCCTTGGCGCGCCGCCGCTCGCGCACGAGCACATCACGCGAATGATCGGAGAGGGTGCAAAGGTGCTCGTCAGACGCGCGCTCGCGGCGGCGGGCATTGCCGAGGATGGCGAGGCGATCGATCGTTTCCTCGATATCTACGATCGAAGGCTGCTCAATCACACCCGGCCGTACGCGGGAATCACCGACGTCGTGCGTGCCGCTCGTCAGCACGCGTGCGTCGCGGTCCTGACGAACAAGCCGCTGGAGCCCTCGGAAAAGGTGCTCGCCGGGCTGCGAATGCGAGAACTGTTCGACGACGTGATCGGCAGCGGCGGAGCCTACCCGCGCAAGCCGGATCCGGCCGCGCTTCTCGCCTTGATGGACCGGGCAGGTGCCACGCCCGACCGGACGTTGATGGTCGGTGATTCGCGTGTTGATTACGACACCGCACGAAATGCTGCCGCGCGATGCTGCCTGGTAACCTACGGTTTCAGCAGCGACACGCTCGCGGACATCCCGGTTGACGCCACGTGGCGCGCCGCTGATGCGGCGGGACTTGCCGAAGTCATTGCCCGGTTCGTCAGCTAGAGAGAACGAAGAAACGCCAGCAACCGGATGCGCTCGTCAGGCGTCAGTCGTTGGAAGCCTCGCCTGGCCAGTTCGGCCTCTCCCGCATGCCGTTCGATTGCGTCCGCGATCGTCGTCGCGCTGCCGTCGTGCAGGAACGGTCTCCGGAACCGCAGCCCCCAGAGGGCCGGCGTTCTGATCTCGCCGGGCTCCGCGGCGCCTTGCCGAATGCCGTCACCGGTACCGATGTCGTGGAGCAACAGATCGGAAAATAGACCCACGCTTCGTCGGTTGAATGCGGGGTGCGCGCTGGGTCCCGTCGTCAGATGTGCGACGTGACAGGCCGCACAGCCAATCGCGGAGAAGAGCCGTTCGCCGGCCACGGTGTCCTCGTCCACATGACTGCGTGACACGGGCGCGAGAAATCGCATGAACGACTCGAAGTTATCGATACCTCGTCGGCCTGTGCGCGGATCGCGTCGGTCTTCCGGATCCGGAAACGGATCGCACGACCGCATTTGCGCTGCCGACACGCCGAACGCGGATTCCTGAGGAAACAGGTCGTTGGTGATCCCCATTTCATTGCGGTAGGCGTCGGCGCCGAAGGTCAGCAGCGTCGCGTGCTGAGCCTTCCATCCAAACCGTCCCACCCGGCGCTGGCCGGAGGCGATATCGACGATGATGGCCGCACGACCGCTGACACCGTCGCGATCGCGATCGACGGGATCCTCCAACGCGAGCAGCGCTTCGTCCGGAATGGCTTCGACGAGACCCGCGCCAAACAATGGAATCGGAGCCCGCCTGGCGATTACCGTGACATCGTCCGGCATCTGCACCTGGCAGGTGTGGGCAGGCGTCGACAACAGATGTATCAATGTGTCGCCCGCCGGGTTCAGTCCTGTGTGAGCGCCGGCGATGTCGCGATAACCGGCGCGCAGTTCGAGAATGACGCCAGCACCGCCGATCGCGGGGACGTTGTGACACACGGCACAACTGGTGCCGTTGTAAGCGGGGCCGAGCCCTTCTTTGGCGGTTTCGACTTCGGTGAAATCGTCGAGCCCGAGTCGAAATTCACTGAACTCGGTCGCGGTAATGCCGGGCAAGGCGCTGCCGGCTGACTGAGAGGTCTGTGTCTCACCCGTGGCGTAGCAGGCAAGCAAGGCGATCCAGACGACAGCGACGCCGACGAGGACTCGCGTCATGGCGCGCCTCCTGACGCGGCGGGCCGGACGATGATGACGCCGCGCATGAAATTGTGACCGGCGCCGCAGAGACGGTTGCACTCGAACGTATATCGACCCGGACGGCTGCCGGTGAATCGGCTGACCGCGTAGCCGTGACCGCGTTTGGGAATCTCGAGGTTGGTTCCGAACCCGACGATGCGAAAGCCATGAAGCGTGTCATCACTGCGTAGACGCAATTCGACCTCTTCGCCTTCAGCGATGACGATTCTCGACGGCCAGAATTGAAATCGCTCTGCGTTGATCTCGATGACGCGAGGCGATGTCAACTGCGCGAGTCCAGCCGAAGGTGACGGCGTTCCCGCCAGCAGCAGCAACGGCAGCACGATGAACACCCGGATCGGCATCGCCCCTCCTAGAACCACCAGCCGAGACCCACGTTGAACAGGTGTCTATTGGCGAACACACCGCTGTGATTACGCAGGTAGATGTAGTCGGCTTTCACGGCGACATCCGGCTCGGGGTAATACGTCACACCACTGACCCATGCGTCGCGGTCGAATTCCTTCCGCGGCAGCAGGCCTGCGGGCATTCGAAACTGGGTGTCGAAATTCTCGTAGCGCACAAACGTCACGAGATCGCGCGGCGCGCCCGCATCCCAGATGCGGTATCCCGCTTCGCCGTAGAAGCCGCGCAGGGTGCGAGCGATATTCGGCGGCACGCCCGTACCGCGGCCGATGGTCTCGTTCAGCTGCGCAGCGTTGCCGATGCTCACCTCGGCGAACTCACCGCGCAGCTCGAGGCGGCCGCGGCGATACCGCGCATCCGCTTCGGCCAGCGTCACCTTGGATTCCAGCGTTGGCGTCCTCACCAGCTGCGACGTTCCACGCCAGAGCGCGGCGCCAACCGTCAGACCACGCACGCCCAGGTACTCTGCGCGTCCGGTGAACGCGACGTGCGCGGCCGCTGCTTCCGCGCCCTTCTGCAGGCCCTCGCGGATGCCTTCGTCGGCGGTGAACTCGCGCGCGTTGAGCGGCGAGACGACGTACGCGCGATACCGGAGACCGCGGCCGATCTCGCCGTGGACGCCTGCGCCGGCGTCGAACCACGTCGTCGGGATGATGACGGTATCGACAAACGGCCGCTCGACTCCGTTGAAGACGGGAGGCTCGTGGCGTTCGTTGATGATGCCGAGCGGCAGCAGGACCATCCCGGCACGAAAATTCAATGGACGCGAGAGCAGGAAATCCACGTAGGCCTGTTCAAGTTCCAGCTCGCCCGATTCCTCCAGCCCCTCCACCACGGCATGCTCGAGTTCGAGCTCGCCGACGAACCGGATCTTCGACGTGAAGGAATGCGTGAGCAGGAGCACGAACCGGTGAAAGTCGATGACCGCCGGTTCGTGGTCGGCTTTGTTGACGTGGAAATCCATATACCCGGAGATGGGGCCCGTGGACGGGAAGCCGGCTTCGGGATTGACTTGCTGCGCGCGCGCGGCGGACGCGAGCGCGAGGATGAGCAGCGCCACGCGGGCGACCTGCACCAGCAGCTTCGACGCCGCGCGTGTGCCGATCGTGATCCGTCGGTCGTCCTTGCCACGCAGCAGCACGCTGTCGGCCGCCTCGTCTCGTGATTCGACTTCGACCGACTCGCCGGGTTTCAAGTCGTGGTTCTCGACGAACCGAAGGAACTGCTTGTCCTGATCGATGATTCGGGTGACGGTCATGGGGGTGCCGACGGGGCACGTGAGCAGCGTCTGCGCCTCCTGCCTTTTCACCACCCCTTCCGAATCAGGAATTGGATCGCCGTGCGGATCGACCTCGGGGCGCCCCAGCATTTCGTCCATGCGATCAATCAATCGATCCGACACGACGTGCTCGAGCAGCTCCGCCTCGTCATGCACTTCGTCCCAGCGCAGCCCCATCACCCGGACAAGAAACAACTCCACAAGGCGATGACGCCGCAGCACCAGTGCGGCTAGTCGCCGGCCGGCTCGCGTCAGCGACACGCCGGCGTACGGTTCGTAATTGACCAGGCCGGACTCGGCGAGTGTCTTGACCATCGTGGTGGTCGTGCCCGGCGTGACACCGACCGCTGCGGCGAGCTGCCCCATGGGCAGCAACCGGCTTTCCTGGCCCGCAAATCCAACAGATCCCAGATAGATCGTTTTGAGGTAGTTCTCGACCGTGCTCGACGGCAGCATCGGCACAAATCATAAATTGACTTTCGACTCATCGTGAAGATAATTTTGATGGGTCAAAATGGCGGGTGAACTGGATCACGTCGATAACGGCGGGTGGCGGCTTCCGCGTGGCGAGGCCAGCCTGCGCGAGGTGCATGGCTCGATTGCCGTGCCTCAGGACGCTGGTTTCTGGCGGAAGTTCTTCGCGTTTGCCGGGCCGGGATATCTGGTGGCGGTCGGCTATATGGATCCCGGCAACTGGGCCACCGACCTCGCCGGCGGGGCCCGCTACGGCTACACGCTGCTGAGTGTAATCCTCGTCTCGAACCTGATGGCGATTCTGCTGCAGGCACTGGCGGCACGGCTCGGGATCGCCAGCGGCCGCGATCTCGCGCAGGCGTGCCGCGATCACTACTCCCGGCCGGTCACGATTGGCCTCTGGGTTCTTTGCGAAATTGCGATCGCCGCATGCGACCTCGCAGAGGTGATCGGCGCGGCGATTGCCTTGAACCTTTTGTTCGGCATTCCGCTCATCTGGGGCGTCTGTCTGACCGCGCTGGATGTGCTGATCGTGCTGTTTCTGCAGCACCGCGGGTTCCGCTACGTCGAAGCGCTCGTGGTGGCGCTGATCCTGATGATCGCTGGCTGCTTTGCCGTCGAACTCTGGCTGTCGCGCCCTGATCCCGCTGGGGTCGTCACGGGCTTCGTCCCGTCACCGGAGATTCTCCGCAACCCGGACATGCTGTACATCGCCATCGGCATTCTGGGCGCGACCGTCATGCCGCACAACCTGTACCTGCACTCGTCAATCGTTCAGACGCGAAAATACATCGACACCCGCGCGAGTAAGACGGAAGCGATCCGGTTTGCGACGATCGACTCGAGCGCGGCACTGATGTTCGCACTGTTCATCAACGCGGCGATCCTCGTGACGTCGGCGGCGACATTCCATGGAAGCGGGCATGAAGCGGTTGCTGACATCAGCGACGCGTACCAGCTGCTGTCGCCACTGCTCGGAACCGGCGCGGCGAGCGTGCTGTTTGCCGTGGCGCTGCTGTGTTCGGGACAGAACGCGACGCTGACCGGCACGCTGGCAGGGCAGATCGTGATGGAAGGCTTCATCAATCTCCGCGTTCGTCCGTGGCTGCGGAGACTCGTGACGCGCCTGCTCGCGATCATTCCGGCCATCATCGTCGTCGCGTTGTACGGCGAGCGGGGCACGGGCGCGTTGCTGATCCTGAGCCAGGTGATCTTGAGTCTGCAGCTGTCGTTCGCGGTCTTTCCGCTCGTGATGTTCACCGGCGACAAGGCCAAGATGGGGCCGTTTGTGGCGCCCCCCTGGATGCGGAGCCTGGCGTGGGTGGTCGCGGTTATCATTGCGGCCCTCAACGCCTGGCTGCTCGTGCAGATACTGGCCTGATATGTACCAACGCATTCTCGTGGCCGTCGAGCATTCGCCCGCCGACCAGGCGATTCTCGACCACGTCCAGCAGCTGGCGGCGCAATTCGGTTCGGAGCTGCACTTGGTCCATGTCGCCGATGGCTGGGCCGCGCGGAACTTCGATCAGCTCAAGCTGCGCGAATCCGAGGAGATGAAAGACGATCGGGATTACCTGCAGCGTGTGGCAGCCGACCTCGCTGCACGCGGCCTCAAGGTCTCAACGGAGCTCGCGATGGGCGACCCGGCTGACGAGCTGATTCGTCTCGCCCAGGAACGGAATGTCGATCTGCTTGCGATGTCCACACATGGCCACCGCTTCCTCAATGATCTGCTGCGCGGCACGACCGTGAACCGCGTCCGCCATCTGGTCAAGATTCCGATCCTGCTCGTCCGCGCTCAATAACGTTGAGCGATGAACCTGCGTTCCGAAATTGCCACGCCCGTCGGCAAACGGCGCTACGTCCGGCGGCTGTTTGCGACGATTGCGGATCGCTACGATCTGATCACGGTGCTGCTCTCATTCGGCCTCGATCAGCGCTGGAAAGATCGCTTGATCGGGCTCGCGGGGATCACCAGTGACGATCGTGTGCTCGACGTGGCATGCGGAACCGGCGACATCCTCCTCCGCGCGCGCCAACACGCGCGACTGGCGGTAGGACTCGACGTGACATTGAAAATGCTGCTGCGTGCGGCCGCGAAGGTCGCGCCTCCGCCACATGTCGTCGCCGGCGACATGCAGGAGCTTCCCTTTCCTTCGTCTTCCTTCAGCGTCGTCACCGCCGGTTACGGTTTGCGCAACGTGCCGCATATCGAACAGGCGATCGAGGAGATTGCGCGCGTGCTGGTGCCGCGTGGCCGGCTGCTGTCGCTGGATTTCAACAGGCCGGAGCAGCCGGTGGTGCGAAAAGCGTATCTGACATATCTGGCCATCGTCGGATCCGTTCTCGGGTTCGTCCTGCATCGCGATCCTGATACTTACCGCTACATTCCTGAGTCCATTCGCAACTATCCCGGCGCAGCTGGCGTGGCCCGGTTGCTCTCTGAACGTGGATTCACCGAAGTGCGAGTCGTCCCACTGCTCGGCGGGTTGATGACCATTCATCTCGCCAGACGGGCTGGTTAGGCTTACCGTTCGAGCCAGGGATCGAGCGCGTTCACCAGGAACGAGAGGACGTCGGCGTCGGTGAGATCCTGGGGCCCGGCGCCCGGCTTGAGCGGACGCTCGTCCTCCAGCGTTCGCGAGCCGCGAGTGTGGCGGACACGGCCGACGACCGTGGGCTTGTCGCCACTGCCGTCGAGCGCCAGTTCGATGTAATCGTCGCGGCCACGGTCCGACGCAAGCCGCAACCCTCCGCTGGGCGTCGAAACGGTGAACAGGTATCCTTCGGCTTTCAGCGCGTTTGCCAGCATGCGGGCGATCGGCGTCGCGACTTCTTCGAGAAACGTGGCGTAGGCACGCTCGGCTTCGGCGGCATTGTGCCGCTTCTGCTGGGCGCGCGTTTTCGCGCGATCTATCGCATGCTTGAGCTGTCGTCGAACTTCTGAGACTTCCACGTGCGCTCCGCGAAGCTTATTGTAGAGACTGACATGGCGTCATCAACAACGGCAACGATCAACTACGCCAGAGCGCGCCGTCTGCTCGCGCGTCGTGATCCGATCCTGCGCGAGTTGATGCGTGCGCATGGTCCATGCGGGCTGGCGGCACGTCAGCATACGGATCCGTTTAAAGCTCTTACGCGCGCGATTGTGGGCCAGCAGCTCTCGGCGAAAGCCGCGGCAACCATCTTTTCGCGCTTCGAGGCGCTGTTCGATGCATTCCCGACGCCGACGCAAGTCTTAGCTGTGCCAGACGACCGACTGCGAGCCGTCGGCCTCAGCTCGCAGAAGCTCGGGTATCTGCGGGACCTGTGCCGCCGGATCGTCGAAGGCGAGCTTCCGCTCGACGTGCTCGACCGAATGGACGATGAAGCGGTTATCGAGAACCTGACGCAGGTAAAGGGCATCGGCCGATGGACAGCGGAAATGTTTCTCATTTTTCGTTTGGAGCGCCCCGATGTGCTGCCGGTTGGCGATCTCGGAATCGTTCGCGCCGTTCAGCGCGCGTATAAACTTCGCAAGGCGCCCTCGCCGGATCGCCTGACACGCATCGGCGAGGCGTGGAGACCGTACCGATCCGTGGCGTGCTGGTACCTCTGGGCGAGCCTTAACAACGAGCCGACAAAGGACTGACCATGCAGACCCGACGAATGCACATCCGTCCCGCGCTCGCGACAACGCTGTGGCGAGGTCAGGTTCTCGCGGCGGCCGTCGCCGCGCTCATCACTGCGATGGTGCCGCTGGCCGCGCAGAATCGCGCGGCGCAGACCGCGTCGGACATTCCAAAGATTCAGTTCGAGAAGTACACCCTTCCCAACGGCCTCGAGGTGATCCTCAGCGAGGATCACCGGCTGCCGATCGTGACCGCGAACCTCTGGTATCACGTCGGACCCGCAAACGAAGCGGCCGGCCGAACCGGGTTCGCGCACCTGTTCGAGCACCTGATGTTCCAGGGCTCCAAGCACACGCCGCACGATTCGCATTTCCAGATGCTCGAAGCCGCTGGTGCGACCGGGATCAACGGCACGACGGATTACGACCGCACCAACTACTTCGAAACGGTTCCGTCCAACCGTCTCGAGCTGGCGCTCTGGATCGAGTCGGACCGCATGGGCTATCTCCTCGATGCGATCGATCAGAAGGAATTTGCCAATCAGCAGGATGTCGTGCGCAATGAGCGCCGCCAGTCGGTGGAAAACCGCCCGTATGGCAATGCGGAGGAGGAGCTCGTCCACATGCTCTATCCGCAGAACCATCCGTATTACGCCAGCGTAATTGGCTCGCATGCGGACATTCAGGCCGCCAAACTCGAGGATGCGCGCGAGTTCTTCAAGCGGTATTACGCGCCCAACAACGCGAGCATCGCGATTGTCGGCGACTTCGATTCTGCCGCGACGAAGAAACTCGTCGAAAAGTACTTCGGTCCGCTGAAGCGCGGCCCCGCGGTCCCAGCGATCAACGTTCAGACGCCGAAGATCACGACCGAACGGCGCAAGGTCGTGCCGGATCGCGTCGAGCTGCCGCGGGTCTACATGGCGTGGCTCACGTCCTCTGTCTTTAAACCGGGTGATGCTGACGCGATTATCGCGGGCGACATTCTCGGCGGCGGGCGCGCGAGCCGGCTGTATCAGAAGCTTGTCTACGAAAAGCAGATCGCACAGAACGTCCAGGCGTACCAGCAGTCGCTCCTGCTCGGTTCGCAGTTCCAGATCGATGCGACCGCACGTCCGGGCCACACCGCCGAAGAACTCGAGAAGGCCATCAACGATGAGCTCGAACTGCTGCGCACCAAGCCGGTTGAACAGCGGGAGATTGAGCAGGCGCGCAATACGATTGAAACGCAGACGATTGGCCGGCTCGAGAACCTGAACGGCGTCGCGAATCTTCTCAACGAGTACAACCATTACCTGAAGACGCCCGACTACCTGCAGAAAGACATCGAGCGCATCCGCGCGGTCACGCCCGCATCGCTGTTGGCGTTTGCGCGCGAACAGTTGCAGCCGAATGCGCGCGCGGTGGTGTACGCGGTAAAGGGCACGCCGGAACTGGGCCCGCAGGTGCCGACCCCGCCGGCGCCGACAGCCGCTGGTACAGGCACGGAATCAGTCAACACCGACCAAGCGTGGCGCAATGAGATTCCACAACCCGGTCCCGCCAAAGCGCTGCAGGTGCCGGTTCCGGACACCGCACAGCTCGCTAACGGACTCACGTTGATCGTCAACACCAGGCGCGGTCTGCCCATCGTCGCCGCCAATCTGGTTGTGAAGAGCGGCAGCGACACGAACCCGCCGGATGCGCCAGGGCTTGCCAACTTCACCGTCGCGATGCTCGACCAGGGGACGGCGACGCGAACCGCGGTGCAGATCGCGAATCAAGTCGCGGAGCTGGGTGCGACGGTGAATGCGAACAGCTCGATGGACGCGTCGTTTGTCACCGCCCGCTCACTGAAGAAGAATTTCGCCGCGACACTCGACCTCGCCGCGGACATCGCGCTGCATCCGTCATTTCCGGCCGAAGAAATCGAACGGCAGCGCTCGAGTCGCCTGGCGCAGCTCGTTCAGCAGCGTGAGAACGCCAACGTCCTGGCCGTGCGGATCTCGAACCTGGCGTTGTATGGCGAGCGACATCCCTACGGGTACACCGAGCTCGGCACCGAAGCATCGGTGCGTGCGCTGACGCGCGACGCGATGTTGAATTTCTGGAAACAGAACTTCGTGCCCAATAATGCCGCCCTCGTCGTCGCCGGTGACATTACGATGGCCGAACTGCGTCCGCTGGCGGAGAGGGTGTTTGGCGGCTGGCAGCGCGGAATGCCCGCGATGCCGTCGCTGGCGGCGCCAGCATCGACACAGGCGCGCATTCTGATCGTCGACAGGCCGGGCGCACCGCAGACGCAACTCCGGGTCGCATCGATCGGCGCGCCACGATCCGTCCCCGAGTTCCAACCGATCCAGGTGATGAACACCGCATTGGGTGGTCTGTTCTCGAGCAGGATCAATATGAACCTGCGTGAAGAGCACGGGTATACCTACGGCGCCGGTTCCGGATTCGACTTCCGCCGGGGCGCCGGGCCGTTTGCCATCGCAGCAGGTGTCCGCACGGATGTCACCGCGCCGGCGGTCACCGAGATCCTGAAAGAAGTGCGTGGGATGACGGAAGCGGCGATGAAGAGCGACGAACTGGCACGCGCGAAAGACGCGCGCACGCAGTCGCTCCCTGCCGGCTTTCAGACCAGTCAGGCTGCTGCCGGCAGCTTCGCGCAGGTGTTCATCTACGACCTTGGTCTCGATTACTTCACCCACCTCGCCGAGCGCGTAAACGCCGTGACCGCGGATCAGTCGCTCGCCGCGGCACAGAAATATCTCGTCCCCGAGCGGATGGTGATTGTGGCTGTCGGCGATCGCGCGAAGATCGAGCCGGAGCTGCGAAAGCTCAATATCGCGCCGGTTGAAGTCGTTACGGCTGACGGAAAACCCGTCGGTTGATGATGCCCGGTGCCGCGCCAGTTCCGCGAGGCGGACCCGCCACGCTATAATTCGGACTTTCCTAGTCGGACATGCCTGTCGCCATACCGGGCCTCCCGCGTAACGCCGCGTCTATCGTCGACCTGATCGGCAATACCCCTTTGATCCGGCTCGCTTCTTTCGAAGCCGGACTGCGGAACGTGGAGCTGTACGCCAAAGCCGAGTGGAAAAACCCCGGTGGCTCCGTCAAGGATCGGCCGGCGCTCCGGATGATCGAAGACGGCGAGAAATCGGGTGCGCTGACGCGCGACAAGATCATTCTCGACGCCACCTCGGGCAACACGGGCATCGCCTACGCGATGATCGGCGCCGCACGCGGGTATCGCGTGAAGCTGTGCGTGCCCACCAACGTTACGCCCGAACGGAAACGCATCTTGGACGCGTTTGGCGCGCAGATCGTGTTTACCGACCCGATGCAGGGATCGGACGGCGCCATTTTTCCAGCACATTGGGATCCTAAGCTTAGAATTCCACGTGGACAAGTTGTCGCGGCCGCTTCTATAGTGTCACCTAAATACTAGTGACTCCAGCGTAACTGGACTGGCCACAGTTAGGCCGCAAATGTAATCACACTGGCTCACCTTCGGGTGGGCCTTTCTGCGTTCGCGAGTGGACCCGATAAGCTCATGGAGCGGCGTAACCGTCGCACAGGAAGGACAGAGAAAGCGCGGATCTGGGAAGTGACGGACAGAACGGTCAGGACCTGGATTGGGGAGGCGGTTGCCGCCGCTGCTGCTGACGGTGTGACGTTCTCTGTTCCGGTCACACCACATACGTTCCGCCATTCCTATGCGATGCACATGCTGTATGCCGGTATACCGCTGAAAGTTCTGCAAAGCCTGATGGGACATAAGTCCATCAGTTCAACGGAAGTCTACACGAAGGTTTTTGCGCTGGATGTGGCTGCCCGGCACCGGGTGCAGTTTGCGATGCCGGAGTCTGATGCGGTTGCGATGCTGAAACAATTATCCTGAGAATAAATGCCTTGGCCTTTATATGGAAATGTGGAACTGAGTGGATATGCTGTTTTTGTCTGTTAAACAGAGAAGCTGGCTGTTATCCACTGAGAAGCGAACGAAACAGTCGGGAAAATCTCCCATTATCGTAGAGATCCGCATTATTAATCTCAGGAGCCTGTGTAGCGTTTATAGGAAGTAGTGTTCTGTCATGATGCCTGCAAGCGGTAACGAAAACGATTTGAATATGCCTTCAGGAACAATAGAAATCTTCGTGCGGTGTTACGTTGAAGTGGAGCGGATTATGTCAGCAATGGACAGAACAACCTAATGAACACAGAACCATGATGTGGTCTGTCCTTTTACAGCCAGTAGTGCTCGCCGCAGTCGAGCGACAGGGCGAAGCCCTCGGCTGGTTGCCCTCGCCGCTGGGCTGGCGGCCGTCTATGGCCCTGCAAACGCGCCAGAAACGCCGTCGAAGCCGTGTGCGAGACACCGCGGCCGGCCGCCGGCGTTGTGGATACCTCGCGGAAAACTTGGCCCTCACTGACAGATGAGGGGCGGACGTTGACACTTGAGGGGCCGACTCACCCGGCGCGGCGTTGACAGATGAGGGGCAGGCTCGATTTCGGCCGGCGACGTGGAGCTGGCCAGCCTCGCAAATCGGCGAAAACGCCTGATTTTACGCGAGTTTCCCACAGATGATGTGGACAAGCCTGGGGATAAGTGCCCTGCGGTATTGACACTTGAGGGGCGCGACTACTGACAGATGAGGGGCGCGATCCTTGACACTTGAGGGGCAGAGTGCTGACAGATGAGGGGCGCACCTATTGACATTTGAGGGGCTGTCCACAGGCAGAAAATCCAGCATTTGCAAGGGTTTCCGCCCGTTTTTCGGCCACCGCTAACCTGTCTTTTAACCTGCTTTTAAACCAATATTTATAAACCTTGTTTTTAACCAGGGCTGCGCCCTGTGCGCGTGACCGCGCACGCCGAAGGGGGGTGCCCCCCCTTCTCGAACCCTCCCGGTCGAGTGAGCGAGGAAGCACCAGGGAACAGCACTTATATATTCTGCTTACACACGATGCCTGAAAAAACTTCCCTTGGGGTTATCCACTTATCCACGGGGATATTTTTATAATTATTTTTTTTATAGTTTTTAGATCTTCTTTTTTAGAGCGCCTTGTAGGCCTTTATCCATGCTGGTTCTAGAGAAGGTGTTGTGACAAATTGCCCTTTCAGTGTGACAAATCACCCTCAAATGACAGTCCTGTCTGTGACAAATTGCCCTTAACCCTGTGACAAATTGCCCTCAGAAGAAGCTGTTTTTTCACAAAGTTATCCCTGCTTATTGACTCTTTTTTATTTAGTGTGACAATCTAAAAACTTGTCACACTTCACATGGATCTGTCATGGCGGAAACAGCGGTTATCAATCACAAGAAACGTAAAAATAGCCCGCGAATCGTCCAGTCAAACGACCTCACTGAGGCGGCATATAGTCTCTCCCGGGATCAAAAACGTATGCTGTATCTGTTCGTTGACCAGATCAGAAAATCTGATGGCACCCTACAGGAACATGACGGTATCTGCGAGATCCATGTTGCTAAATATGCTGAAATATTCGGATTGACCTCTGCGGAAGCCAGTAAGGATATACGGCAGGCATTGAAGAGTTTCGCGGGGAAGGAAGTGGTTTTTTATCGCCCTGAAGAGGATGCCGGCGATGAAAAAGGCTATGAATCTTTTCCTTGGTTTATCAAACGTGCGCACAGTCCATCCAGAGGGCTTTACAGTGTACATATCAACCCATATCTCATTCCCTTCTTTATCGGGTTACAGAACCGGTTTACGCAGTTTCGGCTTAGTGAAACAAAAGAAATCACCAATCCGTATGCCATGCGTTTATACGAATCCCTGTGTCAGTATCGTAAGCCGGATGGCTCAGGCATCGTCTCTCTGAAAATCGACTGGATCATAGAGCGTTACCAGCTGCCTCAAAGTTACCAGCGTATGCCTGACTTCCGCCGCCGCTTCCTGCAGGTCTGTGTTAATGAGATCAACAGCAGAACTCCAATGCGCCTCTCATACATTGAGAAAAAGAAAGGCCGCCAGACGACTCATATCGTATTTTCCTTCCGCGATATCACTTCCATGACGACAGGATAGTCTGAGGGTTATCTGTCACAGATTTGAGGGTGGTTCGTCACATTTGTTCTGACCTACTGAGGGTAATTTGTCACAGTTTTGCTGTTTCCTTCAGCCTGCATGGATTTTCTCATACTTTTTGAACTGTAATTTTTAAGGAAGCCAAATTTGAGGGCAGTTTGTCACAGTTGATTTCCTTCTCTTTCCCTTCGTCATGTGACTTGATATCGGGGGTTAGTTCGTCATCATTGATGAGGGTTGATTATCACAGTTTATTACTCTGAATTGGCTATCCGCGTGTGTACCTCTACCTGGAGTTTTTCCCACGGTGGATATTTCTTCTTGCGCTGAGCGTAAGAGCTATCTGACAGAACAGTTCTTCTTTGCTTCCTCGCCAGTTCGCTCGCTATGCTCGGTTACACGGCTGCGGCGAGCGCTAGTGATAATAAGTGACTGAGGTATGTGCTCTTCTTATCTCCTTTTGTAGTGTTGCTCTTATTTTAAACAACTTTGCGGTTTTTTGATGACTTTGCGATTTTGTTGTTGCTTTGCAGTAAATTGCAAGATTTAATAAAAAAACGCAAAGCAATGATTAAAGGATGTTCAGAATGAAACTCATGGAAACACTTAACCAGTGCATAAACGCTGGTCATGAAATGACGAAGGCTATCGCCATTGCACAGTTTAATGATGACAGCCCGGAAGCGAGGAAAATAACCCGGCGCTGGAGAATAGGTGAAGCAGCGGATTTAGTTGGGGTTTCTTCTCAGGCTATCAGAGATGCCGAGAAAGCAGGGCGACTACCGCACCCGGATATGGAAATTCGAGGACGGGTTGAGCAACGTGTTGGTTATACAATTGAACAAATTAATCATATGCGTGATGTGTTTGGTACGCGATTGCGACGTGCTGAAGACGTATTTCCACCGGTGATCGGGGTTGCTGCCCATAAAGGAGGCGTTTACAAAACCTCAGTTTCTGTTCATCTTGCTCAGGATCTGGCTCTGAAGGGGCTACGTGTTTTGCTCGTGGAAGGTAACGACCCCCAGGGAACAGCCTCAATGTATCACGGATGGGTACCAGATCTTCATATTCATGCAGAAGACACTCTCCTGCCTTTCTATCTTGGGGAAAAGGACGATGTCACTTATGCAATAAAGCCCACTTGCTGGCCGGGGCTTGACATTATTCCTTCCTGTCTGGCTCTGCACCGTATTGAAACTGAGTTAATGGGCAAATTTGATGAAGGTAAACTGCCCACCGATCCACACCTGATGCTCCGACTGGCCATTGAAACTGTTGCTCATGACTATGATGTCATAGTTATTGACAGCGCGCCTAACCTGGGTATCGGCACGATTAATGTCGTATGTGCTGCTGATGTGCTGATTGTTCCCACGCCTGCTGAGTTGTTTGACTACACCTCCGCACTGCAGTTTTTCGATATGCTTCGTGATCTGCTCAAGAACGTTGATCTTAAAGGGTTCGAGCCTGATGTACGTATTTTGCTTACCAAATACAGCAATAGTAATGGCTCTCAGTCCCCGTGGATGGAGGAGCAAATTCGGGATGCCTGGGGAAGCATGGTTCTAAAAAATGTTGTACGTGAAACGGATGAAGTTGGTAAAGGTCAGATCCGGATGAGAACTGTTTTTGAACAGGCCATTGATCAACGCTCTTCAACTGGTGCCTGGAGAAATGCTCTTTCTATTTGGGAACCTGTCTGCAATGAAATTTTCGATCGTCTGATTAAACCACGCTGGGAGATTAGATAATGAAGCGTGCGCCTGTTATTCCAAAACATACGCTCAATACTCAACCGGTTGAAGATACTTCGTTATCGACACCAGCTGCCCCGATGGTGGATTCGTTAATTGCGCGCGTAGGAGTAATGGCTCGCGGTAATGCCATTACTTTGCCTGTATGTGGTCGGGATGTGAAGTTTACGGGAAAG
>JADMIO011851721.1_pt1 | contig 64952 bp, 56 predicted proteins | sample 8958161 | NCBI WGS metagenome assembly JADMIO01 (sample SAMN16585339, study PRJNA669376) | soil metagenome | isolation source: Crop rotation soil | place: USA: Cullars Rotation, Alabama | collected 2011 | reverse complement strand
CTTTCCCTGGCCAGCTCCACGTCGCCGGCCGAAATCGAGCCTGCCCCTCATCTGTCAACGCCGCGCCGGGTGAGTCGGCCCCTCAAGTGTCAACGTCCGCCCCTCATCTGTCAGTGAGGGCCAAGTTTTCCGCGAGGTATCCACAACGCCGGCGGCCGGCCGCGGTGTCTCGCACACGGCTTCGACGGCGTTTCTGGCGCGTTTGCAGGGCCATAGACGGCCGCCAGCCCAGCGGCGAGGGCAACCAGCCGAGGGCTTCGCCCTGTCGCTCGACTGCGGCGAGCACTACTGGCTGTAAAAGGACAGACCACATCATGGTTCTGTGTTCATTAGGTTGTTCTGTCCATTGCTGACATAATCCGCTCCACTTCAACGTAACACCGCACGAAGATTTCTATTGTTCCTGAAGGCATATTCAAATCGTTTTCGTTACCGCTTGCAGGCATCATGACAGAACACTACTTCCTATAAACGCTACACAGGCTCCTGAGATTAATAATGCGGATCTCTACGATAATGGGAGATTTTCCCGACTGTTTCGTTCGCTTCTCAGTGGATAACAGCCAGCTTCTCTGTTTAACAGACAAAAACAGCATATCCACTCAGTTCCACATTTCCATATAAAGGCCAAGGCATTTATTCTCAGGATAATTGTTTCAGCATCGCAACCGCATCAGACTCCGGCATCGCAAACTGCACCCGGTGCCGGGCAGCCACATCCAGCGCAAAAACCTTCGTGTAGACTTCCGTTGAACTGATGGACTTATGTCCCATCAGGCTTTGCAGAACTTTCAGCGGTATACCGGCATACAGCATGTGCATCGCATAGGAATGGCGGAACGTATGTGGTGTGACCGGAACAGAGAACGTCACACCGTCAGCAGCAGCGGCGGCAACCGCCTCCCCAATCCAGGTCCTGACCGTTCTGTCCGTCACTTCCCAGATCCGCGCTTTCTCTGTCCTTCCTGTGCGACGGTTACGCCGCTCCATGAGCTTATCGGGTCCACTCGCGAACGCAGAAAGGCCCACCCGAAGGTGAGCCAGTGTGATTACATTTGCGGCCTAACTGTGGCCAGTCCAGTTACGCTGGAGTCACTAGTATTTAGGTGACACTATAGAAGCGGCCGCGACAACTTGTCCACGTGGAATTCTAAGCTTAGGATCCCAATGTGCTGGAAAGGCGATGAGCCGCCTACAACTACGGGCGGCAGAGTTTTCGCCATCATCGTCATGCTTTTGGGAGCGGGCGGAGTTGCGCTGGCCGTCTCGACCATAGTTCAATCAATCGTCCAGTCAGAGTTGGTCGAGACCTTCGGGCAACGAAGGAGGTCGAAAAGGATGAGCAGAATGCACGATCACTTCATCATCTGCGGTTCAGGCCGAGTGGGCTCGCACCTGGTGCGTGACCTGCAGCGCTCGAACCAGCCGTTTGTAGTGATTGAGAATGATCAGCAGCGCGCGGCTGAATTCAGTCAGAACGGTGTGGATGTTTTGGTGCGCGATGCGACGCTCGAGGACAGTCTGCGTGAAGTTGGTGTCGAACACGCACGTGGTCTGGCGGCTTGTCTGCCCAACGATGCCGACAATGTTTACGTCGTGCTCACGGCCCGCGATCTTAATCCCAACCTGCACATCGTGGCCCGCGCCGCGGAAGAACAAGCCCATGCAAAGCTGCGTCGCGCGGGAGCGAACCACGTAATTGCGCCCACCATTATTGGCGGACACAGCATGGCAGTCGCCCTGACCAAACCGGCCGTCAGCGAATTCATGGACTCAATCACCACCACCGATCTTGGTTTTAGTTGGGAACAAGTTGAAGTGAGCCCGAAATCGTCGCTGGTGGGGCGAGAGTTGGGTGCTACTCAGATTAGTTCGGAGTTTAATGTCGTCATCGTCAGCATTCGCCGCCAAACTGGAGAAGCGCTCTTCAACCCTGCGGCTGATACAAGGATTCTGGCGAACGATGTTTTGATTGCGATTGGCCAGGCTGAATCGCTGATAAGACTCAATCAATTGGCGCTCGGAAATTAGCGGCGCAGGCTTTAGTCTGTCCGTAGCGCGCAAAAACTACAGACAACAACCACAAGCAACGTGAACATTCTGGTCACTGGCGGCAGCGGTTATCTCGGCACACACGTTCGTAACTTTTTTGGCGCCGACGATTTCTCGCGACGTGCGCAACTAGATGTGCTTAATCCTCTCGACGCCGCGCGGGTGGGCGAATACGACGCGGTAATTCACCTCGCGGCTTATTCAAGTAAAGATCCGGCCGAAGCTGAAAATTGTTTTCGCACAAACGTCCAGGGGACGGTGAACCTGCTCGAGCAGTTGCGGCCAAATTCCGTTTTCATCTTTGCTTCGACAAAAGATGTCTATGGATCGAATGCCGATCAGTACGACCAGGTCCCGGAAAGTTGCAGCACAGAGTTTCATGGCCAGACGGCGCTGGAATGGTCCAAGCTCATCGCGGAAAAGTATGTGCAGTTCTACGCCGAGCAACGCCTCTTTCGCTCGTGCATCTTTCGCCTCTCAACAGTGTACGCGCGGCCTTCAGAAGGAAACGCCAACGGGTTCGTAACTCATTACGTCGAAGCAGTGAAGCGTGGCTGGCCGATTCGCCTGCCGCTTGATGGCCGGCCGGTTCGCGACATTCTGCACGTCGAAGACTTTTCGCGGGCGTGCCGCGCGTTCATCGACTCAGAAGTCATGCACGGGTTGTATAATCTGGGCGGCGGGCGCGCCAACGCTCTGTCGCTGCGAAAGATCATTGAGACCGTAGCCGAAATGATTCAGTGCAATGCGGTGTTCGACGAGGTGCATCCTTTGCCGCCGCCGGCGCCTTTGAATTACGTTTCTGATCTGACGCGAATTAAGGACGAGTTAAACTGGCAACCTCAGATTGGAATCGAGGATGGTTTGCGAAGTTTGATTTGAAAACGCGCCGTGCCGGGCAATCCTTTGAGGAAGTTAGACCCAAATCAAATCAAGACCGTTGTAGTACGCATCCCCAACTGGGTCGGCGATGCGGTGATCTGTGTACCGGCCCTGCGCGCGCTGCGACGGCTACTTCCTGACGCACGCGTAACTGTGGTTTCGCGACCAGCTACGTCGGACATCTTTGTCGGTGCAGACTATGTTGACGAAGTTATTTCATACGAACGCGCAGGTCTAAAGTCTGCCTGGCAACAAAGCTCTGATTGGAAACCACATCGCTTTGACCTCGCAATACTTTTTCAAAATGCATTTGAAGCGGCGGCCATTGCTTTTATGGCTCGCGTGCCTGTCCGAATTGGTTACGATACTCAGCGACGCGGCTTTCTTCTGACGCATTCAATTCCGGCGCCCGATTGGAAAGACGAACGTCACGAGGTGTTTTACTACCTCAACATCATTAGCGAGTTAGATCGCACTCTTTTCGGCAAGTCTTCGACTGAAGAGGTCGAGCCGGAGTTCGCCCTTCAGGTTTCAGAAGAACGAAAGTCCCAGGCGCGCAAGCTACTTCAAGATGTTGGCGTGCAGGCGGGAAGACCTTTGGTCCTTCTCTGCCCCGGATCTGTAAACAGCCGCGCCAAACGTTGGCCGGCGGAGCGCTACGCAGCACTTTCGGATCAATTGAGCGAGAATGGCGCCACAGTGGCCCTTATTGGATCTGCGGGTGAGCGCGATGTTTCGGAAGCTGTCAGCGCGCGGGCACAACACCAACCAATCATGCTCACGGGCAAGACTTCAGTAGCTGAGGTGACCGCATTAATCAGTATCGCTGACCTTCTGGTGACTAATGACACAGGGCCGGCGCACATTGGTTCTGCGGTGGGCACGCCGACGATTGTAATCTTCGGACCAACCAATCCCGTAACCACCAGACCGTTTGGTCCCTCGGGCGTGGTGATTCGCCAGCCGCCCGACTGCGCCCCCTGCATGCTGCGCGACTGTCCGATCGATCACCGATGCATGACAGCGATTACGCCGGAAGCAGTCCTCGACCAGGCCGTGCAGATGATGCGCCAGCGGTTGGAGGTCACTGCGTGAGAAAAATTTTTCGAGGACAACCCGATGGAAGATCGCCTCATCGAAGGCCTGAAAGTCCGAAACGCGGGCTGATGTCTGGGGAGACGCTGCGGGCATCGCGCCAGCAGTTACGTCTGCTTTGCGTTTCGGGCTTTCACTTTTTTCCGGTCATTTCTTCCGTTCTTATTTTCCAAATCCCGTTTTTGGAGCTGAATCGGTGACGCGACGCGGCGGAACCTGGGTGCAGCGTTGGCGTGTGCCTCTCGGCTTTCTGTGTGGCGCGCTATTTCTGGTCTTCGCCAAACCCCAGCTCTGGACCTTGATCGTCGGCGGGCTCATGGCCTTGCCGGGACTGGCCTTGCGAGCATGGTCGTCGGGCCATTTGCGGAAGAATGATGCCCTGGCCACGGGCGGACCTTATGCCTTCACGCGCAATCCGCTTTATCTGGGCAGCTTCATTATGGGGGTTGGTTTTACGGTCGCGGCGGGCCGGTGGTGGCTCGCGATTATTTTTGTGACGTTATTTCTGGGCATCTATGTCCCCGTGATGCGCGTCGAATCCGCGACCCTGACGGAGCTCTTTGGCAAGAAATACCGTCGATATGCCGAGGCGGTGCCCCTTTTCTTCCCAAGGCCCTGGGCCTATTTGAAGGGCACAACCGACAAGAAGTTTGATATCGGCCTCTACAAGCGTTATCGCGAGTATCAGGCCGCACTCGGTTTTGCGATCGCCTGGGCTCTCCTCGCAGCAAAATATTATTTTTTCCGGTAGGTTGAATTTGGAAAACTCACTTCGCAAATCACATTTTAGTTTTCTCATGCGCGCCGCGTTGTTCGTGGCGTCCCTGGCGATTACTTCTTTCACCGCCTTGGCGCAAGCGCCCGCGAAACCTGAATTACCTTTTACGCACACCGAAGAACTCGTCTATATGGCTGAGTTCAATCGCAGCTTATTGCGCGGAGTTAACGTAGGCGAGCTGAAGTTCATTGCTAAGCCATCATCGGCCGCACCCGGAACCGCCGTTTGGGACATTACCGGCGAGGCCAACGCGAAGGGCTTTCTGCTCAAGTTCTTTGGCGCCAAGTATCGTCTGCAAGTGGATTCAGTCGTCGACGGAGACAGCTTTACGGTTTTGCGCACTCGAAAAGTTGAAGAGGATCGCGGAAAGGTCCGCAAGAGCGAAGCCATCTTCGACCACGACACTCGCAAAGTCACCTGGACCCAGTACGACCAGGATCAGACGAAAGCAGCGCCGACCATCATTGATTTCAGCGAGCCGATTCAGGACGTGCTGACGGTTTTGTATTTTGTGCGAACGCAGCGGCTGAAACCCGGTCAAACCTTCGACATTCCGCTCAGCGATAATGGACGCGTGTATCGCTGCGCCGTCTCAGTCATGGAGCGAAAGAAGATCAAAACTGTGATCGGCAGGGTCGATGCGATCCGCGTAGAACCCGCCATCTTTGGCGACGACCGCGTGATTCGCACGCGGGGCACACTTTCAATCTGGGTGACCGACGACGCGCGACGGCTTCCGGTAAAGGCGCAAGTGAAGGTCCCGGTCGGCACTTTTGACATCAAGTTGAAGCGCGTTGACTACCGCCAGGACAATCTCGCGCGCTGACGATAATCACAACTTCCGTTTTGCTCTCCACTAAATCGCCGCTCATCATCGCGCACCGTGGCTCGTCGGCCCTGGCGCCGGAAAATACTCTGGCTGCATTCAAACGAGCTATTGGCGACGGCGCAGACGGCATCGAGCTGGACGTCCGCCTCTCGAGCGATAACATTCCCGTGGTGATTCATGATGCGACGCTGCGCCGGACCGGTTCCTCTCGCGAGGCAGTTGCGAACCTCACCGCAAGACAACTTGCCGAAACGGAAGTTGGAAGCTGGTTCAATCACGCGCACCCATCGCTGGCGTGTGAAGAGTTCAAGCACGAACGGGTGCCGACGCTTGAGCAGGTTTTTCAGCTGGTAAAGGATCGCGCGGCAGATCGGTTCAAGATTTATGTTGAGCTCAAAGCTGAAGGACACGAGACGGATCTGGCTCGCCCCGTGATCTATCTCATAAAGCGCTTCCGGTTCCAGAATCGTGTCGTGATTGTGAGCTTCGACTTCAATTCTCTTCGTCAGGTTAAGCTTATTGATTCAACGATTCGCGCCGGCGCCTTGTTGGCGCCACGAAACGGTTTACGGGCGGAAAGAGTTTTGAAGATGGCGGAAGCGACTGGCGCCGAAGAGATTCTGTTGCATCGACTGATTGCGCGACCACGCCTGCTGAAATCGTCCCAGGAACGAGGCTGGGCGGTGGTCGTTTGGACGGTTGACGACGCGACCTGGCTGAAACGGGCGGCTGAGTTAGGTATCCACGCGTTGATAACAAACAATCCGACCAATTTCAGAGTGGCACGGGCGTCCCGCCCGTGAAATCACGCGCAAGATGCGCGTGCCACATCAGTGTGCCACCCGCGCGGCGTGCGATTCCCTCCTCTCTCATGTATCATCGTTCGTTTCTGAAACTGTTCTTTATTCTTTCGGAGGTAAAGTCTAAGTAATGCCGGTCAAAAAGGGCGCGCAGATCGCGCCAGCCAAAGGAAAGCTTGGCGTCATCCTAGTCGGTCTCGGTGCAGTCAGCACCACGTTTGTGGCTGGGGTCGAGGCAATTAAGGAAGGTTTGGCCAATCCCATTGGCAGCCTCACCCAGATGGGCACCGTTCGTCTGGGCAAACGCACTGATAATCGCGTGCCCACTATCAAGGAGTTTGTACCGCTGGCCAAGCTTGAAGACCTGGTTTTCGGCGCCTGGGACATCTTTCCGGATTCAGCTTATGAAGCCGCGACTCACGCGGGAGTCCTGGAGAAGGATCTGCTCGAGAAGCTGAAGAAGCCGCTCCAGAAGATCAAGCCGATGAAGGCGGTCTTTGATCAGAACTACGTAAAGCGACTCACTGGAACCAACGTCAAGAAAGGAAAGAACAAGCTCGAGCTCGCCAAACAGATTATCGATGATATTGCCGAGTTTAAGCGCAAAAACAAGTGTGACCGGCTTGTAATGATTTGGGCAGCTTCCACTGAAATCTTCTTGAAGACTCATGCTGTCCATCGCAATCTCAAGTCTTTCGAACAAGCAATGCGCGACAATCACAAGGCGATTGCGCCGTCGATGATTTACGCGTATGCCGCGCTCAAGTCCGGCGTTCCCTTCGCCAACGGCGCGCCCAACCTGACTGTGGACGTTCCCGCTCTGATGGATCTGGCCCTCGAGAACGGCGTTCCGGTTTGCGGCAAGGATTTCAAAACCGGTCAGACGCTGATGAAGACGATTCTCGCGCCTGGATTAAAATCGCGCATGCTGGGCCTGGACGGCTGGTACTCAACCAACATCCTCGGAAACCGCGACGGCGAAGTTCTCGATGATCCGGAATCCTTCAAGACAAAAGAAGAATCGAAGCTTTCGGTGCTGGAATACATCCTGCAACCTGAGGTTTATCCCGATCTCTATAAGGACTTTTCGCACGTCGTGCGCATCAACTACTACCCCCCGCGCGGCGACAACAAAGAAGGCTGGGACAACATCGATATTTTCGGCTGGCTCGGCTACAAGATGCAGATCAAGATCGACTTTCTGTGTCGTGACTCGATTCTGGCGGCGCCGATCGTGCTCGATCTTGCCCTGTTCCTCGATCTTGCTCAGCGAACCGGAATGAAAGGCGTGCAGGAGTGGCTTTCGTTCTACTTCAAATCGCCGATGACGGCACCGACTCTCTATCCCGAGCATGACATCTTCATTCAGCTAATGAAACTGAAGAACACTCTGCGTCACCTGCGCGGCGAAGATCTAATCACGCACCTCGGGTTGGAGTACTACGATTAAGATCTGACTCAGAACAAACGTCGAGACTGGATCCAAATCTCAGGATTCCGACAACACCCGCAGAGCCCTCGCGGGTGTTTTTGTCTAAACCGCAACACGACGTTTTGAGCTGGACGCAGACCTTTCGGTGCATACTCAGTAAACACCTTAATCAACAGGAAATGTCATTGGCCCACTGCCGTGAATTGTCACGTTCCTGGTGAGCAAAAACGGCCGGGTAAAACTCCACCTGCAAAATCGCCCAAATATTTTGGGTGACATTTCTCCAGCCCTCGTATATATAGCGTATGAGGTTCCCGGCGAATTGTGTCGAAGTTTTGTTAAGAGCAAACTTAACAAACTGGCCCAGCATCAATTCCGACAGCGGATCGTTCTTTGCATAACCCGTCTGTTGGAGGATCCAGCCGGAAGCCAAATAGGTGGCAGCCGGCCGGCAACACTAAAGTGATTGCGGAACAAAAATTAACAGCCATGGTAGCCCCAGAAAAACAAATCGAAGAAACGGTTTTTCTTGATCCCGATCAAAAAAGCCCGCGCGCTCAGGACTTTGAAGAGCGTCTCGAGGCGCGCATCGTGGGCCAGGAACGCGCCGTCCGGCGCATGACCGGCCTTTACCAGATCTTTTTGGCCGGAATGAATCCGATTAACCGGCCGATCGGCACAATGCTGTTTCTCGGACCCACCGGTTCGGGAAAGACTCGTGTTATTGAAGCTGCCGCTGAAGTCCTGTTCGCGGACACAAACGCGGTGGTCAAGATCGATTGCGCCGAATTTCAACATTCGCATGAAATCGCCAAGCTCATCGGCTCGCCTCCGGGATATCTCGGTCACCGCGAAACTTCGCCGATGCTGACGCAGGAAAACCTCGACCGCATGCACACTGAAGAGTGCAAGCTGACGCTGGTCCTGTTCGATGAAATCGAAAAGGCTTCCGACGCGTTGTGGCAACTGCTGCTCGGGATTCTGGACAAGGCGACGTTGACGCTGGGTGACAATCGGCGCGTGGACTTTTCGAAATGCATGGTCATCATGACCTCGAACCTGGGCGCGCGTGAAATGTCCGAGTTGATTTCCGGTGGTATCGGTTTCGCGCCCGGCAAAGGCGTGAAGAACCCGCACGACACGGAAGTAGACCAGAAGATCTATCGGACGGCCGTGGAAGCCGCGCGACGCAAGTTCTCGCCGGAGTTCATGAACCGCATCGACAAGGTGGTTGTGTTCCGCTCGTTGAAAGAACACCACCTGCGGCAGATTCTGGATCTCGAGCTGCAATCCGTGCAGGACCGCATCATGCTGTCAGCCGGAACCAAGTTCGTGTTCCAATGCTCAGATGAAGCCAAAGACATGCTCTTGCAGGAAGGCATCGACTTTAAGTACGGCGCCCGCCACCTGAAACGAGCCATCGAGCGTTTCCTGGTCTATCCGCTGTCGAATTTGGTCGCGACGGGCCAGATTGGCCTTGGCGACCTGGTGTTCGTCGGCTTGAATTCCGATACGAAACGGCTCGTATTCTCGAAGCAGTCCGGTGGCGCTCTGATAACCGAGATTGCTGAGGCCGCTCCGGAAGAACAGCAATTGGCCGCCCGCTCGGGCAGTGTTGGTTTGCCGATTCCGCAGACGAAGGCCGCACGAAAGGGCCACGGTCAAGCTCGCGGGGAGAAATCGGAAGCCAATTAAGATGTTAAAAGACGAGTAAGGTAGGAAACGTTAGCCGGCCGCCGCAGCGTATAGCACATCAGAACTCCCACTTCTGATTAGCTGATATTGCCTGACTAGTGCAGCCATAAACTCATCAACCAATCTGCTAATCGCGGCTTCATCTTGACTTTTCTTAGTCGCTCCCACTTCAACAAGATCAAGCGCCGTATTCTTATTCGCCTTAATCACTCCCGCAGCATGAAGTGGGACCTTCTCTATGGCGTCCTCCAACCATTTCCTACCAACTTCAATATCTGACACGGAAGGCAGTAGTAGATTCGTGCTATACGGGTTGAGCAATCCCTGAATTAACGACAGACATGTAACGTACGAATACATGGCATTTTCGTCGGTCACTAGAGTCGCGATTTGATCGTCACTTAGGTATAGAAATGGGGAGTCGTACGCCACGGCTATCACACCTCCTCTCCAGAATCTCCAACACTTGTGGCGGCTTAATGCTATATCGGCCATTCTCCCGATATGAATAGTATTCCTCGGCCGTTATTCTCTTAAAATCCTCATCAGAATGAAAATCAAGGAAAAGTATTTCATCAATTTCGGACTCATCCAGATCACTAATGAGTATTTCCGATGAACCAACTTTGCCCGAACCTTCTATCGATGCCCGATCCTGCAGGGCAGCATCCAGTTTGATTCTGCACACTACTGGATAGAAAAACAGAATATTGACCGTATTGCACACACGTTTTAACCTGTCCGAGAGTTCGGCATCAATGACACGCTCCGCCTTCTTGGCCTCAATGCCGCCAATAAGATTCAGGCGGTAGCCGTCTAGAATTTTGCTGAACTGATCGTTCTCCTTCCACGGCTCATAAATATCTTGATACACCTTGTAGGGATTCGAAGTTCTGGGATTCTCCGAGCGGTATGGGTAGAACTCCGGAGCGAAATAAAGAAAGTGTGTCGCGTTATAAAAGAAGTGCCCGAGGATCCAAGCCAACGATGGCACTGTTCCATAATAATGGTCTGGCAAGCTCACATGGACTCCTAAAAAGTGAAGCTTCAAATCAACGGTATCACAAGGAAAGTCTAGATCGCCTCGCTGCTAATGCTACCAAGCTTAGAAAGCGCAAAGGCCAACTGATCCTCAATCGCGTTTCTGCTTATCGTGACTCAAGTTAACGCCGTCTAGAACGATCTCCCATTTCAATGCGACGGAGAGCCTCATGGGCAGCTTCCGAAAGATAGGGATCGGAGTTCGAACGAAATGCTGTTTCCAAAGCTGGCATCGCCGCGGGATCTCCAATCAAGCCCAGGGCCGTAGCCGCTTCACGGCGGGTATCAGCCGGGTTTGACGAATTCTCCAGAGTTGCAATTAACACCGGCACCGCCGCGCGACTGCGAATTTGGCCCAGGGAGCGTGCGGCCGACCGAAGCACGAATTCATCTTCAAATGATCGTTTCTTCTTGGCAGTGGTCAGCACCTGGGCCAGTGCGGTCACTCCGGTCTCGTCGCCGATTTCTCCTAATGCCACTGCCGCGGCGCCACGCACTGAAGCCTTCTTGTCCTGACTCAAGGCTTCGCTGAGTGCATTGACGGCTGCGTGGTTATGGGTTTGACCCAGCACAGACGCCGCCTCGCGCCGCACGAACTCGGTTTTGTCTTTCAGTAATGGCGTGAGCATCGAGACTGCTTCGCTCGAGGACAGCGACAGAATTGCGTGTGCGGCCGTAACGCGGACGACGGGTGTGTCATCAGTTAGCGCGGCCGCGGCGGCGCGCGAGGCTTCAGGCCTTTTGAGATTCCCAAGCCGCATCAACGCATCGCGGCGTTCCTCGACTTCCGCTGACCCCAAACGCTGTCTTTGTCGCTCGATTTCGCGCTGTACCGGTGTCAGGCCATCCTGGGTCGCAAAGGCAGCTGTTACACACGTCAGCAATACGAGTAGCAACACACAACTTCGCCCTAGAAATGAAGAATGACTCATGCGTTCAATTGCCGGCATCAATTCGCGATGCCACGGCGTGAAGAGTATCAACTATCAAAACGGCAATCGGCGGATAAAAAAGCAAGTCATACACAATCAGCGCGGTCGCCGACGGCGACGCACTTACCGCAGACGGCACATGACGAAACAGCAACGTTAGATCTGAAAAGAAATCCTGCGCGTGCCAACCGATGATCAGGCCAATACCCAGGCTTACGGCATAGCCACCCAGCAGAAAAGCGGTCGCTGAAAATCTTGTGTATGGTTTCGGCTGCGGCTTCTCCTCCTGAGTTATTGAATAGTGAATATCGTCAGGCCGATATGTGTAGTGTCTGAAATATTCGCGCAGCCTCTTAATCAGGTGCCACACGCCGGTCATGAACAACGTCACGAGAATCGCGCGGCCCACCAGTCCAAATGATTGCCAAAGCGGCGGGCGCATCATGGCCACAAAAAATGTCGAGAGGAAAAGCGAAACCGTCGTAAAGACCGCGCGTTGCCGCGCCACACTCTCGCGCCGATCATTTTCAAGAATCTGATTTACGACGCGGTCCCAACGCGCCTGCATTTCTCTGGCTCGCTGGGCATGAGGATTATCCGACTGGAGAATGGAAGCAGGCTGAGTGCCTTTATCGAGTTGCTGATCGTGAAAAGCACGCTCCTGCGGATCGATCAGCGTGTGATAAGCCAGCGACAAAACCGCGAATTCGCGCGCCGCCCTTTCCGAACCCCGGTTGACGTCGGGATGGCGTTTGCGCGCCAGCTTCCGGTAAGCGGATTTGATCTCGCCCGCACTGGCCGAACGCGCAACACCCAGCACCTTGTAGTAGTCAGTCATTACAGGGGAACGCTGAAGGGTGACAACGATTTCGGAAGAGCTAAACCGCTGCCTTCCTCAACTTTCAGGCGAGATTCTAACACTTTCGGCCCGCCGGCGGCGAGGCAACTAGCCCGCGGCCCGAGCCGAACGTTCGATAAACTCAACCAGGGTGCGCACGGCTATCCCCGTGGGGCCTTTTGAACGAAAAGGCGTGGCGGGATCGCCCCAGGCAGTGCCGGCGATGTCGAGATGTGCCCACGAAATTCCATCAGCGAATTCCTTCAGAAAAGCGGCGGCGGTAATGGTGCCCGCCTTCTTGCCGCCGACGTTCTTGATGTCCGCAATGTCCGACTTGATTTGATTCGTGTACTCCGCATCCAACGGCAGTTGCCAGAACTTTTCCCCGACTTCCTTGCCCGCCTCGATCACTTTGTCAATCAGGTCCTGATCGGTGCCGAGAATGGCTGTGTTGACATCACCGAGCGCGATCGAAACTGCACCCGTCAAAGTCGCCATGTCGATTACCTGCGTCGCGCCCAGCTTTTTCGCGTATGCGATGGCATCGGCGAGCACCAGACGCCCTTCGGCATCGGTGTTGATGACCTCGATCGTCTTGCCGGTCATCGCACGAAGCACGTCGCCGGGTTTGGTTGCTTTGCCGGACGGGAGATTTTCCGAGCAAGGTGCGACTCCGAGCACTGGAATCGACGGCTTCAATTGCGCAATCGCGCGCATCGTCCCGATCACAGTCGCCGCGCCAGTCATGTCGTACTTCATTAATTCCATGTTCTCGCCCGGCTTAAGCGAGATGCCGCCTGAATCAAAGGTGATTCCCTTTCCCACCAGTGCCAACAGGCCATTAGTCTTCTGTTTGCGTGGTGGCGTGTACTTCAGGACGATCAGTTTCGGAGGCTGATCCGATCCTGCCGACACACCCAGAAGCGAGCCCATCCCAAGCTTTTCCATTTGCTTTTGGTCGAGCGCATCAAACTCCAGGCCGAATTCCTTTGCGACTTCCTTCGCCTTTTGGGCCATGATCGTGGGCGTCATGAAGCCGCCCGGCTCGTTCGACATATCACGAGTGAAGTTAGTGGATTCGCCAATGATGCGCCCGCGTTCGACGCCTCGTTGCAAAGCGCCTTTGTCCGCGCCCTCAATGACAACTTCAAATCGTTTGATTTCGCGCTTCTCTTTATCCTTCGTGCGATACTTGTCGGGTTCGAACAATCCCATCACCGCGCCGCTAATCACGTATTGCGCCACGCGTTCAACGTCTTCGTCGGCACGCGGCGCGATTGCAATCGTCTTCGCGTTCTTGCTGCGCAGGAAACGCGCCGCCGTGCCGGCCATCTGCGAAATCTGCCGCGACTTGTAGTCCTTTCGCTCACCACATCCAATCAGAAGCAGACGCTCGGCTTTCAGTCCGCGACCCGGCGCCGGAAAGTAAGCCGTCTCGCCTTCTTTGGCGGCAAACTCTTCCGTCTTGATCACCGCGCTAATCAGACCCCCGACGGCTTTGTCCAACTCTCTTAGGAATTCGTTATCTGCCTTTTCGCCTTTGAATACGGGCACTGCCAGGGCTTCGGCATCGACTTTGGTAAGCGACTGTGAACTTCCACGTACGTCCATTTTTATCCTCTCGTCTGATGTACGACAAGCTTCAGCTTGTCGCTAATATTTTCGGCAAACTGAAGTTCGCCGTACCTGTTCTTATCGGTTTCGTTGTTTCAGCTGCGCTCGCGTTTCGCGATCCACGATGCGCCTAAGTTCCGTTTCCCGTTTGTCGTAAAGCTTCTTTCCTTTTGCTACTCCAACTTCAAATTTTATCTTGCGAGTCTTTATGTAAACGCGCGTGACCACCAGTGTCATCCCCTGAATTGCAGTGGCCTGATCCAGCTTTTCAATCTCGCGTTTGTGTAAAAGCAGTTTTCGGGTGCGCAAAGGGTCATGGTTTGTGCGATTGCCGTGCGAGTAAGGCGAGATGTGGGCGTTGAACAGCCACGCTTCCCCTTCCTTGATTCCGACGTACGAATCCTTCAATTGAATCCGGCCCGCCAGCACACTCTTAACTTCCGTACCAGTCAGCGCGGCGCCTGCCTCGTACTTGGTTGAGATGTGATAGTTATGAAACGCCGCCCGATTACTCGCCAGGATCTTCTCTTCCGTCGCCGTTGCCATTATTGATTTTGCGTGCGTTGACTATAACAAGCCCGCGAAACTGGGACAAGAAGAGCGCCATGACTTCTGATATCCTCAACTCGCTCAATGAGTCGAAGAATCAGTCTCTGGTCTATGCTCGCGGTGATCGCCGGAGCGCCGCGTCTTCTCGCCGCCTTCTTTCTTCCCAATACCTTCGGCGACGCCTACGTGTACATCCGCGACATCGGCGCGATGAGCAACAAACTGCGCGCGGGCACATTCGCATTGACGGATTTCTATGGCTTCTGGTTGCCCTTGTATCAGTTCTTATCTGCAATTCTTAACGTCTTTGTCGGCAATGGCTTCTACAGCGGGAAGCTGGTCTCGGCGGTGTTCGGTTTGGGCGTTTGCCTGTTTGTCTATGCTATTACTGAGCGGATCACTGGAAACCGCCGAGCCGCGCTGCTGGCATTTCTGCTGATAGCTTTCAATCCCATTCACATACTGACGTCTTCTTCAGCCCTGACAGATGTGCCGCACGCATTCTTTGTGCTGGCCAGCCTCTATTTTGTGCTGAAACGAAAGTGGCTGCCGGCAGCGATTTTCGCAGCGCTGGCCGGCCTGATACGCGTCGAGAGTTGGATGTTCATCGCCTTGATTCCACTTTTGGAGTGCGCTGACTTGTCAGCGTTTTCGCTGGCTCAAGTTGCGGGTAAAGGACGGGTATTAACTTTGACCGTTCTGATCATGCTCGTGCCGCCTCTGTTTTGGTTCTACGTTTCGTGGAAGGCGACGGGCGACTGGCTCGCCTGCTTCAAGTCACGGCAGGATTACCACGACTGGCTTCTGACTCAGAATCCCGCGCTGGCACACTTTTCATTCCTCAATGTAGTGAAAGATGGGGCCATCTTTGTTAATTCGATTGATTTGGCCGTTCTGATTGCAGCGTTTGCGGCGGGTTGGATGATTCTGAAGCGCGTGAAATCAAACGAGCGCTTGAGAGACATTCAACCAATACTTGCGCCCGTGATTTTCTTTTTTGGTTTCTTTGCATTGCTGGTGGCGGCATACTTAACCCATCAACAGCCAATCATTTTTCCGCGTTATGGCCTTATCCTTTTCAGTATCGGCATTCCGATTCTGGCTTGGAGCTACTTGCAAGTCGCACAAAACAATCGTCAACGCGCGCGGCGACTGCTGATAGCGATAATCGCTGTTTGCGTAATCGGTGCCAGTATTCAGTTGGTCGGCGCGATGGGACTGCTCAATCAAATCTCAGCGCAGCGCGCCGCGGCTGATTATCTGCGCGATCACTCCAATCCAAAATCGGAGACACGCATCTTCAGCGATGAAGGGACGGTGACGGTGATGTCAGGCATTCCGGCCGAGAAGTTTGTTACTTCAGCCGATGCTCCGAAGGATCGTGACGGTTTCCTCACGTTTCTAAAGGCGCAAAATGTCGATTGGTTAGTAGTTGTAAGGAAAGACGACTCGACGCCTTCACGAATGTTTCCTGATTCCGAATACGGCGAACGCATTGGAACGTATGAATTAGTCAGGCGAACCCATTCGGAGTTTCTCCCAATGCGCATCCAGCTTTATCGTCGCGGTAACTTGTGAACGCGCCCCCCGGGTTGCGTCTCAGCCAACCGCAGGAGACAGAGTCCGAGTTTAGAACCCCTTTCACCCACGTGCTTGCAAATTACATGGCTAATTGAATTTAGAGATATTCTTGTCTTTCTCAAGTTTCATGCTTAGACTCATCAGGGCGCGTAACGCAGCATGAGTCCGACTATCTTCCGCGAGTTAGGCTTCCGATTCTTTTTCTTCTCCCGTGAAGAGCCGCGAATTCACGTTCACGTCTACTGCTCACAGGGCGAGGCGAAGTTCTGGATTGAACCTGACATCGAATTAGCGGACAATTACGGCTTGCGCGGGCCAGATCTTCAAACCGCGCGTCGATTGATTGAGGAACACGAAGATGAAATCAGAGACGCTTGGCACAAGCACTTTGGAAGTTGAGGTCACGCAGATTTCCAAACACGGGATCTGGCTGTTGCTTAATGAGAAGGAACACTTTCTTTCGTTCGAAAACTTCCCGTGGTTCAAAGACGCATCTGTATTCTCAATTCAGAATGTTGAGCTTCTGAATGAACACCATCTCTATTGGCCTGAGCTCGATATTGATCTTGCGGTTGAGTCGATTAAACATCCCGAACACTTTCCTCTGCAATCCACCTAGTAATCAATTCCCTCACCATAAAGTCTGCGAACGACATCCAGCCGCTGATCGAAGCTATTGAGCATAGCGGTCAGGAAGAAGTCGCAACAACCGCCACCATTGCTTTGCTTAACCTCATCCCTTATGCAGGAGGTGCGGTCGCCTCAATTGTTGGCGACATCGCCAGTCGCCGTCGATTTGAGAAGGTCTGCGATGTTTTGTCGGACCTGAACACTCGCCTTGAGGCGCACGGGGCCGAGCCAGAGAAGCATTTATCTAAGGATCAGATCATTGAGGTTGTCCACGAGACGCTTCAAACTGCAACAACTGCTAGTGATCAAAAAAAATCGCGGCACTGAAGAATGGTTTGGCCTATGCGTTTCTCTCTGAAGATGGCTTTGATAGAAAACAACTGTTGTTACAAGTACTTCGGGGGGCTACGTCGTTAGAGTTATTGGCGTTGACCGAGCTCTATGATGATTCATCCGACCCCTACATCACACGTGAGCCTCGTCAAACCCGCACAGATGTATTAGGACACACAGATTTGACGGGTTTAGTTAGGCCAACGACATTTTCTTCGGCCTGCCGGGAAACCGAGATCAGCAAGACGAATTATCCGGACAATGGCGCCCGATTGGACACACCGAACAATGCGGCAAGGACACTCTTCTAGTGTTTCTGTCTAAAAGGATGAAGGTCGATGAAGGGGCAGCAGAAGGAGCGCTCCGCCTGCTGGACGGAAAGGGACTTGCCAACGCCGGTCCCAATCTTTTGCGAAGCGATTGTAAGGTGCTTCGCTGGACGGACGCATCTAGACCATACCTAACCGATTATGGTGCGACTTATTTAGCAACGTCACCTGTTATTAGATTTGAAATAAAGCGAACTCCATTTGAGGCAAGCCGCACGAAGTTCGGGAATGACTTTCTGCGATTCTGCCGAAACACCTAGTCGCTCAGATCAATCGTCTTCTCAACATATCCAACGCCGCTTGCGACGCGCGCCAACGGATCAATTCTCGATCGCCGGGAATGATAAAGCGTTTGTGTTCGGTGTGCGCATCATCAGCCAGCGCGACGTATACCAAACCCACCGGCTTTTCTTCAGTGCCGCCATCCGGCCCTGCAATGCCTGTGATAGCTAATCCAAAATCGGTCTTTGCCTTGTGCCGAACACCACGCGCCATGTCTCTCGCAACTTGCTGGCTAACCGCGCCAAATTCTTTGATTAGTTGCTTATCCACTCCCAGCAGACGCGTCTTTGATTGATTTGAGTAGGTAACCACGCCTTCGAGAAAGTATTTCGATGAACCGGGCACATTCGTCAGTCGTTGCGCGATTAGGCCGCCGGTGCAGCTCTCGGCGACCGAAAGAGTGAATCCGGTAATCGCCAATCGACGACCGACGACTTCTTCCATTGTTTCGCCCCGAAATGAAAAGACGGAATTGCCAAGCGCTTCTTCGATCTTCAGTGAAAGATTGTCGAGCAGGGCTTCCGCATCTTGTTCAGTACGGCCGTGCGCGCGCAGGTGGACTTCTATCTCGCTGCTGTTGAAAAGAATCGTGGTCTGTGGATTTTCAAACTGCGTATAGATAGGCGCAATCTTCTCGTCCACTGCTGACTCACCCATCCCGGCCACACGCAGCACACGGCGCGCAAAGCGAATGTCTCCTGATAAGCTTTCCAGTCGCGCCTGCACGTGATTCTCGAACATTGGTTTCATTTCGCGCGGCGGACCAGGCAGCAGCGCCACTGCACATTGATCGTGCTGGAGATACAAACCTGGCGCAGTCCCATTTGGATTCGGCAAGACCTCGGCGCCGTCGATGACCATCGCCTGACGCGAATTGCGCTCGGGCATGGTCACTCCAAAACTTTGAAAGCGCGCGCGAATCTCATTCAAGACTTTTTCATCAAGCGAGAGCCGGCGGTTAAGCGCGCGCGCCACGACTTTACGGGTGATGTCGTCTTCCGTCGGACCCAGGCCGCCGGTCGTTATGACCACGCGCGAACGTTTGACTGCATCTTTGATAACTTCTTCAAGCCGAGCGTCATCGTCGCCGACAATCGTCTTGAGCTTCACGTCAATGCCGACGCGATTCAGTCTTTCCGTGAGCCACAGACTGTTTGTGTCTGTGCGATCAGGCGCAAGCAACTCGGAACCGATAGCGATGATTTCTGCGGAGAGCATTTGTGTGCACAGACTTTAGTCTGTGAGTAACTATAAACACAGACTGAAGTCTGTGCCACTAGCGCGCGCTTCTTGTCGATTCTTTGACCGGTCGCTTATAGTCAATCTTTTTCAAACAGGAGCAAATTTATGCCAAAGCAATCCTATTCCATCGTCGCGCTGCCCGGAGATGGCATCGGGACCGAAGTTTCCGCATGCGCTTTGAGGGTCCTCGAGACCGCCGGCGAATTATTTCAAATCAAGTTTCAAGTGGAAGAGATCGAGTGTGGCGGTCATTACTACGCCGAGCATGAGATTGAATGGCCTGAAGGATCTTTCGAAAAGTGCGCGGCCGCTGACGCAGTCTTTCTCGGGGCGGTCGGTCACGAAGTTGACGGCAAGACCGTCTTCACGAAACCCGGCAAGCCTTATCCCGAACCGCAACTGGCCGGCTTTGCCCAGGTAATTCTCAACCGAAGAAAACTTGGCCTTTACGCGAATGTGCGCCCGGTCAAACTTTATCCGGGAGTGAAGCACAAGATTCACGGCGAATTGAAACAGGTCTGGGAACCCGGCAAGGTCGATTACGTGGTGATTCGAGAGAACACCGAGGATGCGTACACCGGGGAAACCACAGATATTGACGATGGCAAGGTCACGCCGATAAAAATCACGCGCGCCGCCACCGAACGTGTGGTGCGCTACGCTTTCAATCTGGCTCGCCGGCGGAACAAGCTGAACAAAGTCACCTGCGTCGACAAATCAAACATCATCGGCGCGCACCGCTTCTTTCGCGAAGTCTTTCGCGAGATTGGCGCAAAGGAATTTCCTGAGATCAAACTCGACTATGCGTATGTAGACGCCTTTTGTCAGTGGCAGATTCGCAATCCCGAATGGTACGACGTCGTCGTCGGTCCCAACCTGGTGGGCGACATCGTGAGCGACAACGGCGCCACGACTGCCGGCGGACTGGGACTGGCCGTGGGCGGCAACATCGGCGACGAGCACGCGATGTTTGAACCAATTCACGGCAGTGCGCCCAAGCATGCCGGCAAAGATAAAGCCAACCCGCTCGCGGCGATCATGGCGATACAGATGATGCTCGAGTGGTTGGGAACGCGTCACGACGATGAGCTTATGACTCGGGCCGCACAGAAAGTTGAAGAAGCGGTGGCGTCGATTCTCGCGGAGGGCAAAACCCTCACCTACGATCTAATCGGAGAAGCAAAGGCGTCTCGATGCAGCGAAGTGGGCGAAGCGGTGGAAGCGAAGCTGCGAGAGTTGGCTTAGATCCGTAGCAAAGAGCGCGCGAAGGAGGCTACGCCTCAATCCACCAAGCTCTGGGTTTCGGTGAGGCAAGCGCCCACCGCACTGGGCGCGGCAAAGCCGAAAACCGGCTTCATACCGCCGTCTGCTCCGCGGGCTCAATGATATCGATTGATTGAGGGAGGGTTTTCGGTTCCTTATCGCGGATGACTCGATATCCGCTGTTCGATCTTCGGCAAGCTGACGATGATCGTATCGCCGACAATCTTCAAACTCTTGGCAGAGACCTTGTCGAGCGTGTCTTCCTTAGTATGCCAGTAAGGATACGAACCCAGTTGAATTACATCGAGCGCGTCGATGCCCGCCTTCAGGAACGGCGCGTGATCATCATCGCCGACACTCTCACTGCGGTCGACAAACTGCTTCCCGTAACCCAGGTCTTTTCCGGTTTGCCACACAATGTCGCTTAGCCATCGTGTACAAAGATCGGCGCGTCCCATCTGCAGCTCTTTGTAACCCATCAGGTCGAGCAACACGATCGCGCGCGTTCGTTTGACTTCATTTCTCTCGATCAGCTTCGCTACATAGCGACGGCTGCCGTAGGTGTTGTCAGGCAGCTTCCCTTTTGGGTTTGCCGGATCCGGATTGCTGCATTCGTCCCAGTCGAAACAAAATGCCTCTTCGCCGTCAAAGAACACGAACCAATAGGTCAGTTTCGGCTTTTGTTTCTGGGCCGCCAGCACCCGCGCAATTTCCAGAATCGTCCCCGTAGAAGAACCGCCATCGTTCGCGCCAACAAACTTGAACTCTTTGACGTACTTGGTGTCGTAGTGGCTAGCCAGAATGATCACATCGCTGGATTCGCCGGGCAGCTCCGCGGTTACGTTCACCATCTTGCGCTCGCCGACCGGTGTGGTCGCCTGGAATTCATCGGTGGTGACATTCAACCCGTACGACTTGAGTTGCTCGATCAGGTAAGCACGCGTCTTTTCCAGCTCCGACGATCCCGGCGGGCGCACTCCGAACTCCACTTGTTTACGAACGTGCTCAAACGCGCGATCACCGTCAAAGTCGGTGGCCGACTTTGAAGAAGGTTCCGGAGTGGTGGTGCTGGTCACCGGCTGCTTGTCCTTGCTGGGACAGCCAAGCATCAGTAACGGAAGTACCAGGGCGAATGCGATAGTAAACAAGCGAAGTGGATCCTTTGACATGTTGATTATGTTGGCGGCGATCGAAATGGACGTGGAACGATTCTCAAAATGTTACCGCGCGGCTGAGACCGAGGCCTTCTTTGGATTGTTGGCGGCTTTGCACTCTGCGCAAATCCCAATCATTCGCAACAGATGCGATTTCAGCTCGAATCGATGCTTGGCCGCCATTGCATCCTGAATCGCTTCCAACTCAGGGGAATAAAATTCGATGATCTTGCCGCACTGGGAACAGATCATGTGATCGTGATGTTGGTGCTTGTAGTTATGTTCGTAGTGCGCGCGCCCATCGCCGAACCTGACTTCGCGCGCCAAACCCGAATCGGTCAGCAGCCGCAAAGTGCGGTAGACCGTGGTCTGTCCGACCGTGGGATCCTGTTCGCGCACCAGCTGGTAGAGATCCTCCCCAGTCACGTGGCCTTCGTTCTTCAGAAAGACATCAAGAATCAGATCGCGCTGGGCCGTGCGCTTAAGGCCTCGCTTCTGAATGTGTTTGAGAAAGACTTCCTGCTCTTCAGTCATCAACGTGCGTGACACTCATCCTAACTGGCTGCATTCTAACACTTAGTTTGATGGGTCAAGAAACGGCGCACCTCTTTGGTCAACCAACTTCGGCACTGCGGATTCTGCTGCGCGAGGCGTTGACCTGTTGAGATTTTAGCCTTCTGCCTGTGACTTCGGCAGCAACAGCGACAGCACCATCGACGATCCAATCACGGCGGCTATGATTCCCAACGAAACCGCGATGGGAAACTTTCCGTCAAACAGGCTGTTGAGCCAGACCATCTTGAGACCGACAAAGACCAGCACGGTTCCCAGTCCGTACTTGAGCAGGTGAAACTTGTCCACCGCGCCGGCCAGCATGAAATAAAGCGCCCTGAGTCCCAGGATCGCAAAGATGTTCGAGGTGAAAACAACCAACGGCTCGCTGGTGAAGGCGAAAATTGCCGGGACTGAATCGACCGCGAAAATGATGTCGGTAGCTTCGAGAAACGCCAGACTGATGAACAGCGGCGTGGCAAAGTGCCTGCCGTCCAACTTGACCAAAAACTTCGATCCGTGCAGCGTGGGCGTCACCGGAAACAGACGGCGCAGCAAACGAATCAGCAGGTTCCGCTCAGGATTTGGCGCCTTCTCTCGCGCCACAATGATCTTGATGCCGCTGAAGATCAAAAGCGCGCCGAAGAAAACGACGACCCAGTGATACTGCATCAGCGCGGCGCCCAACGCGACAAACACAGCGCGAAAGATCAGCGCGCCAAGGATTCCGTAAAACAAAACTCGATGCTGATACTTCGCCGGGATGGCGAAGTACGAAAACACCATCACAAAGACGAAGATATTGTCGACCGACAGCGATTTCTCGATGACGTAACCGGTGAAGAACTCGAGCGAGACTCGCCATGCTTCGGTCTGCGGATTAAAGCCCGGCAACGCCATCAGGCGCGCGCTCTGAGGAAACTTCCAGAGCGCATATTGATAAAGAAGCAGATTGAACAGGAGCGAGAGCGCGATCCAGATCACCGTCCATGTCGCCGCTTCACGAAAACCAACTGCATGTGCCTTACGGTGAAAGATGCCGAGATCGATCGCCAGGAGCAGGACGACCAGACCGACAAACGCGAGGTAAAACCACCAATACTCAGAAAACGGAAATAGCTCAACCATCATTCATTCCTTTCGACGCCAGAGAACGTTGCGTTCGGCCCTCGCGTCAAAAAGAAAAACCTTTTGCGCGCTTAAGGCCTAAGCCGCAAAAGGTCTTGGTCGTTGAGCTTCTGCTCTTCCCCACGCGCCGGGCTCCTAAAGTGGAAACCGTGTTGACGGCGGCGTCGGACCCATCAAAGGCGGGTGACCTACTCCCCTTTTTACTTCGTCAGTTTAACCTCCGGTATTGCTTTTATCAAAGGTGAGATAATTGTGGGTTCTATTGAGAGAGCCTGGCGCCATAAATCACGTGCAAGATGCGCGTGCCACCACAAGCTATGTTATCTTTTTGTCCTTGGCCGGGGTGGCGGAATGGCAGACGCTACGGACTTAAAATCCGTTGACCGCAAGGTCGTGTGGGTTCGACTCCCACCCTCGGCACCAATCCTAATCTCACTGTTACAAACATTTGCGGCTCATTTCTCGTTTCGTCGTGCTCATAGCATCAGGGTTCTTGGGATAAGGATGACGCTAAGATGACGACATCTAACTCGCCCTCCGCGCGAATTCGACAACCTCACCGCGTGGTTCAGCGAGTTTGTTAACGGCACTCTGAATCACTGCCGGCATACCATGAGCATAACCAGCCGTGACTCCAACCGACGAGTGCCCCATCAACTGCATGATGTCGAGTTCATGCACTCCTTGACCACGCAAACGCGTGGCGAACGTATGTCTCAGATCGTGCCAGGTCAGACCACCGGCCTTTGTCTGGCCGAAGGTAATCTGGGCTGCCTCGCAGACCTTCTCAAAGCCGTCTCTTATCGTGGCAGAAGTAACGCCCGTTCGTGCCAGTGAAAACACAAGTTCAGATCCTGAGGAGTTTTGAATTGTCTCTGTAAGAACAGTGCGAACCGCCGGGTTCATCGGGATGATCCGCGGCTTTCTGTTCTTACTCTTAACTACTAAGAGCCAATTGGGAGGTATCTCGACATCCCGTCCGTTGACCGCATAGAATTTGGGAACGTTACCAAAGTTCAGATGATCGACCGCCAGACGAAGCAATTCCGACTTCCTCAATCCAGTGCCAAGCGAAAGTATGACCGCTGGCCGAAGGTAGTCTAGCTCTCCCCTGAGAACCTTCATCACCCTCTGTTCCTCGTCAAAGGTTAAGTATCGCTCCCGTTTTCCTCCTTCCTTCTCTTTGCGAATGCGTTGGCATGGATTGGAATCGACAAATCCATTGTCCCAGGCAATCGAAAAGATTTTGGAAAGGAGGGCTAAATACCGATTCACTGTCGAGCCAGAGCGCGCGGTGCCTCGGTATGTTTTCTTGCCAACCAATGACGACTTGAAGCGCTCAATCTGTAAAGGAGTGATTTCGCGCATTGGTTCATCGCGAAACCAGGCCTTCAACGTCTTTGACCGCCTCCTGTCATCGGCATACGAAAGTTTGTTGCCCTTGGCCCAAGGCAAGTACGGATCATCGACAAAATCGCTGAACTTGGCGGTTGCAGTTGCCTTGTTATAACGACCGTTGTAGATGTCTTCGCGAGTCGTGCTCTCGGCGCGCTCGGCCTGCGCCTTGGTACGCGCACCAACAACAGATTCGAGAACGTAGTGGCCCCGCAGTCTAAATTCCATCCACCATCTCGCCTTGTGCCAATTCGGATCTTCTGGAGTGATCCGCTTTCCCTTATAGCGCTTGAATACTGCCATCAGCTGCTCCTTCCTTTGTTAGGAACCAGCAGCCGTCAAAGTCGCTGCGATTCTAGTTGTTGAGGTGTTGTGTGTCACGCGATTTTTAGTTGCCGCTTTTCTTTTTGAACTCGCCGCCTTTCGGCTTCTTCCTTTGCCCACAAATCAACCTCTTTACGATTGAATCGCAAGAGATCCCCCATATACGCGTGTGGAAGCGGGAATTGATCGGGCGGGCGCTTTACCCACTTTAGTATTCCGGCGGTAGTCGGTTCGTTCTTGTCGTTGTGAAGTTGCCAGTACTCTGCAAGTTGAATGGCACTCATCCAGTCCCCGGTCTGTGCCGCGGGCTTTTCGGCGGGCGTCGACCTAAGCAAAGCCAGCGTTTCGTTCGTGGCTCGCTCATAGATACGTGCTACTTCTATCGCTAATTCCTCTCTCATAAAAACTGTCTCCCTTAATAGCTATCGACGCTGGTAGTAGATGTCGTCTGGCAGTCGATTCGGCTGGCTTCCAACCGCTCGTGAAAATGTCGATCGGGGCCATCCAGGTAGTCTGTCGGACAGCCAAACGAGCGCAGGTGCAAATCCCGTGCACAAGAAAATAGCCTTTCGTCAATCGAACAAACCCCGAAATTCTTAGGACTTTTGATAGCAAGAACCTTAGAGAGAACTAACACGAGGCAGGGGGAGTGACGGGAGGTCCACAAGACTGGGGTCACGGTTCTTGGCCGGAGAGTGTGGTTAGGTAGCAACACTCAACCTAGAACTTACAGAAACTGAATTTCGGTTCAGTTCGGCCTATCGGCCTCACTGAACCGTGTGCTGGCGTTTCGTCCCCACTTTAAGAAACGTTGAGTAAAGGAAAAGAAATGGTTCTGCGCGGAACCGCTCAACGGCCCTTCCCGAGATTCAGAAAATTGTGGACGCCTCGTCCGCGCGCCTCGCCGACACAGAGGGCAACGTAGCGGTTGAGCCGATCGTATTTTTCAACTTTGAAATTTTTCTTCTCCTAGTCTCTAGTGCAAAAACCAAGTCTAGCCTAAATCTTTGCAAGCGGTTTTGGCACGTACCTTGTAGTCAATCCGCCGCGCCTTGGAGGGCTCAACGCCTTCACGAGGTAGCAAACAAGAAGAAGAGGTGAGACGAATGCCCAACAAAACATCGATGCTCGAGCCAAGCAAAAGCAATATTCAACTGGAGAAATTGCGCCCGAAGCCGGTCGCCAATTTCTCGATAAAACGCTTCAAGCTTAGGGTTACAACGAATAAGACGCAAACGCGTAATTCAAGCGCCGCTTGAAAAATCAAGTGCCAGTTGACTTAGCAACTTCAGAACAAGGGAGAAAATCAATGACCGAATCAAACGCATCAATTCCGAAAGTACCGTCGAGTAAGGTTCCATGGGAAGAACGTCTTGAGGACCATAACAACAAGATTGACGAATACCTGCAGAATTGCATATTCCGCGGCTGCAACGCGGAGTCAACCATCTATGGTCGAAAGGTGCTTCTTCAATCAGTCTTCCGCCGCGTACCGATCTTTGACCCGACACATCCCACCGGGCAGGGGCATATTCTAATTTGGGATCTACTCAACCCCATCACAGGTTCGTATTACCTCAGTCTAATCATCTCGTCTTTCATGGCAGACGATCTTACCTTGGCAACCAAACGTAAGTACATGGGTGATTTGCATGACTGCAGCCAGTACGTTATCGCCAAGCCGCACCTTGCCGGTGGAGTTGGTCAACGCATTATCGACAAATACGGACCAATCGAGGCACCGTTTAGCAAGTACGACCTACCTATTCATGCCGCAGATAGACCACGGCGTAGACGCATCGCTCTTGCTCCTGTCCTGCGAGACGACCTCTTTGAGCACCTTCGCATTGACCACATTCCGAGTCAGGCACTTCCACATATCGGTGCCCGAAACTATACGGCCCTGGTCCTTCAAACCGAACTAGGCCTCCGCACTAGCGAGCTCCTTGGAATACGGTCAGAGGATATTCATAGATCCAGAGGTCTTGTCAGGGTCTTTGGCAAGGGATCTTCGTACAGTGGGAAGCGCCCGCGACGAGTGCCGTTGACACCCCTAGCAGCCCAAGTGTTAGGAACTTTTGAAGATATCTTCAAGCCAATGTTTCCAAAATCTCCACACAGTGACTACCTCTTTCTGAACGAAGATGGAAGCCGCCTCGGAAAATTTTGGTATTGGAAAACTTTCCGAAAAATCATCGATCTGGCCAGAGATGCCGGCGTGCAAGTGCCGCTAGATTTGCGCCCTCACGACCTGCGACGCACGTTTGCGACAAATGAATTAGAACGACAGCCACTTGCCTATCGCAAAGTGCTGAAACATCTCGGCCACAGTTATCCAAGTTCGGCCGAGCGCTACCTTATTGCCACGGACGAAGACGTGGAAGAAGAACTGGATGACCTCATCGATATCTTCATAGATCCGCACATTGACAAAGAAGGAGAAGACTAATGCCAGTCAGATGGAATCTGCGAGAGTGGTTGAAAAAACGTGGAATCACGCGCGCAGCGGAAGTCCGTCGCATTGTGCGTGAGCGCACCGGCTATCCGCTGTCCAACACAGCGGTCTGCAACCTTCTGAACGATCAGCCAAAAATGGTGCGGATAGATACAAGTCAGGCGCTGTGTGACGCCTTCTACTGTTGTCTCAGCGATTTTTTCGAAGTGAAGCCCAAGGCGGCTGTCAGAGCGCCTCGCAAGACACCTCGTCTTTCATATCCCCTGAGACAAAGCGAGGCGGGAACCTCAAACGTCGTCTCGCCGGAAATCTCGGACGACATGACCGGGGTCGATTTCGCGGCGTTCTTTCCTGATGCGAAAGAATATGCCCAAGAGCGATCTGAAGACGCCGCTCAATCAAGCACGTCTGACGGGAATTCGAGGCCTGCACGACGCCGCAAAAGGTAAAGAACTCATGTCACACCCGATTCGACGCTCCATAACTTGCGAGATTTGCAATCGCCGTCGTCAAACCCAAAAGCGGTATGACCTTTGTTCCGCGTGTGTGCGCGAACTTCCGAAGATGCACTGCGACGCGTGCAAACAGATGCGTTTCCAGCATAAGCCGGAGTGCGCAATATGTCTGAGCTGCGAAATCAACCTTCTAACGGACAAAATAGTCTGTGGCTGTGGAGTCTCCGGCTACCCCTTCAAGACGCATCCCAGTCTTTGTCGCAAGTGTCGCAATAAGGTGGCGCGGCGCGATTGGAAAGACGCCTGGTCAGCAGAAGTGAAATGCCCTTCGTGTGGAAAACAGAAGCGGCCGTTTAGGAAATCCGATTTGATTTGTCTTGTTTGCTACCGGCAGGAAGTAACTGCGGATACTCAGTGCGTGTTTCCCAACTGTGACAGGCCTGTGATCATTCAGAAGTCTCAAATGTGTCGGCTTCATCATGATAACCAGCGGGTGCCAGCGTTGTTGAAGCCATACTTTGAATCCTACACTTCGCCGTTTCCACAAAACCGACAGTATATGAACATACTCGCGTCGACTGTCGACTGGCAGGCCGTTGCTGATGTAAAGCTAAAAATTCGAGGACGCAATTTTTCACGCTTTCGTGTGTTTGGAACATTCCTTAAGACATATGAGTTACCAGAAGCCTTGACCTGGAACTCGGTAGATGAAGCTCTGGCGTTTGTGTCCGGGTATCCTGCCACAAAGAAGCAGCTCATTCGTTCTTGCCTATTGCAATTGGGCAACGTTCTTGGAGAGCGCGGGTTAATGGAAGATCGGGAATCCCATCTGACAAACCGTAGCGTTCGTCGATCACTCGAGAGGACACCCGAAGTCTTCGCCCATCAAATATCTGAGTTCCAAAAGTGGCTAGCGGAGGGCGAAGTCAACCCCAACTTTGCGGCTTTACCTGCCAAGACTGAGCGTCTGTCGGTCGCACCACGGACGATGATGGAACGAGTAAGTGTGCTGGCGAATTTCCTAGATTTTTGCGCAGCTCGCAATATAGTTTCGCTTAGCGATATTGGGCCGTCGATCGTATCCGAATATCAGCAGACCCTATTGTGGGAATTTGAATGCACGAAGTGCCACAATCGCATTCCCTGCACTGCCTCAAGACCCTCAAAAACATGCGTTGCGGCGCAATGTAACGCTATCGACTGCTACGTAAAAACAAGGCGATTAACTCGAGGAACGTTAATCAGTCATATGTCTGCTCTCCGTCAGTTTTTCGATTGGGCTAAGCTCCGAAAACTTGTAACGGATAATCCGATTTCGGACATCCGATGCGGTGGCGCGAGAAGATTCACGGTCCGCACCGAGAGCGGCGAGATTATTGAGGTTGCAGAGTCAATTAGACGTTACGATGACGTAGTTGTCGAAAAACTCTGTGCGTACATCGTCTCTCCCGATGCAGCTCCGGAAGATGCAATTATTCTGTACCTAATTATCTTTCACTTTCTTTCAACGCTGAGTTGCGCAACTTGAGGATTCCTTCACTCCTTAATGTTGGTTCCGGCTCGCTAGGAGCGTCTAGGAATGACGACTTCCGCTATCTGCATTTGCCTCTGCGTCGCCTAACCAGAGGGAACAACTCGGTCATACGAACCGAAACAAAGATTATCTTTCCTCACAAGGCGCTAAGTTGGCTTCCCGCAATTCTGAGAAGGCATTATGAGAAGAGGTCAGAACTAATTAAGTGTGCGAATCAAGAGTATTTTTTGGTTGGTGAGGAAACAGGATTTTGTAACAAGCCACTGACTAAGGACTATGTAACTCGTCGTGTGCGGATAGCCTCGCTCAAAGCCTTGGGTGCGGTAGTCACACCTTCTGATTTGAGGCGCACGGCCGCGGACATGTTTGCTCAAAGGTCGAAACGGCGAGGAGCCATTCTTACAAAGATGGGCTTTAGTTCCCTGAGCGCCATCAGGTTCAATTATTTGGAGAGATTTCCCCTACAACCAAAGAAGATTCTCGTAGCGGACACCTAATATATCAACCCCCGAGCTAACGGAGCCGATCCCTAAAGCTAATACTCCGCGTTGATGTGATGGCCTTATTTTTTTACAAGGCCGACACATAGCCAAGCATGAATATGCGCTTAATACTGTCAGCTAACCGCGCCAGCCCCCAGCGGGGGCGTTAGCGAAGCGAGCCGTGCGAGTGCGCGAGCCGGCGAGCGACGCGGGCGCAAGGGGGAGAGCCTGTAAGCGGGCGTACGATAATCGTCATTACGTAAGTAGGCGCAACTTGCAGCCGTCAATGCTGTGGGTAGTGGAACAAGTTCTCTTTACTTTCAAGCGCGCCGATTACGTAATGCCCGATTATCGGATGACCGTCAGATTAGAATGTTTTCGCCATGCGAGAGCATGGCGAAAACCCGAACTACTTAAAGCGGAACGCCTAATTCGAGGGACTTGAGGCGACAAAACTGATTCACTGACGTTAATTGGATGCACAAGGAAACTGTATTCTCGACGTTCCATCAAACAAGTTTCTTTCTCAGAACGCCCACCCGTAATTCCTGAAAATCAGCCACTAAGGCGCGTTCACCAACTTTGGCATTTGCGAGTTTCACGGGCTTCTCGTGCGCAAGAGCAGTTTCTTGCGGGTTGCTATAGGATTACTATCGTAATTTCAAATGCCTGAACTGCTTACAGCCGCGTCAATTTTCAAGACGATAACAGTAATAAAAACCTGCGTAGGCTGGGCACGACAGGCCTATCGAAAAATCCGGAAAGAAACACCGCAAAGCTGCGCAGTTGCCGAGACCGCGAAAGACTTCCCGTCTTGGGAGGTGAAGCGCTCTTTGAGCCGAGTGCTGAAGACTGAAGAATTTGAGAACGGCATGGAGCGAATCAGAAACGGCGGCGAATTCACCATCGATGAGCACACCACTAATGTGCTGATTGACCGCGGCCAATTCTCCAGTGGTCTGAATAGCACAGACGGAGATGCATTAAGGGTTCTGAAGTCGTTTGTGCGTCACTACCGGGAAGCACTCCTGCTGTCACCCACTGCGAACATTGTGGCGGCGCTGCGAGCAGATCGACATCAGCAAGAGCTGCTCCATGAGATTCGCAGGTCAAGATCTGAAAACATTTCCGATGATGAACTACTTAACAGGGCCCACCAAGCGGCGCGCAAATTGTCCACTCATTGGCGGGTGACGGTTAGCCTCGGTAATTCAGAACCGATCGCCCTGCGAGCAACTAAACTTGACGCTGAAGGACAGGATGCAGGGCTGATACGGTTGGACGACTTGCGTTCCTTGCTAGGAGCGAGCGGCCGAATAATACTTCAAGCTCCAGCAGGCCGCGGCAAAACAACAACACTGCTGCAACTGGCCCAAGCGGACAATCCAGAACAATTGAACCTCTATGTCGATCTGCCCGCGTGGATCGGCTCAAGGCAACCGATCCTGACATTTCTCGCCGAAACGCCGGAATTTCAGTCTTTGGGAATTACGACCGTAGAGCTAGCCCAGTTGTCTGAGTCAGCGCATTTCGTATTTCTTTTGAATGGATGGAATGAGATTGGCGAAGACTCCTTTCAGCGCGCCACAACGCAGCTCAGACAGCTTGACGTTAGCTTTCCGACAGCCGGAATAATCCTCGCCACTCGTTCAATCAATATCGGGCCAGCTCTTTCGGGGGCCATTCGTGTTTCGCTGCTTCTTCTGAATCGCCGAGAGCGACGTGAATGCATCGAGCGCTCAAGCGATCCACGACCAGAAGAGCTGATCACAGAGATCGAGAGCCGTCCGCTACTTGATCCTCACCCAGACGCCGTTGTTTCTCACTTATGTGATTGCCATTTTTCGGGCCGGCGGTGTGATTTCTTCGACCAAGGCTGGCGTCCTTTCGGAAGTTGTAAACCTTCTCGAGTCATCGATTGAAAAAAAGGCTTACTTGGAAGGAGATCCTCTATGGGGCAATGCTGGCGAGTACCTGACCGGGCTATCCGTAAGTATGACGGCGCACGGCCTAAGCAGGCTATCGATTGACGAAGCTCGGGCGACGATTAGCGGGCTAAGCACCACGCTGAGTCAACGTGGCCAGATTCAGGCGCCGCCGCCGCAACCCATCTTAATCCTTGACGCACTTTGCAAACATCACGTCTTGGAGCGCGTTGATTATCCCATTGCACTGCGCTTCCAGCATCAGCAGCGAGTGATAACACCTTGCGGGGAATCTATCGCGCCGTTAAGGAGTTTCACCTTAGCTCCCTCGGGGAGAACTGGCAAGACGTTATCCAGCAGTGGGACGAGCGTACCCGCAGGATTTTCGTTCAGGAACTGGTCTTTAGCGAATCAACCGCCAACCTCCCATCAATCCTCGAATACTTTTCGCGCCGCGACCCGAGTCAGCGGGTAAGGAATGCAGCCATTCAGTCGTTGATTTGGATCGGCGCCGAACGAGAGTTAGTGGCCGTACTGGCAACGGTAGACGATGCGGGGTTAGAGGAGGTGCTTCATGAAAGGCCAACTGAAAGCGTACCTATCGCGCTGCGAGATCGCTATCTGGCGCTCACGCTGCAGCTTTACGAGGCGGCGACAGACACCGTCACACGACTGAAACTTCTCCTCCGGGCATTCGAACTGGGAAATCAACAAGCGCCGCAGCGCTTCAAAGATGAACTACTGGCCCTGCCATCTGCCGAGATTCGCGATCATGTGAATGAGTTCATCCTCAAGCCCATCCTCACGATTGTAGCCCGGACTGATTCGCAATGGGTAAGCGATTGGGTAGCCGCTCGATTTCTTGATCGGTCCGTTGAGCGTCAAGACCTATTGAGGTTTGTCACCAACCGTTTCCCAGAAGGTGAAGGATGATTTATTCGAAATCGTAAGCACTCAGGACCTCCGACCAACTCACTTTTCGGGTGTTATCCGGCTCGCGAGCGTAGTGGCTGATGGAAATCTCGCGCAAGCAATCTTCCAAGGGTGGGCAACGCTACGTCGAGCCATCGAGGGACAGGAACATGTTGTTCCCAATCCTGAACGCGTGTTAGCGAACCAGTTGGAGGGGGTCTTTCAATCCCTGCGGCCGGAAATCGCCGTCGCAGGTTTGGCTCAATGCTTCGGCAACGAGATTGATGACGCTCAGTTCAAGTCGGTAGTCGCCTTCTTGAATCGAGTGAAAGGAAACAAAATCGATCTGAGAACGGAGTTGCCAGAAGAGCTACGACAAACGCTGCGCAGCTATTTGCACCGTGGAGTCAGTTTCATCATCAACCAGGATGACGTTGATGGCCATGACAAGGGTACGGCGGCTTTGGCGCTGGCAACGGTCGGCGAACCTGAGGATGCTCAGGATCTGCGCCGATTGATTCTGGCGGATATCGAGCGAATGAGAGCAGCGCGAGCGGCTCGGGCCCGCGGCGAGCAGAGTGAGTTGGCCAAGCGAGGACTGATGATTCAGGCGGGACAGCACGTTGCTGCCTTAATTGCCCTTGATCGCGACAGTGTCGAGCCAATCTTGCTCGAAGCGCTGCAGGAGCCGGAGTACGAGAGCGACGCTGCATCGAAATTGTTGGAACTGGCGACTGTCGCGAATACTGCAGATCCGTTTAAGTACCCTAAGGACTATGGCGCGATTTGGCAGGCCAGATCGGGACATCCCCAAAAACAATTTGACGAAGTCCGGCGGCAACGATACGCGAGAGCGATCACGGAAGTGATCGCAAGTGTTCGCAGCAACCCCGACAAACCACAAGCTTGGATGAGTTTTGAGTATCGGTTGCTGGAATTGAATAAGACGCTGGCGGCCCTTGGCGGACCCTCGTCTGTCGGAATGGTTCTCGAGGTGGCGGCACTCACGGCTAAGCATAACGGCTGGCGAACTGTTGAAGCGCTCGAAGGACTTCTATTCAGCGGGACCGATTTGCCGAGCGAGCCGGCCCTCGAGATTCTAAACGTAATCATTGAATCTGCGCGCACGCGAACTGACTACGACGATCAGGCTCGACAATTGGTGATTAGATGTCTTTGTGTGCTTCCGTTTGTGAGTGATCCTCAGATCGGCATCGAACGAATACGGCAAATTGTGGCAGAGACCCAGTTGCGGGGATATCAGCTGCGCGAAGTGGTTACGGCCCTCGGCAACAGCCAGTCGACCGAGGCGCTTAGCCTGCTTCGCGATTTTGTAATCACCGAGGGTGAGGGGCTGGGAGAGATTACTGCAGAGTGGATCGATGCTGTCGCTACGCTGAACAGTACAACCGGTGTAGAAATGCTTTTGAGTTTTGTTGACCCAAGCATAGAAGAATTTGCGGTGCCACTCGGTATATCCTCTCAGGGGGATCACCTAGCTTCTTGTTTGGCAAAGATGGCGCACGCCAACCAGGAAACTATGGGGCGTATTCTCGCTCTCTCATCCCAACCGCTTGTTGGCCTCAGACGGGATCTCTATCTGAGACTAATTAGCCAACTTGGAACTGATGAGGCAGTACTTGCAGGCCTGGAGTTTCTTGATGACTCAGAGGGCTATCCGGTGTCGTACTATCTCTGGAAGGCTGTCGAGGAGAAGCTCTTTGATAAGCGACCCATCACGGAAATGGGAGGTTCATACAATTTGGAGCCGCGAAGAGCTAATGAGATCAGAGCGAAGCTCTTCTCGTTGGCTACGGTTAGCGATCACCGCTCTCAGTCAGCATTCAAACTGCTCGGAGAGATTGAAGTGCGCCGGTTGGAGGATGGCAGGCCGCCCGGTGAGCTTCGGCATCCGTCACTCGAATCCGGTCTGCCGTGGCCGCCTCGCCAGCCTCAATCGCACAGTACTCTAGAGCCATCGGGTGAAGAACCAAAGACCAATGTCCGCAAACCATCGCCTTCAAAAAGCCAGCGGATTCCAGCGCGATTTCTGATGGTCGCGGCCGCTTTTCAAAGCGATCGACGATCCCAGGAAATCGTCACAAACAATGGACAACGAAGAGCATTCACTTCCGCCGAAGCTTTCCTTAATCTAGGTTACCAATTTTGCAACGTCGCCGGAGTGTCAGACTACAATACTTACACTAAGGGACCTGACATTTCTAAGTAGTTCACGCTGGTCTGATCTTCGGGCCGCCGTGTACCCACCCTTTTCACGGCGGCCTCGATGGCACTGGTCGCTCCCGAGCGCGTCGGGCGGGAGGCCGTGCCTAAACAAATATTCGCTATCTCAATCCTATGATTGTGACGTCATTCTTTCGCGCCGGCTTTTTCAAGCAACTGAACTGTCGAAGGGCAACCCCGCAGCAGAGCCACCTCTAAAGGTGTCCACGCATCGTTGTTCTTCGCATTTACATCGGCGCCGTGTTCTAACAGTAGCTTGACCGTTTGCTCCGAACCGATTGCGGCATGAAGCGGGGTGCCGCCATATTTGTTCTTCGCATTTACATCGGCTCCCTTCTCTATCAAGAGCCTCACGATATCAATGCTCTTACCCGTGACGACGTCAAGATTGCCCGGCGCAATAATTAACGGTGTGTTGTCCTCACTATCCTTTAGATTTGGATCGACGCCGGTTGCGAGCAACCGTTTCATCATTTCGCCATCCGATTCTCGCGCGGCCTTGTGCAGGACTGTGCTTCCATATTTGTCTCGAACAGTCAGATCGGCGCCCCTCTCGATCAACAAATCGACAATCTCAGTATCGCCTGATGCCACGGCCATAGTCAGGGACGTATCACCTATCTCGCTCGTTGCGTTTACGTTAGCGCCGGCTGTTAAGAGGACCTCAACAATCTGTTTACTCCGCTTAAGAACAGCCATCATCAACGGCAAATAATCTAAGCCTTTTTCATTTGGATCTGCGCCTGCCGAGAGCAGCCGCTGAACATTCTCAGCGTCATTTTGCTGTATGCTTCGGACGAGTTTTTCAGCATCCTGCACTCGTCGTGCTTGGTTTGCATTTTGCTTCTCGGACCCTGCGTTACTGGGTTGTTGAGCCGAAGGTGTACTGCACTTCGACAATGCGATTACCGACACAAAACATAAGAACGCGACTAAACGCATAGACCGTATTGTAGTCCTTTGAAAGTTAGCGATCTTTTTCCACCAAACCATATCGACATACCGGAAAGAATAAGTCCAAAGTCTGAATGGTGCTTACGAAATAGCAATGGGTTTACAATAGCCCGCATTGACACCTTGCCGTAACAACTGAACGACGTCGCTGCGGTAATCCGGCAGCGAATTAAAGAAGCCGGCGATCGCACCCAGGAAGATGATGCTTTTACCTTCTCCCTCCCTTGAAGCCACTCCCGGAAAATTCGTTACGAGTAACCTGTAAATTGGTGTGCCGGTACTAAGAGAATAATCCTGGCGATGCTTTCTTATCGACATCACATAAGCTTTGACGAACAGTCGACAGATCTCATGCTTCTCTGCTTCATTTAACCGACGCGAAGGGTCCTTCACTTTCATCTTCGCTAGATAATCAACGACGATGCCCCTCGGATTAGGCGGGAGTTTGAAAGTCTCTTGCGCATTGACCTGACTCGTGAAGAGCAGAATCAGCAGGAAGAAGATGATTCTCATCGGTAGCTCCTCCTTTGGCTACGCGGATGTCCCAAGTATTTAGCGCCGCTATACGTATTCCACTGACCGGCCCCCCAAGTAAACGCGTAGCCGGAACGCTCCATCGAGATGCTGCCTATTGCGCAATTGTCCCTTCGCGTAATGCGTTGTTCATCAGATTGCCCGCCGCGTCAATTGCGCGACGGAATTGAGACTTAGTTTAGAAATAGCTTAAGCGTGAATAACGGTGAGATTGCCGAGTCTCAGTCGGGTACAAACAATAAGCGGATCCACTATTTGATGCATCGTTGCAAGCCGCGATGATTGTCTCTAATCCCTTTACGGCTTCAATGGTTGCGGATTGGCGTTTCTGCTTAAGGCATTCGCTACCACGTTCCAGCCTTGGGGCGGTGGTGTCGGCCATCCAAGAACTTCTTTTGCAGCTTGGCACCATATTTGGAGCATTCAAGGCTGACAATCTTCATTAGGAAAGTACTAGAGTCCGCTTTCGGATGCCTTACCTAATGTCCTCTCGACTCCTTGCGAGTGGATTCCAACGCACAATGCCTCGATACCCGCGCTCATGCAGATCGCAAGCCAAAACGGAGGTCAAAAGAAATAGAATGCACGCGGTCATGTGGGAAGGCTCGAGACGATTCAACGTTTCCCTAAAGATTTCTCAAAAGCAAGAAGGTGTTCCAGCGAAGAAGATTCTAAATAATTGACATCTGCGCCTGCAGTCCACACGATAATGCTCTGATATTTCTTTCCTTCTTTCCAATAGTATTTTGCAACTACGCGCTCGCCAACTTTCTGTCCTTGGTCGTCGAGCTTAGGTGCTCGCTCCAAGACCGATTTGCCTCGCAACTTCCCGATCAGAGCAACTCTCGCACGAGTTGGCGATCCCCGTTGCTCAACTCTAAAGTCAAGCCAAACACCATCAGAGGACTCCCACTCGGTAAATGAAAAGCGGCTACCATCCTTGGTTTTGCCACTCCCGGCAGAACCTTGCTTGAACACAATCCCCTCTTTCTGACTTTCTGATTGAAAAGCGATCATGCTAATTGGAGCTGTAAAAGACCTTCCCTTGAAAGGAAAAGAGCTTACCACCAAAACTAGCCCGGTGACCTTAAGTATTGTTGCACAATGTCTCATAGCGAATACCGTTTTTCGGCCTCCTGAAGATTAAGGAATGGTGCCGATCCCCAAATTCAATTCCTTGTAAAGCCACCTCTATCTTTAATACATCTTTCAAGTTGCTCCCCCGCTTCGCCCTGTATCGGGTGACTTATTTGCCCATTGATCGTATGCGCAAGCTCATGCACTTGGGTCTCGACCAGCATTTGTGGCGTCTGGTCCCGAGCCGAGTAATTTGTGTGGTCCAGCCAACCAGGACTATATCCTAAAACGATTTCGCCTGGTGCTAGTAGTGGTCGTCCATTTAGCCTTCTAACTCTATCAGACAAGGCGCGGAGATCTCGCGTGCTCATAGCGGTGACGTTGTTGTAAATCGAGATTTCACCATTTCTGCCGCCTAGAATGGAAAGAGGCCCGGTTCCGGTGAAAGTGCCGCCGTGGCCCGGCCTGGAAGGAGTGAAGCTGGTTAGTGTAACGTTAAAAAGCAGCGAAACGCATTCCGATAGGACGTCCTGATTAACGTATCCTTCCCTGCCGCTGTTACCGTTATGGCCGCCGGTTCGCTCTTCACCGTGCAGGCGCTCGTGAGGTTCGACGACATAATGCGGTATTACTACTCGGCCACCATTACGACCGCCGTTGAGTCTGCTCCAGTTCCACCAAATGGGAGGCGTTAGGGGCTCATCGGGACAAGTGAGGCAACGGATTAGTCCGGTCGGGTCCTGGAAATTTACTGGATCGTTCTGAGCGTACGCATAACGATTAAAGCTCTGGGGATCGGTTAGATCGTAACTACTGAAAGGATCAGCTTGCGAAAAGCGTGACCAGTAACTTCCATAGCGGCGCATCATGGCATCATCGCCACCATCCGCATCCCGCTCGTAACTCGTAAAGCGATGAGGTTGAAATGTCTGGTTGCTGCTGCGTCCCGTTTCACCGCCCCAGGGATCGACATCGACCGTGCTGGTGATTGTTCCTGAACTATCTGTGATTCGTTGCGACTTGGTGATCGGGTCCTGATGAACCCAAGTGACTGAATTGTTGTATTGAATCCCTACCATCTGCCCGCCGAGGTAAACATACCCACGCGTCCAGGCACCACTCGAATTCAACTCACACACTACTTGTCCGCCGAGCACAGTCGAACGTAAGTAGTATGTTGTAGCGCCGCTTTCGACCTTTTTCTCACGCAACGAATCGCCGTCGTAAGACTGCGTCGGACCGCCGGGGTAAGATACCTGTTGACCGGTGGCGTCGTAGGTCACCGTGCCATCGCCGGTGAAGTTTCCCGCCGCATCGTATAGCATGCTCCCGCCAGAGAAGGGATTGACCGTCATCTTGTTGTTTGCGTGCGATGGCGAGTAAGTGTACTGCGCGCCCGCCGCGCCCCAACCATTACGCCAGGTAATGTTGCCAAGCTGGTCGTAGCTGTAGTTCTCCGCGTAAGGCCCGTCAGGGGTTGTCCAGCTTCCATAACCCGCATGAGCGCGACCCTCGACCCCGGTGTGCGATGCCCACAACCTTCCCACGTTGTCGTAATCGAAGCTCCGATCAAGCGTGTGGTCATAAAGATTGTTGGCAAATGCCACACGGCTCGTCTTCTCGTGAATCGCGGGCGTATCGTAAGCATAAGTCCAACCCATCACGCCGGGCACATCCCAACCTGTTAATCGCATTCGATTGTCGTAAGTAAGGGAAAGGTTGCGACCGTTCGCATAGGCCATTCCTTTCATCCCAAACGCGCGATAGGTAATGCTGTTGACATAGCTGCTCACACCCGCATATCCAGAGCCGTTAACCGCCGAGGGTCGTCCCGCATTATCGTAGTTGTAGCCCACCACCGCACTTAAAGGATTCGTAATGCTGGTCAGTTCGCCACTCATGTTATAGGCGTAATTAAGCGCAAAAGAACCGAGACCTGTAAAAGTACGCGTTTCCGAAGTCATCTGCGACAAGGTGTTGTAAACGTAACTGACGGAGCCCAATCCGTCGGTCATCGAGGTGCGATTGCCGGCAGCGTCATAACCGAATGAGACGCTTGCCGTCACGGCGGTTTTGCTTGTCGGATCTCCCGACACGTTGTAGCTGATTGCGGTTGGCAGATGCCGGTTATTGTATGTGAAGGTGGTCGTGACGCTGCGAGCGTCAGTCTGTGTTTGCGTGGTTCCATCCGCAAAATAGCTGTAGCTGGTTGTTCCCTGCTCGGGCGTGACTCTCGATTGCAACCGACCGTAGCCGTCATAGTTTAGGTATCGGAGTTGGCCGGCTTGACTCATTTGCGTAATCTGATCGCGGCCGTTGTACGTGTAGGTGGTGGTTGAATAGGCGCCGTCGTTCTCGTTCCAATTCATTTCCTCCAATTTCGTAAGTCGGCCCAAAACATCCTTCGTCGCGCGGCGTCTACGTCCGCGTTCGTCGCGCGCAGTGGTGACCTCGCCACCCGCGCAACCGCATCCGCCATAAGTGTTTTCGCGTGTGGTGTTATCTGGATTGGTAGTCAAGAGCGGCCGGCCTTTCCAATCATATGTTTGCGATGTCCAGATGAAAGGCCCCGAATCATCGCCGGTGGGCTGAATCGCACCGGTGATTTCAGTCGGCTTCGTGACTTGTACCGGATTACTCATCACGTCAAACACTGTCTTCTGCACAAAGTATCCGCCACTGCTGTTCGGCAACTCCCCGCCTGCACCGTGAGTGCGTCCCGCACCATCATTCCAGGTGAAGCTGTAAAACTCCTGGCTATTGGTGTTCAAGGTCTCAAACATCAGCGTGTAGTCGAGCGTATCACCATACACGAATCGCTTGTAGGCGTTATTGACAAGGCTCGTGATGCGAGTGGGTCTTCGCGCGGAATCATACTGCGTGCTCACACTAGCGCCTTTTGGATCAGTCGTGCGAGTGGTCGCGCTATAGTCAAAGTTGTACCAGGCAGTCGAGGAAAAGTTATCCCCATCGGTTACTTTCGTCGGATAGGCGAATGTGTTGCGGTTGCCCCAGACCTGGACTTCAGCCAGAGACAGGTAATTCGTTCCGACAAGTTGCACCTTCACGTATCGCGCGGTGGCGTTGAACTGGACGCTGGTCGGGCTGCCTCCTTGACCCACCACATTATTGCTGGCGACGACGCCAGCAGATTCGTTTAGCAAGACCACATTGAAGTTCGTCAAACGTTCGCCACAGCAGTCCGTGCGATTCCACACGTCGATGCTTTGAATCTGTTGCATGCTGCCAAGGTCAACCTGCCACCATGCCTGATTGTCATAGTTCGTGTGGGTAACAGAGCTGTTAGCCCAAACTCCGTCTGTGTTTCCATCTACAGCTTTGCTCGCCGGTCCGCCCCAGCCCGGATCGCTTGACTGCGTGGCCGACTTATTGAGGGCAAGATCAATAAGCCCAGCTGAGAATGAATCATCGTAGGCGATCGTTGTTTGGTGGTTAAGAGCGTCGCGGCTGAACACAGCCGAGCCAGTCGTGTTGTACCCTATGTGTTTTTCCCGAATCGCCTTAGTTGCGTTATTGATGTCAGTGACATCCCAGCGCCAAACGTCGGTCTGATTGCCGCGCCCCGTTACAAAACCCGCGCCATAGTAAGTGGCATCATGTTGCGTTGCCGGTTGGGGGGTCGCGACCAAGTACTCTCCGCCTCGATCATAGTCGAATGTAGTTTTCGTGACGTAGTTGTTATTCTCATCAACGACGTGAACTGAGCTGACAAGCCCGAGGATCCGACGATCCACATACGCCTGACTTAGGTTGTAGTCGATATAAGTCCGGCGAATGAACCCGCCGAAGCCAGAACCATCTGCAGAATACTCGCGGATTTCGCCCGGGAGGCTGTAAGACGCCGCATAGATCATGTCTACATGGCGGCGATTGCCCGCTTCGTCATAAGTGCTCGTATCGTAGGGCCGAGGATTCTTTTGATAACCAAGGCTGGTGTTGTCCTGCGTCCACGCAGTGGTGGTCCACTTGCGTCTTACATATTCGTTTGACGAGTTTTTTGTCCACACCTCGGTGCCGGTAGTTAGGCCAGTCTGCCACCCCGATGTTGCGAAGAACTCTTTGTAAATTGTCTCATCTGGGGTGGTCCGCTGCGACCAAGATCCGTCCGTGGCTGCGTTGTAATTCGTAATTGCTTCCTGATCATTGTTCCAGTGGGCAGCGGCGATTTTTTCCTGAGTAAATCGAGGGCAATCAGTCTGATTGGCACTGGAATCCATGTTGTAAGCCACGTGCGACAGTTCTAGATTGTTGGGATTCGGAGAAGGAGCATAATGCGTAATTCGATTTACCTGTCCGAAACTCGGATTGTAGCCAAACTTATAGTAAGACCCGTCATCAAGCACGACTGAGTCAAGCACAGTCACATAATTGTTACTCGGGCCATTAACCAGGAGGCCGCTCGCAAAGTTCGGAGCGACCAAAACAGATCCATAATAAAAAACAGCCCAGTCATGCGTGACTCCGGACCAGTTTTGCTGGATCGCATGTAGGTTGTTGTTAGTGTCATATGAGAAGCTAATTACTCGGCCCAACGTGTCCGTAATCGTTTGCAAGTGCCCGTCGGTTGAGTTGTAGGTGGCTGAGATAAAGTTTCCGTTTCGATCTTTGATTTGAGTGCAACGAAACTCGCTGTTGACTGTCACGGGCGTGAAGCTCATTTGGGTGCCGTCTTTGGTACGCACAATCGGAACGCTTGAATTCGTGACATCCAGTTGCGTGTAGCTTCCATCCTGAGACTCGTAGATATTCGAACTGCCCACCTGGCGCATCTCTACGCGACCGCCTGACGGGGTCACCATGATGTAGGAGTAGACACCAACCTGGGAGTTGTAGAAACGCTGCTGCAGCCGCGGCAGGCCAAGTTGAAAACCTGGCGCCGGCGATCCCATGTCGGCGTTGTACTTAATGTCATTTCCGTCTTTCGTCCAGACCAGCGAGTTGTAATAAAGGCTAATCTCAAGATCCATTCCGGCGCGCCCCGGCAGACTTACCAGCGGGATTCCCCAATTAAAATTACGGGATCCCAGGTCGACGCCGTCTTGTCCGGTTTCATTTCCAGCCTGCATCCGAGCAGTTCCAAAGTTTGGATCTCCGCTAGGGTAGTTTTCGCCACCGCCTCCACCACTGAGCGGCTCGCAATCCCCGCACATCAGGTTTGATTGAATCTGCGTATGCGGTTGTGGCGGTGCCGGTGTGCGCTGCCTGATTTGATCGGGACGGTAATTGCCGCTGCCAGGCAAGGTGTCGCTTTGTGCCGGCGCTGGTCTATCAAAACTACCGCCAGGTCCCGTCCCGCCTGAACCGAAACCGGGGGTTGGAGGCCGCACCTGCTGACCACCGTTTCCGTTACCATTCCCATTTCCTGAACCAGGTAACGCGAGCAGCGCTCTGCTTGCATCGATGACTCCATTTCCTGACACCTTTCCATTAAGTGAGGCCGTCGGACGCGCTGAATCCACGATTGCCCTTTTTGTCTGGTTCGCATTAGTACCAGGACGTACACTCTTCATAAGCCCGACCACTCCGGTAACTAAAGGGGCCGCGGCAGATGTGCCACTGACGTTCCAATAGCCACCGCCCATTTGCGTAGTGAGAATATTCTCTCCCGGCGCGGCAATCGCGACATGCGATCCACCATAGTTTGACCACGATTTGAGTTGATCCAGATTGTCAGTAGCGGCCACCGCGATAAGGTGCAGCGAATCGAATGACGCAGGATAATAGGCAGAAGCTTCCAAACCATCATCCAGATTGCGGCTATTGTTTCCTGCCGAACATACTACGGACACACCTCGACGCAGGGCGCGATCGATTGCGTCCTTGAGCGCGATTGATTGTGCCTCTGTGCCCCAGGAAAGATTGATTACTTGCGCACCACGCGCCACGGCGTAGTCGATCGCCTCAACCGCATCGCCCACGTCTCCCGTTCCGGTATTGTCCAGGACTCGCAAGCTCATCAAGCTAGCGCGCCACATGACTCCTGAAACACCAGTACCGTTGTTGCCTTGCGCTGCGATAATGCCCGCGATGGCTGTTCCGTGACCCTGTTCATCCCTGATCACACCCGAGTTGGCGACGTAATCCCAGCCGTGTGTGTCGCCATTGATCGGAAGGAGATTAGTCCATTCATTGTTAACGAGGTCCGGATGCGTGAAATCAATTCCGCTATCAATTACGGCTATGACAGTCGTTGGAATCCCGGTAGTAATCTGCCACGCGTTCCCCACATGTAGGTCCGATCCATACTGTCCACCGGTTTGCCCTGTGCTACGTAAGGCCCATTGCTCCGAAAACCTCGGATCGTTCGGAATCACATTGATCTGGTCGCTCTTGACTATGAAGTTGGGCTCGGCAAACTCGATCGCGGAGTTTAACGTCAATTGCATCGCCGCACTCACGGCATCGGCAGATCCTGTGAGTTCAAACTTTTCTAATGTTGATTCTCCCTTGAGCTTCTTTTTCAACCGCACGCCATGTGAGGCCGCCAGAATATCTCTCTGAGTCTGGGATGTTCCCTGGCGGAACCGCACGAGGATCTCATTCTCCCGATGCGCAGGCGCTTGGATTGAGTGCGCGTTCCGCGTGTTGGAGGGTCGAACTCGTTTTGAGGCAGCGCGACTACCAGCACTCAGAGGGAAAAGGGTAAGCGACAAGAAGGCTGCGATAAGAACGAACGTGGATGCCGTTCTAATAACGGGGTGGATGAGAAGTGACATGATATTCTCCTCGAGAGAGTAAGGACCTCAAAGGTCTTTGGGTCGGTTAATTCGGGTTCAGCTTTTCATTGCGAGGGACTCAATGTTTCGACCGATGTGCGAAGCTTAAGAACATAACTAGTGCTGTGTGCTCCACGAACCGGAGAGCGTAACTGGCGACGTTGTCTTCATTAGGCGCGATCTAAGGAACCTTAGCGTCCTAAACCGCCGCAGACATCTTTCCACAGGGTGTATTCATAATAGACCGAGTTTTTGCGCCGATTGTTCCAGGGTGATTTTCCGATAGTTCTATTGCTTTTCCTTCAACAATCCTGTAATCGTCGGAGGAATCTTGTTCAAGTCTCTCAGGCTTGGCTAGAAAGCCATTCACGCCCCGCAAGGACTGGTCGCTCCCGCCCCCACGCAGCAGGAGGCCGTGCTAGACAGAATTCCAAGAACAATCTTGGTTATTCCTTTTTGCTCTTGCGTTCCTCGACCAGTCTGGTGATCGTCGAAGCTACTTGGTCAACGCCCTCTGGTTTGCGTAAGAAAGCCTTAACACCAGCGCGCCAGGCTTCCCTCTCGCAATCGTCGCCGGAAAGCATGATGATGGGCGTAGCGCGTCGGTGAGCCATGCTTCGCACGCGCAAGACTAACTCCAGACCGCTGAGACCGGGCAGATCATTGTCAACAATGAGAACATCGTAGGGAGAGTCACTCTTCAAAGTCTCCAAGGCAGTCATGCCGTTCAGGCACGAATCGACGTGCATTCCTTCAGCGGCCAATGTGTCTTGGACCAAACTCGATACAGCTTTATTGTCTTCGATGTGGAGAACCAAGAGATGTGACGTCCTTGGCCGCGGACTTGCAATCACCACTCTCTGTTTGAGTTTACGCGGTAGAGAAAACAGATGCCGTCTTCGCTTGCGAACTGGGGATCTTGTCTCGAGGAGATCCGTGTGACGGCTATTGATTAAAGAGATCAGGCTCTGATGATGTTTGAATCCAAGCAAGCGTGCGGCTCGCGTTACCGAACCATCGGCGTCCCGCAACGCACGTTCGATGACTGCTCTTTCGTCTTCGCGCACATGTTTTCTTAAAGAAAATCCCTCCCAGTTCTGCCGATTCGATTCCTGACCATCGATCTCCAAGCGTCCCAAAGTTTCAAGCAGCTTCTTCGCGCACATTATCAAACGGTTCCCTGTTCCGGGATCCTGCGAGTCTTTCAAACATTCAACGGCTGATCGATAAATCGCAACCAACTCTTTAACTGAGATTCGTTCTCCAAACTCTTCAATGATGCTTAATCTTGCGTGACCAGCGCTGTCGAGATCTCCAGCGGTCTCGGCAACCTCGATTGCCCTTTCCAACAGGGCCTTCGCACGAGGCCGATTGCCTAACCGCGCAAGCGCGACTCCTTGTGTAGTGAGTGCTTCCGCTAAATCCGATTGCTGACCCCCCTCTCTCAAGAGTCTTTACCGCTGACCGTACTAGCCGCTCGGCATCAATTACGCGACCCTGAGCTAGAAACGTTCGCGCGCGAGTCTCGTCAACCTGAGCAGCGGTTCCAATATCATTGAGTTCGAGAAAAAGCTGGCGGGCGCGATCAAGATGGCTGTGCGCATCATCATATTGCCCGATCGTGAAATACAAGTAGCCCAAATTGTTTTCTACACGAGCGAGATACCGCTCATTGCCAGCAAGTTCGAAATGAACACTTGCGGCTGCGTATTCAACTAATGCTCGATCAACGGTTTCCTCCCTGCCAAACCATCTGAATAACCGAGCAAACTCATTATGGAACGCTCCTACGAGTGCGTGGTCATCGCTGTGTTCCAATAGAGGTGTTGCTTCGTTATAGAGACGTAACGCCACCCCAAGTCGTCGTGCGTCTACCTCCACCATGCCGGCGCGAATAAGGACACATGCTTTCAGTTCGGTGTTATCGTCTTTAAGAAGTTCTAATGCTCGATTCAAGTGAACGCGAGCCTCATCAAACGCACCCTCACGCCAGTAACAGAGTGCAAGGTCGGCGCGTGCCTCGGCAACTTTTTTTGACTCCTTGAGGCTCTCAAAGATTTCAATAGCATTTGTGATGAGGTTCTTCGCATTTTCTTGGCCGTCCGTAGTCTGATCTGCGCTTGCCTTCCAGCCGGTTAAGGCGCCAATCCGCAGCACTACTTCAGCTCTGGTCAACTCATCCAGTTCATTTACCCCTGGCAAGCGATCTTGCTGAGGCCAAAATTCATTGAGCGCTTCACAGGCGGCTTCATATTCGCCGGCTTTTTCAAGCTGTTTGGCAAGGCGACATGAAACCTCCGCCCTCTCCGCCAGTGTGAGGTCGCTTTGATTCTTGAGCGCGGTTAACTGGGATATTAACGTCATGTGAGGTCGACCTTTCTACATGGGTGCTAAACTCTGCCCCGAGAAGTGTGTTAAGCCTGCTTTGACTTGAATTGAAGCCCGTTATTGGCTTGAAGCAGGCTCCTTATGACTCCTTAGAAAACTCGCAACACACCTCATCAAGCAAAGGAGAAAACATGAAGAGCTTAAAAAGATTAGGCGTCACTCTCGCTTTGACGCTTGTTTTCGCCGTATCAGTTCTCGCGGGCGAGACGCCGACACCGCCGTGTGCGCCCGGGGAGACGCCGACACCACCATGCGCCAGTGCTCAGATGATTACCGGTGACTCGACAGCTCCAGGGCAAACGGACACGCCGCCTGCTGCAAGCAATGAAATTGGTTACTCATTAGCAGCGGCAGCCATAGACCTCCTGCAAAGCGCGCTCTTGCTCTTCTAATAGCCGCGCGCTTGTCACGGTTTTCTCTGTTGCCAATGATTGATCCTCACTGGCAAGACGTTATTAGTGTGCTTGCTATGTGAGAGAGCCTCAGGTTTGTCTGAGCCGTACCAAGATTACTCTCTGCGCCTCGGAGAATAGACTGTTGTTCATTTCCGATGCAACTTATTTGGTCTCGTTTTTGACAAGCAATTGACTTGCATTGGCTTAGTGTGATTTGCAACGAACCGCGCAAGCGAATTTACCAAGCGCAAATCGCTTCATCTAAGTTGGTACTCGGTTTATGAGGTTCAACTCATCTACGGCTAATGAATTAAGTGCGCCCGACGATCATTTCCACGGCAGCCGGATCAATCTATAGTTATTCACGAAAATCCTGTTTGGCGGCTCCAAAAACATCCTGGATTTGGTGCAAGCTTGGCACCCCCTGCGTCCCCGACATAATACCGGCGGGTTTCGCATAGAGGTCGAGGTCTAATACTACGCGATCCAGGATAGTTGGATCATGATCTAACGACAGGCTTGTGATTGCTGCGAGATAGTTGAGTTTCAGATCGCGTCTCAACAACATATCGGCCTCGTTGAGACCAGCAGTCGGCGGTTCTATTGGAACCATCCGACGGAATACTTCGCGCCCCAGAAAAATCCGAAGCTCGGCCAAGTTGTGAAAAATGCTTTCGTCTGGAGGCGAGCCGATAAAGTAGGCAGAACCGGGAGTGATCGCGATTTGTCCGCCACTAAGATTTCCCGCGTATACGTAAGAACCCTTGTAGAGAATGATGCCTCGCGAATTTGAGCAGCCAACGAGCGTCAGTACCGGCTCCAATGCGCTCAGTAACCGCTCCTTTGTCTTCGGGTAGTCAACATCGTGATATTTAACCTCATCCGGCAATGAGTTTCGGTCAACTGACGGCGCACTACAAATAGGCGGTGACGACTGTTTCTCCAACCAGCTCTTTAGCTTCGCCGCGCCCGTATCGCGTGCCCACTTAGCGACATCTTCAACTGCGCTTTCGGGGTGCAGTGGTTCAATAGCTTGTGGCGTTTCCGAGGATACTCATCAATCTTCCAAGCCCCTTGCTCTTTCACAAACTTGTAGCGAGCCTTAGTGACAGCACCATTTCCTCGCGTGATCTCGACAAGTACTTCCGCAAGTTCGCCAGCTTCGTCTTCGCTCAAAACCTTGATCGACTTGATCCCACCATGCTCCTTAAGTTCTGCCGCCGTCTTCCCCAGATTCTCTTTCAGTGGGCCAATCCCAAGTCTGGCGATTAGATGGGTGGAAAAGAACGTGAGAGCTTTGTCAGTTTCGCCGCGCTCAAGTGTTCGACCCAAATCTTCGACAAGCTTGGAGGGCTTAGGCGAAAAGGTGCAGGCATTAATCGTGACGACAATCCCAATTACTGACAGCGCAATCAGAAAGCGCGGACGTTTTCTGGCTGAGTATTGCGCCTCTCCTCTATTTGGCACGGCTCGGTTTCTGCTATCCTTCGGGTAGTCTGGCTTATAGCGGGTCATCGACTCTTTGAAAATTAGTTAACCGCGAAAAATGCGCAGCTCGTTATTTCGGTTATTTCCGTGATGAGCATCGCCGGTGAGCATGGAAGATTCCTACTCACGGCAAATCGATTTGATGAGTCCATATTACTCTCAACAGAGAGTAGCGGCAAGCCTGGCTCTTCATTGGTATTCCCATCGGGAGGACAATCCTGATGGGAAATGCGCGTCCAAAACCGAAGCGTTTGGCCGAAAAGCTTCGTGCAATTCGAGAGGGCCTGGGCTTATCTCAGACGCAGATGCTCAAGCGCCTGGAACATGAGAAGACAATGCACTACGGGCGGATTTCTGAATACGAAGGTGGTAAGCGTGAGCCGACACTGATGATGCTCCTTCAATATGCACGTGCCGCAGGCGTTCACCTGGAAGATATCATTGATGATGAATTCGATTTGCCGGCGAAGCTTCCAGGCAAGGTGAGATACAAAGGTATCAAACACAGATCTGCTCCTCGGACGAAGTAAGATTCGTCTCAGTGAATCCAGGGAAAGTGAAAGCACCACAATTCAACTTACCGATGCGCTATCCTCGCCAATATCAGCTAATTTGACGTGCGGTCGCAGTCGCACGCGCCACGTGCGCCAACCCTGTTCTAACCTTGATCTTTCAAGACGACCACAGGTCCTCGGTCAGTGCCGTTGGGATGTTCCGGGAACAGTCATCATCAACCCTCGCTCAGCCAAATCAGAAAAGGGATAATATGATTTGACTGAGGTTGAAGCCGGTTGGGTAAGCATCGTGGTCGGTTGATGTTTCAAGACCTAGCAGGCTGCTGAAAAACTGACTGTTCGTACTGATGTTCTGTTCTGCAATCAGTTTTGGTTATCGTTAATGACTGATTTCCGTTTAGTTCTGGTTCCTACGAGTGGCTCAATCGCCACTTTCGTTTGCTTGCCTGACCAACTAAGGTCGCTGCATCGCTTTGTTTCAAGTGACCGGCGACACGGTTTCTGATTCTCACCAGATTGTAAGCCGCAGTCGCGAACTTAAAGATCCAGCCTGCCGCAGTGAACGCCGGAGATGGTCAAGCGATTGGCGGATATCAACACGCCGCGGGGCAAGCACGCGCCGGCGTCGAGCAGAACTATCAGTTAGAAGTCGGTGCGAACAAACAGGTCTATATCAGCCAAGTGGATGCCGCCGGCCAGATCCGCAACGCCGGACTGGAAGCTGCCAAACTCCGGCAGGCCGCGGCGGTGATTGCTCAGTTAGGCCGCGAGATCTCGAGGGAAGTTGGGCAAGGAATGCGTATTCGGTTTTGAGGTGACTAAGGCAGAAATTGGTCGCTTTCTATGCTCGGTCACCTTTATCACCAAGACGGCGGTATTTTGACAGTCCGGCTGAGCTGCGAAAAAACGCTCGGCAACCCAAGTGTGAGGCCGCTAATCAAACGTCGGCGGGCTTGAAAAACTGTCCTCGGCGACGGGGTTAAAACACGCTGACCCGTTGACTTTGGGCTGGCCAGGCATTAGGCTTCCCAGTTATCGGTCAGCTTAGAATTGCGTCTGACTGGTATGCCCCTTTCCCACCCATGGTTGGTTTGACAGCGACGCGTGCAGCGCGCTTCTCAAAAACCAGGATCGCGCGGGAAGTCGCGCGGCTTGGCTCCGACTTTGACCCTTGGAAATTGCGGCATAGCAGACAGCGCCGAAGATTCGTAACAGAATCTTCATGCCGATCATACGGCAATTCGACGTATATTGTTAGAGGCCAGTCTGTTTACCCGGAGCTTGGCTATGGCTTCTACCGGAAAGAGAAACGGAATGCTCACCAAGAATCAAATTCGCAAGGCCGCGCGCCTGGAAAGCCAAGTGGGAGAACCTCGTCCCGGCTTCGTGCGCGATACTGCGTGCGCCGTCGAAGGCCCGGCCGGCCTCCATCACTCGTTCGCGCCGGCGAATTTAGCTGGCGGCCGGAAGCGGATCAAGAACAATCGCAAGCGAATAAAGGTCTCGTTGGCTTTTGAAGAGGACCCACAGAGCGGAGAGCGGCGCACAGTCCGCCGTTAATCCGCGCTCCTCACGATGAAACTTGCGAGCGCTCACTCCTTTCTCATCCTTGAAAACACGGATGGTCGGTCAAGCCATGCGGTCAGGATCTCGTCTACCTTAAAATCTGTTTTGGAAGACTGGTCGCCCGCGACGCGCGTCTCCCCGATCTACGGCGTCGAAGGACTCGGCAGCGCGACCAGCGCGACCTTCGAGTTTCGCGGAAACTCATTTCTTACTTTCCTGGGACCCGTACATCCGGAAAGAATCTTGGAGCTCTTTCAGAAAGGCTGGCGGGTATGGCTGACGCTCGGCCTCCTTAACGTAGTGATTCTGACGAAGAAGGCTGAGGACAAGAAGAAGATCCTAAAATGGGCGCGCGACGAGAACCTCGAAGCCGAGACCTGGACCATCACGGATGGACGGATCACGAGCGTTGATGCCAGACCACGAAAATATGAACCAGCAAAGAAGTGGCGACGCGACATTGGCCGTTTGTTCAACGCTGATTTAGCGCCGGAGTTAACGCAAACTGTCAGAGACTATTGTCCGGCGATCGCCACCGGACTGGCGCGCAGCGAGCGGCTGCATGAACGCCTGTTTACAGATCTCCAGGGTATCAACGATTTCATCGTTGAGGATGTGCGGCACCCCGAGTCGGAGGACAACGCTCCTTATCCAACCTTAGGACAACTCCTAAACATTCACGCCGGATTGACGCGGTTCACCTCCCAAACATTTTCCGGCACTTCCCGCATTCTGGAATCTGAGTGCCATCTGCGCGGCCATTCACTGCTGGGAATCGGAGTAGCCAGTCTCGCCTTAGTACATCTCCGGGATTTCATCCAGAACAGTCTTGGGGCAGCGCGCCTGCCCGAACGCTTTGCGGCGTTCGCCTCAGTGACGGACAACGTCCCCGACCTCTGCGACCTCAAAATCGCCGACCCATACTGGACCAAGGATCATCTGGGAGAGATCAAGCTGGATGCGGAGGCACAAGAGCCACAAGTGCCACTGCTCTCTTACTTCAGCGCTCGTGATGGGTTCAAGAGCACGCTGACGACCATTAGCGCGCCGCTCAGCATTATCACCTCCTGCAACTCCGTCGAGTGGTCGCTGCTAACAATCAGCCATGAACTCTCGCACGTGCTTATCAGAAGTGTCCTCGCTGAACTCTATCCAAACCTTGAATCAGAAGCAGAGTTGAAAGAAGCTCATAGCCTGATTGAAAAGGGCAAACTCGGCGCAAATCTCTTGGAAGAGATCCGCAGGTTGTTGCTCATCACCATCATCGGCATCGATGATGTGGCCACCGGCCGTGAGGAAGGACTGGAGATAGACTCCGAGATGCTAGCCGTCTTACTCGAACGCTGGTACCGCGAGGTGCAGGAGATTCTGGTTCACGTATTCGACTTCCTCTACTTTTACGGCGGCGAGATAAATAAGTACATCGAAGGCATCTGGATGACCTGGGGCACGATTCCCAACATCAAGAATCGGATTCGCGAGTACGTGGTACGAACGATTTGCACGGCATTGGTCAATCATCTGGAAAGACCGAAAGCCGAAGAGACGGCGCGCGACCAGGTCGTCGCTTCCCTGAAGAATCTTGAAAACGCGGGGTCATCGCGAACCTATGTTAAGCACGCGCTCACCTACATCGAAAACCATTGGGACGACGAAATCATCAAACGCGTGCAGGCAAGGAAGGATCTGGTAAAAATTGCTCGCGCGTTTCTCTTCTCAGTGGACATCGCCACGAAAGTAAGGAAGGAAACCAAGAGTATCGGCGGGGGTGAGCCATCGGGGAAAGAGGGCTACAAGCTGAAACCGGGTTTTCTAGAGTTGCGCGAAATCAGTAATCCCTTCCACTTCCTGGAGACGTTTACCAAGTCGAAAAGACCAACTGTGGTGGAGTCCACCTGGATGCTTTACGTCTTAGCCTATTGCGTTAATCAGAATGCCGTTTGACCAAACGAAAAACCTGAGCGGCCTGCTGCTGGACTCTTCGTCAGGCGCGATTGAGCGCGACGATCTGCTCGCCTGTAATCGACTTAAGTTCTTCAACCTAGTGGGAAAGACTGGTTGGGAAGTCTACTCCTACCACTCGCCTGAACCGCTTCGCGGAGAGGAGCCGGAAACCGGGACGTTCGTCTATTCAATCGTTTGCCGTCGTAGCGGTTCGCGGCTACTCCTGCTGGGCTCAGGCCGGGAGATTGTGCCTTACCTGTTAGAACGGGAGCTGAATACTCTCTTCAGCCCTCAGCTTCGCAAGGTCCAAATTGGCATCGATCCTTTAGTAAAAGCGATCACCAAGAGTCCGGGTGATTACGTTCTCAGCTTCGCGCACGCGCGCGTACCGGCGTACGGCGCCAATCTTAGATCCGTTTCTTTTTACGGTGACGACCTGGCCAACGCAGGTTTTTTCAAAGATCATATCGAACAGATGACTTTCTTTACCTGCGGACTACGGCAAGTGATTGGGGGCACGGAGATCGTCCGATTGAGTACGGATGGGGCCATCTCATTTATCTTCACGGATGCGGACCGTGTTAAGGAGGTCGAAAGAGTTCTCCACTTTCTCCGTACTGAAGGGTACTTGGATCCTGAGAACGGCAGGCATTCGTCGAAGGAGTAGATGGATGGCGAAAGTGACAATGGCCAAGCGTGCCGATTTCGACGATCCGCTAAAGCTACGACGTTACCTCGCGCAACAACTCGATCGCGGTAGGCTGGCGTTAGTGCTCGGGGCTGGCATCTCAACCGCCTTCAGGCTTCCCAGTTGGCCCGATCTCCTGAGGCGTCTATATGCTCAACAGAGGAACAAGCCACCAACGAATGCTGATCTAAAACAGCAGGCTGACTACTTTCGAGTTACCTATTACCAGAACGACAAGCCAGGCTTTATCAAAGCAGTGCGCGAAGCTCTTTACCAAGGTATGAGTATCAATTTCCAGGACCTGCGCCGCAACGCGACCTTAGGTGCGATAGGTTCTCTGGTGATGGCTTCGCAGCGAGGCAGTGCATCTGAAGTCGTTACGTTTAATTGGGACAATCTGCTGGAGCTATACCTTGAGTACCATGGCTTCGTGACTCGGACAGCGCGCGATGAGCGGCACTGGGCCGGTCGCGCCGACGTTTCGGTGCTTCATCCCCATGGCTACCTGCCGTTCGACCCAAAAGAGAAAGGCAGTGACGATATAATCTTTGATCAAACGTCGTATGCCGAAGTGATCGGCAAGGAAGACAAGCCCTGGCGACAAAAGCTACTTACGCTCTTCCGATCGCACACGTGTGTTTTCATTGGCTTGTCAGGAACCGATGATAATTTGATTTCCCTCCTGCAAACCTGCAAGCCACAACACGCAAGCCGCAATGAGAACACCCACTTCTGGGGGATCACCTTCACTACCTCAAAAAGCGCACCACAAGCCAAGCTGTGGGAACAGCGCGGCGTGTATTCACGAACAATTTCCAATTACACCACGGAACTACCTCAAATTCTTTTTGAGATTTGCCAAGAAGCCGCACGACAACGCTCTGTCTAGTGTAAGTATCCTGCTTTTATGACCGCCCATAAGTAAAGACATCTGGGTTTTCGTCAATAGAAAGTGTCTGGGCTTCATGTCTTGCAACGTCATGTGGCCGCTTTTCGTTGTACTCTTTGAGCCACTTTTCAGTTTGTTCACGAATTCCGTTCAAACTCTGACACACCTACATGTCGAGCGGCCTGATAGTAGGTGCGATTGAAACCTTTTGATAAAACCGTTCTTCATCGGTCTGCCTGGTTTGATGAACTCGAGCATCAGCCCATTCAGCCAGGGAAATGAGCTCAGAACCATTGTCTAATTTGAGCTTGAGCGGGTAGCCGCGGTAAGCGGCTATTCGATCAAGTCCACGCACGACTCGTGGCATCCGGCAGATTGAAATCAACTTCGATCAGCAACGCTTCAGGATTGAAGTCATCGACCACATTGAAAGTGCGAAAGCGACGGCCATCCCACAGCGCGTCACTCATGAAGTCTGCTGACCAACATTCATTCATCATCTTGTGATACCGCCAACGGCGACGGAATCCTAGTTGGCAACTGCCGTTTGCCTTTGCGCCGTTTATTCGATTTCAGGCTGTAATGCACACGATGCACGCGGTTGTGACCCCGGCGCCGGCCTTGTCGCCGCAGTCGCTTTAAGAGCTTTGGAAATCCTTCAATCCGATGAGAGACTCTTCCGTGTTCAATCCAGAGCACGGCACCATACAAAAGCGGCGTATAGACGATTGCGAAAACCCATTTCACACCTAACTGCCCTACAATGTGATTTTGCATCTCATACCAGTCCGACCTGAGAATCAGATATGCGATGACAATGAAAATAATTGTATCGACCATCTGTGCAACGAATGTTGACAGGTTGCTCCTCAACCAGAGCGCTCTCTTCTTTGTGACTCTTCTTATGAGCATGAATAATCCGATGTCCAAATATTGGGCCACAGCAAATGAACAAAAGCTCGCCGCAAGAAAGACGAGCGGCCCTTTCTTAAATAATTCATTGAAAACCTTCACGTAATTAACCGAGGCCTCAGCCGACTTGTTGATTTCGACAGAGTCTGTCTTCAAAGTTCCGAGCAAAATATCTTGAAACTCGCGGTTGTTTCCTGCTGGTAGGTGTACGGCAAGGTACACCAGGGCTATCACAACCAAATAGGTCAAGATGCCCGCCAGCCAAAGCTTGCGGGCCGAGGTTCGATTCTGCGTTTCCGCTACAGTCTCCACCAGCATGAAAGTCAGTGCATAAGGTATGGCTCCGGCATTAAATTCGAGTATTCCAACGCGACAAAGCTTCAATGCCAAGATATTACTCATCGCCAGGCATACAAAGAATGCGCCCTTAATCACGGTCGATCGAAAAGCCTTGTCGCTCCACATTTCGCGGAGACCCTTTATGAAGGATTGAAGAGGCGCGTCGTCCTGGTGTTGCTTTCGGTCTAGCAACCACCCGCAAACAACATTCAGGATTAGTAGCGTGAGGAACACGCTCACAATCGTCGCTGTTAGTGCTTTAGTTTTGGGTGGAACATTGCCAACTCCGCTCTGTGTTTGCATCAATAAGACAATGGCAAACAGCGTGGCCGAGATAGCATGAAAAAGGCGACCTATCGCAGTTGCGATTTGACAGCGTTGTCGTCCGATTGTTGAGTTTGCGAGACGATGTAAGGTTTGATAGCGTGGCCTTAAGAAGAGGACTCGAAAACCCGCGAAGATACTGATAGCTGCCAAAGAAAACCAGCGGAATCAGAGCCAAGCAGTATCCGCTTAATCCGGTTGGCTTATTTGACTGAGGGAGAACTGCGGAAATCCCGTAATGAAAAATAAAGACCACGACCATTATCGCTAAGACGTACGCTGCCGCCTGAAAGCGAACATTTGGTATGTCTACGATCGTTCCGTGTCTGAGCCTAAGGAACTTCTTGTCATCAGGCGTGGCCCTTATTGAAGCTCTCTCGTGCCAGGTATTGAAGAACGAACCGCCATACGACGCGACTAGCGAGAGTAGGCCATACAAGACAGGAATGAAGAGCAATAGAATCATCCGAAATACAAAACTGCTGACGACATCCGAGTTGTCGAGAAGATTTCTGAGAGCATCGAGTTGAAAGTAGTACGTAGCGAAGAGCAGCCAGCCCTCGGTAACAGCGATAATCACGACCCAGGTCATTAACGCTCGGTCTTTGATAATCTCCTTAAGGGCGAGCTGAAAACCATACGTTCCTTTTTCAATCGCCTCCGGAATCTCGGAGAGTAATCTCAACGCGTACAGTTGACCCGGGATTGTTAGCAAGAACAGCAGCGCGCCAACAGTCTCGATTGATAAACCTAGCCACTTAATCAATAAAACAAAAAGGGCACAGCCGAGCGCTGAGGTAAACGCTATTCCCGAGTATTTGAGGTTCGTGCAAATCCCCTCAACATAGTCGCCATCATCTTGTTCTAATCCCTGCTCTTTAAGTCCCAACGTGACTTTTTTGGTAAGTTCGGTATCAGCACCATCAATCAGAGCCAGAGCAAATCCCACCACGAGTTGACCTACTACCCAAACCAAAATGAATGCCGTAATGCCGTAGGGTTCATAAATCACCATCCCCAGGCGCTTGTTGAAAACCGTAGCTCCCGCAAAGAAGAACATCATGAATATCATCAGTCTAATGCCCAAGCGGATAGCGGCCTTGCAGCCATGCTTGTCTGCATAAACGCCACCATATGCATCAAAAAGTGCGAACGAAAAACTCCCAACCGAAACGGTTAATAGCGTTAGAGCTATGTCGAGAAACTCAGTGTTGGCGTTCGGTTTATGAATTAGGCTGAAGAAGATGAGGCCGAACACCGGAAAGAACACGTGCGCATGGCACCAGAATCGGAAAGGCAGAACTGGATAGATTTTTTCAGCCCCTCCGTTCTCATCAAGCTTCTTCTTAATACGCTGGAAGGTTTCATCATTCCGAAGCCGAGTAAACCGCATGAGGTACTTTGGCAACTGGGACATAGAGGTGGTCCTTTTTTGGAAGTAGGCCGTGATAGCTTGCCTGAATCACTGTGAGCGTGCTGCTTGGTTTGAGAACTCAAGCGAGAACTTGCAACCGGGGGAAGGTAAGGCGGATAAACTTACCTGTCAAGAATATTGAGACAGAAATATTGAAGCGAGTTCAATACGGCGCAGGGCAGAATAACCTGACTGTCGAGTTCGAGGCGCGCCACACCGTCTCACGATTCGGACCGCATCACAAGCCTGCGAATAGCTGCGACGTTTTGTAACAGTGGTCCCTTTGGGGCCCAGCAGAAGATGACGCTAAGATGACGATATTCTGTCGCGAGACGTAACCGGACGAAGCATGACTTTGACGGCTGCAAGTCCGGTAAATATTGGTTCATCTCGTTTCGTCAGATCAGGTAAGATGCCATCGAACGGACTTAAAATCCGTTGACCGTAAGGTCGTGTGGGTTCGACTCCCACCCTCTGCACCATTAATAGTCTTGAGGTTTTCACGATTTCCACCAACTTGGCCCGGTACACATCTCAGCCCGAAAATGCCAGATGGGGCCAAGATGGGGGCTCCCTTAACTCGCCTTCCTTTTGAACTCAATCACATTGCTTCTCGGCTCTGCGAGTCTTTTCACGGCTTCTTCCAAAGCCTCGGGAGTGCTGCGAGCGTAAGTGCCCGTGACTGCTTTGGCCGCGAACAGGTGCGGCGTGGTTTTGATGAATCCACAGAATTTCAGAATCTGGTCGCGACGATCGCTCCGACCGGATCGCCCTCCGCGGCAGTTAGTTCACTGGCTACGGCTCGGGTTGATCTATTCAATCAGTCAGGTAATCAGCTTCAAGCCCGTGATGCGGAGTGGAGTGTGTCTCTGCTTTCTTTGCCGGGACGCGCTGGCCTCGACTTGGGGCTCGGGCTGTCTTATTCCTCGCTTGTTTGGACCAAGTCAGGGCCCTACACGTACTTCGACGAAGAGAATGGAGCGCCTAGTCCGGGATTCAAGATCGGCTTTCCCACGATTCAGGAGAAGTATTTCGACGCGCAGGTCGGCGCTAATGTCTATCTGTTTACGACTGCGGCAGGACGTAGAGTTGAGTTGCGACGAGTTGGTACGTCGAATGTTTATGAATCGGCTGATTCTTCTTACCTGCAACTGACTTACAGCGGCAATCTGATAGTGCGCACGACGGACGGCACCCAAATGACTTTTGGGTGGACCGGCATCAACGAATACCGCTGCATCGAAATCAAAGATCGCAATGGCAATTACATGGTCGTGAATTACGACTGGCGCGGCGACATTCAGAACGTCACGGACACGCTTGGGCGCGTGATCACGTTCAATTACGACGCGAACATAAATCTAAGCTCCATCACGCAGTCGTGGAACGGAGTCACACACACGTGGGCGACTTTTGGTTGGGACAACCTAAGCATGCAGCCGACGCTGACGAGTGTTATTGGCACATACGGCGGCGAAACTTTTCCAGTTCTGAAGACAGTTGGGTTCGATGATGGCACCTACGCGAAGTTTATCTATAACAGTAATGGCCAGGTGACGCGTATTACAAACTATGCTTCCGACAGCAATCCCGCGACTGACAGTCATTCGCGGAACTACACTGCTTTTGATTACAACTCGCCGAGCAATGATTGTCCGCGTCTGACGGCAACACGTACTTGGGCTGAATACTGGACCGGCCTGAATGGCGTCCCCACGGAAGTCACGACCTATTTCGGTGTGGATGGAGACGCGCGCACCCTGACTGCGCCGGACGGAACCGTCTATAAAGAGACTTATGCAGGCAGCGCTGACCCGGCGTGGATGCGAGGCTTAACGAAGAGCAGCGAAGTATGGTCGGGGGGTGTCCAACAGAAACTTTCAACAATCGGATGGACACAGGACAATACAGGTACTAGCTACAAAGTGAACCCGCGTGTCACGGAAACGAATGTTTACGACTCGAGTGGCAATCGGCGTCGCGTGACCATCGACTACAGCGTCGCGACCTATGTTCAATATGGCCTGCCTTATTTCGTGACCGAATATGCAGCTGATGGCCTAACTGAGATTCGCCGAACTTATACTGACTACAATCTAAGTCAGTCGTATCTCGACCGGCGTATTATCGGCCTGCCCTCGGCAGTACACCTCACGGATAGCAACGGTTATCAAGCAAAAGTAACGTATGGGTACGATGATCCCGAAAAGATCACTTCACAAGCAACGACAGCGACTATGCACGACCAGAGTTACGACGGCTTGTTCACCGTACGCGGCAACGCGACCAGCTTGTCTCGTTGGGATGTGACTGACATCAACAACGCTTCAAAGGCCCTTACGACGCAAGTGAGCTACAACGCGGCCGGTTCGGTCATTTCGACGACTGATCCAGGATTACACACGAGTTCAATCGGCTACTCGGATTCGTTCTCAGACGGTAACAACGGGCGCAATACCTTTGCCTACCCCACGCTGCTTACGGATCCTGACGGATTCAATTCGTCGGTGCAGTACAATTTCGATTTCGGGGCAAAGACTCGGGTCGAAGGTCCACCCCCGCAGAATCAGCCGAACGGCATCATTCAAACCTTCTCTTACGACGCGGCTGCCCGCATTCAACAAGTGACGATGCTAAACAACAACGCGTACACGCGTTATGTATACGGGCCTTTTTGGGTGCAGAGCTTTTCCACGATCAATAACGTCGCCGACGAAGCTTATTCCATGACTGTATTCGACGGCGTAGGCCGTGCATTTACCACAATAAGCAACCACCCTGGAAGTATCGGCAGCTTCAAGCTCGTGAATGCGATCTTCGACCGCATGGGTCGCGCGGTGCAGCAGTCAAACCCGACGGAGGTTGATGACTCCTGGATTCCTGCTGGGGACGATGCTTACAACCCCGCCACCGGTGAAGGTGGAACGCGTTATACGCAGCAGACCTACGACTGGAAAGGCAGGCCGCGCATCACAACGAATACTGACGGAACTACCAAGGAAGCAACCTATTCAGCATGCGGTTGTGCCGGCAGCGAAATCACCACGCTGACCGATGAAGGTACGACGGTGAATGGCGAAACCAAACATCGGCAGCAGAAGATTTATTCAGATGTTTTTGGCCGCAGGTGGAAGTCGGAAATCCTTAATTGGGACGGGAGCATTTATTCGGCCACGACGAACGCTTTCAACGTGCGAGACCAGGTGACGCTAGTACGTCAATGGGCCGGTGTGGAAGGAAGTGGCGTCTATCAAGACACGACCATGAGCTACGATGGCTACGGGCGCTTGAAAACGAAGCATGCCCCGGAGCAGCAAGTTGATCCGATCAATGGCAGTTCAACCGATCACACAACCTGGGAATACAATCCTGACGACACAATCCACAAAATTACAGATGCGCGCGGCGCAAGCGCAACCTACATTTACAATAATAATCGGGGACTTGTGAACACTATCACCTATAGCGCGCCCGCGGGCTTGGAACTGCCCATAACGCCCACGGCGAGCGTCGGGTTCAACTATGACGCGGCTGGGAATCGGATTTTGATGACGGATAGTTTGGGCTCGGTGGTTTACGGCTACAATCAACTTTCGCAGATGATTTCCGAGACGCGCACATTCAATGGTGTCGGTCCATTCCCCCTCAGCTACAATTACAATCTTGCGGGTGAATTAACAACAATCACCGATCCGTGGAGTGGAACAGTCGTTTATGGCTTCGATTCAAGTGGACGGCTGAACAACATAACCGGTAGCGGGTATGGCTCAGTTTCGCAGTTCGCTTCGAATATGAAGTATCGCGCCTCGAATACGCTTAGATCGGAAACCTATGGCAATGGCTTTACTGAAGCCGCAACTTACAACAGTCGTTTGCAAGTGACGAGCTTTGAAGTGAGGAAGCCAAGTACCGAGTTGCAAATGTCTACGACAATCGAGTTTTATCCCGACGGACAAGTAGAGTTCAGCCATAACGCGCTCGACGAACGCTTTGACCGCGCCTACGCCTACGATCATGTGGGTAGAACCACGGAAGCTTACACGGGTTCGGAAGCGCGTGATTTCGTGAACAACACAACCAGCGGCACGTCGACCGGGCCGTATCGTCACAGCTATCAATTCAACGCGTTCCACCAAACCACTCTCCAGACTGGTCGCCTCTGGAACGATACTCAGCCAACGGGCACCAGCTACACAAACAATCGAGTAAACGGTTGGCTCTACGACGCGGCCGGCTTCGTCCAGTGGGCCGATGAAACTGTCTACCGTCGGGATGCAGCCGGACGAACTGTGCGCGCTGAAAATGGAAACTCGACTGGTAATTATTCTTTTGATGGCGATGGACAACTGCTAGAGAAACTCGTGACACACCCGGGTCCAAGTGGCAACACAGTAGCGAAGCTCAGTTACTACATAAGATCCACCGTGATGGGTGGATTATCAGTTGCCGAATTAGACAGCAACGCGCAGAGAAGCAGGCGATATATTTATTCGGCGGGACGAAAAATTGCTGAAGAAGCGAACGGAAACGTGACTTGGTGGCACGAAGAGCCGGTAACAGGCAGCAGCGGGATCAGTTCGAGTAACGGCAATTATGCTCCCAAGGCGGAGTTCAACGCAGACGGCGTGAATGTCGGCTTCGCCGCCCCGCAACAGACCGGTTTCCAGATGCCCGAACCCGTAACCGATTGGCCCAGGCCCGGCTTGGGAAGCAGCGGAGGATCGCAGTGTAGCGGTGCCAATCCAAATTGTATTACTTGTTATGTTGATTATTTTGAGCACAATTGCCGCCGACTAGGTCAGTTGGCAGACGCGGGGGCTTTGGCAATCGAGGTTAGGGACCGCAATGGACACACGAGACAGATACCAATTGTGCCATTAGGCGGTGGGCTGATCGGTGTCTGGCATGACGAACAAGGGCGAAGACTTGATCCGGCAAAGGATGATCCCGGCATTGTAAGAATTAATCATGAAGAGGATGGTCTTGGACATTGGGAATGGGCGACCTTCAATTATGAACCGCAGAAACCTAGAACGCAGAAGCCCGACACCCCATTAGGTGGAAAGACCACGGATAAAGCCGATCCCTGCGCGGGTGTAAAAGCTGACGGTTTGGACTACACGACCCCACGTTTCAGAGGTTACGATAAGAACGGACAACCGATCTACGAGAACGGTATTGATCATATAACGCGGCGTCACATCCTCGTCGATTCAGGAGAGTTCTTCCTCACGCCGAGCAGACTCCCAACTCTTGCCCAGCAAAGTAGCAAATATGTATTTCAAGAAAACGTATGGACTGTGAAGAATGCACAAGGGTTGGTCATTGCGTTTAATGCGTGGCTGTTCCAAAATGGAAAGCGTGAAACTCAGCGAAACGGCAACATTCAGATAACCGGAGTTTACCCAGTAACTCCAAAATCTGACGGAGGGCTTTTCATAGGTACTGGCTTTGACGCTAAGCGCGGATTCGGCGCTCCCACAAACGCTGGAACTTTGATAGTGGACAAAAACTGTGTGGGCGTGGTGACATCTTTTCCAGGGCTTCCATGATGTCAAATGTGCGAATAGTTTCAGTGTACATGTTCGTAATTGCTGGTATTTGTCTTCTTACGATTGGAGGTCCAATCGCCAGCAAGCAACGCCGTTATGAGCCCCTTCTTGGAAACAGCGGGCCGTTTGGATCAGGTTTCCTATCTACCTCTCCTAACGAGGAGCAACCAAGGATGGCTGAACAAGTCTTCGCTGCTGATTCTTTCGATAATGGGAGATTATACATCTACGTCACGCGGGATCCCGACCCCGTGAAGTTCCCAAATGGGTTATCAAACAACGATCACATGAGTTCCTTCCTTACCGGCAAAGAGTGGGAGGCTCTGTTTCTCGATGAATTGAAGTGCCCCGATCGTGGTTCGATATCCTCGGGGAACTCGGAAGTATACGGCGCACGGTTTGCAGCAGCACTCCGCACCTATCCGTTGTTAGGTCGAATCTCCGATATGTACATTTACGTCTGCTATGAGTCTGAAGAGGTCCAACAACTTCGTGAAGAATGTCTTAGGGTGCAGAGACTCACAACAAACCCGAAGGCAGCGCAAGGACTGGTGAAACTGGTTCAAGCGTGTGATGAAGCTTTGATCAACGGTTCAGGGCTACTCTTTGTACCTGATTAATGTACTCTCCAGTACTCTCTCGCATTTCTAGCAAGTGACTCAGATGAACAACAAGAGTTCCATAGACCCTGAGCTAGATAAGATGTTTAAGGGGGCACGTCAGTTCGGGGCTTACATAACGCAGGAGCCCCAACGTCCGAAGGAGGGGCCTGAAAGTGCAACGCCAACTCCGGACGGAAGATCGCTTGGCGGTGGTTTTGACTTATTTCTGGCTCGCCATTCAGACCTATTGGATAAAGGGACCGCCCGTCACCTAGAAACTAGACTCTGGGGTTCTGACTGGTTGGCGTTGTTCTTTGACGTTCTGAAATGTCCAAAACCGCGTCCGTACTTGAGCGACGAAAACATCGATGCCTGGACGGAGGAGCGCAAACTCAACTTTCAGAAGGCGATCCCAGATTACCTATTATTGGCTCGGATATACGATCCTTATTCAGATGTTTGGTACTCACCACAAGAAGTATTGCCACTTCGCGGCGAATGCCTTTCAGTAACGGCGCGTACGAAGAATGAAAGTGCGCTACAAGGACTGAATACGCTGATTGATGCCTGCGACAAGGCATCGCAGTCGGATCTAGGTCTACTGTTAGTCAGTGACTAGGTTGGACACATCAGGCAGTGGCCGAGTGACATGCCGGGAGACAGGGTCCGCACCGCCAGAGTCAGGGCCTCCGATCTTGCGCTTCAAACCTCTGATCCCACCCGCAACCTTAATTACAAGACTGGGCAAACTCTCTATTTAGCGACGAAAGGAAAACTCGCAAGATTCTTGCATGAGATGTTTGTTGACGATGACTTTAGAGCGCATTAACATCCGTTCCATAGCACGAAAGGCGCCTGCCGAGGTCGGAGGCGGTCTGTATCACATAATCACTAGCATTGCCTCACTGTCTCTTGCGGTCTAAGAAGATAAACCGCAGCAATGCGGCACACATGTGATCTGCGCGGACTGTATACGACGGAAAAAGAAACACCTCATGCGCACTTTGGCCCCACCGAGATCCCACACCCTCGTCCCGGCAAAGTTGGCCATGATCCTCGCTGTCGCAATATGCCTGGTTGTTTTAGTTACGCTCGATCTTACGCCCGTACAATCTGAAGCGATTCCCTCCCCTGCCGTGGCAAATCAGGCTCCAAGTCTTTCGGTGTCTGACGAGATACTAGTCCGGTTTCGCGCGAATTCTGTGGTGACGAAAAGGAAAATGAAGGTCCTCAAAGTCGCGGGCCGGGCCACTGAAATTGCGGTGCAACTCGAGCCTCTGAACACCGCTACGGACTTCGTTCCTGGACTGCGCCTCGCACGCGTCCCGACGGAAGAACGCGATCAGGCGATAGCGGCGCTGCGTTCGCGACCGGACGTGGTCTACGCAGAGCCCAACTACATTTGGCAACTCAATTCAACGACACCAAACGATCCGAGGTTCAGCGAACAATGGGGACTTTCGAGCGCCCCCGCGCCAGGCAGTCCAGACAGTTGCGATATTAATGCCGATAAAGCCTGGGATATTACTACCGGGGAAGCTAGCGTTGTCATCGCCGTGATCGATGGCGGGGTCGACGTCAATCACCAGGATCTCACCGAAAACATCTATCGCAACCCTGGTGAAATAGCAGGCAATGGCGTTGATGATGATGGAAATGGTTTCATTGACGACGTTGAGGGTTGGGACTTTCACCACAACGACAACCGCGTTTTCGATGACCAGCCGGGAGACGATCACGCGACGCACGTCGCCGGCATTATCGGAGCGCGTGGCAACAACGCCTTAGGTGTCACGGGGGTTTGCTGGCGCGTTAGTCTCATCTTTCCAGCACAGTGGGATCCGAAGCTTGGAATTCACGTGACTTGAAGTCGCGGC
>JADMIO011664277.1_pt1 | contig 64954 bp, 44 predicted proteins | sample 8958161 | NCBI WGS metagenome assembly JADMIO01 (sample SAMN16585339, study PRJNA669376) | soil metagenome | isolation source: Crop rotation soil | place: USA: Cullars Rotation, Alabama | collected 2011 | reverse complement strand
GCCGCGACTTCAAGTCACGTGAATTCCAAGCTTCGGATCCCACTGTGCTGGAAAGAATTGTTCAGCTTTAACATTTAATTCATGTACATCAAATGGTACAACAGGTTTTCCAAATATGCCTACTAAAAGCTTGTCGGGCATGGCTCCTGGAAGTGAAGTATGGATAAGGCTTTGGGATGTTGGAAATGATGAAACAGGCACATTTAATATTTGTGCAACTGTAAATTGTTCAGCAACTGTAAACATTACAGGAGCTTCTACCGGATGTTCAGGAGTAAATACTCAATTATGTGCAACTGCTGGTTTCACATCCTATTCGTGGTCAACGAGCGCCAGTTCCTCATGTATTAATGTCAACACCAGTGCCACGTATACAGTTACTGCCACTGATGCCGATGGTTGCACAGCAAGTGATTCACATTCTTTTACTGCAATAACATCTCCTACAGTTACAATCACTGGTCCTGCCACTGCATGTACTGCCGACAATACACAAATATGTACCCCTGCAGGATTCACATCTTATGCATGGTCAAATGGCGGTGTTAACCGCTGCATTACTCCAGTTACATCTACGACATATACCGTTACTGTAACAGCAGCAAACGGATGCACGGCGTCAGATACACATTCAATTGTAATCAACACCACTCCTTCTGTATCGATAACAGGACCTCCATCCAAATGCAGTGGTGGTTCCGAACAACTTTGTGTTCCTTCAGGATTTAATTCCTATCTCTGGTCAAATAATGAGACAACAAATTGTGTCACTCCTAATTCTTCGGGTACATATAGTGTAACGATAACAGATGCCAATGGATGTACAGCTTCTGCTTCGCAGCCTCTTACAGTTCATCCCTCACCTTCGATTACTGTAAGTGGTCCTACCGAAGCATGTCCAGGAACAAATCCACAGTTATGTGTAGCGGGTGGATTTACAACTTATTCCTGGACAGGTGGAGGAACGAGTAATTGCATTAATCCACCTTCGACCGGAACTTATGTTTGTACAGTAACAGATGCATTTGGGTGCACAGCGACCAGCTCTGCAACGATTACAGTTTATCCAGCTCCAACAGTTTCAATAAGCGGGCCTGCAGCTGCATGTGAAGGATCTTCTGTTCAATTATGCACTCCGTCAACATTTACATCTTATACCTGGTCGAATGGTGGAACAACAGAATGCACGACACCAACTTCGACCGGAACATATACAGTGATTGTAGCAGATGGTAATGGATGTACAGCAAGTGACAATTTTAATTTTACTTCAAACCCGGTTCCATCGTCTTCTATTACCGGGCCGACATCAACATGTAACGGGGCATCAGCACAATTATGTGCTCCGGCAGGAAGCACATTTTACCTCTGGTCAAATGGCAACACAAACAGTTGCATCACGGCAACAAGCAGTGGTAATTATTCTGTAACAGTAACAGGTGCTAACGGTTGTACAAGTTCTTCAACACAAACACTGACTATCTTCAATCCGTTTGCGATGACCATATCCGGTCCTACAACTGCATGCCGGAGTGCAAATCCACAGCTTTGCGCTAGCGCAGGAAATTATACTTATTTATGGTCGAATGGAGAAACGACAGCTTGCATCTCTCCTACCGTTTCCGGAACTTATACTGTTCTGGCAACGAGTGTAAATGGTTGCACAAGATCGGCATCTAAAGGCCTAACTATTTATGCATCTCTTAATGTTAGTGTTCTTGGCCCGTCTTCAGCTTGTAATGGTTCTGTTATTCCATTGTGTGGACCAAATGGTAGTAGTTCATATTTATGGTCAACAGGTGAAACAACAGAATGTATTGATGTTACCAATAACGGTGTTTACTCGGTGACAATTTCAGACGTACATGGTTGCACTGCGAGTGCAAGTAAGCCTGTAACATTTTCATCATCGTTTGCTATTGATATTACCGGACCACCTTCAGGATGCAATGGCAGTAATTCTGAAATCTGTGTACCATCGGGTTATACCCATTATTTATGGAACACAGGCGATACTTCCACATGCATAAATGTTGGTGTACCCGGAAGTTATTCTGTGACTGTTGAAGATCCTGTAGGTTGTATTGCTATAGATACTTTCGATATTGCATTCAATCAACCTCCGACAGTTAACATAACTGGTTCGACAATCATCTGTAAAAATGCAATTGCAAACTGGTGCGCAACACCGGGATTTACGAATTATCTTTGGTCAAACGGAGGAAATGGTGAGTGTATCAATATTTCCAGTTCAGGAAATTATTCAATCCAGGTGACAGACTCAAACGGTTGCACTGCAACAGATACAGAACCATTAATGGTAGTAGATATTTCACCTGCAATTAATTTTTCCGGTGGAGTTTTAATCTGTGATACTGTTAATTCCCGTTATACTTATTACTGGACAATCAATGGTCAGCCGACAGGTTGTACCGGACCAACCTGTGCTCCGACATTTTCAGCAATATACGCTGTAACAGTTACCGATACTGTGTTGGGTTGTTCCGAAACTGCAAATTATAATTACGTTCTTCCGGGTGTATTTAATATTCCAGGAGAAAATAATATTTCAGTTTTCCCGAATCCATTTTACGAGAATGAATTTAAAATAAATTTCAAAAATTATCCATCCGGAATAATCAACATTGAAGTATTTAATTCATTCGGCAACCTGGTTTATAAAAACAGTCACGAAGTTTCTTCTGACAATGAAACGAAGAACATTGTTCTACCATCTTCAGCACCTGGAGTATATCATGTATTAATTCGGACGAAGAAGGGAATGATAGTGAAGAAGATTGTGAAGAATTAAAATATCACCGTAAACGCAATCAAAAAGGTAATCGAGAAAACCAATATTAGTGCGATGAGAAAAACAGCATCTGCAATCCGCTCGTATTTGAAACTTAAATTTTCATTTAATGAACGTATGGACAGAAATGAAAAAAAGCTGCTTACCATTAAAAGAATTGAGGCAAGTCCCGTGCATTCGTCAATAAAAGTTACCTCGCTGAACTTAGAGACTTTTAGCGAAGTGAGTACGATCAGACAAAAACCCAAGAGGTTCGATGACGTATTTAAAATGTGAGGTGATTTGTTATTTGACATTGAAGATTTCTATTCTGCGTTTAACTTTTTTATTCTATTATCTCAATCAGGATAATTCATCTTTTTAATCAGGCTTTTAAAACCGGGATGATTTTTCAAAGCATAAAAAGCAGGATCAACTTTTAAATATTCCAAATAATGGATTTTATCCTTGTATGCAATTTCAAGCCATTCTACAGCCTTATCAAATTCACCAATCCTGGTATAGGTCTCTGCGATATTCATAGATAAATCTTTGCTTTCATTATAATCCACTTTCAATTTCATAATATTATTTTCTGCGTCTGATTTATTAACCGGACTTGCAAATAGGTAAATTGTAGCATAATCCTTTAGTCTCTGGCCATGCAATGAATCTATTGTATATTTCGCTTTGCTAATAATGTTTTCAAAAAGATAGCTTAGAAAATTTTCATAGTCAAACGGAGGATAATTAAGCTCTGACATCCGTCTGTTTATTTTTCTAAACTCCTCATATTTGCCGCCATAAAAATATGCAAGCGCTAAATATTCCAAAGTTTTAATTTGTATAGGATCCTTTTCAACTGCACGCTGACTATAAGTTTCACTTTCAAATTTCTTTCCGATAATAGTGTAAAATCGTCCTGCATTTCTTAAAACATAAGGAACTTCAGGTTCCAAGGCTAAAGCTAAATCAACTTTTTCCTTCGCTCCTATAAAATTATATGACCTGTCCATGATCTCTGCAACATTAATTGCAGCAATACCAGAGGTTGAATCCAGCTCAAATGCTTTGTAAGCCGCTTGCTTTGATTGTTCGAATTTAACTTCATCCGAACTTATAACATCTGTTAGCAAACACATAGATAAATAAGTCCAGGGTAGTGAAAAAGTGGAATCTTTTCTAATCGCTTCCTTAAACCATTTCATTGCCTCTCCCCTGTTTAATGGCTCCTCACTTTTTTCATATAGATATCGACCCTGTAGAAAATCATTATAAGCTTCTGGGTTGACGTTTGCTAATTTCACATTACTATTTCTTGAAAATGTTACGCGTAGTACTTCCGTAACCGAAGCACTGATTTGTTCCTGCACTGCAAAAACATCATTCATATTCATATTATAAGTATCACTCCACAAATGTGTACCGTCATTGGCTTTAATTAGCTGTGTGGTGATTCTCATTTTATTGTTTGAATTTCTCACACTTCCTTCCAACAAGTAATCAACATTTAATTTTTCACCTATAGATCGCAGGTCTTCATTCTTACCTTTGAATGCAAACGATGATGTTCGACCAATGACTTTAAGCTCAGGCAGCCTTGTAAACATGTTTATCAATTCTTCGCTAAGACCATCGGAAAAATATTCCTGTTTCGGATCACCACTCATATTCACGAATGGAAGTACGGCAATAGATTTATTTTGAATTTCAAAATCACTTTTTTTATTGAACTTTTTATAACCAAAAATAACCGCAGCTACAATTAATAAACTGAGAAGAAAAACCCAAAGTGACAAAAGCGATCTTTGCTTTTTCAATTTACCTTTTAATTGTCCTGGTTTAGATAAGACGAATCCTTCATTTGCAAGCGCAAAAACTTCAATTGGATTTTTAACATTTTTTAATTCAAAAACTCCAAGTGAAATAGCCTTAAATAAATTCTTATTTGAAATTTCATCATTTATTCTTTTTGAAAATAATACTGAACCTGGAACACCAAGTGACTGAATTCGTGATGCAATGTTTACTGCATCTCCATAAATGTCATTATTCTCAAAAAGAATATCTCCGAAATGAAGACCGATTCTAAGCTGAATATTTCTTAAACATGACTCATTATGAATTTTCAATGCAGCCTGAACAGCATCGGTAACTGCAGGGAAACTTGCCATGATACCATCACCCATTTCCTTTATCAGCTTTCCACCATATTCTTCAATAATAGATTTTTGAAAAAGGCGGTTGTCATTCATAAGGTCGAAGGCCTTTTTTTCATCCTCACCCATCAAGGATGTGTAACCGACAATGTCGGTGAACATAATTGCTGCTAATTGCCTTACTTGCGTCATAAAAATATTAAGACGAAAGATAAGTTAATTCCATACAAGTAAAAAAATCAGATTTTTTCTGCAGACTTCACATTATCTTCCGAATCACGGTCGATAAGTATATGTAATGGATCGATACCCGCTTTTGTCGGAATACTATTCACAGGAATTTCGAGTTTCATTTTTGGTTTATCTATAAAATGTTTTGATAGATAAATCAAAGAGTCTTCATTATTTTTTCCTTTAGTATAAACTCCTACATCAATCCAATCGTTGAGAGGAACATCTTTTTCTCTACCAATACTATCCGCAACTGCTTTTTTGCAATCGATTTCTAAAGAAACATTATAAGCATTTCCATTTTGGGTATACGAAACATTACCTGCAGAATTATTGAACAGAGTAATCCTTTCAAACAAATCTGTAACTGTATTCTGCAAAGAATCCGGAGTTGCTTGTCTGATGTATTTCATAAAATCGATTGTAGTAGGATAAGGTCCTTCTTTGAATGTATAATCCTTTACAAAACGTGAGAGCGCAGCATTTAAAGAATCCTCGCCGATATAATCTTTCAATGCATAAAAGACAAGACTTCCTTTCTGATAATGTATGTATTGTTGATTTTCGTTTAACACGATTGGTAATTCTCTCTTCCGTTCAGAAGATCTTCCGCGGAGATACCTATCTAATTCATATTTTAAAAATTTCTCCATGTTATTCTTACCATATTCATGCTCCATCACCATCAATGCAGAATATTGCGCCAGACTTTCAACCATCATTGTCCCTCCCTGAACATTTCCGCCACAAACCTGGTGTCCCCACCATTGGTGTGCAACTTCGTGTGCAGTTACATAAAATGCCATATCTATATCATTTTCCTTATCGACATCCATGATAAAGCCAATGCCCTCAGAGAATGGAATCGTATTCGGAAAAGATTGAGCGAATAACTGGTAACGTGGAAATTCAATGATCCTCACCTGGCGATGCTGGTAGGGACTAAAATTTTTACCAGCATAATCGAGTGTCTTTTTTATAGCAGTAACCATTCGCTTCAAATCATATTCATGTCCTTTATGATAATAGATTTCGATGTTAACTCCGTTGTGTGAATCGCGCAACACTTCATAGCGAGCGGAAAGAAATGAAACGAAATTCCAGATTGGCGTGTCCATCTTGTAATGAAAATATCTTCTACCATCTTTGATCCATTCTTTCTGTAAATAACCCGGTGATATAGCAATCTGATCCGGTACGGTACTAACAGTTGCTTCATAAGTAATCCAGTCAGCATCCTGACTTATGTAAGTATTTTTCAAAGCTAGAGTATCCGTAATCGGATTCATTCGATAAAGCTTCTTTGGCAGGTTTTCATCCTTTCTTCTATCATCATCTGTTAGTTCGACACCATCATTATATCCAAACTGAGGCATTAGATCATTATTGATGAAAGTGCCGTTGTAAATTACGGAAGTACTTCCTCCATCATTTTCAAATCCTTTCGAAATATAATCGATATCAAATTCAAGAGTGGTACTATCGCCAGGCAGTAGCGGATTATTCAAATGATAGATATAGAATCCATTAATCTCATCATTTAAAACTTTCCCTGCATTTTTCCCAAAAGCAAGCTTGTTGACTTTAGCTTCGCCTGGAATTGTAACTATAATTGAATCTATAGGTTGATAGCCCTTATTTTTGATAAAATATTTTCCATTCAAATGACAATTGCGTTCGTTGGGATAGATGTCGACATTAACTTTTATATCAGTGATTCTTGGCTGAGGCTTATTAAGATATTTCCGGTATTTCTTCTCATAGTCGGCCGATAGGTGTCTTTCCTCTTTCGATGACTTATAATCATTCAGAACATTTGTATTGTAATAAATGAATCCGCCACAAACTATAAAAACAATAAAACAGGCAAAAATTAATAGTCTTCCTTTACCAACCTTCCATTGAGTTTTCAAATTATTAAAACGAGCCTTAAAACCAAGTTCACTGCCTCGTTTGATCATGAGTACAGAAAGAGATAAAAATATTATTCCTATCATCAGCCAATACAAATTGAACATGACGATAGGAAAAACAAAATGACCTAAGCCATTCATTGCTGAATAACTTGTATTAGGTGTATTTCCATAATAAATCAAATTATGGCTGATATCATTCGCAACCAGAAAAATATTAGCAATCCAAAAAATAATTACGATAGTATGCCCGAGGAATTTATTATTGACGAGTGTATGTATGAAGAAGGTAAGGAATGTGATTAATAACAGGTATGGAAATATATTCAGCAATAACGATTTGAAATATATGCTAAGCTGGAAATCATAAAATCCATTTATAGCCTGAATTAAAATTCCGGATAACACCAGGACGCAAAGTAAAAACACCTCTACGAAAATCATCGTTGTGAATTTTGAAAGCAGAATTAGTCGACTGCTTAATGGTGTTGCATCGATGATCGGAGATAATTTAACACTTATCTCTTTCCATATCAATTCTCCCGAATAGAAAGCGATTATGATAATCAGGAAAAGCATGAAATTAGAAATGAGTATGTCGATGATCATGTAGGTTACGGGATAAGTCTGAGTTCCATAAAGGCTTCCGATATCGCTTGCATTTGAGATCAACATCAATACTCCGCATAATGTTATTGCCAAAAAAGGTATTGCTTTAATTACACCCTTAAAATCGAATTTAACCAGGAACCACCATTGCCGTAGTTGAGTTTTAAATCCACCTGAAAATCTTATAGAGGGAATTGCAATTTTCTTAAGTTGTATTGTTTCAGTCTCTAATATCTTTTTTCTCTTTTTAACCTGTGGAAGTGCCTTGGAAAATTTAAACATCCGGTAAAAAACGAATCCAATCAAGAGTGAAAAAAGTAACCATAACATCCGGTTATAAAACAATAATCCCTCAAAAGGGATAACTGTTGTATTCTTTTCTACAACCGTCCAGTATCGGGTAAGGTTAACAGTTGCTGAATATCCGAATGGATCGAGGATCGACAATATTCGATTGTGTTCAATATCTCTTTGATTTGATATGATGATGAGGTACAAAGCAAAAATAATGACACCCTGAACATAGATAGCTAGTTGATTCCGGAAATAACTTCCCATTGCAAAAAATAAAATTCCGAAAACAAACAGATCAGGAACTATGTAAATTAAAAATGAATGTACATATGCATAAAAATTGAATGGACCAATGTGCTCTGTATCGACACCAGGGAAAACGCTCCCGATTATATTTCCGAATAACAATCCACTAAAAACAAAAAGCGCTATTGCATAAGAACCAAAAAATCTTCCAAGCAGGTATTGCCATTTTTTAACTGGAGTTGTAAATATAATTTCATGAAAGTTATGTTCGAAATCCCGGAAAACAGGAACACCCATAATAGCCGAACAGATCATCGTTCCAAAAATTGTCATGATCATAACTACAACATTGATTGTATAAGGCGAATTTTTATTTACAAGTCCACCTTCCTCACCTATTCCAACATACTTGGAATAGACGGCCATAAACGTCATGAAGAAAAAAATGAAAAAGTAAACATACGTTGCCGGTCTCTTCAGCCTGTATTTTATTTCGAATGCAAATATTTTCCAAAACATGATTTTAAGTTTAATTAAGTTTTACTATCAATTCATCATTCCATGGATCACAGAAAAATAAACATCTTCGAGTTGCGGCTCTGCCTTTTGGAAGCCATTGTTTAGAACTGCATCACTCCATACATGCATTTCGATTTGTCCGGTATTAAATTTTGTGGATATTACATTGAGTCCGTCATGCGATTCTTTTGCTTCGGCCTTAGACATGAACTTTTGCCAAACCTTTCCTTTAACCATTTCAATTGCTTTCATTGGATGTCCTTCAAATAAAACTTCGCCCTTGTTGATGATTGCCATTTGTGAACAAAGCTCTTTCACGTCTTCAACAATATGAGTAGAAAGAATTACGATTACATTTTCACTAATCTCGCTCAACAAATTCAGAAATCGATTTCTCTCTGTAGGATCGAGTCCTGCGGTTGGCTCATCAACAATGATTATTTTCGGATCACCAATTAATGCCTGGGCAATTCCAAATCGTTGTTTCATTCCGCCGGAATAACCACCAAGTTTTTTCTTCCGCGACTCGTATAAATTTGTCTGATGCAATAAAGCATTAACCAGTTCACCTCGTTGTTTCTTATCCGTTGCTCCTTTCAACACGGCGAGATGATCGAGCAACTCTTCTGCCGAAACGTTTGGATAAACCCCAAACTCCTGCGGAAGATAGCCGAGGATTTGTCTTACATCATCTTTTCGTTTAAGTACATCAAGATCATCAAGAAAAATTGTTCCTGCATCCGCCTCCTGCAGAGTTGCGATCGTTCTCATCAACGAAGACTTACCGGCACCATTAGGGCCTAACAAACCAAACAAACCATTGTTAATCGTAAGGTTTACATTCTTCAAAGCATTAACTCCATTTGGATAAGTTTTGCTGAGATTTGAAATTTTAAGTTGCATGGAAAATATTTATGGGATGAAAATAAAATTTATTTTGTAGCAATGTAGTATTCCAAGTGTTACACAGATGTTAAATTCAGTCATTAATTTATATTTTACATCTATCATTTTCTGATGAATGATTTTATAAATAACTCAACCATTTCTTTTCCGGATGATATGTTTTGTATTTATCATACCATTTGCATAGAGGATACAATCCAACGACAACTAAAATCCAAACCAGGTAAACCGTCGGTAATCCGAATCCTTCGCCAGGAGTGACGAAATAAAACGGAAAGAACTTTCCCACTTTTAATGTTTCCGAAAATTGATGCCCTCTGATAAAGAAAAATATTGAAGTGAGAAAATGAATCAGATAAATATGTACGATATAATAAAAGAAGGCAACTCTCCCATATACATGCATTTTGTTTGTAAAAGAATTACGATACTTTTCTAACTCCGCAAGTAGAAATAAAGAAGGTCCGATAGTAATACATATATATAAAAGTGAAGGAGGATATTTATACACGTCGAGAAAAGAAAGAAATGTATAGAATGGACTAATCTGTTCACTCCATCTTACGGGATCACCATAAACATTGATGTTACGTAAAATGATAAAGAATAAAATAAGTCCTGCACCAATTTGTTTTAACGTCTTTCTCCTCTGATTCGAAGAATATTTCTTTGTGTAAAAAATTCCAAAGCAATAACCAATCATCATTAGTCCAAGCCAGGGTACAAAAGGATATACGATAAAAGCAGAATGGTTTTCTGCATAGGTGTATTTACTGAAGAATCCATGGTGAAAAAGGTCCCACCAAAACCCTGCTTTAAAACCGGGAGCTGATTCAGGAATATCCAAAAGATTATGTCCAAATACGATAATCAATCCTAGAATAAGTATAAACCTGTAGGGCAAATAAATTATTAGTCCCAATAAAACCATGCTGATACCAATAGCCCAAATAACCTGAACGAAAATGAAATTATAATACGGATTAAAAGACCATCCAAAAGAGATGATGACAAACTCTACAACGATTAACCACAGACCTCTCTTAATTAAGAATGCGCTTAATTGGCTTTTAGTCTTCCGGAGACTTTGCAGATAAATGGAAGTGCCCGAAAGAAAAACAAAAACAGGCGCACAGAAATGAGTGATCCACCTTGTAAAATATAAAAATGGTGTTGTAGTAGCCAGGTCGAGCGGATTATTGACATTGGCAGTTACATGAAAATAATCTCGAACATGGTCGAGAGCCATTATTACCATTACTATACCGCGAAGAATATCGATTGAATCAATTCTCTTCCTGACTACATTTTCAGATTGTAGCATTTTTCAATTTGTAAAAAATTTAAACTGACAGATTTCAGAATGCTATTTAATGAAATTATCACTAAAATCATACTTTCAGCCGATTGACTACATCATTTAATTTTTTGAGTTTTACAATGGTTATAAGATCACTAGTTTTGAATAATGATCTTTTCTAAAATGACGGTGTAGCCTTTTTAATACTTCGGTGTGAAAAGGGGCTACACATTTTCTTTAAAGCAAATTAGCCAATTAGCCTATTGAAGAGATTCAGAGTTGGAAATTTTGAAAAGAAAAAAGACGAAAAAAAATACGAATAAATTTTTAGTCGAATTTGTATTATTCGCCTCTGTAAAAAATATACAGTACATTATAAATGTCAAATGAGTTTAATAGTTGTATCAGGATGAGACAATCTTTTTATCAGAGAGTATAACATTTTAGATGCGCCTCCAATCGCGTTTGGAGTGACTTACATACATCAGAGTCAGGAAAGCTTAATAAATCAACAATGACATAACATTCTTAAACTAAACCACGAGCTGTTACAAAACTGTCTTTGATCCGCTTTTGAAAGCCTGCTCGTTCCTTCTGCAATATTTTAAACGATACTGAGACTGGCTCTTCTTAACTGATCTTTTATAATGCGACCTGTTAGGGTGAGACAAAATCGCCTCTAATTAATATATAAAGTTCTTTTGCCTTTTGATAAGCAATTAACGTTTTGAATTCCATTCGATAAAATTGAATATCGAATAAGAGAAAACAACGGCCTTAAGTAAAGATAAGTACATTAAAAACTTTACAGAATCAGAAAAAGAGTACAGGAGTAAACTGATACAGAAACTGCGTACTGTTCACAGATCAGTTTCAAAAAGAGAGGTTTGATAAAATTTCACTAAGAAAAAAAAGTCTACAGCAGTGTACAGAGACAGAAACTGTTTACTGTGCACAGATTTGTACACGGTACACTGTAAACAGTACACTGTAAAAGTGGAGCTGGCGGGATTTGAACCCGCGTCCAGACAAGCAATCCATAAGTTTTCTACATGCTTAGTGTTATTTTATTTTCGGCCAGGCAGCTGCTAAACACTCGCTACTGAAAGGCTTATTTCCGTGAGTCTTAGTCGTAGTTCCGGAAAATAACTGCGAAGCACTCACCATACGATACTTCAGGTGAACAGACGGGTGAGCAGGTCCATTCGAAGTAGCTAGCGGGTTAATCTTCTGATTAAGCGGCTAACGCGTATGAATTGTTGCCATTTAAGGCTTTGAAAACCGTGTTTAACGAGCCTGATTCCCGACGCTCGGCATGCTTGCTTACCAATTTCACCTGCTGTCAATTCCTGTCAGCCCCTAAATTGATTGCGCAAAGATAGGTAGAATTTGATGATTTGATAATTCGATGATTTGATAATTAGCTAATTCGTTAATTGGTTTATGTCCACGCTAAGTGCAATGTCATTAAGTTAAGCGGATACAAACTACCAAATAACCTAAAAGTTCTCTATCGAGATGACGTTTGTGTGCTCGGATTAGTGTCGTCCACTTGCCGCCGAATCTTGTAAATTAAAAGTAACAAATATGATCGGCGGCAATTGAACGACACAAACCTACACTCCATATCTGTAATCTCGATAGAGAACTTTTAGGTCCACTGGGATAAAATTATTCCTTACTAATGATATTGCCCTGAGCGGAGTCGAAGGGATTATTTATACTGACCTAAATATTAATTGGCCAATTGAATAACCTTAATTTAAAATGTCAATAATATTGTTGAGATAAAATAAAAAGTATTTTTCATTTTAATGGTTCGCCATATTTTTTAACGAGGAAAAATAAAATAACTAAAGCACCCAACATGCAAAAAAATAATACCAGTGGATTTAATGAAAAACCTGCCCAAATGAGAGGAAGGGAAATGAATCCTGCAATTGATAACCAACCTTTCCAGTTAATTGGATACCATCCATAACCATGTTTCTTTGCTTTAAACCAATAATTCTTAATCATCGTTTAAGCTAACCTTTTCAAATTTAAAATAAATTTCGGCTAATTGATTACCAATTTCTTTTTGGAAAGTTTTGAATCAGAAATTATTTCAAGAGAATAAATTCCTTTCGCCAGATTACTGCAATCAATAGTTTTTTCATAGACGCCAGGATTTAATTCTTCGTCAGTAATCAATTTAATTTGTCTTCCGTTTGAATCTAAAAGCTTTATTAATGTTTTGCCTCCGCCATTAAATTTTAGAATTGTATTCTTACTAGTTGGATTTGGATATAAATAGATGTTTTTATTTACATCATTAGAAACAATACCAGTAGGATCTTCAAACACTGTTATAGTGTCGCATGAAATACATTGATTTGCATCAATAGCACAAATTGTATAGAACCCTGGTTGAAGAGCTCCTATTACATTTGTCAATGGTAATATATTTGAATTAACACTTATTAAAACCGGAGAGACACCACCAGTCCTGGTAAAATAGATGACCCCATTATTACAACCAATACATGTTGTATGAATTACCGAGTCAATTGTAAGATTAACCTCATCAGGAATTTCAAAAGTTAATGTATCTACAGAACAAGTGCCCTGGTCAGTTAAAACAACATAATAACTACCGGTAGAAAGATTATTTGCAATTCCACCGTTAGAGGATGTATCAATCTCTATTAGGGCCCATGATGAGTCATACCAAGAATAATAGTTTGGTACCGTACCGAAAGCCGATATAGAAATTTCGTTTGAATCAGGATCACAATTGATGATCTGGTTTACTACTATACTCGGATTACAAGGAAGTGGAGGAATTGCTCCTGGAAGAATTACCTCATACAATCCTGATGTACCCCCATATCCGTTTTCAATCACATATATTTTATTGCTGTCGATGTCTGCATCAACTGGATGTTCAAATTCCGAAATGATTCTTGTCGCATTCAGTCTGAAGTTTCCTGCTGTGGAATCAAAAGAAAGATCGAGGTGAACTAAATCCTGGCTTGGATCTACGAATGGTCCAATAGAAGTATCCGGTGGTGTCGAACAACCACAACTGTCATATCCTTTTGTCCAACTAAGCATAAAAGCATCTCCATTATATTGCTGGGAAAGAACATGTGAATTATCGAATACAAGTCCCAGTGGTGAACGATGTGCAGTAAATGTTCCAATTGAAATTGATGAATCGCTTGCATCCAATACATGTCCGGATGTATCACGATATTTATCACAATCAGGTCCGTAATTCTGGATTGGATTATCGAATACTAATCCCAAAGGAGCCTGAGGAAACGTAGGATCGTTACTGAAGAAACCAAGTCTCCACGAACGACTAAAATGATTTATAAGTTTATCAGTTGCAGGATTGAATGGTACGTGTTGCTGAGGATTTTCTGTATCGCCCATTCTCCAAGGAAAACCATAATGATGATTTTTCTGAAGCCAGTTCATTTCCTCATTATGATCACGGTCACCTGAGTTCTCAACTCCAAAGAGATGATTCTGCGAATCAAAAGCCAGATCAAAATGATTTCTAACTCCGCGACAATACAAGTAACCGGATGTATCTAATGCAACAGAATCATTTTTCAAAACAATAACATTCGTGTCGTTTGTAGGAAAGGCAAAAATAGCAGAGGTCAATGGAACATTCCTCAGTCCGGGATAAATACCATATCGTGTCTGTACTTCTCCATGATCTCCTCTGGCACCACTGTTAATATAAATACTATCTCCCGATGGACTAACCGTAACTCCACTAAATAAATGATCGAAATAATCTGCTGTCTGATAATATTGGGTTATCATCAAAGTATCCCACTGGCGACCACCATTTGGTAAAAGTTTACCACGCACAATGATACCGGCAGTTTTTGAACTATCATCATGTTGATTCCCTGAAATATAAAGTGTACTGTCATGGAAAACCATTCCCTGAACATAAGTAACACTATGGTGTGCGGTAGAATCCACTAGAGAATCGTAAGCGGCACCAACAGTTGGACGAATCACCTCGTAAAGTTTTCCTCCGGTTTGAATATAAAAAAGGTTTTTCGAAATGGGATCTAGAGCGACTCTTATAACTCCGTTTTTCACGGTCAGTATTCTGTTTATTTGGATTGAAGCATCCAAAGCCTGTGGATTGCTTTGGGCATTAATTATTGTGTTGTTTAAAATGAGGAACGTGAATAAAGTTAGTCTAAGAAATATTTTCATTTTTTTTATTTATTAATATTCATTTTTAAAATATATAATAGCGATATTTTTTTCAGAATTCTATTTACCAAATTGTCGAAGATGATGATCCATGTGTTTCCACATGAGTGCGTCCCATTCTGCTGAAGTCATTTTTCCGAAAAATGGATGGGGGTCTTTTGTAATTCCTTCAGGTCCAACTTTAATTAATCGCTGAACCAATGCTATTAACTGATTTTTTTCTTTCTCAAAATCAGGATGTGTCTTGACTTTAAATGCAGGATCCGTTGGCAAATTTTTACCAAATGGTTCCGGTCCGGTTAATTTTTTTTTTGCAATGCTTCCAAATAAAATTCCAATAATCCCTCTTTTTAGCTGAAGGTCATTCAATGCAACTTTTAACGGAGCCTGTGCATGCAGAAGCATTTGTGCGGCGGTCATTTTTCCCCATTGAGGCTTAAGTTCCGGATTTACAGAATGTATACGGTCGATTATTTCTTTGTTATGTTCAGGATTAAAAATGCTTTTCATGTAAACAAATAATTTTCATGAAAGGTAAAAAAGAATTTCGAATATGCCTCTTAATAAATAGAAATCGGATGACACAGATTGGACAGGTTTTCACGGATTTTTAGAATAGAAATTCGAAATTGTGTATCCTTCAATAGCAATTCGTGAAAACCCGTCCCATCTGTGTTATCCGTGTTCTATTGTTCGGCAAGTAAATAACTCTTCAACTCTTCAAAATCGCTCGATAATAATTTTGCAACCTTAGATTTTGTTTTAAGTTTCTCTAGTGCTTCAGGAAGTGGTAATGAAATATCCAATACCCTTTCAACTGTATCAATAAATTTTGCAGGATGAGCAGTTTCGAGTACAATACCAATACTGTTTTTATTTTTTTCTAAATATCTCTCCCACCCTGCAATTCCAACAGCGCCATGTGGATCAGCAACATACTTGTAGGTTGAATATACTTTTTTCATTTCCGATTCCGTCTCATTATCTGTGACGACAAATGCGGAAATCTCATTTTTCATTGCTTCCAAAGAGTTATCATAAAGTTCAAGCATCCGACCAAAATTACTTGGATTGCCGACATCCATAGCATTACTTATAGTTGCAATTGAAGGACGCGGATTGAAATTTTTTCCTTCTAAATACAAAGGCACCGTATCATTTACATTTGTTGAAGCTATGTAATGTGAAACCGGAAGACAAATCTTTTTAGCAAATAGTCCAGCCGTTAGGTTTCCGAAATTTCCACTTGGAACAGTAAACACAACCTTTGAATTATGTTCAGGTAATTGCGCATAGGCAGAAAAGTAATATACCATCTGAGGAATAAGTCGTGCAATGTTTATACTGTTTGCAGATGATAAACGATAAGCATTCACAAGGTCTTTATCAAGAAAAGCAGTTTTAACCATGCGCTGACAATCATCAAATGTTCCCTTTACTTCTATCGCACGAATGTTTTTCCCATAAGTAGTTAACTGTTTTTCCTGTAAATCACTTACACCTCCCGATGGATAAAGAATAAACACTTCGATTCCCTCCACATCGTAAAAACCATCAGCAACAGCACTACCTGTATCTCCGGAAGTAGCAACAAGAATCGTCAGTTTTTTATTCTCATTCCGGTTAAGGTTCGACATCACTCTAGCCATGAACCTCGCTCCGAAATCTTTGAAGGCAAGTGTAGGACCGTGAAATAATTCTGCAACGTATGTTCGCTCTCCCAGTCTAACTAGTGGTACAGGAAAATTAAATGCTTCATTGCAAATACGCTCCAGGTCACTTTCGGGAATCTCGTTTCCAACGAATGATTTAGATGTTTCGAATCCAATGCCTGCAATTGATTTAGACTTTAACCCGGATAAAAATTTTACACTTAGAGGTACAAATTGTTCAGGCATGAACAATCCATTATCATCAGGCAATCCTTTCAATACAGCTTCACGAAATGAGAAAAATTTGTTTTTATTTTTTGTAGAATAATACTTCATAGTTGAATGAATGTGATGATTTGATAATGTGATAATGTGATGATGAGAAACGAATCAGGAAATTGTCCATTATCAAATCATCGAATTATCAAATCATCAAATTGATTAACTCTTTCCGATAACTCTGACGCCTTTTTTATTTATCATTGAAACGTAGGCAGTGCTTTTAATTTTTGCCTTTGCAAAAGCGCTTCTCATAGCTTTGGCAATCTCTGCAGCTTTACTTTTACTTTCAGCAAGTGCAAAAACGGATGGTCCAGAGCCACTGATGTTGCAGGCAAGCGCGCCTTTGATAATTGCAGATGCTTTAACATCATTAAAACACGGAATGAGTGAAGCGCGATGAGGCTCTGCAATCCTGTCGGAAACTGAACGACCAATCAAGCTGTAGTTGTTAGTGTAGAGCCCGGCGACAAGAGCTGCTGTATTGGACCATTGCGCTATTCCATCGGTAAGTGAAATTGATTTTGGTAAAACCGCGCGTGAACTTTTTGTAAGTAGAATAACATCCGGATGAACAACTACAACAACTAATTTATCAGGAACTGCAAGTGAAATGACTTCAAACGGATTGTAGGAACGAATAAGCACAATTCCACCGAGCATGGATGGTCCGGCATTATCTGCATGTGCAGTACCGCTTGCCATTCTTTCTCCTTCCATGGCAAAACGAATTAACTCCTGCCTGCTAAAAGGCTGACCAAGCAATTCATTTGCTGCAAAGGCACCTGCGACAGAACTTGCAGCACTGGAACCGAGTCCGCTACCGAGCGGCATTTTCTTGGATAGATAAACATCAAAGCCCTGGTTAATTTCCATTGCATCCACCAATGCCTGAATTGCAACACCTGCAGTATTCTTTTTAGGATCTAATGAAAGCTTTTTCTGATCGCCTATTATTTTACGAATACGGATTTTCTTTTCATCGTTAAACTCGAGTGTGAGTTCATCGCCTGGACTATCAATTGCAAGTCCCATGGAATCAAATCCACAACCAATATTAGCGACAGTGGCAGGAGCAAAAACAGTTATCCTCTTTTTCATTGGATGAATTTGAGAAATAGTCTCAATCGTGAAATGTATGAAAAAAATATAATATTCCTATTCGAAGTATTTTGCAATACTAATGATTTCAGCAAAAACCCCTGCAGCTGTAACTTCAGCACCGGCACCCGGGCCTTTTACAACTAAAGGGCGTTCGGAATAACGTTCTGTTGTATAGGAAATAATATTGTCACTCCCCGATAAATTATAAAACGGATGATTACTACCCACCTCTTCAAGATTGATTGTAGCTTTGCCCTTTTCCAGCTTGGCAATGAATCGTAACACCTTTGATTTATTCGATGCATTCTTCCTCATCTTCTCAAACACTGCATCATTCTTTTTCAAAGCAACAAAAAACTCATCAACGTTTTTTGCCTTGATGCAATCCTTAGGAAGAATGTTTTGAATCTTAATGTTGTTTAGTTCCATTTCAATTCCGGTTTCACGGGCAAGTATCAGCAGTTTCCTCGCAACGTCTTTACCACTTAGATCAATTCTCGGATCCGGTTCTGTATAACCTCGCTTCCTTGCTTCCTGAACAATATCGCTAAAAGAACTTCCTTCTAAAAAATTATTGAAGATGAATGACAACGTTCCACTTAATACAGCTTCAATACGAATGATCTGGTCGCCACTCGACATCAGATCATTTAAAGTATTGATGACCGGCAAGCCCGCTCCTACATTTGTTTCATACATGAACCTTACGTTCGCTTTCTTTGCTTTCTCCCGCAACTGGCTGTATTGTTTAAAAGAGCCGCTGTTAGCGACCTTGTTTGGCGTCACGACCGAAATACTGCTTTCTAAAATCGATTGATATGCATTTGCAATTTTTTCTTCCGACGTACAATCAACGAAAATGCTTTGAGTAAGATTCATATCTTTCATCTTCTGAACGAACTTAACGATGTCCATTTTTTCTGTTGAAGACGATAGAAGTTCATTATATTTATGTAACGATAATCCATCTGCATCGAAAATCATTTTTTTCGAATTGGCAATTCCTGCTACGACAATTTCAAGCGAACGTGCTTTCCTTAAATGATCCCTGTGTTTTGCAATCTGCTTTATGAGTGTTCCACCTATTAATCCAATCCCAACCATAAAAACGGACAATGTTTTTACGTCCGATAAAAAGAATGACTGATGAAGTGAATTGAGTGCCTTATCAAGATCATGATGATGAATAACAGTTGAAATATTCAACTCGGACGATCCTTGTGCAGTTGCGACAACGCTAATACCATTTTTTCCCAATGCCTGGAAGAGTCGTCCGGATACTCCCGGAGTGTTTCTCATGTTCTCACCGATCACAGCGATGATAGAAAGATTGTTTTCCACTCTCACCTTCTCGATCATCTTTGCTCGCATCTCCAACCGGAATGCTTCTTCGATTGCGCGTTGCGCTATTATAGAATCGTCAGGCTTAACTGCGAAACTAATCGTGTGTTCGGAAGATCCTTGAGTAATAAGGATGACATTGACCTTTGCATGCGATAACGAATTAAACAAACGTGCAGAGATCCCAGCAACACCGACCATACCGCTTCCTTGCAATGTAAGCAGCGATATTTTGTCGATCGAAGAAATTCCTTTAATAAGAAAAGCCTGGTCAGCAGGTTCGGTCGAAATATATGTTCCTGCATGAGTTGGTTTAAAGGTATTTTTAATCAGCAAGGGTATTCCCTTATCGAGTGCCGGTTGAATTGTAGGTGGATGAATGACCTTGGCACCGAAGTGGGACATCTCCATTGCTTCTTCGTAAGTCATCGAAGCAATAGAGAAAGCCTTCTTAACCTTCCGTGGATCTGCTGTTAATACTCCATCGACATCGGTCCATATCTGAATTTCTTTTGAATCTAATGCAGCACCGAAAATTGCTGCAGTGTAATCAGAACCTCCACGACCAAGTGTTGTCATTTCACCTTTCGTTGTTGAAGCAACGAATCCGGTAATGACTGTAATATCTTTAGACCTTCTGAAAAAATGAACGATATTTCTGTTTGTAATTTTAAAATCGACACGTGCCGAACCAAAATTCTCATCAGTAGTTATGACTGTTCTTGCATCTAAAAAATCGGAAGATATTTTTTGTGACTGAAAATAATGTGTGATAATTTTTGCGGAAAGTATTTCTCCATGTCCGCTTAAGAAATCGAGGGTACGATTTGAAAGTTCTCGGACGAGATATACTCCATGTAAGATATCATGTAATCCTGCAAAAGTTTCCTCGAGAAAATGATGAAGCTTTTTGTCGCTTTGCAGATTAAGTTCTTTTACAGTCTTTTGATGACGCTCGCGAATCTCTCTGAAAACATTTATGTATTCATTGTCCTGGCTTGCGGCCAATTTGCTCATCCGGATTAATTCATCGGTGACGCCTCCAAATGCCGAGACGACTACGCCAATCTTCTTGTGCTTCTTTTTTAAATCCTGAACAATTTCTGCAACACCCCTGATCCGTTGCGCATTTAAAACAGATGTCCCCCCGAATTTTATAACTATCATAACGATGAAAAATAAGACGAATAAACTTTTTTTCTGATGTTCAGTAGTAAGACCAGCAAGATCCCTGCTGGATATGCCATTCTTATTTATTACTATTAAATAGGAATGGCATAAATACGCCTCAAGATGGGAAAATGTTCAATCATTAGCAATGTAGCAACCAATTCGTCATCAACTCCTTACCAAAATCTGTAAGAATTGACTCAGGATGGAATTGAACGGCTCTCAGCAATTGGTTTTCATGGGTGATTGCCATAACAAAACCGTTTTGATCTTCTGCAGTTATCTTAAATTCCGACGGCAAACTTTTCTTGTCAACCATCCAGGAATGATAACGACCTGTTTTGAAAGGAGAAGGAATTCCTTTGAAGAGTTTTTCATCTTCATCAGTGATAGTTAACAATTCTGCTACGCCATGAAAAACTTTTTCAGAATTAAAAAGTTTTCCGCCAAAGACTTCCGCCATTGCCTGCATGCCTAAACAGACACCCAATATTTTCTTTGATGAACTATACTTCCGGATTACATCCATGGTAATTCCAGCCTCAACAGGAATACCGGGTCCAGGAGAAATAACAATACGATCGAAAACAGAAATTTCTTCAACATCAATTTCATCGTTACGAAAAACCTCTACATCGATTCCTTCAAACTGTTCGATGAGATGGAAAAGGTTGTAAGTAAATGAATCGTAATTATCGAGGAGTAAAATTTTCAATGAAAATGTCTGAGCTTTGATTTAGCTGATTTAAAGATAGCAGGATTTAGCTGTTATATATTATGTAAATTTATAAAATTCTATAAACCCTAAATCAGCTAAGTCAAAGTTCAGACATTTTTTTGATCTTTGAATCAAATTCCAATCATGAAAAAAATAATCTTTACCGATAAAAGCTCTTCTCCCATTGGCCCTTACAGCCAGGCAGTAACATTTGATGATACGATTTATGTCTCCGGACAAGTTGCCATAAATCCGCAGACGAAGCAGTTGGTTTTAACAGATATTGCAAGCGAGACAAAACAAATCATGGAAAATATCGGAGCAATTTTGAATGAAGCCGGCTATGAATACAAAGACATTGTAAAGACGACAATCTTCCTTCGCAACATGGAAGACTTCAAAATAATGAATGAAATTTATGGGATATTCTTTACAGGTAATTTTCCTGCACGTGAAACTGTCTCTGTGGTTGGATTGCCTCTTAATGTGAATGTGGAGATTTCGGTAATAGCACGTAAGTAATTTGATAATTTGATAATGATAATGTGATAATTTAATGATATACACCCCGACGGATTCAAAATCATTATCAAATTATCGAATCATCACATCATCAAATTACTTTAACGCTTTCCTCAAACTCCTGTCCCAACCAAGCTCTGAAAAAATCCCTGTTTTCTTTACTCACACTTTTTCTTTTACCGATCGAATACTTTGGATAAAACTCTTGGGTCGATGGCTCCAATGCAAGGTCTTTTAAAACCTTCATGGGTGTAAGTATCGTCATTACAATTTTTTCTCCTGAGTATAATGAAAGTAACGATTGTAAATTTCCTTCAACCTTCGTTTCATTGATAGCAATGATTTCATCATCTTTTCCAAGTCCTGCTACATAGGCTGGAGAATTTTTAGCTATTACATCAGCATGAGTTACGTTGTTGCTGATTGATGTTTTAAATCCAAAGTATCGCTCCGAAAATTCCGGTGAAGGACTTTTTATCAATTCACATCCGGCATTAAATAATAAATCCGATAGCAATGTTTCATCATCCTCAACACCATAAACAAAATCGAGAAAAAAATCTGCCATCGGTTGTTTGGAAACATGTTCTACGATAGTTATATAATCATGCTCAGTATAACCGAAATTCTTTTTTCCAAAGTCGTTATAGAGAATTCTCATCACATCATCAAGTGAAGAAACGGAGTCTGTATTTTTTCTTATGATCAAATCAGACATTAAAGCTGTTATACAACCCTCATCATAGATCGAAGTTTTTCGTCCCGGGATACCGGGTGTATAACCATCAATCCAGGTATCGAAAGAAGAATCAGCAACGGCGAGATTAAAACGTCCGGGATTGTCAAAATGCTTTTGAATCCGGGCACCTATTTCTTTAAAGAATTGTTTAGAAGAATACACACCACATCGTGCAAGAAACAGATCCCCGTAGTAAGTCGTCACTCCCTCATAAACAAATCCCAATCGAGAATAATTTTCCTTTTTATAATTGTATGGATGCATTTCAGCAGGACGAATGGTTTTTATATTCCATACGTGAAACAATTCATGTGAAGCCACTCCAACGAAATCTATATATAATGAATCATTCATCAGGTTCTGTCCCGGACCAAGTGCAAGAACAGTCGAGCTCAGATGTTCTACCCCATGATAAAAATTATAAGGTAGTACCTGTACCAGGAAATTATATTCTAATCCTGGAAAATCGCCCAGCATCTTGAACTGTTCTTCCGTGAAAGCACGAAAATCTTTTAGGATGCGATCCCATTCGGGTTTACAATTTCCCTGCAGCCAGATGTTGAATTCAATATCGTTGATAAAATATTTTTTCATCTGTATAGAAGCGCTTGCGATAAATGGACTGTCGAAGAGCTCATGATAATCGTTTGCGATTAACATGTTGTTACCCGACTTCTTTAGCGAACCAGCGATCTTATAATTTTTTGGAATGTCTATTTCGATCGTACACGACTCATGTAACCTGTCGGCAACATAAAGGAAACAATGAACAGGGTTTATATAAATCTGTTCTTCATCGATCCAGCATCCGCCAGCATCCGGTTGAGAACAATAATATTCGTAACGTATAATAACAGAAGTGGATTGATCACACGAAACCTGCCATGTATCTTTTGTTATTTTTTTAAAAGCAAGAGATTCACCTTTTTCATTGAAGGCCTGCCATGCCCTGATGTTTTTTGAAAAATTACCCAACTCATACCGGCCAGGTCGCCAGGAAGGTAATTCTAAAATTAATTCTTCGGAATCAACACCATCGATTGACATTTCGATTTCTAAAAAATGAGATGTTCGATGTTTAGAGGAAAGTCTATATACAATTGGCATAGTACAAAAATAGGGTTAAGTGAACAAAGTTTTTAATAAAAAATGAAAGACTTATAATAATTTAATGAGACATTATTTATCGTAGCTTTTAATTGCCCCGACCTTTGGGTCGGGGATAGACATTGTTATCAAGGGGCTTTAGCTCTAACTAATATTGTTTAGGCTAAAGCCTTTTGATAATAGCTTAGTCCCCGACCTAAAGGTCGGGACTATTTTAATTCGAACTGATTCATTAATGTTTAATAAATCAATTTAATACATAATACTAATTCTTTTACCTTCGCGGCAAATTCATTCGATTATGAACTATGATTTGATAGTTTTAGGAAGTGGTCCCGGTGGATATGTAGCTGCAATCAGAGCAGCACAACTTGGACTAAAGACAGCAGTTGTTGAAAAGTCAGAACTTGGAGGAGTATGCCTCAATTGGGGATGCATACCGACCAAGGCTCTTCTAAAGAGCGCCCAGGTTATGGAATATCTTTTGCACGCTCAGGATTACGGAGTTAAGGTTTCAGGGTTTGAAGCTGATTTTCCGGCCATGATAAAAAGAAGTCGCGGTGTTGCTGATGCGATGAGCAAGGGAGTACAATTCCTGATGAAGAAAAATAAAATCGATGTCATTGTTGGTATTGGAAAGTTAAAACCCGGAGGCAGCCTTGAGGTAAAAAGCAGCGATGGAAAAACACAGACGCTTACATCTAAAAATATTATCATAGCCACTGGCGCCCGGTCAAGAGAATTACCCGGCTTTAAGCAGGATGGAAAAAAAATAATTGGCTACCGTGAGGCAATGACTCTTGAGAAACAACCTAAGTCAATGGTCGTAATCGGTTCTGGTGCTATCGGTGTTGAATTTGCATATTTCTATCATTCGCTTGGAACAAAAATTACAATCGTTGAATTCATGCCTGATGTTGTTCCACTCGAAGACGAAGAAGTTTCAAAACAACTTGCGCGTTCATTTAAGAAATCAGGAATCAATATCATGACTGAATCAACTGTTGAATCGGTTGATACTTCTGGTAATGGTTGCAAGGTTAATGTAAAGACCAAAAAAGGTAATGAAGTTATTGAATGCGATATTGTTTTGTCTGCAGTAGGAATTACAGCTAATATCGAAGACATAGGACTTGCTGATGTTGGAATTATAACAGACAAAGGAAAGATCGTTGTGAATGAATGGTACCAGACTAATATGCCCGGATATTTTGCGATTGGCGATGTTTTGAATACTCCTGCCCTCGCCCATGTTGCATCTCACGAAGCTATTACGTGCGTCGAAAAAATTGCAGGCATTCACACCGAGGCCATCGATTATAAAAATATTCCTGGTTGTACATATTGCCAGCCGGAGATTGCTTCAGTTGGCTATACGGAAAAATCGGCTATCGCTGCCGGTTTTGAAATAAAGGTTGGTAAGTTTCCCTTTTCAGCTTCAGGAAAAGCGAAGGCTGCGGGTCACTCCGATGGTTTCATCAAGGTTATCTTCGATGCTAAATACGGTGAATGGCTCGGAGCGCATATGATTGGTGCAAATGTTACAGAGTTAATTGCTGAAGTTGTAACAGCTCGAAAACTTGAAACCACCGGACATGAAATAATCAAATCGGTTCATCCACATCCGACAATGAGTGAAGCTATAATGGAAGCAGTCGCTCAGGCTTATGGAGAATGTATTCACCTGTAGATGGGAAGTTGGATGTTGGGAGGTTGGAAGGTTGGTGTTGGATAAGTTCTTACTCAACTACTACCTGTTTTGTCGCAACAAAATCTGCATTTCTCAACTCTAAGAAATAAACACCTGTTGCAATTCCGCTAAGAGAAATTGTTTTCCTGTAATGGCTTGCAATTGCTTTTACTTCCTCATTGAAGACGAGTTTACCATCTGCAGAGAATAATTTTAATGAAAAAGATTTTCGAATTGCAGTAGGAATTAAAACTGTCAGGTTGTTGTGAGCAGGATTTGGATAAACACTTATTAGATTTACTTCAGAAGTATTGCCGACAGAAGTTATCAATCGTACATAGACTTGATCCCCGCCCTGACACCCATTTGAATCGGTAACGGTTACACTATATAAATCCTGAAGACTAACAAGAATTTCATCAGTTGTTGCCCCGGTAGACCAATTATAAGACTCGAAACCGTCTCCTGCATCCAGAATAACTTGCTGGCCGGTTATGACATTGATTGTATCTGAACCAAAATCTACGACAGGCAAATTGAAGATAACAGCATTTGCTGGAACTCTTAGACTTCTGCAAGAACCTCCAGTCTCTGCATAGTAAGTAGTAGAAGATGATAACAATGGTGTAGTGAGACTAGGACCAGATGCTACTAGGTTTCCGCCAGATAATGCATCGTACCAATATATTGTTCCGCTTGCTGTCGCAGACAATGTTAAAACACCAGGTCCACATTTTTCTTTTCCTGTAACAACAGGACTAGCCGGACGAGTAATAATATCGGCATGAACAGGTATACGGTTACTGTTACAACCAATACCAGCTTCAGCATAAAAAATTGTTGATCCTGTTAATACCGGAGTTGTAAATAAAAGTCCTGTATCGAGTAATGTACCACCGGAAGAAACATTATACCAATTGACTTGTTCCGTTGATATTGCACGGATCGTAACCTCACCATCCCCGCAACGAGTCGTATCAAATAAAATAGGATCAGCAGGTATTGATGCAACAACAGCAGCAACCCTTACGCGATCACTGATACAAGATGTTCCGGTTTCTGCATAATAATTTTCTGTATGCGTAATTGCAGGAGTTGTAAAAGATGGGCCAGTTGCAAGAGGACTTCCACCCGACTGGTGATCGAACCAGAAAATTTGCTGAGGAGCCGAAGCAACGAGAGTCACTTGTCCAGGTCCACATCTTGAAACATCATTTGCAACAGGAGGAGATGGAATTGGATTGACGATAGCCTGAACAGCAATTCTGTTACTGCTGCAAAGTCCATTATTTGATTCAACATAAAAAGTGGTAGTCGCAATTAATACCGGAGTTGTAAATGTAATTCCGGAATCCAGAGGACTTCCGCCATTTGCGACATCATACCAATAAACTTCATTGGCAGAATTCGCTGTTAAGTCAACTACACCCATATCGCATCTTGAATTGTTCGAAGTTACAGGCGCGGATGGAATGGAATTAATTACCGCCTGCACACTGGCACGCGAACTGGAACAACCCATACTTTTCGAAAGTGCATAATATGTAGTAGTACTTGAAATTACCGGTGTATTAAAACTTAAACCAGTTCCTATAGGACTGCCGCCAGATGGCGTATTATACCAGCTGACAGTTCCGGTTGCCATTGCATTCAAGGTCAAAGCACCTGGACCACACATCGTATCTCCTGTCAAAACAGGTTGAGCTGGAATTGGAATTATGTTCGCATTGACTGCAATGCGGATACTTCTGCAATTGTTTCCTGTTTCTAAATAATATGTTGTTGTATCTAAAATGGAAGGAGTAACATAAACAGATCCCGTATTTACAGGTGATCCTCCTGATGAAACAGTAAACCAATAAATTTGTTCAGGAGAGGAGGCAGTGAGTGTAACCGTTCCGGGTCCGCAATTACTTCCCTCTGATGTTACCGGCGGGGAAGGGATGGCATTAATGATTGCCTGCACTGCAGTACGAGTACTGGTGCATCCGTTATAAGCCTGGGCATAGTAAGTAGTAGTATTATTTAATGAAGGTGTCGTAAACGAAGGTCCCGTAGCAAGAGCACTTCCCCCTGTTGAAACATTAAACCAGGAAATTGTTCCAGATGATGTTGCTGAAATTGTTACTGTTCCCGGACCACATCGTGATGCATTTGTACCAGCAGGTGCACTGATAGGAGAAGAGATTATTGCCTGAACTGAAATGCGATTGCTTCTGCAAATATTTCCGGTTTCGACATAATAGGTTGTTGTAGTCGATATGGATGGAGTTACATATGCATTTCCTGTAGTAATTGGTGAACCTCCTGATGAATTTGCATACCAGTAAATTTGTTCAGGAGAAGTTGCTGTTAATGTAACGCTTCCGGTTCCACATCTTTGAACATTTGAAGTTGTAGGTGGAGAAGGAATAAGATTAACTGTTGCTACAACAGGCGTGCGTGGCGTGCTTTTGCATAACGTGCCTGCTTCAACATAATATGTAGTTGTTGTACTGATTGAAGGAGTAGTAAATGTACTGCCTGTTCCCAGCGAAGACCCACCCGTTGAAGTACTAAACCAGTGTAACGGTTCTGAAGAATTGGCACTAAGAATTAATGTTCCTGTTCCACATCTGGCATTACCGGATACTGAAGGTGCAGCTGGTGTAGATCCAACCAATGCATGAACAGGAACACGAGGACTCGAACATTCATATCCTGCTTCTACATAATACGTTGTTGATACAGATAAAGGTGGAGTATCGAAAATTGATCCAAGATATATGAGATTACCGCCAGATGAAGCATCATACCAGTTAACCTGTTCAGAAGCTGTTGCACTTAATGTGGCTGAACCCGGACTACAAAGTGTATCATCAGTCGCTACCGGCGCAGCTGCAATAGGAATTACAATTGCAATTGCACGAACTCTTACACTTGGACACCCGCTGTTTGCTTCCGCATAAAATGTATCTGTCCTGTTTAGAAATGGTGTAATTAAGTTTGAACCTGTTCCCACCAGTGTTCCGCCGTTAGGAGCATTGTACCATGTTACAGGATCAGGGGAATTCGCAATCAAAATCATTGTTCCGTTACCGCATCTGGATGTATCCGTAACAGTTGGTGATGGAGTTGTATTTACAGTGACCATCACTTCAATTCGCGGACTTGGGCAAACACTTCCGGCTTCCACGAAAAATGAGGTATCATTATTAAGAATATTAGTAACGAATGTAGAACCGGTTTCTAACAAACCTCCACCAGATGCTGCATTATACCATCGGATGGTGGCCGTATCGCTTGCAGTTAACGTAACAGTACCAGGTCCGCATCTTGTTTTATCGCTTGACACAGGCGTGGCTGCAACATCATTTATTTGTGCAGTAGTTGCTACCGATGGACTTGTGCAATTTCGTCCTGTCCGTGCATAATAAATTGTCGTTTGATTTAACAATGGAGTTGTAAACATATCTCCGGCACCAAGTAAATTGCCACCAACCGGTGCATCATACCAGAAAATAGAGTCAGTAGAATGTGCATTTAAAACCAGGCTACCTGGACCACACCTGTTTGCGGAAGTTGTTTGTGGTGCTGGCTGTTGTGTTACGACATTGATTAAAGTTGCAGGCGTGATAATCGAACATCCAAGGTAAGTAACCATTACTGAATAAGCACCTGAAGTGTTGGCAACGTATGTTGAATCATTCGCTCCAGGTATATCGAGACCATTTCGTTTCCACTGATAGGAATACCCAGATACATAAGTTGCATTTAACTGTGCAGTACCGCCGGCACAAAATGTAGTTGTTCCGTTAATTGTAACAGGTATAGATAAAAGCGGACTATATGCTTTACCCGGTGATCCTCCTATACAACCTGTAAACCAACTGGAGCCATTATTCGGATCTGCAGTATTTGAAGTCAACTCAAGAGTATAACCTCCACCATCAGGTTGAAGCGGCCACGGGAATAAATCCTGGTAAAAAAATGAACTGTACAATGCATTTAAATGATTGAATATTCTAATTTGATCACCACCGTTACTGAAATTAAATCCGATGAGACCGATTTTATTATTTACAGATGGATATTGTGATTTAAATTTATCACTGTCTTCAACAATTACCAGGTAACCATTTGCAGGGATTACTGTACCTGTAGGGAAAACAAACATGTGATCTTCTTTCGAATCACTAAGTCTCCAACCTGAGAGATTGATACTTGTAGTTCCGTAATTATGTAATTCAATCCAGTCACCAGCATCATATGCAGAATCAGAATTATAATTTAATTCGCTTACACAAATTTTCGGAGTAACAGCAGAACCAGTAAAGTATGCTGTGATGACATCGTTGGTAGTGAAATTATAAGTAACCGATTGATTAAAATTATTTGAACTGATCGTAACATTCGAACGGAAATGATCAAAGGTATAACCCGGATTTGGAATTGCAGTGATAGTAACAGGGTTACCATTAAAATATGTTCCTGTCCATGGATATGAAGTCGGTGTAATCGTACTGATTTCTATTCTGCCAGATCCGGCAGGAGATGTATTTAATGTGAGAACAACTTTTCCGGATAAGCCAAAATCGGCGTTAATGAAATCCCTCATTTTCTCTGGCCTTGCATTCGAAAAATTAGTAAGAACTGCAATGTTGCTAGCCCATGTAGTAGCATTGCTTCCCCATTTTGCAAAATGATTGGTCATATCAAATGACATGGAATCACGAAATGATTTCATTACTGCAGCTACATTTGTTGGGAGGTAAATTGTATTAATCAAATCAGCATATCTGTTTATGAAATATGATTTGTATGTTGGATTATTAAGTACAGCATCAAACATCTCAGAGCTGTAACTAAATGCTGCAGGATTTCTGGCAATACCTAGATTATTTGTATTTACTGTTGATGCTCCGTTATATCCAAGACCCATATCAACATCGTACAACATATATTTCCACTTCGATCCTGGAGCATTTGGTCTCCACCATTTAATGTTGTTTGTCCAGTCGCCTATCCAATCTCCATTTCCATAATAAGTTTCCGCTATGAAATAATCTGTATAACTCTTCAAATCGAGTCGGCTATCAATAAAATTATAATAAGCCTGTGTGGCAGGGCTCTGAACTGTTGCATAATTATACAGATCCCAAAAACTGGCATCAGACCCTTGCTTAATGCTAATATTATTTCCAGTTTCAATTAAGTAATCTATTTCACTTTTACCAAGACCATAATTGTTTTTCATCCAATGTTGATCATGATTTTCGTATATACAAAACACACCCCAATAGGAACCATTTAGATAGGCAATCGCAGGTTCTGCTGCAAGGTATCCTGAATATGTCGTCTTCTGTAAACGCTCCATGAGAGCATCTCTGAAGTGAACAACATTCCAATCTGTTCCGGAATTTCTGAGAATGAAATTATCTATCTGATCGATATAAGGTTTGGTTGAATAAAGTGGATAATTGATTGAGCCTGTACCAAACTTGTCACTCAATTTTATCTCCATGCTTTTCTGTGGCTTAGCTCTTGAGTAATTACCGAAGAGTTCCAATTCCGCATCAAATTGAACGACTGGGTTTTTGTATTTATCAAAATATTCTACAGAAACAGGTTTGGGCCATTCCATCCAGAAATTTGCCCCGAAATATGGATATGTTAAACCTGCATTTGGCCCCATCACATATATTCCTGTAGTCTCATCCCATAAATTCAAAGAATCAGTCGTAATACAAAATGAAGGCAGATGTGTATTTTCATTGATAAGGTATGAATTAGTCACCGTAACACTCGGAAGGTAACCACTCGCGAATACTTTTGCACGAACGGTTGTAGAAGAAGAAATATTAATTGGAGATGTATACAAATTACTTGAAGTGCTCGGATCATCTCCATTGGTAGAATAGCGGATAACACCACCTGGAGTTGTGTTTGTTAAAGCGACAATTTTTGATGTACTATAATAACCTCCCTGCACAGAGAATATAGGAGGATTTGCATAACCATTATAACATACCGAAAGGTTGTTTGTTGCATCAGGAGTCGGAGTAGAAATAAGACACCACGAAACAGAACCATCGGGTTTTCTTCCATACGAATTATCAGACGCCATTATAGGATATGTCTTCTGATCTATAATAGTTCCCGCGGGATTTACCAAAAATATGGTTTCACCATTTCTCGACATTTTAAAGTTAGCATTGAAATAATCTTTAGGAGGAACATGGAACCACGCTGGTATAGCGGAGAATGTTAATCCGGTCGATTTCATGCCGAAGAATAAATAGGGAACAGATGTTAGATCATTACTATTGATTGGAGTATTATGAGTCTCTATGGCAAGAACATTATTCGTTGGTTTTAAAAGTGATTTGAATAATGATGGTGAAATGTAAAATGAATCAAGTGGCAATCCCTGGTAACCATTTGCCTCGTGTGAACTCTTTGCTAATTCATCCCAATCTGGTCTTTGTCCTGTAGAGCCAATATTTGATCGAGCTATTTCTACACCATTTAAATAAGCAACAAAACCATCATCATAATCCATCATCAATACTGCTTTCAAAATTTGAGACGTATCAGGAATGTTAAAGGTTTTTCTCATCATCACCGACACACAGGACGCTACAGTTGTTCCATCGTCGCCGTCGGCAAAACCAATTCCTCCGATACCGGATAACCATACATTCTGATTGAAAGATGGATTACGCCAGTTAGTATCCATTGCCGCGCTTCCAATTGCATATCTCCACGAAGTAGTTGCATTTATCGCCATCTCCCAATGATCTGCAATCACAGCACTCGTTGAATCAGATGCAAAAATTAAAATCTTCTTTCCCGATTGAAGACTATAAGAAGGAAATTGAAATCGGAATAATTTAGAAGTATCGTCCGTCAAACCATAACCCGCTAAATTAACTGTTGAAACTCCTGAATTATGCAATTCAATCCAGTCGTCATAGTTTCCATTTGAATTACGTATAATGGATATATTGGCCGGACAAATCTCGTTTATAACCACCTGAGAATTAGTGATTTTTGGAGACAAAACAAATAAAAGGAACCCAAGTAAAAAGGCTCTTTTAATGTAAATAATCATTGAATAGGAAGTAAAATTGGAGATGTTTATAAGTAATAATACTATGGTGTGAAAGTAACTAAAAATAAGCGTTTTATTCAATGAAATTGATGAATGTTAATAATATTATGGCGAGCAATGTTAAATATCCTCTTAAAATTATAATGGCATGATTTCTTAATAAAAATACAACAAATTAGAATTCAAATAGATACAACTAGTCAATTTTAAATGCCTTGACTATGAGCAAATTATACAAAAATAATATTTGATCTTATTTGATACCCAAACTATCCAACTCCTTTACCTCTATGGTTGGAAAATCCATGTTATTTTTCATTTTTTTCAAAACTAATTCAGCAACCTTTCTTGCTTGCTCTTCACTTTTAAAGCCATTATTTCCTGGTATTGCTGGAATATTAGGTTGATGAAATTTTAATACACCATTTACATATATATCGTAACCATATCCGCTCGTGTTGGAGTTTTTAAAAATCTTATATTCAAGTTTAGCAGCATTTAAAACTTCATTCGATTTAATTCCCTGATCCGGATTTGTAGTCATCGGTAATGAAGGACTTTCTGAATTAAGAGCAGATGTTGAATTCATATCTGCCGATATAGTTTGATTTTCAGGAACAAATTTCATTGTATCAGAATTTGAAACTGCCTGCTCATTTTTTTTGTCATTATCCTTATTGGTACAGGATATTATTCCAAACAATATTAGTAGGATGATAAATCTCATAAATCTTTATTAAAAAAATTAAATAAATATGCTGACTATTCCGGCATTTCCAATGTATATTTTCTGTTTGAATTTTCTTTCTTAAGCCAATCCATTAATGGAGAGAAGTAGTCGAGCATTGCCCGAGCGCTCAGATCTTCGCCGGTTTTTTCTTTCAGCAAAACTCTCCAGTCGATGCTGCTTCCAGGTTTCATTATATCTCCGATAAATTTTCCTACCTCCTTGTTGCCAAAATAATTTGTCGCATGAGGATCTTGTTTTAAAATATTCTTCGAAATATAATCGTGAACCTGGAACAACAATATAAACGATAATGCATAATCATAATATTGAGCCGGGTCATCATTAATATGAGTCTTTGTAGCTGCATCACAATATTCCTCGCTTCTCTCCATAGGGGGAGCAATTCCCTGATATTTTTTCGCAAGCTCCCACCAATGCTTATTCCATTCACTAACAGGGAGATTTCCTGCATATAAATCTTTTTCAAAAACACTCATTGTACCAGTGCTCCATGGAATAAACACTACATAATTTAATGCGTCCTTCAACAATTGCTTGGTATCATCCGTCTTTGCATCCTTGTCCACGAGCCCTAATCCTGCAGCAAATGGTTTTTGCATAGCAGCAAGACCCATCATGCTCCCTAATGCTTCATGATAGGCACGGTTAGCTCCTTCTCTCAACAATATTGGAACATCAGGATTGCTGTAACTCAGGTAATAATAAATATGACCGTATTCATGATGAACAGTTTCATACCACTGAGAATTTGGAATGATGCTCATTAATGAGCGCACATCTTTATCAAGATCCATATGCCATGCTGATGCATGGGTATTCTTTTTAAATGCAGCATCTTTTGGAACTGGAAACAAACTCGATTTTTCCCAAAAGGATTTTGGCAATTCAGGAAATCCCAGAGAGACATAAAATTTTTCACCTTGTCGCGCTATCCATTCTGCATCCTTTGTTTTCAATGAACTGTCAAGATTTAATCCTTCGACAGTTACCATCTCACTCCAATCCTGCCCCCAGCGGTTACTTAACCAATGCGCAGGAATAAAATCTGGTACGTTTTTCGTTTTATACTTCTTTGCAAGTTCATATCGCATATAAGTATGCAACTCTCTGTATAATGGAAAAAGTTCTTTATTAAATTTATTCAGGAGCTCCATCATTTCATTTGTATTCATTCCATAATCCGAAACCTGGTAACTGAAATAATCAGAGTATCCTAAGGACTGAACAACTTTATTCCGAAGATCTCTTAATCTGACTAATCCATCCTTTAATTCTGTTCCCGCATCCTTACTGGACATCCAAGCTCTCCGGCGAAGTGCGGTATCAGTTGCAGTTGATAAAATAGAATCAATGTCGTTAGGAGTTACTTCTTTACCATCAAGCAGGAATTTATATCCATAAAGTTTTTCTGTTTGTGCAGTGCCGGCTTTTATCAAAGCTTTCACAGTGGTGTCTGCATTTTCAGGATTGCCTGCAGCCAGATAAAGGATTTTCTTAAGTTCCTTGAGCTGAACAGGAGAAAGCTCTTTTTCCAATTTCAAAAACTCGTTTGCCTTTTCTATATTTTCATTGCTCCCGGTAAACTTTGCCAAGGCTTCATCAGCAATCCCGGAATTATAAGCATTCATCGTATCGCCTTCAACGATGTGTGTATTAACAAGCCACTGACCACTACTGCTTGCAGTATATAATTCCTGGTATTTTTTGTTGTAACTGTCGAGAAAATCCTGCATCTCTTTTAATTGATTTGCAGTTTTATTATTACAAGATACTAGTGAGAAAATTAAAACGACAATTACAGAATTGCATAGGGAGTTTTTAAATTTCATAAATATGGTTTTATATGGAAAACAAGTATAGCTATAAAAATTTTATTGTTACTACAATTAACATTTCCTATTTAACCACTAATTTTTATTTCTTTGCAAAATCATCAATGGGGGATTAGCTCAGTTGGCTAGAGCGCTTGCATGGCATGCAAGAGGCCACCGGTTCGAATCCGGTATTCTCCACTCGAAGTCTTCGACATTCGAAATTCGTTAATCGATGTTCGATATTAATATTTCGAAATATAATATCTAACATCGATCAACGAATGCTGAATGCTGACTTTTTTTGATTCGATTTATACTAATCTTCTGACTACTAACCCCTGATCAAAATTTTTTTGACCTTTGACATTAATATTCATCTGACATCCCACTTCAGACTTCCGATCTCAAATTTCTGGCCTGAAATTGGTTTGTGCTTTTGTCAAATTCCTCCTTACTTTTACGCGATTAAGAAAAATCTTTGAGTGCAATCAAATAAAATTTTAATTTTTTTATTTTTTATCAGCGGCTTTTTCTTCGCCTGCAAGCCAACTCGTCACATTCCGGAGGGTGAATACCTGCTTATTAAAAATGAAATTAAGAGTAAAGATGATTACCTCGAAAAAGAAAATATTGAAAAGCATATCAAACAAAAACCTAACAGGAAGGTTTTAGGCATCTTTCGATTCCACCTTGGCATGTATAACCTGAGTAATAAAGATTCTTCCTGGTTAAAGAATATCGGCGAGGCTCCTGTTTTGCTCGATTCAGAAATGGTCGAACGATCGAAATCACAAATGGAACTTTATCTTTTCAAGAATGGATTTTTTGATGCAACTGTTACAGATAGCGTCCGCTTCGTAAAGAGTCGCCTCTTTCCAAATGGGCTTTTTCATAAATCCGTTCCTGATAGTGTAAAGCTGAAAAGAAAAAAAGCCGTCGTTGAATATTACATCAATTATAATTCCCCTTATGTAATCAGGAAAATAAATTACTCAACACAAGATACAGGAATTGCAAAGTTGATAAACATTTATCAGCAATCTTCCCTGTTAATTCCAGGTGAGAGGTACAATGAAGAAAATTTCGATAAAGAGAGAGAAAGAATTACGGCCGACCTGAAAGATCGCGGTTATTATTTTTTTACAAGAAATTACATAACCTTCCAGCTCGATTCTTCTTTACAAAAACATCAGATTGATGTCAATCTTTATATTAACAGAGTTAATGAAAATATCAGTGGTTCCGAGACAACCCTGAATCCAATCATCGATCATCAGACATACAAGCTTAGAAATATTTATATTCAGACTGATTACAATCCAAAGGATCCGAACAATTCTTTATCGATTGATACCATCGAATACAACAACTACTATATTTTATCGAGAGGAACAAAGCGTGTGGTTCGTGATAATGTTTTAGTGCAAAATCTGTTCATTAAGAAAGGAGATATTTATCTTCAACGCGACCTTGACTTAACATACCGGCGTTTACAGGAATTAAACATTTTTAAATTTATAAATCTTTATTTCGTAGAAGTCCCTCGTGAAGGAAACCAGGATCAATACCTCCTCGATCTTCAGATTCAACTGACACCAATGGAAAAAATGGACTTCACCATCGAATCGGAAGTCACAAACACGGGTAGCAACATTGGTCTCGCAGGTAGCGTTGGATATAGAAACAAAAATACTTTCCGCGGCGCAGAAGTTCTTGAAGCTAAAATAAAAGGTGGACTCGAAGCCATTCCAAATACTAAAACAGACGTTGAATCAAATCCATTTTATGTTTTCAATACATATGATATTGGTCCCGAAGTTTCAATGAGCTTTAAAAAATTTTTACTGCCGGGTTTTCTTGAAAGAAAGACTTCGCGTTATTCAAATCCAAGGACGGTTGTTTCTTTAGGATATAATCATCAGAATAGCCCAGATTATATTCGTTCCATTACTAATTTTAATTTCGGATATAACTGGTCTCCTACTTCCAAACAGCGTTTTGGTTTTTATCCGATAAATATCAATAGCGTTATTGTAGATCTCGATCCAACCTTTGAACAATATCTCAAAGATCAACAAGATCAGGCATTGATTTATGCATATCAAACTCATACTATTTCTTCTTTACGATTAACATGGTCAACCACAAGCCAGACAGTCAATCCAAAAAAAGATTATGTAAATTTTATTACAACTTTTGAGTTTGCTGTTCCTGTATTCAAAGATCCTTCACGGTTCGTAAGAATTGATTATGACCTTACATATTATCATAACATCAATGATTTCAATAACCTGGTAAGCAGAATCACAATGGGAATCGGAATTCCAATTCCGCCTTCACCTTCACTTCCATTTGAGAAAAGTTTTTTTGCAGGCGGTGCAAACAGCATGCGAGCCTGGTATGCAAGGACGCTTGGACCAGGGTCTTATAAAAGTAATCTTGACATTGAACAAAGTGGTGATATAAAAATTGAGACTAACCTAGAGTATCGTTCAGAGTTTTTTAAATTCAGCAATGGAATGAAAATCGAAGCAGCGGCATTTGTGGATGCAGGAAATATATGGACTAAGAAAGAAGATGTTAGTCGACCAGGAGGAAAATTTGAACCTGATCAGATGCTGGAGGAATTCGGAATCGGAGCCGGACTTGGTTTGAGATTTAATTTTTCGTTTTTCGTTTTTCGTCTGGATGGTGCAGTCAAACTGCGTGACCCATCTTATGATGCGGGTGAACGCTGGGTGTATCCTAATGAGAAATTTGTTATCGGAGATATTACTCCGAACATTGCAATTGGATACCCGTTCTAGTCTCTAGTCTTTAGTCTTTAGATTTTAGTGATCAGATATTAAATCTTGGTTTTAGTAAATAAGATACATTTCCTTGAATTGCTTAATAGTTAATAACCAATAACTAATAACCAAGTCTAAAAACAAGAGACTTTTTTGCTAAATAATTAATAACCAACAATCAATAACTATTGACAAGACTAAAATCTAGAGACTAGAGACTTTTTTTTAGCTTTGCCCATCACAATAAAAATATGACCAATACAAAAATTGTTGAATTGCTTGGCGGTGGAGCTGAAGCATTATTGAAACATCAGTGTAAGACAATCAGTAAAGATTCATTACATCTTCCGGGAAATGATTTTGTTGATCGCGTATTTTCAATTTCAAATAGATCCATTCCAGTATTAAGAAATCTAAATCAAATTTATAATCACGGTCGTTTATCCGGGAGTGGTTATGTCTCTATCTTACCTGTTGATCAGGGAATAGAACATTCTGCAGGTGCTTCTTTTGCGACAAACCCTATTTATTTCGATCCGGAAAACATTGTGAAACTTGCAATCGAAGGCGGATGTAATGCTGTTGCATCTACATTTGGAATTCTTGGAGCAGTTTCGCGCAAGTATGCTCACAGAATTCCTTTTATTGTTAAGATAAATCACAACGAATTTCTTTCTTATCCAAACAAGTTTGATCAGATCATGTTTGGCCAGATAAAAGATGCATGGAACATGGGTGCTGCAGCAGTTGGTGCAACTATTTATTTTGGTTCGGATGAATCATCAAGACAAATTCAGGAAGTAAGTGAAGCATTTGAATATGCACATGAGTTAGGCATGACCACCATATTGTGGTGTTATCTAAGAAATTCAGGATTCAAAAAAGATGGAGTTGATTATCATACTTCAGCAGATCTGACAGGCCAGGCAAATCATCTCGGAGTTACAATACAGGCAGATATCATCAAGCAAAAACTTCCAACGAATAATGGAGGTTATACTGCACTGACATTTGGAAAGACGCACCCAAAAGTATATTCAGAACTTACAACAGATCATCCAATTGATCTTTGTCGCTACCAGGTCGCGAATTGTTACATGGGAAGAATGGGCCTCATCAATTCCGGTGGCGAATCAAAAGGCGCCAGCGATCTTTCAGAGGCAGTAACCACAGCAGTTATTAATAAACGTGCAGGTGGCCAAGGTCTTATCTCAGGAAGAAAAGCATTTCAAAAACCAATGAAGGATGGAATACAGTTGTTGAATATTATACAGGATGTTTATTTGGATGAGAGTATTACTATTGCTTAATTGGAAAGTTGGGAGGTTGGAAGGTTGGGGAATATATAGTGTTTAAAAAATGTTCTTTATTATAAGAAATTAAAAAAAAGAATTTTTACTATAGGTTTGTACATGCCTGATAGTAATTTGAATAGTCTTAGAATTTATGAATTAGCAGAAATCTTATCCGATGAAATTTGGGAGATAGTAAAACACTGGAACTATTTTGAGAAAGACGTACTTGGAAAACAATTAATAAGATCAGCAGATAGTATCGGAGCAAATATTTCCGAGGGATATGGAAGAGGAACTATGGTTGACAAAAGACGATTTATTTTAATTGCAAGAGGATCACTTTATGAAACAAAACATTTTCTCAGGAGAACATATAAGCGAAATCTAGTTGATAAATGTAAATTTGAATCATTACAAAAAATATTGAATGAACTAACTCCTAAAGTAAATTCATATATTAAATACTTGGAGAATAATCAAACAAATAATAATTCACCTAATATGACGGAAAACTATTTACTAAAATAATCAATCCAACCAACCTCCCAACCTCCCAACCTCCCAACCTCCCAACCTCCCAACCTCCCAACTTCCCAACTTCCCAACTTCCCAACTTCCCAATAATTAACAACCAACAACCAACAACCAATTTCCCTAACTAACCATTAACCACCCCCAAAATTGTCCTGGTTCAAACGCATAAAAGAAGGTATCACCACTTCCACTAAGGAGAAAAAAGAAACTCCTGAAGGATTGTGGCATAAATGTGCTACATGTAAGCACATCGTGCCAATGAAAGATCACATTGCGCGAATGCATGTTTGTGAACAATGCGGACATCACGACAGGATTAATTCGCAAACTTATTTCGAAATTTTATTAGATGATGATGATGCTCTGGAATTAAATCCAATGCTAAGCTCAGATGATCCATTAAATTTCACGGATACGAAAAAATATACCGATCGGATTAAAGAAACTCAACGCAAGACAGGACTATCAGATGCAATTCGGACGGTGGTTGGTAAGGTGAATGGCGAAGGATTAGTCATCGCCTGCATGGACTTCAGTTTCATTGGCGGCTCAATGGGTTCAGTTGTCGGTGAAAAAATTTCGCGTGCCATCGATCACTGCATTGCAAATAAATTACCGTTGCTCATCATCTCCAAATCTGGCGGAGCACGAATGATGGAAGCCGCTTTTTCATTAATGCAAATGGCAAAAACCTCTGCTAAACTCACTAGGCTTGCGGATGCTGGCTTACCTTATATTTCATTGCTAACAGATCCAACAACAGGAGGAGTCACTGCCTCTTATGCAATGCTTGGCGATTTAAATATTGCAGAGCCCGGAGCATTAATTGGTTTTGCCGGACCACGTGTCGTGAAAGAAACTATCGGCAAGGATCTTCCTAAAGGATTTCAAACAGCAGAATTTGTTCTCGAACATGGTTTTTTAGATTTTATCGTCGACCGCCGGGAATTGAAGAATAGGATTGGACAGGTGCTGAGGTTGTTGAAGAATAAGTCAACCGTTAGTCTATAGACTCTAGTCACTAATCTTTAGAATTGGTTATTAGTTATTTGTTACTGATTATTGATTATTCAATAAGAATATTGACTTTTTGATGGAGACTAAAGACTACAGACTAGAGACTAAAGTCTAAAATAATCCTTGCTGATATTAATAAAAAGAATACCTTTGCCCCTCAATTTTAAAGAATTAGAAATTACAATGTTATCATCAGAAACAAAAAAGGGAATTTTCAAAAAATTCGGTGGTTCAGAAACAAATACAGGTTCTGCGGAAGCTCAAATTGCTATGTTTTCAGAGCGTATTACTTTTATGACTGATCACCTTCAAAAATCAAAAAAAGATTTTTCTACACAACGTTCGCTCATCAGGCTTGTCGGAAAGCGTCGCAGCCTTCTGGATTATCTACAAAAAACAGATATCGAGCGTTACCGTAAGATAATAAGCACATTAAATATCAGAAAATAATTAGTTCACAAGAAAATACAGAAAAGGCAATTCATGGGATTGCCTTTTTTGCTTTATAAAAAAGATGCAGTCATGTCAATAAAAGGAATCGTAAAAGAATTTGATCTCGGTGATGGCCGGAAAATCTCCATCGAAACAGGCCGTTTGGCCAAACAGGCAGATGGTTCTGTCGTAGTAAGAATGGGCGACTCTATGTTGCTCGCAACAGTAGTCTCCTCGCCCGATGCAAAAGAGGGCGCGGACTTCCTTCCATTATCAGTAGATTACCAGGAAAAATTTTCAGCAGTCGGAAGATTTCCGGGCGGATTTCTCAAGCGTGAGAGCCGTATGTCTGAATATGAAATATTAACCAGCCGACTTGTAGATCGTGCATTACGTCCGATGTTTCCGGAAGATTATCATGCCGATACACAAGTCATCATTACACTTTTATCAGGTGATCCAAATGTACAACCAGATGCAATGGCAGGTCTTGCCGCTTCCGCAGCTTTGACTATTTCAGATATTCCATTCAATGGACCAATTTCTGAAGTTCGCGTTGCACGCATCGATGGAAAATTTATTGTCAATCCATTTACTGTCGACATCGAAAGAGCAGATATCGAAATGATTGTCGCAGGTAATGCAGACAGCATTTTGATGGTTGAAGGGGAAATGAAAGAAGTAAGTGAAAAAGAAATGCTCGATGCAATTCGATTTGCACATGAAGCAATTAAATTGCAGTGTAAAGCTCAGTTAGAACTTCGTGAAATGTGCGGCAATAAACCAAAGCGCGAATATTCGCACGAGACTAACGACGAAGGACTAAAGGCAAAATTAAAAGCCTTCTGTTATGATAAAGCATATGCACTTGCCCGTTCAGGCAATACAAATAAGAATGAGCGTTCACAATCATTTAAAAAACTTGAAGAAGATTTTATTGCAACATTAACGCCGGAAGAAGTTGAAGAAAAAGAAGCAATGATTAAACGTTACTTCTTCGAAGTTGAAAGTGATGCAATGCGAAATTGCATTTTGAACGAAGGCGTTCGTCTCGATGGAAGAGACACTACTACCATCCGTCCGATCTGGTGCGAAGTGAATTATCTTCCTTCCCCACACGGCTCAGCGATTTTTACACGTGGTGAAACACAATCACTCACAACCGTTACTCTTGGAAGCAAGCTCGACGAACAGATGATCGATGTAGCCATGAGAGAAGGCTCAAGTAAATTTTTACTTCACTATAATTTCCCGGGATTTTCAACTGGCGAAGTAAAACCTAACCGTGCTCCAGGCCGTCGTGAGATTGGTCATGGAAACCTTGCTATGCGCTCCCTGAAAATGGTATTGCCAGGAGAAGCAGAATGTCCTTATACAATTCGTGTTGTATCCGATATATTAGAATCAAATGGTTCCTCATCAATGGCTACCGTTTGTGCAGGTACACTTGCATTAATGGATGCCGGAATTCAAATACGTAAACCTGTTTCGGGAATTGCAATGGGACTTATCACAGATGGCAAAGGAAGATTTGCAGTTCTGTCTGACATATTAGGTGATGAAGATCATTTAGGTGATATGGATTTCAAAGTGACGGGAACTGAAAAAGGAATTTGTGCCTGCCAGATGGATCTCAAAATTCAGGGACTGCCGGAAGAAATTATGGTAAAAGCACTCGAGCAGGCTAAAGCTGGTCGTCAGCATATACTTGGCGAGATGATGAAAACCATTTCTGCTCCTCGTGAAGATTACAAACCACATGCTCCTCGTATAGAAAGACTGATCATTCCGAAAGAATTCATCGGAGCCGTTATCGGTCCTGGTGGAAAGATCATTCAGGAAATGCAGAGAGAAACGAATACAACTATTTCTATAGATGAAGTAAACAATGAAGGCATCATTGAGATTTCTTCAAGTGATAAAGATGGTATCGAAGCAGCTAAGTCACGCATCCGTGCAATCACAGCAGTGCCTGAAATAGGCAGTGTGTACGAAGGCAAGGTTAAGAACATCATGGACTTCGGTGCATTCGTTGAGTTCATGCCTGGTAAAGATGGCCTCCTTCACATTTCTGAAATAACCTGGGACAGACTCGAGACGATGAAGGGTGTATTCAATGAAGGAGACAAGATCAAAGTAAAGTTGATAGACGTTGATAAGAAGACAGGTAAGTTTAGACTTTCTAAAAAAGCTCTTGATCCAAAACCGGAAGGCGCTGTTGATTCAAATGAGCGTCGCCCACCAAGGAAGCAGCCTCAGTAAAAAAATATTTTAAGAGTATTACAATATAAATGTAGAAAGAGCAGCCAATGGCTGCTCTTTTATTTTTTTGTGAGCAGTAAAATCAACTGATTTTGTAAGAATTAGAGCGTTTTTAATGAAACTGTTATCAAAATTATGGCCCGGACTTATTAACAATAATCATGTGTAGACCTGTAAGATGCTTCTTCAAATTCTAAAAAATTCTGAAACCAAAGCAGGTTGGAAGCGTTTCACATTAGTATTATTTAAATAAAGAGCTTAAAAAAACACATGAGACAATTAAAAATAACTAAACAAGTAACGAATCGTGAAACAGCGTCGCTTGACAAATACCTTCAGGAAATCGGGCGGGTTGAGCTGATTACAGCTGAAGAGGAGGTGAGGCTGGCCCAGCGTATTAAGAAGGGCGACGGCGAAGCACTCGAAAGATTAACAAAAGCAAATCTGCGATTTGTGGTTTCCGTAGCAAAGCAATATCAAAATCAGGGTTTGACACTCGGAGATTTGATTAATGAAGGAAACCTGGGACTCATCAAAGCCGCACAACGATTCGATGAAACACGTGGATTTAAATTCATTTCCTACGCTGTATGGTGGATTCGACAATCTATTCTACAGGCACTTGCGGAACAATCACGTATCGTAAGGTTACCACTAAATAAAATTGGTTCGATTAATAAGATCAACAAGACATTTTCCAAACTAGAACAAGAGTACGAGCGTGAACCGTCTACAGAAGAAATTGCAACTGCAATGGAAATTTCTGTTGATGATATTAAAGATGCCATGCGCACATCCGGGCGACACATTTCTATGGATGCACCATTGCAACAAGGCGAGGAAAGTACTCTTATAGATGTCCTTGGTGATGACGATCAACCACATCCAGATGCAACTCTCATTACTGAATCATTACGTCGCGAAGTAGAACGTGCACTATCAACACTTACTACACGCGAGGCAGATGTTATCCGGCTTTATTTCGGTCTTGCATTAGGAGAACAACCTATGACGCTTGAAGAAATCGGTGAACGTTTCGATCTTACGCGTGAGCGTGTAAGGCAGATAAAAGAAAAAGCGATTCGCCGGCTTAAGCATACATCCAGGAGCAAGATTTTAAAGACTTACTTGGGGTAAGAATTTTATAAAACATTTAGTACAAAGTACAAAGCGAAGGCTTTGTACTTTTTTTTTGCACTGCTTCATTAGTACAATTGTATTATAAAAGTCTGGAACAATACTTAATACTTAATATTAATTTTTAATCTACCTTTGAATCTTAAATTTCATTCCCATGATGTTAGCAGATCAAATGGAAAAGCAAGGTAACTGGTTGTTTAAATACAGGGGTGTTTTACCTATAATTTTACTTTTTACCGGAACCTGGTTTTATATTCAGACTGAATTAAATCCTGCAAATTTTATTCTTGAAGATACTCCTTATGAAATCTATTATGAAATGTTCTGCTTACTCATAGCTTTATTTGGGCTTTCAATTAGAATTTATACTGTTGGTTACAGTCCTGACAATACATCAGGAAGGAATACACAAAATCAGGTAGCTGATGTGTTGAATATTTCTGGAATATATTCAGTAGTCAGAAACCCGTTGTATATCGGAAATTTTTTCATGTGGATTGGTGTAGCATTACTTACAATTAATTTCTGGTTTATTTTTGCTTTCGTTTTATTTTATTTTATCTACTATGAACGCATTATCTATGCTGAAGAGAAATTTTTATTGTCAAAATTCGGAAATCATTATGCAGAATGGGCACTTGTTACTCCCGCGATCATTCCCCTTTTTCGCAATTTCAGAAAACCGGAAATAAAATTCAATTTCAAAAAAGTGCTACGACAAGAGAAAAACGGATTGGCTGCACTATTTTTTATTTTTTGTTTTGATGATATTTTAGGAAATTTAATTGAACATAGCAGTCATTACAATTATTTTTTAATAGTCGCTTGTATAATTACTCTTTTGGGCTATTGTGTTTTAAAATACCTGAAGTATAACACAAATTTATTGCGATAAGAACTTAAATGTTCTATTTGAATTACATATCAGAGCGACCACTTTAGCGATAAATTAATTACACGCCCGTCAATAGGTGCCCAAAGCTTATGAAATGTTGGGCTATCAATTGATCCTTCATAAATTTTTTCGTATTTGTTTTGGCGAACATCCAATAAATTCTCTCCATTCAAAACAAAAGAAAATCTTCCAATCTTATACTGAATCATTGAAGCAAAAATTAAATAGTTCTTTACCGGATTGTATTGATCATTCAATTGTCCGGCTATGAATGAACTTTCTATTCCAAATCGCCATTGTTCTACGGGTTCATAAATAATGACAGTAGATAAGTTATGTTTAGGAGTGACTGTAATTGCTTTGTTTATTTTCTCATATAGTTGTTTTACATCTGTAAATACATATCCTAAATAGAACTCAAAATCCTTGTATTTAACTCTTGCATAAGTCTGGAATCCCAATGTTCGTAATCCTTTATCTGCATTTACAAAAGCTATTTGATTTATTGTCGATGAACTATCATACACAGGTTTTAAAATATTTGTATAGAAAAAAGATTGATTAATTGTAATACTAAACTGATCAGAAAGTAATTTGTTAAAATTAAGATCGGCATTTAAACCCTGAGATAATTCGGAACTTAAATCGGTGCCTGGTGAAATTTTGTTTAAGTCTGTCTCCTGATTTGCATAAGTAACAAGGATGGGAATTTTATACCCAAGTCCCCCATTTACCCTGGTCGTAAAATAGTTATTAATCCTGTATAGTAGAGCTAATCTTGGCAGAGGGAAGAATCCAAAATCTGAATGATGATCTAATCTGAATCCGGATTCAACAGTGAATTTTGTATTGACGTGCCATGAATTCTGAATAAATGCTCCTAAGGTTTTATAATTATAATCCTTAACTTCTGAAAGGGTTTTTGAATTATTATTGAAATCATCTCCATTTACATTCATCCCAAAGACCCAATCCATTTCTTTCATCTTTTGATAAAAAGAAATCTCAGAATAATAAATTAGTTGAGTTGCGTCAAAATCATACTCCCTGGTATCAAGAATCTGTTTAAAATTACTACTGCTGAATTTCACAGTAAGATTTTTTGTTTTCGAAAATTCATATAACCATTTTGCATCGCCACTATTGCGTTTAATTTGGTTATCGACATGATATAATGTATCGTAAAATGCAGAATTAATATAAACCATATTTCCACCTCTGCGTTCCTCAAAAGTTCCGGTATAATTTAAAGTAAGAGAAGACTTCGGGGAGAAATAAAACAAAAATTTTGGATGAATGATGGTACTTCCTAATTTTGGAACATCGCTCAGGCCGTCTTTATCTATATCACTTTCTTCCTGAATCGTTTGCCCTGCAAAAATTGAATATCCGATTTTATTATATTTTTTTGAATAATATCCATTGATATTAGTTTCCTTTAACGTAGAACGATTGACAGTAAAATCCAATTCAGTTTCAGTTGAGGGGTCTTTACTTATTAAGTTTAATATTCCTCCAATTGCATCTCCACCGTATAAAGTTGATGCAGATCCTTTGATAATTTCAATTTGCTTTAAATCCAACGGTGGGATTTGCATAACTCCAAAGTTGCCTGATAAACCACCGTATAATGGCACTCCGTCTTTTAATATTTGAGTGTATCTCCCATTCAATCCTTGAATTCTAGCATATGTATTCCCACTGCTTGCAGAAACCTGTTGAATTTGAATACCGGCAATATCGCCCAGTATACTCAATATATTTGCAGGCTTGATTCCATTTTCTTCATTCAAATCATCAGCACCGATAATTTCTATTCGTGTAGGAATATCTTCAATTCTTGAATTGGTTCTTACAGATGTTACCGTTACTTCATTCAATTCCTGATTGTTTGAGGATAACAGAATTGTTATTACAGAATCTTTTTGTGGAATATTTACTACTTCAATTTTTTTGGAATAACCTATACACTGAACGATAAACACAACGTCGCCAGACTTATCAACTGGAAATCTAATTTTACCATTAGCATCTGTAGCAGACCCATTCTCTGTTGATTCCTGTAAAACGACAGCTCCAATTATTGGCTCCAGTGTTATACTGTCTTTTATGTTCGCTGTAAAATAATTTTGTGCAAAAACAGTATTTTGTAAAATAAAAAAAAAATTTAATAATAATTTTTTTTTAAAATTCATAGTTTTTAAAAGTCAAATTGAAAATAAGAGAATGGTGGAGAACAAAGTTATACTTATTATTATGTACTTACCACTTAGTACTAATTTTTGTACTTTGCCGTTCATAAATCCAAAACAATTGTCAGCAATCATAGCACCTTCAATTTTGTCAGCCGACTTCGGAAATCTACAACGCGACATTGAGATGATCAATAACAGCGAAGCAGATTGGTTTCACATCGACGTAATGGATGGTGTATATGTTCCGAATATTTCCTTTGGTTTTCCAGTGATCAGTGCAATTAAAAAACATGCTAAGAAACCGCTGGATGTTCATCTTATGATAACCCAGCCTGAACGTTATGTTGCCATGTTCAAGGAAGCGGGAGCGGATCATCTGAGTGTTCATATCGAAGCCAGTACACATTTACACAGAACATTGCAGCATATAAAACAGGCAGGCATGAAAGCTGGCATTGCAATAAATCCTCATACTGCGATCAGCATGCTTGAGCCTGTTATTCATGATGCCGACCTGATTTGTCTGATGAGTGTTAACCCAGGTTTTGGCGGGCAAAAATTTATTGAAAAAACTTATTCACGAATTTCTGAATTGAAAGAACTTATTGCAAAGAATGATTCTCATGCTAAAATTGAAATTGATGGTGGTGTAGATTTAAATAATGCACCACTATTGATAAAAGCAGGTGCAGATATTTTTGTTGCTGGGAATACGGTATTTTCTTCGCCGGATCCTGTGGGAACGATTGCTAAGTTGAAAGCTGCTTGATTTGTTTATTCTGTTGAGCAAATGCAAAAATTGTCGTGCACTTACCACCAATCTATTTGATTTTTACTTAGATTTTTCGGAGGCAAGTGGGCAACACATTCCAATATTTTGTATTAGGTATTTAGAAGAGTGATGTCAATTAGTGATATTCATTGATGTATCCGTTAGCAATTTATAGAATTTTAAGGTAGGCTCGTTAGGGCTAGACTCTTGGTAACCATTGGACAATACAAGAGCGCCAAGCCCCTATAGGGGCGTACTCTTTATACAAACAGTTTTATCGACAATGAAAGCACATTGGTTTCACCTTCGAACTAACTTGTCATCAAAAATTGAAATCGGTGGTTTAAAAATATATCGTTCATCAAAATTAACTTCAAAGAGTTGAAGATTTTTCGTACTCTTCAATAAAGGAGATTTTCTTATGATTTTCAATTTGACTTTGAATATAACTAATCACATTATGAAATCAACTTTGCAATAAGAAAAGGCTACACTTCATCAAATCAGAAAGTGACTCTGAAAGACGATATTCTATCAGCATTGTTTCAAAGAATTTAATTCTTTTTAATTACCTCGTGAATAAATTCAAACAAAACTTTAGTTGCTTTTTTCTTTATCTCAACAGGCGTTCCTCTAAGTATTTGTTTTCTTCTGTAAAAATTTTTTCTGAAATAAATTGACAGGAAAATAGTTCCAACCGGTTTTGTTTTAGACTCGCTACCACCTGGAGATGCAAGCCCGGTAATCGATGCAAATATATCCGCCGGCAAAACTTTATGAAGATTTTTTGATAATGCATCCGTGACCTGCTGCGATTCTGCAGAATATTTCTTTATAAGCCGCGGAGAGATATTTAAAGCTCCCGTTTTCGCAGACGAATGGTAACAGACCAAACTGCCAATCAAAACCTCTGTAGTGCCTTTCACCGTGTTTAATTTTTGTGCGGCCATTCCACAGGTTACACTTTCGCATAAGGCAAGCATCAGATTTTTTTCTTTGAGTGTTTTAACAAGGCTGTTGATTGTATTAGGCATAATGTTGCTATTTCTTTAAAAAGGGATAAATTAGAATTAAAATCTAATATAATTATGCCAGATCAGCTTATGGCACATAAGTTTATATCGTTTCCGTAAAACATACAGATGAACTTAAATTTTATTTCTGTGAAATCGAATTTGGTATTTATCAATGGGAATGAAGAGGGAATTTTTCGGAAAAAGAAAAAGGATAAATTTTTTTATTTCTGGAAATCCAAAATTCTCAAAGACAAAAAAGAACTGGAGAGAATTCAAAAGTTGGTTATACCACCGGCATGGAAGGAAGTCTGGATTTGTAAAAACAAAAACGGTCATCTACAGGCGACCGGTTTGGATGTAAAAGGAAGAAAGCAATACTTATATCATCCTGAATGGTCTAAAATCCGAAACGAGGAAAAGTTCGACAAACTTTATCAATTTGGAAAAACATTGCCTAAGCTCAGGGAAAACCTCAATAAAGATTTGATGATTAAGAGTCTCTGCCAGGAAAAAGTTCTTGCAGCGGCAATTAAACTGATGGACAAAACCTATGTTAGAGTAGGCAACAGTTTTTACGAAAAAGAAAACGGCTCTTATGGATTAACAACATTAAAAGATAAACATGTCACTATAAATGGTGATGAAATAAAATTATCTTTTATTGGAAAGAAGGGCATTCAGCAAACCATTTCGATCAACAATAAAAAGCTGGCGAAAATTGTCAAAGCGTGTCGCGATATTCCGGGCAAAGAATTGTTTCAATACTATGATGAGAACGGAAATAAACATTCGATCGATTCAGCGAAAGTGAACGAATATATTAAAAAAATTACCGCATCAGACTTTACTGCGAAAGATTATCGCACCTGGGCTGGCTCATTAAACATGTTACGAGCATTCAGGGAAATTCATAATGGAGAAGAAGTTAAAATAAATATGAAAAAGAAAATCGTCGAAGCTCTCGATTTTGTAAGTGAAAAGCTTGGCAACACAAGATCCGTCTGTAAAAAATATTATGTACATCCCAAATTAATTTCCATGTATGAAGACAAAAGTCTTCTCCCCTATCTAAACGAGCTGAATAAATCTCATGGCGAGAAAAAGAAAGGCCTGTTAAAGGATGAGGAAAAAGTTTTGATGAAAATACTCCGTCATTGATTTTGGTTATTTGTTGTTGTTTATTTGTTTTTGTTTAAATTTTTTTTCAATTATTTATCATATGAAATTCGCGATTTTTTTTATTTACTTTACGTCCATAAAGCTATAATCAATGACTTCCACAAGAAAATATTCTCAAGTAGAACTCATGCGATTAATTAAAAAGAGAGATAAATCTGCATTTAATTTTTTGTATGATCTATACTCCGGAGCTTTATATGGCATCGTCCTTAAAATTTTACAAAACGATGAAGAAAGGGCACAATGTGTTTTTGAGGAATCATATTTAAGAATATGGAAAGAAATTGACTCTTTTGATCCAGCGAAAGGAACATTATTTACATGGATGCTCAATATTATGCGGAAATCTGCCATTGAAAAATGCCGGATGACGAAAACAAATACAATCCAACCGGTGAATTCAAACGTAGATAATTCGGGAAATCAACATTATTACAATGTTGTACAGGAGAAAGTTGAAAAAAAAGAATTGAAGGATAAAAGAAAGCAAGAAAATAAATCAATATTTGACATGGTATTTTACGATGGTTATACACCGCATGAAATCTCAGAAGTATTGAACATACCAATTGAAAAAGTAAAAGCTGAAACCCGTTCAGCTTTGAATAAAAAAGCTGAATATCAAAAATGAATATTAAAGAATTCATAGAGTCAGGAATTTTAGAACAATACGTTTTAGGTACTACCGGCAATGAAGAATCGCAGGAAGTTGAGCGGATGGCAAGCGCCCATCCTGAAGTGAGAATTGAATTAGAAAAGATCAGCGAAACATTCGAGGACATTGCAAATGCTAATGCGAAAAAACCCGGGAGAAGCATCAAACCGTTTCTACTGGCTACGATCGACTATATGGAGAGAATGGAAAAAGGAGAACCTGCAACCTTTCCTCCTATTTTAAATGAGACATCTACCTTAAACGATTATAAATCCTGGTTGAATCGTGATGACATGAAACTTCCTTCTGATGCAGAAGATCTCCATGCTAAAATTATCGGCGCAGCTCCGGGATTGGTTACTGCCATTGTTTGGATAAAAGTTGATTCACCAAAAGAAGTACATCACGAAGAATATGAGAAATTCTTAATAGTCGAAGGAACCTGTGATATAATTATCGAGAACGATGTTCATCAACTGGTCCCCGGAGATTTTTTTGAAATCCCACTTCATAAAAGCCACATCGTTAAGGTAACTTCTCAAATTCCTTGCAAGGTCATTTTGCAGCGACAAGCAGCCTAGGTTATTGAATATTCAATTTTCAATACCCAGTGCATAGTCTTTCAAATAAGAATATCTTTCTGTCAGCTCGCCATTCTTTAAGATCGTTCCACGTTCAATGATGCCATTTGAATCCTTGTCGAAGAAGGATGGAAAAACTCTTTCCAGCAAATGTTTACCAAAGCCATCTGAAGCATCTCTGGGTAATTCACAAGGCAAATTATCCACTGCCATTACGGTGATTGAATTCTTTTCGAATGATGCAGTTTCCTTTTCAGTGAATGGATCGTATCCATAAAACTTGTCTTCGATCGTTGATGCTCTTTCTGTAGAAGGAATACTTCCATTAACATCGCATGTTACATCGGCAATGACGCTTATTCTAAAATCCGGATCACGCATTCTTTCCTTTGTAAACATGATATCTGCTCGTGGATCCCAAAAAGTGCAATGAATTAAAATGTCTGTCATTGACGCAAATGAGTCCGGATCACTGAAAATACATCTGTAAGATGAAGGATGATGATGAAAATCATAACTGCTAAACGGAGAATTGTCGCGCGATTTAAAATAATCTTCCGAATGCAATTGAACATATACAGGTTCTCGAAATGTATAATTTAAAAATTCATAGGGAGTTACTTTTCGCAGTCCCATTGCTCCCATTGTTTCGCAGGCACCATTGGCTACACGACCACTTCCGGTAATGACAATTTTTATGTTTGGTAAATTTGCCTTTTCAAGTTCGGTGAAGAGTTCTTTCTTATCATGACACATGAATGCATCCTTCAAAGTGAACATTCTGTATTTTAAACCATAGGCCATAATACCATTGTATGCACCAACGATTCCTGCAAAACGTCCAAAACCAATTACGCGATTATCCTGTTTATCGACGAGACATTCATAATCAATCATTGTAATCTTTTTTTTCATCATCTCCTGGAGCAATGCACGATTATGTTTTTGTTTTTTGATTGTATGAGAAAAAAACATATAGGTTTTTCCTGGAATAAGTTCTCCAATAGGCACTTCTTTTATTCCCATCATTAAATCACAATCACTCACATCCTCCTTGAGAATGATTCCCTCCTTTTCAAATTCTTCATTGGTAAATGCCCTCCAGGAACTCGGCTGAACCACCAATTGAACTCCCTCATTTTCACTGATGAATTGTTTACACTGACTCGGTATCAACGGAACTCTCTTATCATGCGGCACTTTACCCTCTCTTATGATAGCTACTTTCAAATTTCTCATTCGTCGGCGAAGATATGAATTAGTCTCTAGTCTTGAGTCTCTGGTTTTTAGTAATGAATATTGATTAATTGTTAATTGTTTGTTGGTTATTTTTACTTTTGATAATCCACTGCTAGTTTGTAATTTCTAGAGACTAGAGACTAGAGACTAAAGACTAAGTCTAAAGACTATAAAAATGAAACGACTACTACTACTTTTCATATTCCTCAGCAATTTTACAGTAGCCCAGGAACAGGATCTTCTCATTGTAAATGAATCTGAAAAGAAATTCAATGAGGGAAACTTTAATAGTTTTAATGTGAAGATTTCTCAGGCCAGGTTTAAAGATGTTAAGTCTGGTTGGAAAAAATATTTGAATAAGAAAAGCAAAATAAATCCTAAAGAAAGTAGCGGTGAGTTTATTTTGAGAAATGCAATAATTGAGGAGATTACGACAGACACTATTATCATTTATTCTGTTATTACAGAAAATGAAGAAAATGTAGAACTAACTGCATCTTTCGCAAAAGATGAAACAGAAATTTATTCCTCAAAAATAAATCCTGCAATTGCTGACAATATTAAAATTTTCATTAGAAGTTTTGCCTTAACAGCTTATAAAGAAGCGGTCGGTAATGAATTAACAGCCGAGAAAAAAAAGCTTACAAAATTAAATCAGGAGCTCAGCTATTTGAAAACGGATAGCGTGAATTACGAAAAGAAAATCAGGTCAAATAAAAGAGACATTGAAAAATTAGAGGGAGCAGTAAAATCAAATAAATCTCTTCTTGAGATAAAATCCAATTCCATTGATCAGGAGCAAAAAATTCTTGCAACATTTACATCTGATTCTGAAATGAAAGTCGAAGAAGAAAAAAAATTAAAAAACCTGCAGAAAGAAAAAAAGAAAGTCGAAAAAGAAATTGATTCCCAACGCGACGATATAGAAGAAAAGGAGGATGATATTAAATCAATGGAAAAGTTATTAGAAAAAAATACAGAAGAAGTAATACCAGCAAAGAAAAAGGAAATCGAAAAACAAATTGAACACATTGACAAGATCGAAGAAAAACTTAAGTCAATACGTTAAACTTTTGTTGTCTGAACCTTGAAATAAAGGATTAAAGGATTTCTTGAAAATATCTGAACTCTCAAAGGAAGGATTAAAGGATCTCATGATTGTAAAAATCATTAGTTAACATCAAATTAAAATTGACTTTTATTAATATTTTCAAAACCAAAATTCAACTAACTCAAAACTCAAAACTGATTTTTAGCAAAGGCTTTCCAAACCAAAGATCAACAAACTCAAAACGAATAAAACAAACCTCTCAAATCATTGATCGACTAAGCATATGAGAATCGACATACTAACAGTGGTACCCGAATTGTTGAAGAGCCCGTTTGATCATTCGATTTTGAAGCGAGCACAGTCGAAAGGCTTGGCTGAGATTCATGTTCACAACATCCGTGACTGGTCCACATCAAAACACAAGAGCGTAGATGATTATGCTTTTGGAGGTGGTGCAGGAATGGTATTGATGATTGAACCTGTCGTTGCCTGCATAGAATCTTTAAAGAGCGAGAGAGTTTACGATGAAATAATTTATACAAGCCCTGATGGAGTATTGCTTACGCAAACCAAAGCCAACCGTTTATCATTGTACAATAACATCATGATACTATGCGGTCATTATAAAGGAATAGATGAAAGAATACGAGAGCATTTTATCACTAGCGAAATTTCAATTGGCAATTATGTTTTATCCGGCGGAGAATTAGCAGCCGCTGTTATAAGTGATGCTGTCCTGAGACTTATACCGGGAGTATTAAATGACGAGACTTCTGCCCTTTCCGATTCCTTCCAGGATGGACTCCTTGCCCCTCCGGTTTATACCCGTCCGGCCGAATTTAGAGGACTATCTGTTCCTGATGTACTACTTTCCGGTAATGCTGCCGAAATCGACAAATGGCGCCACGAAGAGTCTCTTCAACGAACCAAATCCCGCAGACCTGATTTATTGGGTAATGATTAGATTTAGAAATCCTGTTTGATGTGATAATTTGATAATTTGATGATGTGATGATATGAGGATGCGAGGATGATTTGAATGTCCTGATTGCGAATCATCAAATCATCAAATTATCAAATTAAAATATTGGTATTGTTATCCTTCTTTTCTATATTTGCGCTCCATTTTTGAAAACGGCAAAAATCAATAATTAAGCTGTTTCGGAACCCATATTAAAATACTCATTATCATGGACTTAGTTAAAATCGCTACCGATACAATCAACGAAAAGCGTGAAATTCCCGAATTTAAGGCAGGTGACACTGTTACGGTATATTATAAGATTATTGAAGGAAACAAAGAGCGTGTACAGCAATATCAAGGCGTGGTTCTTCAGCGTAAAGGCATTGGATCATCCCAGACTTTCACAGTAAGAAAAATTTCTAATGGTGTTGGTGTGGAACGTATTTTCCCATTATTATCCCCGAAGATCGATAAGATTGTAGTAGATAAGCGAGGAATTGTTCGCCGGGCGAGGATCTTTTACCTCAGAAATATTTCCGGTAAGAAAGCCAGGATTGAAGAAAAGAAAATTTAAGGTTAAGCCTCTGATGATTCAGGGGCTTTTTTTTGATGTGATAATTTGATTGGTAAAGTAATTTTGAGGTAGATGTCGATATGAATTATCGAATCATCACGTTATCAAATCACCACATTCAATACTGTCCGGTAGCCAGTAACACCAGCGTACAAGCCTCTATATTTGTAATACCAGCTTCTTCTGCCAGCCTCTCAAGCTCTATATTTTCTGCGCCAGGGTTGTAGATGATTCGATTTGGTTTGAGTCCAATGATATAATCAAGGTACTGTGACTGATTTTTAGAAGAAAGATAAAGTGTAACAGTATCGACATCATCATATGCAGGACTTTTCGTAATGATAGAAATATCATCGACCTTTCCTTCCCTCGCGCCAATAGCATATACTTCGAGACCTTTTTGTCTTAAAGATTTTAAAGCACGATACGAATAACGATTTGGATTTGCGGAAGCACCCAGGATCAATGTTTTATTTTTTGCCATTCAGCTACATCATTTCAACATATCCTAATTCCTTGTGATATGTTTCCTCAAGTTTACTAAGTGCATAAAAAGCAATGCCAACAGCAATTATACCGACAATAAGACAGCTCGTTATAAGATCTATTTCAAAATTTTTCCAAAAAAGATTTAAGGTTAGAGTTAATAAAACGAGCGAGCCTCTCACAAAATTAGGAACAGAAGTTGTTACTGTCGATCGAATGTTTGTCCCGACTTGTTCAGAAGCTATTGTAATAAAAACAGCCCAATATCCAGAAGCTAATCCAAGGAAAGCACAGATCCAATAAAAGATCGCGGGATCAGTGAATGGAATATACAGGTACATTGGAACAGCAACAACCGTTATGCATAAGTATAAGAAAGCTATACGAATCCTGCTCTTAAATATCTGGCTTAGATAGCCACTCATAAAATCACCAAATGAAGTACCAATATAAAAATACATTACAGCATTTCCTGTAACAATGTTATTGATCCCTTTGATAGCACTGATATCCTTTGCCAGCGCAATGAGTACGCCGATCATATACCATATCGGTACACCAATGGCGATGCAGCATATATATTTTATAAAAAGCGGTCTGGAAGAAAAGATTTTGAAAAAATTTCCTTTTGAAATTTCTTTCGTCTCTATTGAAGCATACATATGACTTTCATAAACACCGATACGCAAAAACAATAGTAATATTCCGAGAATTCCTCCTATCACATAGGCAACCTGCCAGCCTTGCAAATTCCATCCGGTAAGATTTTGTAGTACATCAGATAATAATTCACCATTCAAAGCAACCACATTTGCTGCAACTGCTCCGAGCACTCCAAATGAAACAACGATCATCGTTCCATAGCCTCTGTGTTTCTGAGTCATCGTTTCACTTACCAATGTAATTCCTGCTCCTAATTCTCCTGCCAGGCCTATTCCAGCTACAAACCTGAGAATCGCATATGTATTCAAATCCGTCACGAAAGCGTTTGCAAAATTTGCCAGCGAATACAAAATGATTGAACCAAACAAGACTGACAATCTACCTTTTCTGTCGCCTAATATTCCCCATAAAATACCACCGGTCAGCATTCCAATCATCTGCCAGTTCATTAAATTTAATCCGGCACTAGTTAATTCTTGTCCTTTTAATCCCAAAGATTCCAGACTAGGATTTTTAATTACCTGAAACAGAATAAGATCATATATATCTACAAAATATCCAAGTGCTGCGACAATTACAATTATATTAAAAGGAGAAGTGTGAGCTTGCTTTTGCTGCATATAGCGTCAAATATAAAATTGAATTTCAAAAAAATCACTTTTAATTATTTTTGTTTTGCTCTCTATAATCTGATAATTTTCCTTGTTAGAATAAAAAATAGTTTACTTTTGCGGCGGAGAGATGGCAGAGCGGTCGATTGCGGCGGTCTTGAAAACCGTTGAGGGTCAAACCTCCGGGGGTTCGAATCCCTCTCTCTCCGCCGAAGTCTTCATAAATCATCATTCGTTAATCGTTATTCGAAATTATTTTATAGAATAACGAATATCGATCAACGAGTGATGAAGAATGAAGTGACGTATCCGATTGATGTTTTTCATTTTTTGATTAGTGGTCAACATTTTACATCTCTAAGTCTTCCCTCACCTAAAGTCTTCATAAATCTTCATTCGTTAATCGTTATTCGATATTAATTTTTTGAATATTGAATATCGAATATCGATCAACGAATGATGAATAATGAACTTTTTAAATATCGAACATCGATTAACGAATGAAGATTTATGAAGACTTCGATTCAGATTTAGGCTTTCACAGTTAAAATACCAATGATCACAAAATAATTTGACTGGTATTAACAAAGTCATTTTATATTCACAACTTTTCGACTGACTTTTCTAAAAAACGAATCAATACATTTGGAAGGAATGGATAAAACAAAAAGCACTGTTTTGATAACCGGCGTTGCAGGATTTATCGGTTCTAACTTAGCTAAAGAGCTTTTAAAACTCGGCCACAAGGTTACAGGAATAGATAATTTCTCCTATGGTTTGCAGAGCAACATGGAGGAGTTTTTTAAACATCCGTCCTTTACATTTCTGGAAAGAGACATCACATTGCCAGGCACTTTAGATGATATACAGGAAGATGTTCTTGTTCACCTGGCTTCTTATAAAATTCCACGTTACTCGACTGCTTATCCTACACTTGAATTTAACGGATCAATGCTTAAGAATGTAGTGAGTACCTGCGTCCGGAAAAAGATGAAAATTATTTATGCAAGCACCTCAGATGTTTATGGGAAGAATACAAATGTTCCATTCCACGAACAATGTGATCTGGTTCTTGGTCCAACGACTGTGAAACGCTGGGCATATGCAAGTTCTAAGATACATGGCGAACAATATATAATTGCAAACAGCGACGAGTTTGGATTGAATTATACAATCGTGAGATTCTTTGGCTCCTATGGACCGAATCAGAATCTTACCTGGTGGGGCGGACCACAATCGGGTTTCATTACGCATGCTTTCAAAAAAATACCAATAGAAATCCACGGCGACGGAAAACAGACACGCACATTCACATATGTTGATGATACAGTTGATGCTTTAATCCGTTGTATCAACGACTCAAAATCAGATCGTGATATTTTTAATATTGGAACCGAGCCAGATGCAGAAATTTCAATATTGCAGCTTGCAACATTAATTTGGAAAATGATTAATCCCAACGATTCACAACCGTTGCTGAATTTTATTCCATATTCAACTTTTGGAAATTATGAAGACGTAATGCGAAGGGTTCCCGATATATCCAAGATTAAGAAAACTCTTGGGTACTATCCAAAATATGATTTAGAAAAAGGTTTGGAAAAGACAATTAACTGGCAAAAGAAAATCCAAAATATTTGATGGTTTACTTTTTAATACCGGTATTCAATGAAGCCGGAAGCATCGCTGAATTAGCATTGACACTCAAAAGTGTCCTTGCCGGTGAACAGAAACATTTTGTCTTTGTGAACGACTGCTCTTCAGACAACACAGTTGAATTATTACATCAGCATTTCAACGGCGAGCAACTCACTGTTATCACAAACGAGAAAAACAGTGGCCCCGGATTTTCTTTTAATAAAGGATTTGAACACATACTTTCAATTTCGCAATATGAAAACGACATGGTGGTTACGCTGGAAGGAGATAATACTTCTGATCCGGAAATTCTTCCAACCATGTTTCTATTAGCCAATACATGTAAGTACGATCTTGTTCTTTCTTCTGTATATGCACAAGGAGGCGGATTCAGTAAAACGTCTTTCTTCCGGAAAATAATTTCTTTTATTGCGAATCAAATGCTTCGTTTTGTTTTCGGGATAAAAGTTCTTACACTGAGTTCTTTTTACAGAATTTATTCTATTCAAACATTAAGAAAAATAAAATCGAAATATCAAATCATCATTTCGGAAAAAGGTTTTATATGTATGCTGGAGATCCTCATTAAGACTATCCGAACAGGAGGTAAAATCATTGAAGTACCCATGATTTTAAAATCGGATAAACGTGTGGGAAAATCTAAAATGAAAATCATGAAAACGTCCATCCGTTATGCTCATTTTCTCATGACAAAAAAATTTTGAACTATTGAATGAAAAAAAAGCCGGTATTTTTTCTATTTGCTTTTTCACTGGTCATTTCGCTGGCTGCCGGATTTTACGCCTCGAATCTTAGCAAAGAATACTATACTGTAAACGAATATGCACCGGATCCGATGGACGGGCTTTTGCGAAATCAAAACGCTTATAATAATGTGGTAAAAGAAGGACGTATTTCCACCTTCGTTCGGGAATTCCAGGAAAACAAAAGAACATTTTTCACAACTGCAGCACTTGTAATTCTTGCTCCTGAATTTTTAAAACGACCGGATGGACATCTATTAATATTAATTCCCCTGGTGACATTGTTCCTCTTCCTTCTTGGATATTGCATCTGGTTACGAACGAGAATTTTACTGTATTCCATTACTGCCATTATTTTTTATATCACATGTTATGCCGTTACCGAACCTTATTTTGGAATCGGCTTCAATATGCCTGACACAATCGCAGCTTATCCGATCGGAATTGCAGCACTTTGCCTTCTGATTTGGTTTGAAAAATATAAAACACACTGGTTGATTTTGTTCGCCATCTTCATTTCTATTTCCGTACTCATACGATTCATCTTTTCTGTTTATACATTTTTGATTTTCTCAATTCCGTTAATTTTAATTATTAATCACCAGTCAAAGATTTTAAATTATAAATGGAAAGAAATTTTCAAAGTAATGTCTATGACCGGCGGAATTATTCTCATTCTCTGCGGCTATTATTTGTATAGTAATTATCAATTCAACAGTGAATATTATTCATACTGGCTGGATGCAGGAAAAAAAACAATGAAGGTGAGTATTTCAGATAGCATAGAAGGATTTATTTTTATGTATTCTGGCTTCCTTAGAAAAATACATGCTTTATTTCTCTTCGTACTTTTTATATCTGGCTTCTATTTTTTTCATAATAATTTTAAAATATCGAGACAGCGATTAATAATTGTAATGTGGATGTTCTTCATCCTCCCATTTTACTGGACATTTATTCTTAAAACAAATGGACACATTGTGAGTTCTGTATTCATGGCAGCATTTCCGGTGATGTTTGTATGCATGATCTATCCATTGAATACCTTATTAATAGAGAAACGAAAAAAAATATTTTATTATCTGTTAATTATAGTTACACTTTTCGGAATTACAGACTTCTTAATCTCTGTCAAAAAAAATTCAAAAATTATCCAGGAAGTAAACTCTGATTCATTTAAACGAAATGCTTCAACAGAGACAATTGCAAGCATGATTAAAAATATAAGTCCGCGCGATTGCACTCTTTCACTATACGCTCTTTCCTGTGGATATCTCGCTGAAGAAATTTCTTTAGAATCATTTTATTCTTCCGGACGATTTATAAAAACAAATCCGAGTGAGAATAAGTTCTTTTTATATACAAATTATTGTTTCTGTACTTCCAATAAAAACCAGGAAGAAATTGATGATTCTATTTTTCAAAAAATAAACCAGACAAATAACATCTTGGTGTTTATAAAAGAAGACCAGTATTCTTTCTCGAACGACACAAATGTTATCCTTAAAAATGCGGAACGAAGTCTTTATAATAATTTTTCATCTGATCAATCCTGGAGATCGACCGAAGTAAAGGATACTTCATTAGGGCACTTTACTTTGTTTTACAGAAGTTATTTATCGCTTGGAGAAAACCAATAAATTATAAATCGAGGTAGTCTAAAAATTAAATCTGATAACCAGTATTTTAAATGCAATACTGCTAAACATTACAATATACAGAGAAATTAAATTGTAATTCACCCTATTTTTGACCAGGGTAAATCGTACTTTCAATCGATAAATTAATTCCATGAGTAAAACAGAACTGATGAATAGCATAGAGACGAGTGAAGAATTATTTAAGAGGGCACAGAACTCAATTCCCGGAGGAGTTAATTCACCAGTGCGCGCTTTTAAAAGTGTAGGTGGCAATCCTATATTCATGAAAAGAGCAAAAGGCGCTTACCTGTATGATGCAGACAATAATCGATACATCGATTATATCAGTTCCTGGGGACCATTGATTTTAGGTCATTGTCATGATGAGGTTGTTAAAGCTGTTCAAGACAAAATAACTGAAGCAATTTCATTTGGAACTCCTACTGAATTGGAAATACAAATGGCGGAACTCATTATTAGCATGGTACCTAATGTTGATCTAATCCGAACTGTCAGCAGTGGAACAGAAGCCTGCATGAGCGCCATTCGATTGGCCCGTGGTTATACAGGAAAAAATAAAATCATCAAATTCGATGGATGCTACCATGGTCATGCCGATTCATTTTTAGTGAAAGCAGGAAGTGGCGTTGCTACATTTAATATTCAAACCGTTCCGGGAATTACTGCCGGTGTAGCAAACGATACATTGATTGCACCCTACAATGATTTAGAAGCAGTCGGGAGATTAATAAAAAATAATTCCGGTGAAATAGCTGCAATCATTGTTGAGCCTGTAGCGGGAAACATGGGATGCATTCTTCCAGAACCTGGGTTTATTGAAGGACTCAGAAAATTTTGTACGGATGAAAAAATCGTTTTGGTTTTCGATGAGGTAATGACAGGTTTTCGACTTGCAGCCGGAGGAGCACAACAATACCTAAATGTAAAAGCAGATCTTGTAACTTATGGAAAAGTAATTGGAGGAGGAATGCCTGTTGGTGCATTCGGAGGTAAAAAAGAAATCATGCAACACATTGCTCCTCTTGGAAATGTATACCAGGCAGGAACACTTAGCGGAAATCCTGTGGCGACAATTGCCGGTTACACCACCTTGTCCATTCTAAAAAATAACCCGGGAATTTATGACGAATTGGAGAATAAGACTATTTCTTTAAGAGATGGACTTTCAAAAGTTTTAAAGTCAAAGGGAATAGCTCATACAATCAACCAGCTGGGAAGCATGATAAGTGTTCATTTCGGTGAACATAAAGTAAAAGATTTCGCAACAGCTGCGAAGTGCGATATAGCTTTCTTCAATAAATTTTTTCATCATATGCTTTCGAATGGAATTTACCTTCCTCCTTCTGCATATGAAAGTTGGTTTTTAAATAATGCTTTATCTGAAGGAGATATTGAAAACACTCTTGCTGTTGTAAATAATTTTTAAGAATAAAAAATTACACTTAAGTTTATTTCCCACCAGCATTAAAAAACTCCTGCTTAATAATCTTACCCGATTTATTAAAGTAAAACCATCCACCTGCTTTATTTACTGCATAGTGAGTTAAGACAGTATCGTGCAAACCGAAAGGAGGTGCCTGGCTTTGAATCATGACCTTATGATTTTCCAGTACCTTCATTTTATATGCTCCCAACTCTAAGTACTTATATCCTTTAGCATACTTTGAATAATATAATATTGAATCACCCGCATTTCTGTACTCTACCCAATTTTCTTCTCCAAGTTTTACTTTGTATGTATTTTCTTCAAATGCATTTTTATGAATAACTCTGATTAGCGTCAATGAACCATGATCCTCGTTGATTACGATTGGATATGCCTGCCCGAAAGAAGCAACAGAACTAAATAAAAAAATTATCAGAGTATATTTTGAGTAATTCATAAGTGTGTTGTCTGAGGTTAAAGGCTAAAGATAAGAATTAACTATAAAAAAATGTACCATTCTTCAGGATCGCTTTGTTGGAGTCCATACACCTGAACTTACTCCGCCCATGAATTGAAAAAAACCTTTCAATAGAGCAACATTCATATACGTAAAATAAGATATAAACCTAAGCAAACGCAGGTGTAATCCTGCTTTCCGTGCCAGCCAATCGAAAAAAGGAGTACACAGTAATAGCATTTCTCCAAGGAGTAAATAAAAATAAAACTGAAAATAAATTGAAAGAAAACCCAAGGAAATCAGCGACGTGATTATAAAGAATGGCGTAAACCATCTTAAAACTTTATGACTTATAAAACAATAACCCGCCGGACTAAAAGGTCTGAATAAAAAATGACTGAATGTTTTAAGGTTTTGAAAATTTCCTGCAGATATCCTTGACTTCCTCTTGTATTCCTGGCCCATGTCGTTAGAAACATCTTCATAACAAATCGCTTCGAGTTCATTGATGCAATGATAACCCTTCTCAATTATCTTCATGGATATATAAAAATCATCAACCAGAAAATCGTTTGGAACTTTTTCAAACAAATTTTTCCGCAATGCATAACAACCACCAAAAGGTCCCATCATGCAACCCCATAATATTCCTTCCCTGTATTTAATAAGATTCTCTCTCTCTATATAACTTTTTTCCTGTATGGAAATTCCATCTTTCTTCATGCCTACATTCAGAATATTCGATCCTACCAATCCAATTTTTTCATCAGAGAAATGCCTGATTAATAATTTCAACATGCTTTTTTCGAAAAAGACATTTGCATCTGTCATAACGATAATTGGATTTACCGCATGAGATACTAGGTCATTTATAACAGCAGGCTTACCTCTTCGTTCAGGAAATTCGAAAAATCTGAGATTGGAATTTTTATTTGCATAAGAATTTACTATCCCTGATGTGCCATCCGAGGAAGCATCTGAACCAATAATCAATTCAACATTTTCTGCAGGATATTCTGAGTTTATGATGCTCTCTATTTTCTCCTTTATTACCTTTTCTTCATTGAATACTGAAATGATGATTGAAACTTTGGGAAACTCTTTATTATGTTCCGGGTTTTTGACCCTCTGTCTAAACCGGGAAAACAGATGAAGGATGCCTGGAAATATCACATAAGTGTAAAAAATCAGAAACAGGGATATATAAAACAATACTAAAAAAATCCAAATTGCTGTGGTCATTTGATTTTTCAAAAGTAGACATTCTTGTTCAAATTAAAATTTTTAAGTTAAAAAACAGTATTTGAGGCTTGTGAAATAATTAGCAATACTCCATATTCCAGACTTAATAATTTCATTTATTCAATTTGTAAAAAGTGATACTATGTTGAATTTTATTAACTTTACTAAACATACAAATGAAATCTTTCCAGCACATTGGGATCCTAAGCTTAGAATTCCACGTGGACAAGTTGTCGCG
>JADMIO011089317.1_pt1:45000-64959 | contig 64959 bp, 52 predicted proteins | sample 8958161 | NCBI WGS metagenome assembly JADMIO01 (sample SAMN16585339, study PRJNA669376) | soil metagenome | isolation source: Crop rotation soil | place: USA: Cullars Rotation, Alabama | collected 2011 | reverse complement strand
TCAGTGCGGCCGCGACTTCAAGTCACGTGAATTCCAAGCTTCGGATCCCACTGTTCTGGAAAGAAGACTTCCAGCGGCATCGTGGTGCCGGCAGAGAGTTGCGCGTCGCGAATCGCGGCGATTTCCTTCAGGGAGTTTTCCCGCGCCAGCACCACTAGGTTCGCGCCCAGTCCCCGGGCGAATTCAACGCCGGCCGCGCTGGTCACGGTCATCTGGGTCGAAGTGTGGATGGGAAAATCCGGCGACAAGGATCGAATCAGCCGGCAGATGCCGACGTCCTGGACGATCGCAGCGTCCACCCCGGCGGTAATGATGGCCTTGAGGTACTCGGCGGCCGCAGCGAGCTCATCCGCGAACACGAGGGTGTTGAAGGTCACATAGCCCCGCACGCCGCGCCGGTGCAGAAAGGCCATGAGCGCAGGCAGGTCAGCCACCGTGAAGTTTTTGGCCCGCATCCGGGCATTGAAACGCTCCAGTCCGAAATAGATCGCGTCCGCGCCATTTTCCACCGCCGCCTTGGCGCATTCCCAGTCGCCGGCAGGCGCCAGCAGTTCCGGCCGGGGAAGCGGCCGAGCAGCTGCAGGGACGGGCCCTGATTGTGGTGCGGATATGGGCATCAGGACGTCTGTAGCCCGCCGGGCAGCCGTCGCAACTGATTAAGTGGGGGAAAAGCCGGAACCGCTGAGCCTTGGCCGACTCCAATACGGCATGAAGTTCATCCGAATTCTCACAGGTATCTTATGCATCGCCGGGGTTTCCGCTCGCGCTGCCGGCTCCGCGGCGGCGCCAACCGCTTATGAGGCAGCCGTGAAGTCCTACGTCGACGCGGCCAGCCACGAGGTGCAGGCGATCCGGCAGGAGGTGGACACCGCCAACAAGGACGCCACCCCCGAGGTGAAGCGGCGTTACGCGGATTTTTACGCCCAACTCGAGGTTTGCGAAAAGCTTTTGGCGGAACTGAAAGCCGCCGCGCCGAGCGATTTCGACCGCGTGAAAGCGCGGTACGAGCAGCAGCGCACCGTGTTGGTCAAGGCCCGCGACAAGGCGAACGCCGGTTAAGCGGATTTCTGCGGTTCCCGCCGAGTGCCGGTCACGCGGCGGTTTCCGCCGGCGGCGGTGGCGGATGGGCGTCCTTCGGCGCGGGCGTTGCCACGTGGGGTGCGGCGGCGCGCAGTTCGAACGCCAGCAAGACGGTCAGGCCAAAGAAACCGGCGGAGACATAGCCGAGTGTCGGCATGCCCGCCAAATGACCGCCGGCGTCACGCGTGACGAACAAGCCGGCCAGAATGCTTGAAAGTCCGCTGGCGGCCTGTTGCAGCGCGGCGTTTACGCTCATGAAGCCGCCGCGATAGCGGGCCTCGACGGCGTTCGTGATCATCGTCATGGCCGGAGCGAACCGACCGGACATCGTCACCATGAAGAGTGCCATCATGAGGCAGGCAACAGCCACCGAACTCGGGCCGAGCCGGGTGATGAAAAACACGACGACGACCGCACAAGAGGACATGATGGCGAGCAGCCGCAGCCGGTCCATGTGGTCGCTCAGCCAGCCGATCAACGGTGTGCTGAAAGCGGTCGCGCATCCGCCGACGGCATACGCCAGCGGGAGCTGCAGGGTTTCGTTGAGGCCGACGTTGGCCACGAATGATGGGGCGAGGAAGGGAATGATTAGGCCGCCCGACATCACCAACACCGCTCCCACGGCGAATGCCCGCAAGTGCACGCCATGGGACAAAATCGCCCTCATTTGTTTCAGCGGCTCGTGGTTTTTGACGGCCGTCAGAATGTGGGGCAGGGCCAGCGATGCCACGACCAGGTTGATCGCCGCGCAGCCGGCGAGGAGGAAAAAGGCCGCGTGCCACCCAAACTTGCCGGCGAGGACCAGGCCGGCGGGAACCCCGAGCACGGAGGCGACCGGGAATGCGGCCATGACAAAACTCATGGCACGCCCGCGCCGCGCCGGGGGGATGACATCGCCGACCATGGCCGTGACCATCGAGCCGGCCAGTCCGCCGAACGCGCCCGCCGCCAGTCGGGCCGCCAACAAGGTGTGGTGGGTCGGAGCCAAGCCGCAAGCAAGGGTGGCCAGGCCGAAGCCTGCGTACAGGATAAGCAAGGACCGCTTCCGGTCGAATCGATCGAGGAAGAAGCCGCCGGCAAACCCGCTGATCGCCGCGGCCAGTCCATAGGACGCCACCAAATGGGTGAACTGCGCGGGGGAAATGTTGAAGGCCCGCATCAGCTGACCGCCGAGCGGCATCATGATCATGAAGTCCAGAATATGCGTGAATTGCACGGCGCAGAGCACGAGCAAGGTCGTGAGCTCGCGTCCCTTGGTCAGGGCATGATGATGAACGGGCGCCGGCATGAAGGGTCAGGCTTTCAGGAAAAAAAGCGCGGTGCAACTCAGCTTGCGGACGGGCGAAAGGGCGCGGCGGAGACGGCGGAAGTCGCCGGCCCGACGACCGCGCGGGCCAGCTCGGCAAAGAGCAGGGCGCCTTTGCCCAAATGGCGCCGGCGATGGCGCACAAGCGCAATGTCGCGCGAAGGTTGAACCGGACCCGTGAACTTCCGGAAAATGAGGCCTTCGGGATCTGTGGCGCTGCGGGCGCTCTTGGGGAGCACGGTTACGCCCAGGCCCATCGCCGTGAGGGACTTCGCCGTGGCGAGCTGGGCGCACCGATGGCTGATGCGCGGCTCGAAATCGTGATCACCGCAGAAGCGCTGGATTTGCAGGGTGAGCGTGGACGCTTCGCCCAGCAGGATGAACTGCTCGTCGCGCAACGATTCGAAAGTCAGTTGCTCGGCTTGCGACAGGCGGTGGCTCGCGCTCATCGCGACCCAGAGCGGCTCGCTATAAAGTTTCTCGATGTGCAGACGGGGCTCATTGAAGGGGAGCGAAATCAACGCCCAGTCCAGCTGGCCATCCAGAACCGCCTCAGCCAAGGGACGGCGAAAGTCTTCCTGAGTCTGAAGGTTCAGGGATGTGTCTGTGGCTCGACAATACGCGAGGATGGCGGGGAAGAAAAACGGCGCTACGGTGGGAATGGCGCCGACGGTCACTTTAGGGCCTTGGCCGGTGCTTTCCTTGAGTTCCTGAAGGGTTTGATCGACATCCCCGAGGATTCGACGGGCGCCCTCCATGAGGGTCTTTCCAGCTTCGGTAAGCACTGCCTTGCGCCCAAGGCGATGAAAGAGCGGTTGGCCGAACTCCTCTTCAAGATTTAGGATCTGCTGGCTCAGGGAGGGCTGGGAGATAAATGAGCGCTGTGCGGCCTTTGTAAAATTCCCTGTCTCAGCGACAGCCAAGAAGTAACGTAATTGGTATAACTCCATAGGTAAATCAGATGGAATTCATAGAAACTAAGTATTTTGGCTATTGCAAGCTGTGTCGTATACTCCGGCACAGCACCAAGCTCGGTGCTCCTAAGAAAAATCAACGAATACCAAGTTTATGAAGACCAACACCCTCCAGCTCACCCTCGCTGCCATCGCCGCCTCCGGCCTCGCTTTGGTTGCGGTTACGACCCTCGCGGTCGCGGTTAGCTACGCTGCCGTCGCCATCCTGATTGCCGTAGCCGCCGTCGACTACCGTCAGGGCCCGAAGAGCTACCTTGCGCGGTAAGCCTGCATTTTAAGTCAGGTTAGTGTGTAACAGAGGCCGGGGCGAACCCCCGGCCTCTTTTAATGTCTGCATCCGCCACTCCGCCGGTGCAGCTTAGACAAATTCCCCGTCTTGTGACGCTTTTCAGGAAACAACCCGCAATGGATTGCATGGAGGCGACACATGATCACGGCACATGGAAACAGTGGCTCGAGGCCCACGGCCCCAAGCTGCTGCTGTGCGCCCGCCAGTGGACGAGATCCCTCGCCGATGCGGAAGACGTGGTTCAGGAAGCCTTCGTGCGTTATTGGCGCCACCAGCGTCACCTGCCGGGTGATCCCCAGGCCCTCCTGGTCACTTCTATCCGACGGGCAGCGCTCGATCACGCCCGTCGCCAGGCCCGCCGCACTGCCCGCGAGGAAAAGGCCGACGGCGGGCTCGAGGAGCGCGAGGGATTTTTCGAATCGCAACCGGGGGTCGACGTGGATCGGCGCACGGAGATCGAAGGTGCGCTGCAGCGGTTGCCGGCGCTCCAGCGCGAGGTGCTCGTGCTCAAGATCTGGAACGAGCTCACTTTCGAACAGATTGGGGCGGCCTTGGAGATTCCCCCCAACACCGCAGCGTCGCGCTATCGCTATGCCCTCGCCGCGCTCCGCAAGGAACTAACCGCTTCCCGCCATGGATAACTCACTCCAGGAACTGGAAAATGAACTGAAGTCGCTGCAGCCGCGGCGCGCCCGGGACCGCTGGCTGCACCAGATCAATCGCGAACTGGCGGCCGAGTTGCCCGCGTCGGCCCGGCCGGTATATGCCACCGCGACCAACCTTCGCTCTTGGAAATGGCTGGGATGGCGGTCCGTCGCCGCGGCCGCGGCGCTGGCCGTGATGGCCACCGTGGGTATCTTTGTCGCCCGCAAGGGTGCGTCCACTGCGCCCGTTACGGTTGCGGTCAATCTCCCCGCGGCCCCCGTCTCTGCGGCCACGGTTTATCAGCCGGTGGCGGCAGCCAATGTGCTCTACGAGCTTAAGGACGAAGGCACAGTGAATGGCGACGTTGCTACCCGGCAGGTGCGCGCCCGATACGTCGACACCTACACGTGGAAAAATCCACGCACCAACGCCTCGATCAAGTGGACGGTGCCCCGCGACGAAGTTCGCGTGGTGCCGGCCAGCTACAACCCGAACTGATTTCATCGCTAAAATCCAACCCTCATCCCCATGAAAACCTCCCGTCATTACCTGCTTTCCGCCCTCGCCGTGATCGGGTTCGCACCCGCCGCCTGGGCGCAGCAGAAAGAAATCACCGTCCGCCGCCTCGACAAGGACGGCCCGCATGCCGGCCTCGCCCGACTTCACGACGACGACCGACTCGAAAAGGAAAAGGTCACCTTCCTCGGTGTGGAGACCGCGCCCGTCAACCGGACGCTGGCGGCGCAGCTCGGTATCAGCCGTGACACCGGCCTCGTGGTCGTGCGCGTTTCGGAAAAAAGCCCTGCGGCGGAGGTGCTCAAAGAAGACGACGTGCTGACCAAAATTGATGACCAGATCCTGGTGAACCAGCAGCAGCTGGGTGTGCTGGTTCGCAGCCGGAAAGAGGGCGATGAGGTCAAGCTCACGGTTGTTCGCGGCGGCAAGGAAATGACCGTCCGCGCGAAGCTCGCTACCCATGAGGTGCCGAAAATGGCCGGAGATTTCTTTTTTCAGAATGGACCGGGTGGCTTCGGAGGCGCCTTTGCGATGCCGGGTGGCATGGCGCGCCTGCGCGAGCTCCCCGGGATGGACGACGAGCACGCGCGCGATGTGCTGCGCTTGATCGGTCGCGACCACGAGAATTTCTTGGCGCGTCCCGGGGTGCGTATCTTCCGGCGCGGTGGGCAAGGCTCGACGATTCTAGACCTCCCCAACAGCAACATTTCCTATTCGGATGACGAGGGCTCGATCGAGATCAAGGCCGACGAGGGCAAGCGCGAGCTGACGGTGAAGGACGCCAAGGGCAAAATAACCTTCCAAGGCCCGATCAACACGGAGGAGGAGCGCAAAAAATTGCCTCCGGAAGTCCTCAAACAGCTGGAGAAGCTCGATCGAGACACCATCAGCTTTGAACCAGGCGAGAAATTCGAACGAGAGGTCCTACCGCTGCCTTCGGAGCCGGCCAAGACCAAGATCCGCCGCGAGCTGGGGCAACCCGGTCAGCCGGCGCTGCGTCCTCTCTGAAAAATTAAGCGCGGTCTGCGCCGCGCTGGTGTGTGAAACAGCCGGGGCGTCGCACGTGCGGCGCCCCGGTTTTTTTAGGCGGCCTTGATTTCGTCTGCCGCGGGTCGCTTCAGAAACGCGGCGATGATCAGCGAGCAGATCAGGCCGATAATGGTGACAAAGATCGGCGTCATGATCGCCTGGGCTACCGGACTCATCATCGCCCGGGTCACCTTTTCCGCCTGATCCATTTGGGCCTCACCCATGCCGGCGGCTTCCCATTTCTGCCGGATCATCGCCAGCTGGTAGTCGGCAAATTCCGTGTTCACGAATTTGAAATGGATGAAGGAGTAGATGGAGCTCATCAGGCCGGAGTAGAGGGCAATCAGCGTGCCGGTGCCGACCGCGCGGCCATACGTCATGCCTTTCGCGGGCGCTTCATCGCGGACCGCCTTGATGCCAAGCCACAGGACAACAAACATCATGACCAAGCCCAGCCATTGGAAGTACTGTCCGGTCGCCAGCTTCTCGGTCTGGAAACCGGTGAAATACATCAGCAGGTTGAACAGGGCTCCGCAGACAGTGAGGATGAGGGCATAGATGAATTTGGTACTCATGACTGCAGGCTGGAGGCCGGATCTGCCAAGCTCAACGGCGTTGTGACGGGTGGCCGCGACGCCGGATGAGCGGTTTAGCTGTTGTCGCCGTCCAACACCCGGCCCAAGCCTCCGAGAATCGAGCCTTCTTCGCGGCCACCTCTACCCGTTTGCGGGGCGGCCGCGACAATGCGACCGGCCAGGCGCGAGAAGGGCAGGGATTGAAGCCAGATCTTTCCCGGGCCGCGCAGAGTGGCAAAAAACAGCCCTTCACCGCCGAACAAGGCGGTTTTAATGCCCCCGACCAACTGGATGTCGTAGTCGATGGAAGGCTGGAAGCCCACGATGCACCCCGTGTCCACGCGCAGGATTTCCCCCGCAGCGAGCGTGCGCTCGAGGAGCGTTCCGCCGGCGTGAATGAAGGCCCACCCATCACCGGTGAGTCGTTGCATGATGAAGCCCTCGCCGCCAAACAAGCCAACCCCCAGGCGCTTTTGGAACGCGATCCCGATGCTCACGCCCTTGGCCGCGCACAGGAAGGAATCCTTTTGTGCAATCAGCTCGCCACCCAATTCCGCAAGGTGAACGGGAATAATCTTGCCCGGATAGGGAGCACCAAAGGCCACCTTCTTCTTGCCGCTGCCTTGATTTTGAAAAACGGTGATGAAAAGCGACTCGCCCGTGATCAGGCGTTTGCCCGCACCGAGCAATGCACCCATGAAACCGGAATTTTGCTGGGAGCCATCGCCGAAGATCGTCTCCATCGCGATCCCGTCGTCCATATACATCATGCCGCCGGCTTCAGCGACCACGGCTTCCTGGGGATCAAGCTCCACTTCGACAAATTGCATGTCGTCGCCGTGAATCTTGTAATCAACTTCGTGCATTGAGTTCATAGAGGGAGGATTGCGGGCGGATCATCGCAGAAATCCTGCGGCGGATCATCAGGAATCTATCGGCAGGAGTGTAACGAGAGTCGCGCCCCAGCCACCGCGTGATTCCTCCGCCTGCGCGAAATCCACAACCCAGGCCGAGCGCCGCAGATGGGCGTGGACCGTATTCCGCAGGGTGCCGGTACCCTTGCCATGCACAATGCGCAGCCGATGAATGCGGCGCCGCCTGCATTCGGCGAAATAATCGTCCAGCAACCGCGTGATCTCCGCCGGCTGAAACGTATGAAGGTCCAGTTCGCCGGTGATGGGAATCTCAACCGGATCATCAGGCTCCTGGGCGGACATGTCGGCATGGTGGTGTGCCGCCGATTGCGAGCGACAAAAAACCCGCCCCTTTCGGGGCGGGCTTTTGACACACACACACTAACAAAGAACACACTGAACAACCAAAATCAGGATTTCGCGAGGCGGGTGCCGGAGAGCGCCTTGGTCTCGAAGGTCACCGGGGCCTTGAGCGCGGGGAGATCAATCGAAACCGCGATCGGCGCATGGGCGAGTGCGCGGAGAGCACTCAGACTGCGGTTGACGTGCTGCTCGACCGCGGAGCCGCGCTCGGCATCGACGACATAAGTGGGCAGCGCGATGGGCGCGGACGGGTTTTCGTTTTGAGCGGCGCTCGCGTTGGCAACGAGAAGAACTGCGGCGAGGAACAGGAGAGAATTCTTTTTCATGAGAAATGTTTGGATGCCCTACATACACGCAAGCGATGTGCCAAGTTACACGGGTCGTTGTAAGTCGATGTCAGGACGGGAATAGAAGTATTCTTAGCCTTTTTTGACGGGTGCGCTCGCGGCGAAATGAGTGCGAACTTGAAATCCACGGTTCCCGCGAATGGGACGAAACGAGCGCGTTCAACTCCGCCGTCGCGGTTCGAGCCTTTCCCTTCGCGTCGGCAGGGGCGCTAAGTAATTCAGATCGGCCTGTCGTGAATCGGAGCCCGGAGAGAGGTCGCCGCGTGCGGGATCGAGCCGGCTCGGCATGCTGCTTCGGCGAGCCAGGATGCTGCCTGGCGAACTACTCAAACGCGCCGCTAGTCCGTGGCCGTGGAAGCGGGCGGCTTTTCTACGTCCGCTTGCTGAATGGTTCTGGGAAGTTTTGGGGTCGGCTTAACTGGCTCTTCTTCCATGGCGCGGCGGACCTCTTCCTCGACGCCGCTGGCGGCTTTCTTGAAATCACGCACGGATTTTCCGAGGCCGCGCGCGAGTTCCGGGAGGCGGTTCGCACCAAAGAGCAGCAGGATGATGAACATGATCATCATCAGCTCCGGGCCGCCGATGCCCTCGATAAATGCGACGGAATAATTCATGAGGGCATTTGACGGGTTTAGGCGGAGAAAGTAACGGAAAAACTAGGCTATTTCTTGGGCAGGGAGAATTAACGCGACGCGGGATTCAGCAGCTATCCCAGCGCGTCACCTTTGCGCCAAGCTCGACCACCCCCGCTCCGCCCGCGGGTTCCGGCTTAACTGATCGTTATCTCGACGTAGAATTTCTGGGTCTGACCAGGGGCGACCGAATGAAGGCCGATCTTTGTCTCCGGGGCATTCGGCGGCCCCATCCAAGGCTCGATGCAATAATACGGGGACTTTTCATCCGCCGTCCAGGTGACGACCGCCAGATCGTGGGCCGGGCTGTTGGCCATGCCGCTGCGAAAGTGCAGGCGATTGCCCGTAGAAAGCTCGGTCACGGCGAAGACTTCCCGGCGAAGCGCGGTGTGGATCAGGTCAATGAGGTCCGGATTGGCGATACTTTCACGGGGACCAGCCCGGTTGAACGGTATGAGGCCGCCACGTTCGTCGCGTTGATAGTATTTCGTGGCCGTGGTCTCGAGGAGGTAGTCCTGGCGCGTGCGCCCGGGGGTCCACGGCAGGGTGAAATAGAAATGATGTCCCGCGGACCACGGGATCGGCCTGGTACCCAAATTGGCCAGCTGCAGTTCCACAAAGACACTGCGTGGGTCGAACCGATAGCTCACGACAAATTCGTAATCGAATGGGTAGGCGGCCTTGGCCGCCTCGTCGGGCACAAATTGGGCGGAGAAACCGCCTTCATCGAGGCGCACGGTGCGGAATTTCCCCTGTCGGGCGATCCCATGCATGGGCATGGGCCGACGCACGCCCGTCTCGTCGCGCCACTGGTGGATTTCCCCCTGATCGTAGGTGCGGCCGCTGAACGGAAAGAGGATGGGATTACCGCCCCGTACGCTCGCGATGTTGTCGAGATTCTCCACTTCCGGCCAGTAGAGGATGTCACGCACGCTGCCGTCGCCCAGAGTGACATTCCAATTCATCAGTCGCGCGCCTTTCTCCGGCAGGGCGAGGAAGGTCGAGGCGCCTACCCGCCACTTGAAGATCGTCTGCCCGAGGTACGGGATGCGTTCCATGAAGAGACTGGTAAATCAAAATGCGCGCCGCCTTCCAATACAAAGTCAGTTAAATTCTCAGCCTGGCCCCGCGGGCGCGGGCCGGAGTGATGTCCGCCTGCTTATTGCGGCGGTTCGAAGGGCACGCGAAACTGGCCCATCGGCTTCACGCCCGGCGGCACGTCAATGGCTCGCCCGTTCAACTCGAGCCGGAGGCGATCAGGATGTTGGACGGTAATGAGCAGCTCCTTTGAGTAACGGATCGTCTTGGTTTCGCCCCGGGTTAGGTCGAATTTCCCGTCCAGGAACACGGCACTGTTGTCCGCGTAAGCGACTTTCACACGCGTGGGTTCGACCACGGTAATGGTGAAAACGGCCTCGCGGGAGGCGGCCAGCTGGGCCGTTTGTGTTTCAGACTGGCTGGCGGCGGGTTTGGCTGGCGAGCCACCGAAGAGAACCTTGATGAGCAAAATGATGACAATCACCGCGACCAAGGCGCCGCCGCCAAGCAGCGCAAACTTGAGCATCACGGCCTGATCCTGGGCGGAGCGCCCGCCCGCCGCGGGGGCGGGATCGCCCGGCTCCGGTGGGCGGGCAGGTTCGCTGAAGTCAACTCGTCCGAACACTTCGCGATTTTCCCGACGGGCTGGTTTGCTCTCGCGCCCGTCGAGGGCGTCGAAATCGCTCACCAAGCGATCCGGATCGAGCTCGAGGTAACGGGCATAGGAGCGCAGAAAACCGCGGACGTACAGTGGCGGCAGATCGACGTCGAAGGAATTGGCCTCGAACTTCTGCAGGTAATCACCGCGAATCTTGGTGGTTTCCGCGGCTTCACGGATGGAGATGCCCTTGCGCTTGCGCGCCTCCTCGAGCCTTTCGCCGATGGTCTGCATGCTGATTGGTTAAGTGGGTTTGGCGGGGTTTTGAAAGTCTAATCGAGACTCAGGGTTGGTAAGTGTCGAGATCGACCAGGATTTCACGCGGCGAGGAGCCGTTTTCAGGCCCGACGATGCCTTTGTCCTCCATCAGGTCCATGATGCGGGCGGCGCGGTTGTAGCCGATGCGCAGGCGCCGCTGCATCATGGAAGTGGAGGCGCGCTTGGTGGACTTCAGCACATCGAGCGCCTGTTGGAAGAGCGCGCTGTCGTCGCCCATGTCGCCGTCCTCGTCGTCGCCGCCCTCCTCACCTTCTTCCTCCTCCTTGGCAGCGCGGTCGATTTGCTGTTGCACGGACTGGTCGTATTGCGGCGGGCCGTTGCGCTTGAGGAATTCGACGATGCTCTGGACTTCCTCGTCCGCCACGAAAGCGCCCTGGGCGCGGACCAGCTTCGAGCTTCCCGGGGGGGAGAACAGCATGTCGCCGCGGCCAATCAGGGTGTCGGCGCCTTTGCCATCGAGGATCGTTCGCGAATCGACCTGAGAGGCGACTTGGAAGGCGATGCGCGAGGGAAGGTTGGCCTTGATGACACCCGTGATGACGTTTACGGAGGGCCGCTGCGTGGCGATGATGAGGTGGATGCCGGCGGCGCGGGCGAGCTGCGCCAGCCGGGCGATCGAAGTCTCGATCTCCGCGGGTGCGACCATCATCAGGTCCGCGAGCTCGTCCACAATGGCGACGATATAGGGAAGGCGATCCGGAATCTCGATCTCTTCCACCACGCCATCGAGTTCGGCTTGCTGCTCCGGTGGCAGCGGGTCGGGCTTGTCCCGTTTGCGATTGTTGAAGCCGGTGATGTTGCGGACGTTCACCTTCGCGAAAACTTGGTAACGGCGCTCCATTTCCTTCAGCAGGATCTTCAAGGCCGCGGGCACCTTCTTGGGCTCGGTGACCACTGGGATCAGCATGTGCGGAAGCGGGTTGAAGATCTTCAGCTCAACGACCTTCGGATCGACCATGATGAGGCGGACATCCTTCGGGCTCTTCGAATAGAGAATGGAGGCGACGATGGAGTTGATGCAGACGGATTTGCCGGAACCCGTTGCGCCCGCGATCAGGAGGTGGGGCATCTTGGTGAGGTCGGAAATCAACGGCTTGCCGCTGACATCTTTGCCGAGCGCGATGGGAAGTTCCCGCTTCTCGTCGTTCCAGGCGGAGCTCTCCAGGATTTCGCGCATCCCCACGGGAGTGGCCTTTTGATTTGGCACCTCGACGCCGACCGCGGCCTTGCCGGGGATGGGGGCGAGAATGCGCACGGACTGGGCGCGCATGCCCAAGGCAATATTTTTGTCGAGGCCCGAGATTTTTTCGACGCGCACGCCCGCCGCGGGAACCACCTCGTAACAGGTAATGACCGGACCGACGTGGATTTCGCCCAGGGTTACTTCGACGCCGAATTCTCCGAGAATGCGGAGCAGGTTTTCGGCGTTCTGCCGGTGCTCCTCTTCCGAGTTGGAGATGTCGCCTTTGACCTGTTCGCGCAGCAGTTTGAGCGGCGGGAATTCGTAGTTCTTGTCGTCGCTCTGCGGGAGGGCCACCTTCGCCTTCTTAGTTTCCTCGGGTTTGACGATGTTGAGCTCGATCTTCCCGGCCGGCGGGGTTTTCGGCGTTGTGGATTCAGGCGGCTTGGGCAGGGGACGGGCCGCGGCTTTCGGCGCCGCCGTTTCCGCCGGTTCCGGTTTGGGTTTGGCCGTCGGGATGGCGGGGGTGCCGGCACGCGCGGTTTCGGCGAGAGGGTCATTTCCGCCGGGGACCACCATTTTTTTGGAGGTGCCGGGAGCGACGGGCGGAACCGGCGCCGGAGTCTTGGCCGCGGCCGCCGCTTCCTTGGCCGCCGCTTCGCGGCGTTGGCGCATTTCCTCGGCTCGAGCAATTGCCAGCGCGGCGCGCTTTTGCCGCCACTCGGCGAAGGCGTGGATCAGGTGCGCCACGTCGGCGACGAAATCGCGCGTGAAAATGAAAATGAATCCCAGCAGATAAAGTGTGCCAAAGATCAGCGCGGAGCCGAAAACGCCGAGGCTGTCCTTGAACAACGTGATGTACAGGAACGCACCCAGCACGCCGCCTGGGCCGCCCGTGAAGATTTTGTTGGTGAAGAGCGTGTCTTGCATCGCCAACAGGGCCGTGAGGGAAACCAAGCAACAAGCCATCGCGATCAGACGGGCCACCGTCAGGCTGCGTGAATTGCGCAGATAAATGTAGGCCATGCGCAGGAGGAACGCGGGAATCAGCCAGGACGCCGCGCCCAGCAGGTAATACGCATGCCACGTGTACTCCGCTCCGATTACGCCGCACAGGTTTTCGCTGGTCGGGCTAGTGGTATCCTGGATGCTTTGCCCGGGCTTGAAATCGAGCAAGGCGACGAGGAGATAAATACCCGCAGCCATGCAAAGGGAGGCCGCGACCCAGTGCGGACGGTGGCGCGGGCTTTCGAAGGACGGCGCATCCTTGTCTTTCGCCTTTGCATTTGTGTTATCCGCTTTGGGCATTTTGAGTGGTTATCCGAATAATTGCAGGTCCATCGGGACGGAGGGTCAATGTAAAATCCGGGCCAAGATCTGTGCAAGCCGCTTAAGACCAACGAATGACGTCATTTCTCAATTTTCAGCCAATCTATCAGGAACGCGTATGGGGCGGCCGCCAACTCGAGTCGTTTTTGCGGCGAAAATTACCTGGCCGCGCCCCCATCGGGGAAAGCTGGGAGTTGGTTGACCGGCCCGAGGCGCAGTCGCTGATCACGGCTGGGCCGTGGGAGGGCCAGACTTTGAGAGAGGTAATGGCGCGCCACGCGCCCGAGCTCATGGGCCCAGCGTGGCCGAAGGACCGCCCGTTTCCGATTCTCGTGAAATGGCTCGATTGCCGGGACCGCTTAAGCGTGCAGGTCCATCCTCCCGCGAACATCGCCGGAAAATTGGGCGGCGAGCCGAAAACGGAAAACTGGTACTTTGCCGAGACGGAAGCGGGCGCCGCAGTTTACGCGGGCCTGCGTCCCGGGATCGGTCGCCCGGAATTTGAGGCGGCCATCACGGCGGGCACCGTTGACCAGTGCCTCGAGCGACCGGTGGTTGGAAAGGGCGATTCGCTGCTGATCCACAGTGGAGTCATGCATGCGATTGATGCGGGCAATGTCATCCTCGAGATCCAGCAGAATTCGGACACGACCTATCGCGTTTATGATTGGGGGCGGGTCGGATTGGACGGCAAGCCACGCACCCTGCACGTTCGCGAATCGCTGGAATGCCTCAGCGCCAGCGATGCTCCGGCGCCCAGGATTGTTCGTGCCGAAAGCCAATCGGATGTGCTCGCTCAGTGTCGCGAGTTTACCATCAGGCGCGTGCGCCTCCGGGCGGGCTCGCGACTGGACTTCGCCCCCCGCCAACAAGCGCGCATCCTTTCGGTGGTGGCTGGTGGCGCGGGGACCGGCAGTGTCCTCAAACTGGGCGACAATGTGTTGGTGCCGTATGCAAACAGCTTCGCCTTCACTGCGCCGACGGACATGACCCTGTTGGTCACCGAGAATTTTAGCCGCGCTTAATAGGCTCGCTTGAAAACCAGAAACGGTGAGTTTTAGTGTCACGTTTCCCATGAGCGAATCACCTTCCACTGATATCAACGATCCAACCCCCGGCGCCGAGCCGGCGGCCCCGGCCGCCGCGGCGAAAATGGAGGAGCAGTTGGCCTCGGTCAAACAGGAGGCGGCTGCGAATTTTGACCGCTACACGCGAGCGGTGGCCGATCTGGAGAATTTCCGGAAGCGCACGCTGCGCGAAAAAGAGGAATTGCGACAGTTTGCCACTGCCGGATTGATGGAGGATGTCATTCCGATCTTGGATAATCTTAGCCTGGGTCTGGCGGCGGCCAAACAGCAGACGGAGGTGAAGGGGATCGTCGATGGCGTGAACTTGGTGTTGGAGCAGTTCAAGGCCACCCTCGCGCGCCACGGGTTGAAGGAAATCAGTCCGGCCGGCCAGCGATTCGATCCGAACTTTCACGAGTGCATTTCCCACCAAGCCAGTGCCACCGTGGCCGAGGAGCATGTGATGCAGGTCGTGCGGCCTGGCTATACCCTCAATGGGCGGCTGGTGCGCCCGGCTTCGGTAATCGTGTCGAGCGGCGCAGCGAAGGAGGCGCAAGCCTGACGCCATGGCCGCCGGACAAAAGCAGGACTATTACGAGTTGCTGGGCGTCGCGAAAAACGTGACGGAAGAGGACCTGAAGAAGGCCTACCGCAAGAAGGCGGTGCAATTCCATCCCGACAAGAATCCCGGTAACAAGGAAGCCGAGGAGATGTTCAAGAAGGTTTCCGAGGCCTACGAGGTTTTGAAGGACCCGGAAAAACGGGCGGCTTACGATCGCTACGGTCATGCGGCCTTCCAACAAGGCGGTGGGCCGCGGGCCGGCGGGGCCGGTTTCGGCGGCGGCGGTGGGTTTCATGATCCGTTTGATATTTTCCGCGAAGTCTTCGGCCAGCAGGGCGGGGGCGGCGGGGGAATTTTCGACCAGTTCTTTGGCGGCGAGGGCAACGGCGGCGGGGCCGGCCGGGGCTCGGATCTGCGCTATGACATCGAGATTACCCTCGAGGAAGCGGCTCGCGGGGTGGAGAAGGAGATTTCATTTCGCAAATTGGGCACCTGCTCGCACTGCAGCGGCAGCGGCGCTGAACCCGGTTCGAAGAAAACCACCTGTCCCACCTGCCGGGGCGCCGGCCAGGTCACCACTTCGCGCGGTTTCTTCCATGTGCGGCAAGCCTGTCCCACCTGTCATGGGTCGGGACAGAAATTCGAAAAGGTCTGTGCCAAGTGTCACGGTGAAGGCCGCGTTAACGAGACGGCGAAGATCAACGTGCGCATCCCGGCGGGAGTCGATACGGGCAACAAGCTCCGTTCCGCCGGCAACGGGGAAGCCGGGGTGATGGGCGGCGAAGCCGGCGATCTCTACATTGTTGTGCACGTACGGGATCACGAGATCTTCGAAAGGCAGGGAGACGACCTCTACTGCGAGATTCCGATCAAGTTTACGCTCGCGGCGCTGGGTGGCACCATTCACGTGCCGACCATGGAAGGGAAGGCTTCGCTGAAGATTCCCGCGGCGACGCAGTCGGGGACGACCTTCCGGCTGAAAGGACGCGGCATGCCTCATCTGCGCGGTGGCGCGCAGGGGGACCAGCTCATCAAGGTGCAAGTCGAGGTCCCCACCAGCCTTTCCTCGGAGCAGAAGAAGATCCTCGAAGAGTTCGGACGCCTGAGCGGCGATTTGGATGAGCCCATGGGCAAGGGGTTTTTCGAGAAGGCCAAGAAATTCTTCTGAGCCATCCATGCGCGTGGTGATTTTAGGCTCGGGTCGCGGCAGCAACGCGGAGGCGATCCTGCAGGCCGAGCAAGCCGGCCGATTAGGAAACGCGCACGTGGTCCAGATCCTTTCCGATCGACCGGACGCCGGGATCCTGGCGCTTGGAGCGCGTTTCGGCGTACCGGCGGCGTTCGTGGATCCGGCGCCGTTCAAAACCAAGCTGGAGGGTGCTGGGGAAGATCGCTTCATCGAAGCCATCCAGGCAGCGCGCGCGGATTTGGTCGTGCTGGCGGGCTTCATGCGGGTGTTGAAGCCGAAGTTCCTGGCGGCGTTTGCCGGGCGGATCATCAACCTGCATCCCAGCCTGCTGCCGGATTTTCCGGGCTTGGACGGCATCGGCCAGGCGTTTCGAGCCGGCGTCAAGGTCACTGGTTGCTCGGTACACCAGGTCACGCTGGAGGTGGATGCGGGGCAGATCATCGAGCAGGCGCGAGTCACGGTCGATGCGGGAGACACGCTTGAAACCCTCACCGCCAAAGTGCACGCCGCCGAACATCGCCTGCTTCCCGCCGTGATCGCGCGGCTCAGCCAGAGGTCATAGCCATGGCAGTTTTCGAACTAAAGGTGGAAATCCCCCTGCCGGCGACTGCTGCCTGCGAAGACCTATTGGCCGAGCGCGAGGAACAGCGGTTCATGGTGCTCGAGGACAAGCCGGCGGCCCGGGCTTGGTTGACGGGTTATTTTGGCTCCCGCGCGGAAGCACGGGAGGCATGGGCCGAGTTGATTGCGGCCGCGGACGAGTCCTGGGCAAAGCTCGTGCCCGAGGTACGCGAATTACCCGACGAAGATTGGAAAGATAGCTACAAGGCGCATTTCAAGGCTTGGAAATTCGGCCGGCTCAATTGGGTGCCGGTATGGGAGCGGGAAACGTTTCGGTTGCCGCCGGGGGAAGAGGTGCTGTGGTTGGATCCCGGGATGGCGTTTGGCACCGGCAACCACGAAACCACGCGCCTGTGCTGTGAGCGGCTGGCGAAATTTGCCGAGGCCTACGGCTCTTCCGGGCGGGTCATCGATGCCGGCTGTGGCTCCGGTATCCTCGCGCTGTCGGCGGCAAAACTCGGGTTCACGAAGCTCGCTGGTTTCGACACCGATCCCGAGGCAATTCGCGTGAGTCAGGAGAACGCCGAGCTCAATGGGCTGGCCGGGAGCGTGGAGTTCTACGTGGGTGATCTTGTGAGCGGTCTGGCCGGACGATCGGCCGAACTGGTTCTGGCAAACATCCAGGCGGACGTTCTGGTCCGTTTTGTACGGGAGCTAACCTCGGCTCTCGCGCCGGGAGGGCAGCTGGTGCTCAGCGGCATCCTCAGCCGCGAGCTTGGGTTCGTGCAGGAGCGATTCTCGGCGGACCGCGTCGGCTGGAAGGTTGAATCGCGGGTGCTGGGCGAATGGGCCGACCTCGCGCTTACTCGACCCGCTTGAACGCGTAGCCGCCGTGGATGGAGCCCCAGACTTGAACGCCTGCGGCGTTGTAGCCACGTTCCCACATCGTGATTTCGAGGTTTGAAATGGTGGTCTCGGTTGTGCTGTAGCTCGATCCCCGCAGCGTGCTGGCGCAGCCGGTGCCTTCCGTGGCGCCCCTGAAAATTCCGCCCGGCTGGAGCTGCAGGCGCACCGTGCAACCGGTCCGGGGCGCCAGGCTCTTGGGTGACAGCCCGGCCGAGCGCGAAGGATCCTGCCAAAGACCGGTCGCTGCGACCGGGTCGGGCAGATCGAACATGCGGATCTCCAGCGAGGCGTCGGGCCGGGCCGCGAGTTGCCAGATCAACTGCCGGTAGGGGTGGGCCGGGGCATCCGCGAGGGCTTGTTCGAGGTAGAGCCAGGGTCCGTCCGGGCGGTCCGACCAGATCGGCGCGATATGCAGCGTGGAGTTCCGGAAGTTCTGGTCGCCGCGCGCCTGTTCCGCATTGGAGAAAGTCCCGGTCAGAAACACCGTGAGATGCTCGAGCGCGGTGGGTTCGGCACGAAGCGAACCGGTCGCCAGAAGTAGTCCCAGCAAAAGGGAGATTGGTCGCATAACCTTGGGGAAGAAACGCCAGACAGCATGAATCATCGGAATGTTTCCTGCAATCGGGCTGGGTCGAAGGCCGCGGGCCGGTCGCGAGGAAGGTGGAGCGTAGATCTCAGGCAAAAATTAACCGCGACTCGGTTGAATCGCGGTTGGGGCGAGAAGCGTGATGGTTGTTTAAAAAAGGTCAGTCGGCGTCCGGGACATGAAGTCCTCCATGTAAGCCGTGGTCGCCTTGCCTTCGATGAAAATTGGGTCGCTCATGATCGCCTTGTGGAGCGGGATCGTCGTTTTGATGCCGCGGATCAAATATTCGCTGAGCGCGCGATAGGAGCGTTGCAGCGCGACTTTCCGGGTCGGGCCGAAGCAGATCAGCTTGCCAATCATGCTGTCGTAAAACGGAGGAATCGCATACCCACTGTAGGCATGGGAATCGACGCGGACCCCGAGGCCGCCCGGGGGGTAATACAGGCTGATGGTGCCGGGCGAAGGGGTGAAATTGCGGGCGGGATCCTCCGCGTTGATTCGGCACTCGATCGCGTGCTTTTCGAATTTGATGTCGCCTTGGTCGAACGCGAGCTTCTCGCCGTTCGCCACACTGATCTGCTGCTTGATCAAGTCGATGCCCGTGACTTCTTCGGTAACCGGATGCTCCACCTGGATGCGGGTGTTCATCTCGATGAAGTAATAGTTGCCCTTCGCATCGACGAGAAACTCGATCGTGCCGGCGTTTTGATATTCGGCGGCTTCGGCGGCCTTCACGGCGGCCTTGCCCATTTTCTTGCGCAGGTCGGCGTTGAGGAACGGGGAAGGGGACTCCTCGATCAACTTTTGATGGCGGCGTTGCACCGAGCAATCGCGCTCCCCCAGGTGCAGGACCTTGCCATGGCTGTCGGCGAGGATCTGGAATTCGATGTGCCGGGGCTTCTCGATGTATTTTTCGATGTAGACGGCGCCATTGCCGAAGGCCTTTTCGGCTTCGTTCCGGGCCACATGGAATTCCTTCGCAAAGGAAACGTCGTTGTGCGCGATGCGCATGCCGCGGCCGCCGCCACCAGCCACGGCCTTGATGATGACCGGGTATCCGATTTTGCGCGCGGTTTTGACGGCTTCGGTTTCGTTGTCGATCGGGCCGTCCGAACCAGGAACCGTGATCACCCCCGCTTTCCGCACCGTGTCTTTGGCGATGGCCTTGTCGCCCATGATGCGGATGCTTTTCGACTTGGGCCCGATGAACTTGATATTACAGGACTCGCACTGTTCCGCGAACTTCGCGTTTTCCGAGAGAAATCCGTAGCCCGGATGGATTGCGTCGACGTCGGCGATTTCTGCGGCGCTGATGATGCGGTCCGCCCGCAGATAGCTGTCCGCGCTCTTAGGGCCGCCAATGCAGATGGCCTCGTCCGCGAGCTGCACATGAAGCGACTGCACGTCGGCCTCGGAGTACACGGCGAGCGTCTTGATCCCCATTTCGCGGCACGCGCGAATGATCCGGAGCGCGATTTCACCGCGATTGGCGACGAGAACCTTTTGAATCATACAGTATAAAAATTAAGCCGGACAGTGGACTGCCCGGCGCAGAGGGTGAGAGGATCAATTAAGCTTAACCTTGAACAGCCGCTGGCCGTATTCGACCGGCTGGCCATTCTCCACCAAGACCTCGACGATGGTGCCCTTGGCTTCGGCCTGGATCTCGTTCATGATTTTCATGGCTTCGATGATGCAGACCACGGTCTTTTCCTCTACCTTGGCGTTCACGTCCACAAAAGCCGGGTTCTCCGGTGACGGCGACCGGTAAAAAGTGCCGACCATAGGAGATTTTACATATGCGAAACCCGCTTCATCGGCGCCAGAGGCGGCGCCCGGCGCGCTGGCCGAGGCGGATCTAGCCGGGGCCGCTTCAGCCGCCGGCGACGCATAAACCTGCGGGGCTACGGGGGCGGAAGTGATTATTGGCAGGC
>JADMIO011089317.1_pt1:0-40000 | contig 64959 bp, 52 predicted proteins | sample 8958161 | NCBI WGS metagenome assembly JADMIO01 (sample SAMN16585339, study PRJNA669376) | soil metagenome | isolation source: Crop rotation soil | place: USA: Cullars Rotation, Alabama | collected 2011 | reverse complement strand
ACGACGTATAGGGAGTGACACGTGACCAATGCGGAAAGGTGAAAGCCTGGGGTGCAAGCTCCGGGTCTAAGCCCCCGTGAATGTCGGCCGTAACTATAACGGTCCTAAGGTAGCGAAATTCCTTGTCGGGTAAGTTCCGACCCGCACGAATCGTGTAACGAGTTGACAACTGTCTCGGAGAGAGGCCCAGTGAAATTGTAGTGGCGGTGAAGATGCCGCCTACCCGCAGCAGGACGGAAAGACCCTATGCACCTTTACTGTAAGCTGTTATTGTCGCTTGATTTTTAATACGTAGCATAGCTGGGAGACTGCGAAGCCTACCTTCAGGGGTGGGCCGAGTCGAAATATGAAATACCAGTTTTTAATTGTTAGGCGTCTAACCTCGTCCCGTCATCCGGGCGTGGGACAGTGATAGCAGGTCAGTTTTTCTGGGGCGGAATCCTCCCAAAGAGTAACGGAGGATTACGAAGGTTCCCTCAGCCCGGTCGGTAATCGGGCTATAGAGCGCATGAGTATAAGGGAGCTTTACTGTGAGACCAACAAGTCGAGCAGTTGCGAAAGCAGGTTCAAGTGATCCGGTGGTTGAATGTGGAATCGCCATCGCTCATAGGACAAAAGGTACGCTAGGGATAACAGGCTGATCGCGCCCAAGCGTTCACAGCGACGGCGCGGTTTGGCACCTCGATGTCGGCTCATCACATCCTGGGGCTGGAGAAGGTCCCAAGGGTCCGGCTGTTCGCCGGTTAAAGTGGTACGCGAGCTGGGTTCAGAACGTCGTGAGACAGTTCGGTCCTCTATCCGCTGTGGGCGTTTGTGATTTGAGGGGTTCATTCTCTAGTACGAGAGGACCGAGAATGACGCACCTCTGGTGTTCCGGTTGTCACGTCAGTGGCAGCGCCGGGTAGCTATGTGCGGAAGAGATAAGCGCTGAAAGCATCTAAGCGCCAAGCTCCTCCCAAGATAAGATCACAATCCGTCGCAAGACGGTGCAAGGTCCGGGTAGACCACCCGGTTGATAGGACAGAAGTGCAAGCGTAGTAATACGTTCAGCTTACTGTTACTAATGACCTTGCCGGTTTATGCAGATACCGGTTTCTAGGCGTTTATCTCACCTGCTTACGTGCAGTCTGTTGTCTGAACTTTTTTCAATTTCTCCGTAAGGAGCACAAGTTTCCTGGTGACCATATACCGGGGGTTCCACCCGTTCCCATCCCGAACACGGCCGTTAAGCCCCGCGTAGCCAATGGTAGTAGGACGTTAGGTCCCGCGAGAGTAGGTCGTTGCCAGGTTTATGGCCCGGATGTTGCGAAAGCAGCGTCCGGGCCTTTTTGTTTTTCGCAATCGGCCGGCGCCTGCGGCGGCCATCCCGCCATCGCCCTGCGGTTCAGGCTTCCGATTCATCCGACTGCATCCCATCCATGCGCTTCGCCGCCGACCTTCATCTGCACTCTCGCTTCGCCAGCGGCGTGTCCCCGGCGATGACCCTTGAGAACATCGCGCTCTGGGCCCAGCGCAAAGGCGTCGATCTCCTCGGCACCGGTGACTGCCTCCAGCCGCAATGGCTCGACGAATTGGAAGCGAACCTCATCGAAGCCGAACCCGGCTTCTATGTCCTGCAACCCGAACTCGAGCGCTTGATTCACGCGCGCCTGCCGGAACGCTTGCGGCGATCGCTGCGCTTCGTGTTGAGCACCGAGGTGAACTGCGTGGAGTCGGTGGAAAGGGAAATGTCCGGCATTCACCAACTGATCTACTTCCCGTCGTTCGCCGTGGCGCGGGAATTTGCCGCGCGGATCTCGCGCAAAGGCGATTTGCAGGAAGGGCGTCCGACCTTGGTGCTCTCGCCGCGCGATCTCGTGCGCGGCGCCCGGGGCTTTGATCGGGTTCATGTGGCCGCACCCCATGTCATGAACCCTTGGTTCTCGGTGCTGGGCGTCGTGGGCGGCGACATCTCGGCTGAAAAAATCTACCGCGACCAGTTGGATCACCTCTGGGCCGTCGAGACCGGCCTGACTTCCAATCCCGCGATGTGCCGGCGCGTTTCAAGTCTCGATGGACTGGGCCTGTTTTCCTGCTCCGATGCGCATTCGCTCGAGAACATCGGGCGCGAATACACGCTGCTCGACATCGAACCGGGCTACGAGTCCCTCATGCGGGCCATTCGCGGGGGAACGAGCACCCATGGGGTCCTGCAGACCTGCAAATTCCCGATCCGATCGACGCGTTACTTCCTGAACTGGTGCAGCGCGTGCCAGCAGCCGTTCGACGCGTGGCCAATGTGCCCGGTTTGCCGGCGCAGGTTGACCATGGGCTCTCGCGATCGCTTGGAAATCATTGCCCAAGACCGGCCGGAACCCGTGTCGCCGCCGGCTGCGCCGCCGTTCAAAGAGTGGCGCCCGTTGGCATTTATCATTGCGGACGTGGAGGGCCGGAAACCTGAAAGCGCCTCGGTTCGGCGGATCGCCGGGGAAATGGTCGACCAGTTGGGACACGAGCGGGATATTCTGACCAAGGTCCCATTGGACGACCTCCTGCGCGTAACCTCGCCGGAAATCGCCGGAGAAATCATCAATCGCCGCGAAAATTCCACCTCCCGGGATCTCGGGCAAAGCGGATTCGAATTCTAACCACAATGCATCCAAGCGAAATTTTGCCCGACGTGGCCGCCATCGCGCGCGGAGCCGGCGACATCATCCTGCGACATTTTGCCGCGCCGATCCCGACCTCGGTCAAGGGCACGCGCAGCGATATTGTGACCGCCGCGGACACCGAGGCTGAGACGTTTATCGTCCGCGAGTTGTTGGCCCGTTTTCCTGGCCACCACATTGTCGGCGAAGAGGGAGGGGGACAGGGGGCGCCGGCGGCTTCAGCGCCCTATCATTGGTTTGTCGACCCGATCGACGGCACGGTGAATTTCGCGGCCAAGTTGCCGCACTTCTGCACGAGCATCGCGCTGGCCACGCGAGATCGCCAGCCATTGCTGGGGGTAATCTTCGATCCTACGCGCAACGAATTGTTCACCGCGGCGGCCGGGCAGGGCGCCCAGCTCAATGGGCAGCCCGTTGGCGTCACGGCGACTACCATGCTCAACGATGCGGTGTGCTCGAGCGGCTTTCCTTACGACAAGCACACCAACCCGGATAACAACCTCAAGGAATGGGCCGCCTTCCTGCAGCATATTCGCGGGGAACGACGCTTGGGCAGCGCGGCCCTCGACATGTGCTATGTCGCCGCCGGTCGGCTCGATGGCTATTGGGAAAAGGATTTGAAGCCATGGGACGCCATGGCCGGCATGCTGATCGCCCGGGAGGCGGGCGGCACGGTTACGGACTACGCCGGCGGGTCAACCCCTCAACATCTCGACCGTGGGCGCTATGTCGCCAGCAACGGCCGCATCCATGGCGCCATGCTGGAGGTGTTACGATCGGTGGCTGCGGTTTGAGGCCGTAGCGGAGGGTCACCACGCTGGTCCGGCCATCGGGAAATATTGTCAGCACGATAACCCGGCTGAATTCGTCAGAGGCCAGGGGTTTGATTTCACTGCCGCCTAGCGCTCGCGCGATCTTCGGCACGGTGGACCGATGGCCCACGACCAATGTCGACTCGCCTTCGCGTAAAACGGCGCGAATTTTCACGACCAAACCATCGACGTCATCTTGCCGGACCACCACCGGGTCGACCTTCGCCAGCTTGGCGGTGGGGGCAGCGGTCTGCCGCGTCCGCGTGAATTCCGTCGTATAAACCTGCCGGATGTTCGCGTCGGCCAGGAGTCTGGCGAGTTCATCGGCCCGCCGCAGCCCGAGCGCCGTGAGGTGCGCATCGGGTTCCTCCGGTCCGCGGTCGGCATGGCGAACGATGAAAACGGTGGACTGCGCGGTCAGCCGCGTCAGGCCGGCCGTCAATCCGAGGATCAGGAGCAAGCGACGATAGATTCGCGGTCTCATTTTCGATATCGGCGATCGCTGCACCCCGTATGTCAACCGTGGCTGCCGTCCGTCACCGCGATTTAACCCCGGATGGAGACGAATTTATTTTCCCGTCGATGTCCGGCCGGTGGGGGTCCATTCGTTGTACTGGTATCAACCCTTAATCACCCTCTCCCATGTCCGCCAAACCTGCCTCCTTCCCCGCCGATCGCGAACTCGTCCTTGAACGCGTGCTCAATGCACCCCGCGAAAAGCTTTTCCGCTGCTGGACCACTCCCGAGCTCATCGTGCAATGGTTCACCCCGCCTCCTTTCAAGACCACGAAGGCGGTAATGGATGTCCGCGCCGGTGGCTCGAGCTGCATCACGATGCAATCGCCCGACGGCCAGGAATTCCCGAACCCCGGCATTTACCTCGAGGTCGTGCCGAACGAGAAGATTGTCTTCACCGACGCTTTCACCTCGGCATGGGAACCCTCGGCCAAGCCCTTTTTCACCGGGATCCTGACCTTCGAAGACCTCGGAAACGGGAAAACGAAATACACCGCGCGGGCGCGTCACTGGACGGTCGCCGATTGCCAGGCCCATGAGAAAATGGGCTTTTACCAAGGCTGGGGCATTGCCACGACCCAGTTGGAAGCGCTCGCGGGCAAGATCTAGTCGGCCGGCGGCGCGGCCCGGGCCAGTTGGCGCTGCACCCAGTCGAATTCTTCATACCACTTATGCCGCTGGTAGAATTGCGCGAGAGCCTCGTATCGCTTCGCCGCATCGAAGCCCGCCGCATGGTGGAGCTTTCGCAGGCAGATCGGACACAGATGCTGGGGACGGGAGTCGGCTTCCTCGAGGTGGTTGGCCCCGTTCATCACGCAGTCAAAGTAGATGCAGTGGAGCAGGGTGAACATGTGGCCGGTCTCATGGACGAGGGTCTTGACGCTCCGGCGCAGGATCAGTTCGCGATAGTTGGCCGGGCGGGTGGAATTCCAGAACAGGGGATCATCCCGGAGGAAGCTGTAGATTCCGACGCGGCCATTGAGCGAGGCTTCCCCAAAGACGAAGTTCCAACGGGGGTCAGGGTAAAGGTCCTCCATCGTGACCCCAAGCAGGCAGAACGCATCCTTTGGCAGGCGGGTTTCGAGGAATTTTGTGACTGACCGCGTCAGGATCTGGCGATTTCCCGAGCGAGGATTCTTGCGGGGGTCGAACTCGAGTTCGTGGGGATGGTAGGCCGGGAGCAATTTGACCTCCATTTGGAAAAAAGCCGCAGCGTATTCCCGGAGTTCGGTGAGCGGCGGGCTGCGTTCGTCATCGAAGTCGCCGATGGGCATGAGGTAAATGATGCGTCGCTCCTTGTCGGGAACGTTGATTGGGGCATTTCGATATTCGTCGAAAGTCTGGCCCGGCTCCCGATGCTGCGAAAGCCAATCGCTGGCCTTCGGGAGGGTGATCGGGAAAAAATTATCGTCCGGGACCAGAAATCTGCGGAGTCCGGCAGATTCCTCGTAAAGGTTGCCTAAGGCTCCCAAGCGGTCGTTCTCCGAGGGACGCTCAAACGCCGCGCGCAGCCCGGTTACGGCCAGCAGTCCCAGGACGAAACAGATTACCCTTTGCCCTGTTTGATTCATCAACCGTCCGGTCGAAACTGGATTCGGCCGGAGGTAAGTCAAGGATCCGCCCGGCTTGCGATGTCCCCATGCGGTGAAATCGCGCTAACTGGCGGGTGAATTGAAACATTTACCCCTTTGCGGTGTAAGGTAGGTTCCCTGCCACTTGCCCACCCCCATGTTCTCCCATTCCGGTCGGTTCGCCTTTTTCCGTCTTTTTCCGAAGTGGGGCCTTGGCGCCTTCCTGTTTGCTCAAGTTGCCTTCGCGGCGGACTCCGCCCCCGGCGAATTTGGTAAGGATATCCAGCTGGCGCCATTCGTGGTGAATGGCCAGAAGTTGTCCATCTCGGTCCATGCTCGCACGTCATCGGACCGGCGCTATGCCACCGGGTTTGCCGAGGAAGTGGTCGGCATCGCTTACGAAACCATGAGCAGATCGACCGGCGCCGGCTTGGTCATCGTGGGCCGCGAGGGAGAGCCGCACCCGGTGATCGTGATCCGGAAATTCCTCGCCCTGGCAGCGGCCGGGCAGCTCGACCCGACGATGGCGGCGAAAACCGCCGAGCTGGAGGCTTTCATGGCGCGCTGGAAGACCATGCTGAACCTGGACCATCCGGACGACGACGATGATGATGACGGGGAGAATGAGAAGGAGTTCAAAATCACTTTCGACATGATCATGCCAGCCTTGCCGCTGCCGTTGGAGGGATTGGCTTCGAAGCTTTATCAGATTTCCTGGGCCGAGGGCTTTGACGACGCCAAGGTCGAACAGAAGCTGCGGTCGCTTACCGCGGCCGGCCTCGCGAGCGATGGGTTGGCCAAATTCGACTGGGTCTTCTATCTGCCGCCGCGCAATGCCTACCTCGGCGTGCAGAACGAGCTCATCGACGGAGTCATGAAGAAGGAAAAAATGGGCCTGATGAAGCGCGCGGCGATCAAGACCGCCTTGCTCGCCTTTCGCCCGGCCGTCAAGACGGCGGTCGAGGGCTTCAGGAAAGGCATGCTGTTCATGACGGTGCTCGCGGCTCGCAGCAGTGAAAAGCCCGCCGATATCAAGTACCTGACCATGGCCTACACGAACGTGTTGATGCCCGATTTCAAATTCAACGGCGGCAGCGAACGCGAGCGGGCGCTCGAGGCGATCGCAAAGCAAAAACTCAAGAACGCGGAGTATTGGAAGGATCCCTATGTCGCGCCGTCGCGCCTGGCCACCTTCGACCCGGCGGCTTACGCGGCGTTCGAGGGCGAGTATGGCGTGAAAACCGGGAAAGACGGAAAGCCCACCAAGCCCAGCCGGGTGCTCACGCGCAAGGACGACAGCTACCTCTGGCAGGTCTCCTACCGGCGCAAACCGCGAGTCTATTTTCCCGCGGGCGAGCGGCTGCTTGTCTCGGCCGACGGGAAGGCGACCATCGAGTTCAAGCTCGATGAACACGGTGAGCTCACGGGGGCCGAGGAACGGTGGGAGCGTGGCCGCCACACGATCAAACGCCGGCCCGAGGCGGCAGTGAAGAAGGTCACCTCCAAGTAGGTCAGGAAACGGGCCGATTTCGCTCGACGACGAGCCGGGCGACCTCGGCTTGCTCCTTGTCGCCTTCGGCGCGCAGGCCCGCGGCGACGCCCTGCCGGTCTGCCTCACTGCGGTTTTGGCTCATCTTCCATTTGGCTTCGATTCGGGTGATCGCGACTTCAATGCCGATGATCGCCTTGATCTGGGTGGCGACGAAATCCGCAGGCGCATCCGCTACTTTCCAGGGCTTCGGTTGGCCGCCTTCGCGCGACAGCGTCAGGTCCTCGATCTGGCGCCGCAACCAAGCGGCATCCTCGATCGCGCTCGGCCGGCCCCACACTTGGACCGTGGCGTAATTCCAGGTCGGCACGACCTTGTGGGTTTCCGCCTTGGTGGGATACCAGTTGGGGCTGATGTAGGCTTGCGGGCCTTGAAAAACGACGAGGCATTCCGTGGCGAGGGAGAATTCCCGCCACTGCGGATTTGCCCGCGCGACGTGGGCCCGAAGAACGCCGGCGCCTTCGTCGGGATAGCCAAGAAAAGGCACAGAATTCGCCATCAGGCCGCCGGGCCCGGCGCTGACCAGCAGCCCGAGCGGATGTGACCGAATCAAATCAAACTGCACGTCTCGTCGGTCTTCCTTGAAATGCGCAGGCAGGTACATGTCGGTATCGTTTCCTAGTGGGCGTGACTACGGCAAGCACAGTGTCCTTCGCCTTCAGGCTAGGGATTCCTTATCCGGACGATGCGGCTGCGGGACCAATCGTTGTGGCCGCCGTCGAATTCGTGGAGGGTCACACCGGGTTTGGACGCCGCCAGATTGCGAGCGTGGCTGACCGGGATTACGCCGTCGCGGGCTGCCGCGAAAATCTCCACCGGACCGGCATAGGCTTTCAGTGATTCGATGTTGTTCCACTTGTCGGGCAGCAGCAGCCAGACGGGCAGGTAGGGATAATGATCTTTGGCCACGGCTGCGAGGACGTCGAAGGGCACGATAAGGACGATTTTGTCGGGCGGCCGGGGTAGGGTGCCGAGCCAGCTTGCCGGGCCGGTGCCGATGGATTCGCCGGCGGCGCATACCGGCGTGTGCGGAAACTGGGTGCGCAGCAGCTCGTAGGCCTCCCGCGCGGCGCGGTTGAACGACTCCTCCGAGGGAGCTCCCGGACGCAGGCCATAGCCTGGGTATTCCAAGATGTAGACCGAGTCATCGGACGAAAAGCAGGGCAGGACATAGCTCCGGTCCGCCGCCTGGCCGGCGTTGCCATGTGTCAGCAGCCAGACGTTTTTCGGCTGCGGGACAATTCGGGCGAGACCGATGACGCGGTCACCGGCTTTCCATTCGGCGAGGCCGTTGGTGCCAGCGCCATGACTCGGGAAGTAAAGCAGCTTGCGCGGCAGCGAGCGGCAGCCGGTGACGCCGATGGCGAAGGCGAGCAAGACGAGCGCGACCAGCGTGAAGACTCGGATTTTTCGCATGGGCGGCTCCTCACAAGATGGCGCGCAAGCCCGGAATCCGCCGGGCGAGATCGGCCAGCGCATAGCTTGCCACCAAGCCGGTCAGGGTCAGCAGCGCGACGAGGCCGTAGAGGTGATACGGGAGCGCGCGAAAAAGCATGGCCAGCGCGATGATCACGGGTGCATGAAGGACATACACGCCAAAGGAACGGTCAGCCAGCCAGCGCAGGGTCGTTGAATCGCGATTGGCGCGATCCGCAAACAGCGCCAAGGCGCCGAGGGCCAGGCCCAACCCCGTCAGTTGCTCCCATAGGGCCAGACCGAAAGCCTGCCAGTGCGCACCGCCGAAAAACGCCTCGACGCCGCCGCTCTTCGCGCCGGCGGCCAGAAGCGCGAGCAAGGCCACCGGTCCGCCGATCAGGGCCAGCCAGCCGGCGACGCGCGCCTGGCGCGAGGTCGCCAATGTCAGCAGCCAGCCATGGCGGGCGGCGTGCACGCCCGCCAGGAACCACGCGATGTATTGCACAAAGAAACAGAGCTGCAGGTTGAGGAGGTTCGTTCCGATCGGCTGCACAAGCCGGACGAAGAAGGTGCCGACCCCAAGGGCGACGGCGAAGCCGAGGAGGCGTTGGCCGTTTGGTGCCGGGACCAGGGCAGCCGAGGGTCGCTCCCTTGAAGCCTTGGTCCATGCGGCCAGCGCACCGCTGAACAGGAGCAGGGCAACGGCAAACCAAAGCGGTCCGCTTGATCCCAGGAATTTGCCGGACGCGAGGTAGCGCTGGTAGTAAGCCGCCGGCGGACCGAAATCATGATCCCACGGATTCAGTCCCAGCAGGATGAACGGATGGATCACCAGCATGTAGAGCAGGGCGGGCAACCCGAGGCGGATCAGGCGCTCGCGCATGAACCCTCTCGGGCCGCGACGGGCGAGCGAGCCGGAAGCAAAATACGCCGCCAGGAAAAACAGCAGTCCCATGAAGAACGACTGCAGCATGCTCTGCCAGACGATGAAGGGCACCTTGGCTCCCATCGTGGGCTCCGGCTTGGCCATCATGTACCAGTCGCCCACATGGCTGTAGGTCACGCAGGCATGCATGTTGACCACCAATACGATCGCTCCGGTACGCAAATGATCGATCCACGGCAGCCGACAGGAGGACGCTTCGCTCACAGCCGGCAGGCTGGTTTATCCGTGCCGGCCGACAATGCTATTTTCCGTTGCGGGCCCGCGGAGAGGGATGCGCGGCGGGGCACCCGTGTTTTCTCCTTTCCGTTTCGCACGTTCAGACGGCATGCTTGCCGGGCTTTCACGATGATCTCCCCCTCATGGTTCCTTGTCCGGTCCGGTTTAAATCCCGAGGCCCGTGGATTTGCGCGATTGATAGTCCTGCTCGCGATCTCGGTATTGATGGCTTTCGCCAACGAAAGCGCAGCCGATCCATCTGCGAGCCAGCCGGTCAATTATGAGGCGTTCGGTGCGGTCGGCGACGGCGTGGCTGACGACCTGCCGGCGATCGTCAAAGCGCACGCGTTCGCCAATGCCCACGGGCTTCCGGTAAAAACGAAGGCCGGGGCCACCTATCACCTGGGCCACCGCGCGCTCACGGCCATTATCGCCACGGACACCGACTGGGGCACCTCGCGTTTCATCATCGACGATACCGACGTCGAAAACCACCGCCTCTCGCTGTTTTCGGTCCAGTCGCTGCTGGAGCCCGTGACGCTGGCGATTTCCCGGGTCGCGCGCGACCAGCGGCGACTCGACGTGCACCCGCCGCGCGATTGCTGGGTACAGGTGGAAAACAGCCACAGGAAGCGTTACATCCGGGAGGGTCTCAATCAGAACAACGGCTCGGCGCAGCGCGATTGCTTCATTCTTCGTCGGGACGGATCGATCGAAGGGGACATCGATTGGGATTATGAAACCGTCACGAAGGTGGAGGCCCGCCCGATCGACGAGCGGCCCCTTGTAATCCGGGGCGGCCAATTCACGACCAAGGCCAATCGAATGAAGCAGGAGAAGGGCTACAATTACTGGCTGCGCAACATCGCCATCACCCGCTCGAACACGACGGTGGAAGGCCTGACCCATCATATCGTGGGCGAGGGGGAATTCGGCCATCCGTATAATGGATTTCTCGCGGCCCAGGGTTGCGCGAACGTCACGTTCCGCGACTGCTTCGTCACCGGGCACAAGACGTACTCGACGATCGGCGCCGCGGGAAAGCCGGTGAGCATGGGCACCTACGACCTGATCGCCAACGAGGTGGTCAACTTCACCATGAGGGGCGTCCGGATGGAAAACATCCTCGACCCCACGCGCTGGGGCGTGGCCGCCACGAATTTCTGCAAGAACATCCTGCTCGAAAACTGCACGCTGTCGCGCATGGACACGCACCAGGGTGTCGCCGGCACCTACACGATCCGCGGCTGCACGATCGGCTACATCGGCATTAACGCCATCGGCCGCGGCACGCTGCTGGTCGAGGATACGACCTCGAACGGCCGCGCCTTCATCACGTTGCGTTCGGATTACGGCAGCACCTGGGAAGGCCCGGTCGTGATCCGTAACTGCAAGTGGATCCCCGGCGGGGGCGCGCCAATCCAGCCCTACCTCCTCAACGCCAGCAACAGCGGCCAGCACGATTTCGGCTACCCCTGCTTCATGCCGAAGGAGATCACCATCGACGGCCTGGTGATCGACGACAGCCAGCATCCCAAGGATTACCAAGGGCCCTATCTCTTCAACGACCCCGACGGCGCGGCACCGACCACGGCGACCCGACCCTTCCCGTACCAGCCAACCGAACAAGTGACGATCCGCCGCCTCACCACGACCAGCGGGCATAAAATCCGGGCCTCGCCTGATGCCGAATTTGCCGGCCGCGTGAAAGTGATCGAACAGAAGTGACCGGACAAGAGAACGGGCGGATTTTTTCTCATGTCTTATCGGCGGTGACGGCGCCACCTCGCCGCGCTTGCGAGTGCCAGGGCGGCGAGAAACCAATGACTCGTTGCCCCGCCACCTTTGCTCCCAAGTTTCGGGGCTGGCACTGACGGAGGCACGGGCGGCGGCGGCGTGATAGTGATCGTCAGGGCCTGCGTACCGGTGCCGGTCGCATTGCTCGCGCGGAGGGTGACGAGGAATGTCCCGGCTTGGGACGGCGTTCCCGCAATGATTCCCGTCACGTTGTCCAATGCGAGGCCGGCAGGCAGGGCGCCGGTCACGCCAAACGTGGTGGGTGAGTTCGAGGCGGTGATGGAATAGGAGAAACTGGTCCCCGTCGTGCCGGCGGCCGTCGGAGGGCTGGAAATGACGGGCGCGAGAGGGGCGATGGTGAACTGAAGTTGGGTCGGCAGAACTTGGAATGACCCGTTCATGCCCGGGGGCAGGCCGATGTAGCTAAAATCAGCGGCGATGAAATTGGTGCCGGTGTATTGGGCCAGCACATAGATTTTCCCGCGGGTTCCGGTGCCGTGAAAATTGAAGACATAGGATCCGCTACCGAGCTTTGTGAGTGGCCCGCCGGGGATGTGCAAGAAACTCGAGGTACCATCCGTGCCCAGGGTGCACAGAACTTCTGCGCCCGCGTTCCATGACACGCCGGATCCGCTGTTGACGGTCAGGGTACCAAGGCCGGCTCCGGGCGCGAGAAAAGCGCCGGCCTGCAGGACCAAGTCGGCCATGATGGAACCGGTCCCCGCGAGGGCTGCCCCGTTGAGGACGGCAACTGGTCCGATGCGCCCGGTAGCGCTGTCCGTCAGGTTGTTTACGATCAGCATGCCTTGGGACACGGTCACCCCACCCGAAAAGGTGTTCGGAGCCGAGAGGATGAGGGTGCCGGGACCGTCAAGGTTCAGCCCCCACCTGACCAGCGTGAGGGAGGGATTCTCTGCGCCGTTGCCCAGCTGATCGGCGATTACATCCGAAATCGTCTGGGTTTCTCCCGCGGCGGGAGCGAAGATCAGTCTTTGCGGTGGGGACAGGGTATGTCCGCTGGGGTTGACCAAGAAAATCCCCGAGCCGAAAGCCGAGCCGTTGTTGGCGCCCGCGCCACCGGCCACGGTGTTGCCGTTGATCGTGAGCGAGCCCTTCACGGTCAGGCTTCCTCCATGGAAAAAAATCGCCCCGCCTGCGCCCAGGCCCCCGCCGCCCCGGCGGGAAATGCCGCCGGTTAGGCCGCCACCCCCTCCACCGCCAAAGCCACCGCCGGAATTCAGAAGACTGCCGCCGCCACCCCCTCCGCCAAAACCGCCGAAACCGCCGGGTCGGTTGCGACCGCCGCCGCCACCCCCACCGCCAAAACCGCCGTAACCGGCCGTGACGCCGGAAAAACTTCCAACCCCACCGCCGCCTCCGCCGAAGCCGCCGAAGCCTCCGCTTAAACTGCCGCTGGTACCGCCAAGGCCGCCGCCCCCGCCGCCACCCTGCGGGCCGCTGCCGCCACCCCCGCCGTTGTTACCGCCGGTTCCGCCGTTGGAACCGGCCCCGCCCGCTGCCCCGCCCGGCAACATGCCCGGGGCCCCATTGCCACCGGCCGTTCCACCCGTTGCGGAAAGGCCCAATCCGCCGCCGCCTCCTCCACCTTGAAACGGTGGTGCGAGATTGAAGTCGCCGCCGTCGCCGCCATCGCCGCCCATTCCGCCTCCGCCCCCGCCGAGGAGAGTAAGGGAGTTGTTGAAGCCACCGCTGCCCCCCACGGCTTGGTTGTTGAGCAAGGCTAAATTACTGACAGTTACATTCCCGTCGTGGATGAACAGCGCCCCGCCGGCGCCCATCCCGCCACCGCCCCCGCCGTCTCCGCCGTTTCCGCCTTGGGCGAGGGTGTTTTGGATCGTGAGATTTTGAATCGTCACGTTTCCGCTGTAGACGAAGAAGCCGCGTTGGACGCCGCCTCCATCCAAGGCCCGGCCGTGACCGTCGATCGTAACGGAACTCCGGGTGGTGATGGCCGGCAACTGAGTCGGAGCCCCCAGCGTGATCGAAGCGGTGAAATTGATCGTGTAGTCCTGGTCCGGGTTGCTCGCGACGGTGTTGAGCGCGGCCACGAGGTCGGAAGCGCTGTTCACGGGAAGGATGATCCCGGTGGTGATGGCGTGAACCTCAGGCTCGAGCCACTCCGGGACGGATGCACTCGGCCGCAAGGTGGCCAGAGCCGCGGGCGCCAGGCAGGCCAGTGTGAGTGCGCAGTAGCCCCGCAAACAAAACGATGGGACTGCAGATGAAGATGGCATGGAGGGTGGTATCGCCCTCCATGACAACCGGGCGGGTGAAACCCGCTACTGACCGTCCCGCTCGTAATCGGAGGCTGGGAGCGGCCACTTTTCCAGTGCCGGGATTCGAAGCTTACGGGGTCGGCTCGTAGTCGAGATACGGCGCCAGCCACCGTTCGGAGACTTCCAGCCACTGGTCTTTGCGCAGGGTGTAGTCCTCGACCTGGTCCTTCGCCAACTTGCCGACGGCGAAGTATTTTGAATCCGGGTGATTGAAATACATGCCACTGACGCTCGAGGCCGGATGCATGGCGTTGGATTCGGTCAGCGTGATGCCGGTGAGGGCGGTGGCGTTGAGAAGGTCGAAGAGCGGCGGCTTCTCGGTGTGGTCGGGGCAGGCGGGATAGCCGGGCGCCGGACGGATGCCGCGGTATTTTTCGCGGATGATGTCTTTCATCTCGAGGTTCTCGGTTTTGCCGAAGCCGGAGTAGTCGCGCTCCTTCTTGTGCATCAGCTCGGCGAGGGCCTCGGCGAGGCGGTCGCCGAGGGCTTGGGCCATGATCGCGTTGAAATCGTCGGTCTTCGCGCGGAACTCCGCGGCGAATTCCTCGACGCCGTGCCCGGCGGTGACGGCGAAGCCGCCAAGGTAGTCGATGCGGCCCGAATCCTTCGGCGCGATGAAGTCGGCGAGGCAATGATTGAACTGGCCGGCCGGCTTTTCGTTTTGCTGACGCAGGAAATGGAAGGTCTTGAGCACCTTGGAACGCGACTCGTCGGCATAGACCTCGACGCTGTCGCCGACGCTGTTCGCCGGCCAGAAGCCGATGACCGCCTTGGCCGTGTAGCGCTTCTCATCAATGATGCGCTTCAGCATCGCCTGCGCCTCGGCGTAGAGCTTGGTGGCTTCCTCACCGACGACCGGGTCCTTGAGAATATCCGGGAAACGGCCGTGGAGTTCCCAGGTGGAGAAGAAGGGACCCCAGTCGATGTATTGGGCGATCTCGGCGAGGGAAAGGTGATGGGTTATGGGTGATGGGCTATTGGTTTTTGTCCCATGACCGATGACCTCTGACCCATGACCAACCTCCGTTGAAAACACCCTCGTGCCCGTGAATTCCGGTTTCGGGATGTCCACGGTCGCCCAATCGAATTTCTGTCCGCGGTTCCGCGCTTCCGCGAGCGAAAGGAGCTTCCGTGCCCCCTTGCGGTCGGCGAATTCGACGCGCTGCCGCTCCTGCGTGGCCTTCACCTCCGCGATGTAAGCGGGTTTGTTGTCCGAGCTAAGCAGTTTCGAAACGACGCCGATGACCCGCGAGGCGTCGAGCACGTGGATGACGGGTTGCGAATAATGTGGAGCAATCTTCACCGCGTTGTGCGCCGCCGACGTGGTGGCGCCGCCGATGAGCAACGGGATCTTGAAGCCCTGGCGCTCCATTTCCTTCGCGTTGTGCACCATTTCGTCGAGCGAGGGTGTGATGAGGCCGGAGAGACCGATGATGTCGGCGCCCTTCTCCTTGGCAGTCGTCAGGATTTTCTCGCACGACACCATGACGCCGAGGTCGATGACCTCGTAATTGTTACAGGCGAGGACGACGCCGACGATGTTCTTGCCGATGTCGTGCACGTCGCCCTTGACCGTGGCCACGACGATCCGCCCCTGAGCCTTGGCGGTTCCGCCCGCGGCGACCAATGCGGCTTTCTCCGCTTCCATGAACGGCTGCAGATAAGCGACGGCTTTCTTCATCACGCGGGCCGACTTCACGACCTGCGGGAGAAACATCTTGCCCGAGCCAAAGAGATCGCCGACGACGCGCATGCCGTCCATCAGCGGACCCTCGATGATCGTGAGCGGCTTGCCGTATTTCTTCCGGGCTTCCTCGGTGTCCTCATCGATCCAGGCATCAATGCCTTTCACGAGCGCGTGGGAGAGCCGCTCCTCGACCGTGCCCTTGCGCCAGGCTTCGAGCTCCGCGATGTCCGCCTTCTGGTCCTTGGCGGCACCGGAGGCCTTCAGTTTCTCGCCAAACTCGACCAGGCGCTCGGTGGCGTCGGGGCGGCGGTTGAGCAGCACGTCCTCCACGAGCACGAGCAGCTCCTTGTCCACCTCCTCGTACACCTCGAGCATCGACGGGTTGACGATGCCCATGTCCATGCCGGCTTTGATAGCATGGTAGAGGAAGGCGGCGTGCATGGCCTCGCGCACAGGATTGTTGCCGCGGAAACTGAAGGAGACGTTGGAGACGCCGCCGCTGACCTTCGCATGGGGAAGGTTCTGTTTGATCCAACGCGTCGCCTCGATGAAATCGACCGCGTAGTTGTTGTGCTCCTCGATGCCGGTGCCGACGGTGAGGATGTTCGGATCGAAAATGATGTCCTCGGGCGGAAAGCCGACGGTGTCGACGAGCAGCCGGTAGGCGCGTTCGCAGATGCGGATCTTCTCGGCGTAGGAAGCGGCCTGGCCGTTCTCGTCGAAGGCCATGACAACCACGGCCGCGCCGTAGCGCAGAATGGTGCGCGCCTGTTCGATGAACTTCGCCTCGCCCTCCTTGAGGGAAATGGAATTCACGATGCCCTTGCCTTGAAGGCATTTCAGGCCGGCTTCGATGACCTCCCACTTGGAGGAGTCGACCATCACGGGGACCTTGGCGATCTCGGGTTCGCTGCCGATGAGATGCAGGAAGCGCGTCATGGCGGCGACGCCGTCGATCAGGCCGTCGTCCATGCACACGTCGATGACATTGGCGCCGTTGTCGACCTGCTGGCGGGCGACGGAAACGGCCTCCTCGTAGTTGCCCGCCTTCACGAGCTTGGCGAACTTGGGCGAGCCGGCGACATTGGTGCGCTCGCCGACCATGAGGAAGGTGCCGGGCACCGGCGTGAAGGGGAGGGAGCCGGAAAGGGCGAGCTCCGGCTTGAGGACGTTGACCTTGCGGGCTGGCTTGGGCTTGAGGGATTCCGCAATGGCCGCGATGTGCTCGGGCGTGTTGCCGCAGCAGCCGCCCGCGATGTTGAGCAGGCCGCTGTCGGCGAACTCGGCCATGAAGCGCGCCATGTCGGCGGGTTTCAGGTCGAAGCCGGTTTCCGTGAGCGGATTCGGCAGGCCGGCGTTCGGGTAGGCGGAGATGAAGGTGTCGGACTTTTGTCCCAGTTCCTCGAGGAACGGGCGCATGAGGTCGGGGCCGATCGAGCAGTTGAGGCCGACGGCGAGTGGCTTGTGCGTGCGCACGGCATTCCAAAACGCGCCGACGGTCTGGGCCGAGATCATCGTCTCGCCGCCGCGGCCGACGGCCGCCGAGATCATCAGCGGCAGGCGGACCTTATCCTCGGCGAAGATCTCCTCGATGGCGACGAGCGCGGCCTTGGCGTTGAGCGAGTCGAAGATGGTTTCGACGAGCAGCAGGTCCACGCCACCGGCGATAAGCGACCGCACCTGCCGGCGGTAGTCGGCCTTGACCTGATCGAAGGTCACCACGCGGAAGCCGGCGTCGTCCGCGTCGGGGGAATTGGACAGTGAGACCGTCAGCGGCCCGATGGCGCCCGCCACAAAGCGCCGGCGTCCGGAGTTGTTGGCGATGCGGTCAGCCCAGGTACGGCACTGCTGCGCGGACTGGAAATTGATGTCGTGAGCCAGTTCTTGCAGAAACTTGTTCTCGATGACGCTTTGGTAAAAGGCCGGGTCCTTGCGGCCGCCTTTTTCGCGCGGGTCCTCGATGAAGAATTCGCTCTGGCCGATGCTGGTCGCGGAGAAGGTGTTGGTCTCGATGATGTCCGCGCCCGCCTCGAGAAAGCGCCGGTGGATGTCGCCGATCTCGTTGGGCCGGGTGAGGGAATAAATATCGCCGTTGTTCTTGAGATCCTTCGGGGCGTCCTTGAAACGATCCCCCCGCGCCTGCTCCTCAGTGATGTTATAGGCCCGGATCGTCGTGCCCATGGCGCCATCAATGATGGCCACGCGCTCGGCAAGGATTCGGCGGAGGGCGGTTTCGGCGGCAGTGGGCGGAAGGGTTGGCATGAAACTACTTATGTATGCTTGCATCAAGATTCGTTGATATGAAAAGGCAAGCGCCGCTTTGGATAACTTGGTCTATGACGTAACCACTGACCGTAAATGAGCTTGCGTAAGTCGAAAAGCGGGAGGATGAGTGGCGCGCCTGAGGTTCTTTTAAGTCAATTCCAAGGATACAGGGAAGGCCGTGAAAACCGGCCACAGTCGCGCTGCGGTAACGCATCACAGACCCCCAACGGCGCCAGGCGCCGGGAAAGCCAATCTTTGACTGACGTCAGGGGTGAAGGCGGGGGCGAGGAGCGCTGGCGCGCAAGTAGGAAGTAACAAGTGATCAAGTAACAAGAGCTGACTCCTGATACTTGATCCTTGGCACTTGGTACTTGTGCGCTGCGCACATATGCGGAGTCCGAACATCTGCCCTTGGAAGCTCACCACACCGGCGCCTTGTGCAGGCGTCGGCGTTTAACCTTCAACGCACATTGAAGGGTGGGAGTGGATGTACGGGCTGTAGGAGGGGCTTTACGCCCCGAATCGCGGGATAAACCCGCTCCTACAGTTTGGCTCTGCTCTTGCCTCCGCATCCGCAGACCATGAATACCCACATCGCGGCGTCGTTCCGACGCCTGTTTCTCCTCCAGCCTTCGCCAAGCCTTCGGCTGGCAAGCGCCGGCTCGATTGTCCGCTATACGTTTAGACTGGCGGGCAATCTCGTATGCAGCCTGGGCCTTGCGCACTCCATCCTCGTCGCGCAACCCGCCGAACCGGAATTATTGCCGGACTATGCCTTCACCGCGACGCGTACGCCGACGGCGCTGACCACCCTCGGGACGGCGGTGGACCAGATCAGCGGCGCCGAGCTGGCGCGCATGCAGCTCACCGGCCTGCGCTCCGCGCTCGCGGGCGTTCCCGGTGCCCCGGCCTTCGCTTCGGGCGCGCCCGGCGGCGTGACGTCGCTGTTCCTGCGCGGCGCGAACTCCAACCAGACGCTTTTCCTAGTGGACGGCATACGCTTCAACGATCCGAACACCGACTACCAGGTGTCGCTCGCGGGCATGTGTCTCGGTGCGTGCGACAACCTCGAGGTCGCGCACGGGCCCCAGAGCACGCTTTACGGCGGCGAGGCCGTCGGCGGCGTGGTCGCGATCCGCGGCCAGCGCGGTGCGGGCTCGGGCAGCGGTGCGATTTCGGCCGAAGCGGGCGCGTTCGGCACGATCCAAGGGGCGGTCAACGCGCAGGGCGGAGACGCCGTGCGCGCCTACACCTTCACGGCGAACGGCGGGCACACCGACAATGATCGGCCGAATAACGAATTCGACAGCGTCACCTATTCGCTGCGGCTCGATCGCAAGGTTAGCGACCAGGTGGCGATTGGCGCCACCTGGCGTGGATTCCTCGGGCGCTACGGTTCGCCCGGCGACCGGTTCACGAACGATCCCAATAACACCGAGCGTGAGAGCAACCAGCTCGCCACGGTTTTTGCCGATTTCAAACACTCGACCGTCTTCACGAGCCACGCCGTGCTGGGCGGGCAGGACCGTCGGTATGTTTCCGACAGCGGCACGTCCGAAACGGTCGTCACGAACCGCCGCGCCGTGCTCGATTGGCAGAGCACCTATGTGCTCAACGAGCAGCATCGTCTCACCGGTGGCCTGACCGCCGAGGCGAACCACACCCGCAACAATGGCTTCGGCAACATCGACGAAAGCCAGCGGTTGCTGGCCTTTTTCGCCCAGGACGAGTGGACGCCGGTCGAGCACGTCTATCTGACGGCCGGCCTGCGGAGCGACGACCACGACACCTTCGGGCGCGCGACCACCGGCCGGGCGACGGCCGCCTGGCTGTCGAAGGATTCGCATTGGAAACTGCGCGCCACCTATGGCACGGCTTTTCGTTCCCCCGGCTTCCTGGACCTTTATGGCAAGAGCTCATTCTACGTCGGCAACCCCAACCTGAAACCGGAAAAAGCGCGGGGCTGGGATGGCGGGGTGGATTATTTTCTTTCCGGCAATCGCGGGGTGCTCAGCGCGACGTGGTTCGACACCCGTTATGCCAACCTGATCGTGTTCGACTTCGGCGTTTTCCCTGGGACGACGGCCAACGTGGAGAAGGCGCGCACACGCGGGGTCGAGGTTTCCGGACGGTTCGCGCTGCCCGGCGCGGTGCAAGTGCGGCTGGCCTACACGTACCTTGAGGCGGAGAACCTCACGCAAGGCACCCGCTTGTTGCGCCGTCCCCGCAACAGCGGTTCGGTCGATCTCTGGCATGACTTCGGTCGCGGCTTCAGCGCCGGCACGGGCGTGGCGTTTGCTTCCGGGCGGCGCGATGTGAATGCGAAGACCTTCGCCAACATCGAGGGCGAGGACTACACGGTGGTGCGGGTTTATGGCGCCTACCAGGTCAACTCCCGTCTGGCGGTGAAGGCCCGCGTCGAAAATCTCCTGGATGAGAATTACGAGGAGGTTCACGGCTACCCGCAGCTGGGCGTCGGTGCCTACGCCGGCGTGGAGTGGAAGTTCTGAAAATGGAGGCGGGGTGCCCTCACCCCGCACATGTGGTTTGAAGCCGCGGGGTGGGGGCACCCCGCCTCCACTCTTACTGGCCGCAAGCGTCCTCGCTTGCGGCCTTTTTTATGTCAGCCAAACATGCGGTCATGCCCCGATTACCCCGTTCCCTGGCTGTGGTGGCGCTTGGTTGTACGTCTTTGTTTGCCGGCGATTATCCCTTCCAGCCGGTTCCCTTCAACGCCGTGCGCATCACCGGTGGTTTCTGGCAGCAGAAACAGGAGGTCAATCGCGCGGTCACGGTACCGTTCGCGCTTCAGCAGTGTGAGGAATCGGGCCGCTTGAAGAACTTCGACCTCGCCGCCGAGGTCATGCGGCGCCGGGCCGCGGGGGAGACCGGTTTTCAGATCCAGCCGCCGACGATCTATCCCTTCGACGATACGGATGCCTACAAGGCCATCGAGGGAGCCGCGTACGTGCTCAGCCTGCAGCGCGATCCCGCGCTGGAAGCGACGCTCGACGCGTGGATCGCGCGGATTGCGGCGGCACAGGAACCCGACGGCTACCTTTATACCTTCCGGACGATGCATCCGGACTCGCCCGGGCATAAATGGGTCGGCGCGAAACGTTGGGAAAAGGATCCCGATCTCAGCCATGAACTCTACAACTGCGGCCACCTCTACGAAGCGGGCGTGGCTTACTTTCAGGCGACGGGGAAACGCACGCTGTTGGACGTCTGCCTCAGAAACGCCGAACTGCTTTGGCACGATTTCGGTGACGGCCAGCGCCGCATCGCGCCCGGGCACCAGATCGTCGAGATTGGCCTGGTCAAACTCTATCGGACGACGGGCGACGAGCGCTGGCTGAAGCTGGCCCAGATTTTCCTCGACGCCCGCGGGCCAGGCGGTGCGCCTTACAGCCAGCAGCATAAACGGGTGGTCGACCAGGACGAGGCCGTCGGCCACGCCGTGCGCGCGAACTACATGTATGCCGGCATGGCCGACGTGGCGGCACTCACCGGCGATACGCGTTATCTCGCGGCGATCACAAAGATCTGGGACAATGTCGTCTCGAAGAAACTTTACCTGACCGGTGGTGCCGGGGCGCTGGCGCGCGGCGAAGCCTACGGCGCCGATTATGAGCTGCCCCACGACGGCTACAACGAAACCTGCGCCGCCCTCGCGCTGATGAACTGGAATCACCGCATGTTCCTCCTGACCGGCGAGGCGAAGTACATGGACGTGCTCGAACGCACCGCATTCAACGGATTTCTCAGCGGCGTGTCCGCTTCGGGCGATCGTTTCTTTTATCCTAATCCGCTGGTTTACGACGGTCAGAAAAAGAACAACCACGATCACGCCGGCCGCGCGCCGTGGTTTGGCTGCGCGTGCTGTCCGCCAAATCTGATGCGCACGCTCGCCTCGCTGACGGGATATTTTTATGCGGTGAAGGACGAATCGCTTTACGTGAATTTCTACGCGACCAGCGAAGGCGTCGTCACCGTCGCGGGCACGCAGGTGAAGATCTCGCAAACCACCGATTACCCCTGGTCGGGAACCATCCGGTTCAAGCTCTCCCTTGAGAAACCGCTGAAGTTTTCGCTCAAGCTGCGGCTGCCCGGTTGGTCGAACGACCGGCCGGTGCCGTCGGATCTCTACGCGTACTCGGCCCGGCGGCCTGACCACGGGTGGGGGCTCAAGCTCAGCAGCGAGACGGTGGTGCCCCGCCAGGGCGGCGATGGCTATTTGGCCTTGGTAGGGGAGTGGCAACCGGGCGACACGGTCGAGCTGGAGTTGCCGATGCGGGTGCACTCGGTGTGGGGCAACGAGAAGATCGCCGCGACCCGCGGACAGGTCGCGCTGGAGCGCGGGCCGATTGTTTATTGTTACGAGGACCTCACCGATCGCCAACCCGTCGAGGCGCCGGCAATCCCGGCCGCGGCCAACGTGACGCCGGAAAGACAATCATCCAGCCTCGGCGGTGTGACCGTCCTGAAGGTGGAGCGGGCCGGCGCCGAGCCGCTGACCTTGATCCCGTATTTCGCCTGGAACAATCGCGGGCTGCACCCGATGCACGTTTGGTTTCCGTTGCAGCCGTAGCCACCGCCACTCCGCGCTTGCGGCGGCTTTGGAGTCAGGGAGACTGGCGCATCCCCTATGAAAATCACGAGCGGTTGGATCGTGGCCCTGGTTCTTTTGGTCGAGGTGGCGCCGGCGGCGGAGGATTTCCGTTCCGGGCAGCCCGCGCAGCCGGTGCGCGACGCCAGCCTCTATGTGCCGGACCTTGCCCTGATGACCGCGCCGGCGTCGAGCGAGTTGCGCGAGCTGGTCGAGCGTTACTCGGCCGACCGCGCGTCGCTGCTGCAGTTCTACACCGTGCCGGGTTCGCTGCTGCAGCTGCGTCGGCTCCGTGAATTCTACCAGGGCTGGCAGGCCAAGCTCGAGGAGTTGCCTTACGACTCGCTCGGTGCCGAGGGGCGTATCGACTGGCAGCTGATGCGCCTGCAGCTGCGTTACGAGCTCGGCCTGCTGGCGCGCACCGAAAAGCGCAACGCGGAGATGGCGCCTTTCATGGGCTTCTCCGAGGCGATCGCGGGCTTGCAGGAGACGCGCCGGCAATTCGAGCCCGTCAAGCCGGCCGAGGCGGCGGCGACGCTCGCGCAGATCCGCAAGGACATCGAGGCGGCCCGGAAGGCGCTCGATCAGGAGGAAGTCCGTCCGACCAAGATTCTCGCCCTGCGCGCCGCCAACCGGCTCGGCGACCTGGGCAAGAGCCTCGAGAACTGGTTCAAGTTCTACGACACCTACGACCCGGAATTCGGCTGGTGGACCCGCGAGCCATACAAGAAAGCCACGGCCGCGCTCGATGATTACGCCAAGTTCCTCCGCGAAAAGATCGTGGGCGCGAAGGCGGGTGAGGATGAGCCGATCGTCGGCGATCCCATCGGGCCGGATGGCCTGAAGCTCGATCTCGAGCATGATATGATGCCCTACACGCCCGAACAGCTCATTGCAGTGGCGGAAAAGGAGTTCGCGTGGTGCGAGGCGGAGTGGAAGAAAGTCGCGCGGGACATGGGTCTGGGCGACGACTGGAAGGCCGCGCTCGAGAAGGTGAAGCACGACTACGTTCAGCCTGGCGACCAGCCGGCGCTCATCGCGAAACAGGCCTACGAGGCGATCGGTTTCGTCACGAAGCGCGACCTCTTGACCGTGCCGCCGCTGTCGATCGACGACTGGACGATGATCATGATGTCGCCGGAGCGGCAGAAAACCAACCCGTTCTTCCTCGGCGGCGACCGCATCATCGTGTCGTTCCCGACCGACACCATGGACCAGCAGGACAAACTCGACAGCCTGCGCGCCAACAACACCCATTTCTGCCACGCCACGGTATTCCACGAGTTGATCCCGGGGCACCACCTCCAGGGCTGGTACGCCGACCGCTACAACCCGCACCGCCAGCTCTATTACACGCCGTTTTACGTCGAGGGCTGGGCGCTGTGGTGGGAATTTCACCTGTGGGATCTTGGCTTCCACCAGACTCCCGAGGATCGGGCGGGTGCGCTCTTCTGGCGGACGCACCGCTGCGCCCGCATCATCTTCTCGTTGAATTTTCACCTGGGCAAATGGACGCCGCAGCAGTGCATCGACTTTCTCGTCGAGAAGGTCGGCCACGACCGGCACACGGCGACGGGTGAGGTGCGGCGTTCCTTCAATGGCGATTACTCCCCGCTCTACCAGGTCGGTTACATGATGGGCGCCATCCAGCTGCGCACCTTGTACGGTGACCTGGTCAAATCAGGCAAAATGTCCGAGAAGGATTTCCACGACAGCGTCCTGAAGGGCGGCATCATGCCGATCGAGATGGTGCGGGCTCACGTCACCGGCACGAAGCTGCCGCGTGACTATCGCAGCTCGTGGAAGTTCGCGGGGGAAAATCCGTGATGTAGGGCGGGATCGCCGCATCCCGCCTTGGTGCGCCGGTGATATCGCGTGCGAGGCGGGATGCGGCGATCCCGCCCTACAGTCAGGCTGCCCGCGTGCGGTTCAGATCCCCGAGTCGCGTCAGCAAAGCGTCGTCATCGAGGTCCGTGGGCCAGCCATACGCGGCGGCGACGGCGGTATTGAGCGCCGCATTGTCCCCGCTGCGGGCTGCCCGGGCCACGGCATGCCGCTGCTCCTCTTGCGTCGCGGAAAGAGCGCTCAAGCCGGTTTCCGGCGGCCAGGGGAAAGGATAGGCCGCCAAGGCCAGGGTGGGTGTGCGGCGAGAGTGAAACCGGCGCCACCACACGGCGAAGGGCCGAGCGGCCAGGACGCCGTGCGTGAAATCATCGTCGCGGGCGACGGCGATGAGCGTGTCGTCGGGAATGACGGCCGAGTCGAACCACATCCAGGCCGGCGGCTCCGCCCCAATGGGCGTGGCGAGGTAGCGTTCGCGGCGGGTAAGCGCGGCGCGCAAGCGTTCGTCCGCGTGGGGATTCGTCCACCACCGGTCCCGCGTGGGCCGCATCGTGCGGTAGAGATGGTGAAAGGGATGCTCGTAGAGCGAGGCCTCGCGCTCGTCCATGGAGCCGGGGAAATCGACCAGCCAGTGCACCGAAGGCCGGCGCGGGTCGGTGGCCGTGGCAAGCTGGCGGAGCACGTCCGCGTTGGATTTGCCGTTGGGATTGCGGGTGCCGAGCATGCGCTCCGCCAGCTTGGGCGGGATGGAGGCGGTCAGCGCCACGCGTTCCCCCTGATAGCCCAAGCCCGCGTTTTCCGGCAGGGGACGAGGGGCGGGATGCGGCATGGGGAGTTACCCATTGCCTAAACCGACCGGCAGGCCAAGCATGGATGCACCTTCCATGAAGATTGCATTGTTACCGCGGGGCGTTGCATTGGGCCTCTGCCTTGCGGTTACGGCCGCGGCCAGCGGGGTGCTCGAGGCAGTACGCGGGCACCGCGCGGCCCATGAACAGGCGCTGATGGCGGAATACCGCGAGTTGGTCGCCATTCCTAACGTGGGCGCCGACCAGCCTAACGCCCGGCGCAACGCCGAGTTCATCGTCGCGATGATGCAGCGTCGGGGAATCCCCGCCGAACTGCTCGAAGGACGGACCGGGGCAACCAACCCGGCGGTGTTCGGCGAGATCAGGGTGCCGGGCGCCACGCGCACGGTGGTGTTTTACGCCCATTACGACGGCCAGCCCGTCAATCCGAAGGAATGGGCGGAGGGACTCGATCCCTGGAATCCGGTGTTCCTCACCGCCCCAATAGCCAAAGGCGGACGCATCATCACGGATTGGAAAGCCGGCGACGCCATCAACCCGGAGTGGCGGTTGAACGGACGCGCCAGCGCCGATGACAAGGCGGGGGTGTTTTCGATCATCAACGGCTACGACGCGCTGGTAAAGACGGGGGGGCGTCCGACCGTGAACGTGAAGTTCTTCTTCGAGGGCGAGGAGGAGAAAGGATCGCCGCATCTGGGCGAGCTGCTCGAATTACACCGGGCAAAACTGCAGAGCGACCTCTGGATCATCTGCGATGGCCCGCGTCCGGTGTCGGGCCGGAAATCCGTCGTCTTCGGCGTGCGCGGCGACGTCAATCTGCAGCTCACGGCCTACGGCGCCAAGCGTCCGCTGCACAGCGGCAATTACGGCAATTGGGCGCCGAATCCCGCCGATCGGCTCGTCGCGCTCCTGGCGAGCATGAAGGACGAAAACGGCCGGGTCCTCATCAAGGGCTTCTATGACGACTATGTGATGTTTTCCGAGAGCGAGCGCATCGCGATCAAGGATGCGCCGGCGACCGACGACGTGTTGCTCAAGGATCTCGGACTGAAGGCTCCGGAAACTCCCGGCCGGTCACTGCTCGAGGGTTTTGAACTGCCCGGCCTCAATCTCAATGGCGTCACGGCGGCCAGCACCGGCGAGACCGCCACCAATGTGATACCATCGGTCGCGCGTGCCGCCCTTGATTTACGGCTGGTGTTGGGCATCGACTGGCGGAAACAGGTCGAACGCGTGGTCGAGCACATGAAGGCGCAGGGCTGGCATGTCATCGACCACGAGCCGACCGAGGAGGAACGCACGCGGTTTGCCAAGCTGCTCCGGGTCGAGGTCGGCAGCGGCTACAATGCCCAGCGCACGCTGATGAATCTCCCGATCGCGCAGTCCGTGATCGCTGCGGTGCAATCCACCACCCGCGACCCGATTGTGAGACAGCCCACCGCGGGCGGCAGCCTGCCGCTGAGCGTGATCGAGGAGAAACTCGGCGCGAAGGTCATCACGGTGCCGGCGGTGAACTACGACAACAACCAGCATGCGGAAAACGAGAACATGCTGATCCGCTACCTCTGGGAAGGCATGGAAACCTTCGCGGCGCTGATGACGATGCCCTGAGGCGACACACCCCGGCGCTATGCGCCACCCCTCTCAAGAGGGGACCCAAGCATTTGCATTCGCTGCCTTAGATCCCTTCTAGAGAGGGGTGCCCGAAGGGCGGGGTGTGTAGGGAACGCGTTCAATCGTTAAACGCGACGCGCGGGTTCGTCTCGAGAAATTGGGCGATGGCCCGCGCGAAGATTTCGCCGAATTCCGCGCGCTTTTTTTCGCCCACGCCGGAGATACCGGTCATCGCCTCGGCCCGGTCGGGATAGTCCCGGGCCATCTGCCGGAGCGTGGCATCGCCAAAAATGATGTAGGCCGGAACCTTGCGTTCGTCGGCGAGCTGCTTGCGGAGCGTCCGGAGGCGCTCGAAGAGCACCTCGTCGCAGGCAATGTCGCCTTCGCGGCGGGCGACCCGCTTCGCCTTCGGCAAGTCCATCGGTTTCGTCAGGGTGATCGGGGCCCGCGACACCAGGACGGATCGGCCTTCCGGCGTCAGCTCCAGCGTGGCAAAGCCGCCTTCGCTGACGGTTACATAACCCAGCCGCATCAATTCACGGCCGACCGCGGCCCACGCGGGACGGGAGAGTTCCTTGCCGATGCCGTAGGTCGTGAGACGGTCATGGCCCCAGCGCTGGATCTTGTCGGTCTCGGCGCCGATGAGGACCTCGATGACGTGGTTCATGCCGACGTTGAAGCTTCCGTTCTGGGCGATGCGGTAGAGGCAGGAAAGGAACTTCTGCGCGACGACCGTGCCGTCATAGGTCGCGCGGGGTTCGAGGCAGTTGTCGCAGGCACCGCAATTGGCCGCGGAGAATTTTTCGCCAAAATACTCGAGCAATTCCACGCGGCGGCAGCCGGCGCTCTCGGCGTAGTGTACGATCTGACGGAGTTGGGCGCGGGCGACCGCCTTTTCCTGCTCATTGGTGATCTCATCGAGGAAGTGGGTTTGCTTGGCGATGTCGCCGGCACTGAACAGCAGGAGGCAATCGCTGGGCAGGCCGTCGCGCCCCGCGCGGCCGGTTTCCTGGTAGTAGCCCTCGATGTTCTTCGGCAGGTCGTGGTGAATGACCCAGCGCACGTTGGGCTTGTTGATGCCCATGCCGAAGGCGATCGTGGCGCAGATGATCCGCGTTTCGTCGCGCAGGAAAAGCTCTTGGTTTCGCGAACGCTCCGCGGCATCGAGGCCCGCGTGGTAGGGGCGGGCGGAAAAGCCGCGGCCCGCCAGGGATTCCGCCACGCGCTCGGCGGTGGCGCGGCTGGCGCAGTAGATGATGCCGCTGTCCTGCTCCCGCTGGCGGACGAAGTCGATCACCTGCTTCGCCGGCTGATCCTTCGGGATGACGCGGTAGGAGAGGTTGGGCCGGTTGAAACTGGCGACAAAAATCCCGGGGTCGCGCAGTTGCAGGTGCTGGATGACATCGGCCCGCACCCGGTGAGTGGCGGTCGCCGTCAGCGCCATGACCGGCACGCCCGGCAGGAGTGCGCGCAATTTGGCGATCTGCCGATATTCCGGACGGAAATCATGGCCCCATTCGGAAATGCAGTGGGCTTCGTCGATCGCGAGGGTGCGGACGTTCCACGCCTTCAGGTTCTCCGCCCAGTTGTCCAGCATGAGGCGCTCGGGAGCGACGTAGAGCAGCCGCCATTCCCCGCGATGCAGTCCCCGCAGGCGGGAGCGGGCCTCGTCAGCGTCGAGGGTGGAGTTCAGGTAAGTGGCGGCCACGCCCGCGGCCTGCAACTGGTCAACCTGGTCCTTCATCAGCGCGATAAGCGGCGACACCACCACGGTCAGGCCGGGGCGGAGCAGGGCGGGCAGCTGGAAGCAGAGTGACTTGCCGCCGCCGGTCGGCAGCAGGGCGAAAACGTCCTGGTCGGCCAGGTTGGCCTCGATGATTTCGCGCTGCAGCGGCCGAAAGGCGCCGTAGCCGAAGGTGGTCTTGAGGGTGAGCAGGAGGTCGTCCACGTGGAGGGACAGCGTGGATGAGCGAGGCCAGCGTCGCGAGCAAGCCAGCAACCTTTGAAAAGGTGACTATTTGAGCCCCAGCCAGCCGGCCAGCAGGCGCACGGCGTCAGCGACACGATGTCCGCGCCGGATGGCCCGGGACACGATGCGGAGTTTTTTCCGTTCCCGCTCCGCCTTGGGATCGACGTGGCCGACCAGCTCCGTCCCTGCGAGGACCGGCAGGGCGTAGTAGCCGCGCTTGCGCTTCGCCGGCGGGACATAGACCTCCCACGTGTAGTCGAAGCCCCAGAGCCCGGAAGTCAGGCGCCGATCGTAAATGAGCGGATCCAGCGGCGCGAGCAGGCGGACGGGCGCGGAATGTTCGGAAGGGGAAAGGTCCAACAAGGGCAGGTCGGTGCGCAGACAATGCAGCAAGGGCAGGTCCCCGACCTTGATTGGCTGGGCCAAGTCCTCGACCAGCGCGAGTTCCTGGCGCTTGAGCAGGACGAGCCGGCGCTGGCGCAGCTTAAGTAGCGCTTCCCAGCGGGCGGATTCCCGCTTGGTAGAGGGCGGTTTCCGCAACACGGCGGTCGGCAACACCCGTTCCGGCAGGTCGTAATAGCGCCGGTTGCCCTCGCCGCGGCGGGCGATGAGCAGCCGGCCATGGAAGAATAGTTTTTGGAGGGTGGCCTTCGCCTGCGTGGAGGCGCCCCAAAATGACCGGGCCTTGCCGGTATCAGCAAAATCCTCCGAGGAAAGCGGACCGCGGGCGGCGATTTCGGCGAGTAGCGTGGGCACGAGTTCCTTTTGGCGCGGGGATAGGCGGCCGGACCACGCGCTCGTGCGATGCTGGCGGGAACGCATAATTCCAAGCAGGTGCGGCCAGGCATCCAGGGTGAACGCCACCAAGGTGCCGGCGGTGGGTAGGTGATGCTCGAAAGCCCTGCGCTTCGAGGCGGGCAAGGGGCGGGCATCGGCCGCCTTTGCCAAGGCTTCGGCGCCCAAGCCATGCAGGTAGCGCATCAGGTCGCCTTCCCGATAAGCGTGCACGCGGTTGCGGAGGATGAGATCGTGCATCCGGCCCGTGACGTTGATCGGATCGATCTGAATGTAGCCATGGTGGGCGAGGGCAGCGCCGACGTCAGGCGCCGGTTCGTCGAGCAGCAGGGCACGCCGCATGAACCGACGGGCGGCAAGGGGATCGAGGTTCAGCGGCTTCATCTGTGCTGGAGGGCGGGATCACCGTATCCCGCCTCGGACGCGGCACGATGTCCATTCGGGAAAGGCGGGATACGGTGATCCCGCCCTACAAATGAGAAGGCCGCGCTGGGGGCGCGGCCTTCGGACAAAAGCGTTTGAACCGGATTACTTCTTCGGCGTGTTGGCCTGCACCTCGGCCAGACGCTTCTCGAGTTCGTTCATCTGGCTAACCAGGCGTTCTTCCATCTTCTTGCGATCGGAGCTGCTCACGATGCTGAGATTGGCGGTGTCGCGCACGATGTTCGCCGGCAGGGTCAGGAGGCGGGTGAGGACGCCCTGGTCCTTGAAGCTGCTCAGGTACAGGGCCGTGATCTCGTGGGAGAGCTTCATCGAGTCTTGGGCGACGGCCTGCGAGGCGAGGAGCTGGGTATTGAGCTCTTGGTTGCGGGACATCTCGGCCGTCAGCACGCCGCTGATCTGGTCGGAAATGCGCTGGCTGTAGGCGTCGATCTTCTCGCGGGTGAGGCCTTGGTCCTTGGACATTTCGGCGAGAATCGGGGAGATTTTCTCCGCCATGCGGCCGGAAACCTTGTCGACCTGCTCGTTCTGGAGTTTTTCGGCCTCTTCGGGGGTTTTGGGGATGTTCGAGCCGTAGGGCATGACCTTGGCGGCGATGGCCTCGGCGAGCTGGTTCACCTTCTGCTCGTTGAGTTTGGCCACTTCCTCGTCCGTCATGAAGACGTCGGCGGCGCGCTTCGAAATGGCATCCTTAAGGAGCTGGTTGACCGACTCGATGTGGCGGCGGGTCTCCTCGGAGTTCGCCTTCATCTCGGCAGTGTATTGCTCCCGCATGGCGGCGAGCTCGGCGGCCTGCTTGGCGGCGGCCTCATCGGCTTGCTTCTTGTTGAACCAAAACGCGACGCCCAGAATCAGCGCTGCGGTCAAAATAATGGTGGGGAGTTGTTCTTTAAGCTTTTGCCACATGGTGTGTGTCGATTTGAGGTGTGCGTGACAGCCATAGCAGGTGGAAGTTCAAATGCAATGCCGCCTTGGCCTGTAAAAACCCGTTTGAAATGAGCTTAAACCGCTACGAACAAGCCCTCTTCTCCTATTGGGAACAGCAACCCGACGAGCGCCGCCATTGGCAGGCCAAGGTCGTCGACGCGACGCGCGGCATCGGCGTGCCGGTGGAAGCCGCGCGGGCACTCGAGCGCGAACTCTGGGCCCACCTCGTCGAACGCGCCCCGCATGTGCCCGCTCTGCGCTCCCTAGGCATCGGCGCAACGCAGCGCGTGAGCCTGCTAAACCTCGCCGAACACATCATCCGGCTATGGGGCCCGGTGCCGAAACCAAAAAAATCCGGGAACCCACCCCTCTGAAAAACTGACCGTAACATGGAATTTTCAGTGTATTGCAATTACTGCATTTACAAAACCGCCAAGCGGATACATTGGTTATTCACAAGTTATCCACTCGATGGAAAACACCATTAGCTCGGTTCAAAATTCACCGCAGCATTACGTAGGAGTGAGAGTGAAGACCTACGTTCTGGATACGAACGTTTTGCTGCACGACCCGCAGTCGATCTACAAATTCGAGGACAACAACCTGGCGATTCCCGTCGAGGTTCTTGAGGAGCTCGATGCGATCAAAGGAGAGCAGTCCACGGAGCGCGGGCGCAATGCCCGCCGCGTGCACCGAATCCTCCAGGAGCTCCTGCCGGACTCCCGCTCGATGCATGAGGGCGTCAAGCTGCCCAGCGGGGGCACGCTCTCCGTCATCATCAACCGGTACCTGGTCGAGAACAACTGGTCGTCGCCCGCCATGCAGCGGCTGCGCGCCGTGCTCTCGGACTTCACCAAGAAGGACAATCGCATCATCGCGAGCGCCCTCTTCGTGCAGGAGACCAATCCGCCGCCGACCATTCTCGTCACGAAGGACGTCAACGTGCAGCTCAAGGCCCGCGCCGTCGGCCTCGAGGCCGAGGACTACCTGAACGACAAGGTGCCCGAGGCGACCGCCGATGACGACGGCTACCGCACCGTCGCGCTCGATGTTTACGAGATGCAGCGCTTCTGCTCCGAGGGTGAGTTCGAACTCGCCGAGGAGGTCGCCGCGCCGCTCTACCTCAACGAGTACATCCTGCTCATGACGCCCGAGGGCAAGACGATGCCCGGCCGTTATTACGGGAAGAACGTCGTGCGCCGCCTGCACCTGCCTGATTTCGTCAAGGCCCCCGGCGGCATCCCGATCCGCCCCCGCAACCTCGAGCAGCAGTTCTTCGTGGACGCGCTGATGGATGACAGCATTTCGCTCGTCACCTGCTTCGGCAAGGCCGGCACCGGCAAGACGCTGCTCTCGACCGCCTGCGCGCTCTTCCAGACGACTGACGAGAACTCCCGCTACGACGGCCTCTCGATCTCCCGCCCCGTGATCGCGCTGGGCAAGGACATCGGTTTCCTGCCCGGCACGCTCGAGGAAAAGATGAAGCCCTGGCTGCAGCCTTATCACGATGCCCTCGAGGTGCTGATGCCCTCGAAGCCGCAGAAGGAGCCGCAATTCGCCAGCAAGAAGACCGGCAAGAAAAAGAAGAAGCGTGATGACGCCATGGCGCTCATGACCTCGCCGCAGCCGTCGCACGGTGGCGGTCACCACCACAACGGCATGCCGCCGGTGAAACCTTATGAGCGCCTCATCAGCAGCGGCGTGGTCGAGATCGAGGCCCTGTGCTTCATTCGCGGCCGCTCGATCGCCCGGCGCTTCTTCATCCTCGACGAGGCCCAGCAGCTCACGCCCCACGAGGTGAAGACGGTCATTACCCGCATCGCCGAGAGCTCGAAGCTCGTGCTGATCGGCGACCCCGCGCAGATCGACAATCCCTACGTGGACTCCCGCAGCAACGGCCTCGTCTACTGCCACAACCGCATGAAGGGCCACGCCCTCGCCGCGCACGTGAAGCTGTCGAAGGGCGAGCGCTCGAAACTCGCCGAGCTCGCCGCGGATTTGCTCTGAGGTTTCCGCGCCTCGCGCGAAGCCTACACAACCCGGCGCTACGCGCCACCCCTCTTCATAGAGGGGGTCCAACTCACGCCCGCGAGAATCCCCTCTATGAAGAGGGGTGCCCGATAGGGCGGGGTGTGTAGGGAAGGTGCGAGGCGCCAACGCATTCTCGGCTTGCCGCCCGCCCGCCACGGCGGAAACTGGCCGCCTGTGGATAAAGCGCTGGTCACCCCGCTGAAAGGCCTCGAGACCGAGGAACAGGCCGCCCTCCTCGCGGCCCAGCGCGAGCTGCGCCAGCTGCGGGACACCATCCAGGCACTGCGCACCGAATTGGAAGCCGTGCAGGCCTCGCGGGCCGAAGCCGTGCAGGCCGCCGTGACCACCGCCCAGGACGAGGCCCGCCAGCTGCGGACCACCGCCGCTTCGCTCCGCGACGAATTGCAGGCGCTGGAAATCGCCAAGCAGGAGGCGGTGCAGGCCGCCGTCGCCGCCGGCCATGACGATGCGCGTCAGCTGCATGGCACCATCCAGTTGTTGCGCGACGAGCTGGAGCGGCTCCGCCAGGAAAACGCCGAGCAGCTGGAAAAGCAGGCGCGGGCGCACCAGGACGAGCTCCGGCAGCTTCGCGGCACGATTTCCGGCCTGCGCGACCAATTGGAGAAGCAACATGCCCGTTAAGGCCAAGTCCGCCAAGAGCCCGGCGAAGTCCGCTTCCCGCCCGCCCACCGAGGCGCCGGCGCGCGAGAGCATTTCGACCCTGCGGGCCCGGCTGCGCCGCACGGAGATGCTCATCAAGCTCTCCCAGCGCGTCGCCGCGATCGACAACCTCGACGACCTGCTCGCGACGCTCGTCGAGATCATCGCCAACGAGACCAACGCCGAGCGCGGCACCTTGTTTCTCAATGATGCGGCGACCAACGAGCTCTTTTCCCGCACCGCGCAGGGCACCTTCAACCGCGAGATCCGCCTCCTCAACAATTCCGGCGTCGCCGGCGCCGTCTTCCAGAGTGGCGAGGGCCTGATCATCCACGATCCCTACAAGGACAAGCGCTTCAACGACGAGATCGACCGCAAGACCGGCTTCGTCACCAAGTCCATCCTCTGCGCTCCCATCAAGACCGCGCGCGGCGAGATCATCGGCGTCGTGCAGACGCTGAACAAACGCGAAGGCAGGTTCACCGTCGAGGACCTCGACCTGCTCGAGGCGATGGCGACCCAGGCCTCGGTCGCGCTGCAGAGCTCGCAGTTCATCGAGGGCATGAAGAAGACGCGCCAGCAGGAAATGGAATTCCTCGATCTGGTGGCCGATATCACGAGCTCCCTCGATTTGTCCGTGCTCCTGCGCCGCGTCATGAGCGAGGCCACGCGCATGCTGAAGGCCGACCGTTCGACGCTTTTCCTCAACAACGAGAAGACCAACGAACTTTGGTCCGAGGTGGGCGAGGGGCTTAACGCCGTGCAGATCAAGCTGCCCAACACCGCGGGCATCGCCGGCGCCGTCTTCCAGTCGGGCAAGACGATCAACATCCCGCACGCCTACGCCGATCTCCGCTTCAACCCGGCGTTCGACAAGAAGACGGGTTACTTCACGCGCTCGATCCTCTGCGTGCCCGTGGTGAACAAGAACGGCAAGTGCATCGGCGTCACCCAGGCGCTGAACCGCCGCGGGGGCCCCTTCACCCCCGAGGATGAGGCGCGTCTCAAGGCCTTCACCGCCCAGGTCTCCATCGCGCTCGAGAATGCCAAGCTGTTCGACGACGTGCAGAACATGCGGAACTACAACCAGTCCGTGCTCGAGAGCATGTCGAGCGGCGTGATCACGCTCGGCGAGGACGGCCGCATTCTGACCTGCAACGGTTCCGGCTACCGCATTTTCAAGGTCCGCGAGGGCGAGGTGATCGGCAAGCCCGCCGCCGAGTTCTTCACCGGCGCCAATGCCTGGATTGTCGAACGCCTGAAGGGCCTCGATACCTCCGGCGCCAAAACGGATACGCTGATGGATGCGGAGCTGCAGGTCCGTGGTGACAAGGTAAACGTCAACGTCACCCTCCAGCCGCTCATCAGCCTCAAGGGCAAGCGGCTCGGCTCGATGCTGATGATCGAGGATATTTCGTCGGAAAAGCGCATGAAGTCCACGATGGCGCGCTACATGGACCCGGGTCTCGCCGACCAGTTGTTGGCGGCGGGCGGCGAGGCGCTCGGCGGCCAGAGCGTCGAGGCCACGATGCTGTTCTCGGATATCCGTTCCTTCACCACGCTGACCGAGGAACTGGGTGCGCAGGGCACCGTGGCGCTCCTCAACGAGTATTTTACGCTCATGGTGCAATGCATCACCCAGGAGGGCGGCATGCTCGACAAGTTTATCGGCGACGCGATCATGGCCGAATTCGGCATCCCGGTGGCGCACGGCGACGATCCGGACCGCGCGATGCGCGCCGCGATCTCGATGATCACCGAGCTCCGCGCGCTGAACCAGCGCCGGCAGGCCCGCGGCCAGAAGCCCGTCCTCATGGGCATCGGCCTCAACACCGACACCGTGGTGTCCGGCAACATCGGCTCGCCGAAGCGCATGGATTACACAGTCATTGGCGACGGGGTGAACCTTGCCTCGCGACTGGAGAGCGCCTGCAAGGAATACTCCGCGCAGATCCTCTGCTCCGAGGGCACCTACCGGAAACTCAAGGGCACTTACCGCATGCGCGAAGTCGACTGGGTGCAGGTGAAGGGCAAGACGGAGCCTGTCGGCGTCTACGAGGTGCTGGATTACCACACCGACGAGACCTTCCCGCATCTCCCGGAGGTCATCAGCCTGTTCCGCGGCGGCCTCGGCTACTACCGCAAGGGCGAATTCGACCGCGCGATCAAGCAATTCCAGGAAGCGCTCGCGATGCACCCGGGCGACAAGTTGAGCGCCACCTTCGTCGAGCGCTGCGAATACCTGAAGGCGCACCCGCCCGAGAAGTGGGATGGCGTGTGGGTGATGAAGTCGAAGTGACGCGTCTGCGCCGCGTCACAACTTCCAACGTTCAACGTCCAACTTTGAACGTTCAATACCGGCCTGCTTGCGGGGTTGGCGGCTCCCTTGGAAGTTGAACGTTGGACGTTGCGCGTTGAACGTTCCGCACGCAGTGCGGCTATTCCTTCGCCTCGGCCTCTGCCGGCTCTTCCTCGGCCTCCTCTTCCTCCTCGCCGTCATCCAGCAGGCTGGGTTCGCCGGCGCGCTTGGCCAGCCATTCCATGGCCCCGGCGAAAAGCCCGGTGAACATGAGGTCGCCGAAGAGGGTTTTGCTGAAGAAGTAGATCGTGGGGAGGTACTCGGGATGACCGAGGGTCATTGCCTGCCACCACCCCGCGAGGGTCTTGGCGTAATAGGCGTCGGTCCACCATGAGAGGGTGTTGGTGATGAGGTAGAACAGCACGGCGCCGAGGAGCGAACCGTTCAGCAGCCAGAGCCAGGACTTGCGGGTGGAGACCCACCAGCCCAGTCCGAGCCCGGCGGCATAACTGAGGACGCGGGCAACGTAGCCGCTCCACTCGAGGTGATAGCCGTATTCCCGGGCATAAAACCAATTGATGTAGAGGTCGGTCAGGCACAGGCCCGCAAACGGCAGGAACCAGAGCCGGCGGTCACGGAAATAAACCGCGCCACAAAACGCGATGGCCGCGAACGGCGGAAAATTCGCCCACGCCATGTCCAGGGTCGGCAGCACGCGGTACGCGAGCGCGAGCAGGATGAGGACGATGGCGGCGGTGCGCATGAGACTATTGATAAGTACCAAGCTCCAACATCCAAGCGCCATTCAAAATTCAATCATCAGGCAGGCAGCGGGACGAAGGAGGTCTTGGTCATTCCCTGGTGCTTGGAGGGTGGAGCTTGAAGCTTCCGAAGCGTTAAGCTTCGGCTTCCCGGCCCATCAGCCAAAGCAAATCCGAAAGCCGGTTGAGATATTGCACCAACACGGGACGCACGCTGCGGCCCTCCTTGGGCAGGGCGATCAGGCGACGCTCTGCCCGGCGGGCGGCGGTGCGGGCGAGGTCCAGGGCGGCCGCGTGCAGGTTTGCGCCCGGCGTGGCCCAGCCGTCGAACTTGGGTGAACGCGCCTCGATGGCTGCCACGGCGGCGTCGAGCCGGGCCAGCGCCGCCGCGTCGATCTTGGCGAATTTCGACTCATCGTAACGTGCCGCGTTGGCCTCCGCGCAGGCGACCTCGCCCATGAGGGCAACCAACTCCTGCTGGATGCGCGCAAACTCCGCGGCGTCGCGACCAGCCGGACGAGTGGCTTTGGCGAAGCCGAGGGCGGCGTTCAGCTCATCGAGGGTGCCGACCGTTTCGATCTGCGGGTGGTCCTTCGAGACGCGCTGGCCGTAAAGCAGGGATGTGGTGCCATCGTCGCCCGTGCGGGTCGCGATCGAGCGCGGCGGAGGTTGAAGGTTGTCGGCCATGACGGAGTGAGGGTGAGAATGAAAGTGAAGGGAGGGAATGGCAAATGGAGCGGCGAGGGGTCGGCCCTTTCACCCTTACTTTCTTTCACTCATTACTTCTTCATCGCTTCGCGCGTGGCCTTCTTCAAAGCCTTCAACTCGGGGTCGATCGCGGCGAGGACGTCCTTCTCCATCCGGTCGATGTAGAGCACCCCGTTCAAATGGTCGACCTCGTGCTGGATGCAACGGGCCAGCAGGCCGTTGCAGCGGAGGAGGTGGGCGTGTCCGGCGGCGTCTTGGAACTGCACGGTGATTTCATCCGGCCGTACGACATCGCCGCGAATCTCGGGAAAGGACAGGCAGCCTTCCTCATAAACCGTCGTCGGCTCCGGCACGGCGGTCACCTGCGGGTTAACCAAGGTGAGGGGCATGAAAATTTCGAGCGGGGGACGGGCGCCGTCGTACTGCCAGTCGAACTCCGCTTCCGAGGGTCGCAGGTCCACGACGCAGAGCTGAATGGCCTGGCCGATCTGCTGGGCGGCCAGGCCGATGCCTTCGGCCGCGTGCATCGTGTCGACCATGTCAGCCGCCAGCTGGCCCAGGGCCGCGTCGAATACGGTCACCTTGGCCCCCTTTTTGCGGAGGATGGGCTCATTAAACCGAACTATTTTCAGGCGCATGGGTCTTTTTAGGAGCCCATCGTATTTCCCGCCCGCCGGGAGCCGCAAATAAATTTGTTTCCGACGGATCAGACGCTATGAACCAGTCCATGTCCTCGCCCGACCCGGGAGCCGGCGTCCGTTCGTCCTTGTGGCAATTGTGGTTGGTCCTGGGCTTGGGCCTGTTGGTGGTGGCCTGGTTGCTGCCGGTGAACCTGAAATCGCTCAACCCGGCGCTGCTGCGGGAGGCCGGGCGGGACACGCCGAGCGTGTCGGGTTTCGGCCGGGAATTGCTGGAGCTCGACAAGCCGGGCCCGGCGGCACTGGTGCTGGAAACCGCCCGCAAGGTCAACGACCCGGGCGCCGAGGCGCTGGCGTCCGTTTATGGCGATTTCGCCAAGCGGCATCGCGAGATGATGCCTTGGGGCGGGTGGGACATCGCCCTCGAACCGCTGCTGGGCAATCGCAACGCCGCGGCCTCGTCCGAGTCGCAGGCCGTGCTGAGCTTCATGGCGACGACGCAGGCGCGGGAAAATCTCCGCCGGTACCTGAGCGTGTCGCGCCTGCCGGGCGTGCAGACGCTGTTGCAGACCGGTGAACTTGGCTCCACGCAGCGCTTCGTGCCGGCCAATCGTCCCGGCGGCCAGCCGCTCGACGCCGTCATCCTCCTGACCGCCTACCTCTGGCAGACCGAGCATCTGTCCTCGGGCTTGCAGCGCGAAGTGCGCGCCCGGGCCGAGACCGCGGTGCGCACCGGGCAGATGGGCGAACTGGAGGATTTTTATCTCGATATCCTGACCCTCGGCCGCCGCTTGAACTGGGTGCAGCTCTCGGAGCTGCTGCGGACGACGAACAGCCTCGGTACGGTCGGGCAGTTCGCCCACCTGGCTCGGGTCGCGCCTGAGCATCTCGCGGTCATCTACACCGCCGCGCTGATGACGAAGTCCGCCGATCGCGTCGCGCACTACCTGATCGCCTTCGGCCAGCCGGGCGCCGCCCACCTCGAGCTCGCGTTGTCGCACGGGCAGGGGGCCGTGGACCAGCTCGTGCAGCGGCAGGCGCCGGTGACCCACACGAGCGGGCCGGAATTCAATTTTGGCGCGGGCTTCACGCTGCGCTACCCCGAACTCGCGCTCCTGGCCAAGTACGCGGCCTTCCTCGGCGGCATTTTCCTGCTGCTGCGGGGCGTGGACCGCCGGTTGTTCCTGGCGGTCGAGTCGCGCCTGCACGGGGCCTTTCCCCGGATGGGCAGCGGGGTGATCGCGGCCATCCTGACCTTCATCTTCTTCGTCTTCTCCGAGCCCTTCCTGCTGAAAGCCGCGCCCATTTCCGACTACTCGATCCGGCTGGTCATCCCGGTCATTGGCGCCGTTTCGGCGCCGGCCGCCACCCCTTCAACCACACCCACCACCATGGACATCTCCACCATCCTCTCCGTCGTTGCCTTCGCCGCCCTGCAGCTCGGCATGTACGTGATCTGCCTGCTCAAGATCTCCGAGATCGCGCGCCAGTCGATTCCGGCCGCCACCAAGCTCCGGCTGATGGAGAACGAGGAGAACCTCTTCGACGGCGGCCTCTACGTCGGTATCGCCGGCACGGCCACCGCCCTGGTGCTGCAGGTGCTCAAGGTGATCGACGCCAACCTGCTGGCGGCCTATTCCTCCAACCTCTTCGGCATCGTCTGCGTGGCGCTGGTCAAGATCCGCCACGTCCGTCCCTACAAGCGCCAGCTCATCCTGGAAGTCCACTCGGTGGTGACCACGGCCTGAAGGACGCGCCATGAACAAGACGCTCTTATTAATCATGTGCGACTTTCTGTTGCTCAATCTCCTCGCGCTCACGCGCTGGGAGAAGGCGGAGCCGACGCACACGCAGCTCGAGACCGCCGCGCCGCGGTCCGCCGCGAGCGCCCCTTCGATCAACGCCGACATGGTCGAGCTGATGCGCGTTTCCCTGGAGGACGAAAAGGCCTCGCGCGAGCAACTCGCCGCGCAGCTCTCCAGTACGCAGGGTTCGCTGGCGGAGCGCGAAAAGAACCTCAACGCCCTCCAGCAGCAGAAGGGCCAGATCGAGAAGGCGCTGGCAGCCACGCAGACGAGCGTGAAGGAACTCGAGCAACGCTACACCGCGACCTCGCAAGAGGCCTTTCCAGCACATTGGGATCCTAAGCTTAGAATTCCACGTGGACAAGTTGTCGC
>JADMIO010955778.1_pt1 | contig 64959 bp, 96 predicted proteins | sample 8958161 | NCBI WGS metagenome assembly JADMIO01 (sample SAMN16585339, study PRJNA669376) | soil metagenome | isolation source: Crop rotation soil | place: USA: Cullars Rotation, Alabama | collected 2011 | reverse complement strand
CCGCGACTTCAAGTCACGTGAATTCCAAGCTTCGGATCCCACTGTGCTGGAAAGATTGGCTTTGGTGACGAGGCCCTTTGGCCCGCCTGCGTTCTTGATCGTGTCGGAGAAGCCTTGACCGGCCGCACCACGTGCGCGTGACGCAGCCGTAGCGCCCGCCATGGCCACTGCGGGATTTGCAAACGTCGGCGGATTGGCTGCCGGTGGCGGCGCGGGTGGCGTCGGAACTTTGGGGGAGTTGAATAGGAAACCCATACTCTACCTCACCGTATGCGGCATCCACTGCCGCGGCGTTTGTGCTTGCGGGGCTCCGGCTCCAGCACCTTTCCAGGCTTGCGCCATCGGGTTGTAGTCGGCCTGCATCTGCGATTTCTGGCGGCTCACCACGCCCGTGTGATCGGACGGCGCGACCGGATAGGCAAAGGTCAGAGCGAGCGCGTCGGCATAATCGGGCGAAGCCAGCCCGCGCTTTTTCATGTCCTCTTTCTTCTCAAGCTGAATGGCGTCCTGACCTTCCTTCATCACGTAGCCGTATTCGACGCCCGTAAGGTCCGCGATGAGTTCCTGATCGTGCGGAAGCATGGCGCCCGTCAGCCAGTCGCGCATCACGCCCCACATCTCGGCGCGCTTGTTGGCGTACATGAGATTGCCGGACTGCGATGGCATGGCGCGGTCGGCCTTGGACCCGAACTGAACCTCGTGAACAGGCATGCGCAGGTAGCGCAGCCGGTCTACAACGCCGCCCCCTACCCCGCCGCCATCCACGAAGATGGCGTCCACGCCTGCCTGCGTGGCTTCATCGGCCACACGGGCAGCTAGGGTCATCGTATCCACATTGCGCAACTTGATGGCTTTGAAACCCCGCGCATCTCGTCCTCGGCGAATGACAATCACGCTCTGGTCATCACCAAAGCGGGCAACATCCACGCCCATCACCACGGGATCCATGAGCGTGACCTCGTAATCGCGCTCGGGCGACATGGCGGCTTCCACAACTTCCGAGCTGATGAACTGCATGGAGCCTGCACGCGGGAACACGCCGCGCACGCGCACACGGACGAAATCGCTATCCTCGCCGTAGTCGTCTATCCATTGCTTGATCTGGGCTTTGTTGGTCAGCCGCGCCGTTCTGGAATCGACCTGATGGGTATTCCAGCGATGACGATAACGGCCAAAGCATTCACGGAAGCGGCCCGTGTTACGGGTCGGGTTGCCAAAGGCGCACCACAGGATCTGCGTATCGGAGTCGGTCAGCGCGCCTTCCGTCGTTTCCCAGATCACATCGGGGATGGACGAGGCCTCGTCAAAGAACACGACAACACGCTTGCCCTGGTTGTGCAGACCCGCAAATGCTTCGGTGTTGCGCTCGGACCATGCAATCGCATCGACCCGCCATGTCTTCTCGTGCTCAGGATCGACGGAGTAAAGCGCCGTCGCCGTGAACTTGAACCAGTGTCTTGCGATGAACAGCCGGTGCCATTTGGCAAGCTCAGGCCACGTCTTGGTGCGAAGCTGGGTTTCGGTATTGGCGGTGACAACGCCCTTGGTATCCTCGTAGGTGGAAACCGCCCACAGGATCAGCCACGCGATAAGCGCGGACTTGCCAGGCCCGTGCCCGCTCGCAACAGCCTCACGGATCGCATCGGCCGGCGTCTTGAGCCCATCGCGGATTTCATGCAGGATTTTGGTCTGCCATTCGTCGGGACCAGTGAACGCTTCAAGCTCGGTTCCCTTCTCGCCCCACGGAAACGCCCGTATGACAAAGCGGTACGGATCGCTCGATGTCTCGGCAATGAGCTGGATAAGCTCATCTTCAAGGGCTTGCTCGGGTGAGACTTTGCGCTGTGCTTGGGCCATGGCTATTTGCGCGCCCGAGCGGCTTTGATGCGGTCAGCTAGACCAAGGTTGATCTCGCCGGAGTGTTCGAGCCCGATCTTCTCGCCGTATTTCTTAGGGGCCACCTTCGACGCGAACCACTTTCGCGCGTCTACCCGAAGCCGAGAGCGCTGCACGTGTTCGCCGTTCAGTGTGTACCCAGGATTCTCCGGGTCGTTGGTCGCCATCCAGTCGTTGGTGGCGTTGTCCGCAATCTCAATGGTGTCTTCGGCCAGAAAATCAGCCTGCGCCTCGCGCGCGCGTGTGTATTGTTCAGCGAAGTCTTTGTGTTCGGTCAGCCAGAGGCATACGGTTGACGCCGCTGGCATGTTATCGGGCGAGCAAATCGAGCGGAGGCTTCGCCCTTTGGCTATTTCCTCACAAATGCAAAGCGCTAATTTCTGGGAATATCCGGACGCGCCAGCCATTGCCTATGCCCAAGGTGAGATGACGGCGCAACGCACATCATCTTGTCAGGCGCACAATGGATTGTGGTTAAAGAAAAGCCTAAGCGTTCACCGTGGAACAGTTGGGCGCTTGGTCAACCCATTTCACCGCGCGAGTATCGCCAATGCGTGACGACGGCATGGCCAATGAAGGTCGTAACGGGGTCTTGTGCAAACCATTCGCGATGCCCCTCAACAATGACATCCACAAGCATCCCACTGCGCATGTTCCGGCGTGAGAGCCGGCGCCGATAGGGCCAGCGGTTGCGGATGTAGCCTCGTTTGCGTAATTCACAGTCGCCCATGTCCTGGCGGCCTCTGTGCTGGTGCTTTTTGGCTATGGTGTGATTTTGGCTACCTCGCCTTAGGCGGCGCGCGTTTGGTCTTTAGCCGTGATCCGCTCGCGCATGGCCCGCAATTTTAATTTATGGAGCAATTTTGAATCGGCTTCCAATTTCTGCAATTTAATCTTCTGCCGGTTGCGATATGCCGCCTGCGCCTTACGGTGACACTCAGGCCCGTCTCCTTGTCCTGGACGACGGTCTTCCTTCCCACAGGCACAACGCCCAGGCAAATGTTTAGGCGCACGCTTGCGCTGTTCCACATTGTTCGACGTGAAACATTCCGCAGTCATCACCCGGCGTCCCCCAAAGCCATTTGCACCGCGCTCGCGCCGTATATCCTGCGCAACTGCTTTAGGCTCATCTTGCGGGCGAAATTGGTTCGGATGCTGTCCGCGCATTTGGCGTAGGCCGCGTTGGCGCGGTTCTGGCGGTCGTTTTCTTCTCGGGCCAGTGAGAGGCTTAGAACTTCTTCCGTGGGCCGCTGGTGCGGCATGCGGGGCGCTGCGTAGTGATTAACCGATCTATCAGCGCTGATGCGGGAGAGGGATTCCAGTTGCGCATCGGTTGGAGGGCGAACAGCCCGGTAGGCCCTTGGCGTTCCGTTATAGCCGCCCATCCTGTCCACGCAGTCGAGTGAAGCGAGGCCGGCACATATCTGGGCAATCCTGAAGCCTTCCATCCCTGTTGCTTGGCAGAGGGAGGTAAGGCTTTGAGGGCTCGTGGCTTGGGATAGAGCCGTGTAGACAGCGCGGTAGTCGGAGAGTTGGCCGGTCACCACCATCGGGTTGGTCATATACGCGGCTCCCATATTTTCCGAATAAAGCCCCACTTAACCGCCAACACGTCCGCCCAAAACCATTTATCAGCGAGGATGTGCCGCTGGCGCAGCCAGTAGTTCGCAAAAATCAGCGGGCGAAGTATCGCGTAGAAAATTAGGGTGCGTAGCGTCATGGCCGCTTAATCCCCACTGTCGCCACACCCACAGCGATCACGGCCATAAGGTTCAGAATGAAGGCGCCAAACCACGCCTGCGGTAGAAACACGCCTCCCGCAGCGTCGTTTCCGAGGCACACCCCTAAGTCAATTCCAGCTATCCAAATGACGAAAAGCGCTATCCCTTTGGCCATACCCCCTTCCCCCTACCTAGACAGTGCTTCGTCTTGGGCGCGGGCGCGCTCGATTAAGGCCCTGCGCTGGGGCGCGCATTCGGCTTCGCGGCGTTCGATCTCCTCGGGGCTTAGACGCAACGTCGGGTGCAGCTCAGGCTCGCGCTCAACGAAGATCGGCCCTTGCACCGGCAATCCCAGGCGCTTGCGCGTGGCTTCGATCACTTGCTGCGCTCGCGTAGGCGGGATTGTGTTGTTGCCGATCAATGCGGGCTCGGAATAGTGCCGGTGATGGGGCGGGCTATCGAACGGGTTGCGGCACGCTTCAAGTAATTGTCCGGGAGACGGGAAGAACCTGTTTTCCGGATTAGTGCGATAGCGCCGGCAGCCGTCGCGGATTTCGTCCAGCGTTTTATGTGCCAAATCTTCGATGAAGGTCTGAAACAGGATCGCCCACTTGCGCGGATCCATGTCCGTCCGGGGATAGGCAATCGAGAGCTTTTCCAGCTCCGTCACCAACTCGCGGGGGCTCGCGGCCCTCACTGAGTGCGATGGCGATTGCGGCGCCAAGAGAGCCTTTGTCGTGGGCCGAGAGTTTGCCAGTTCCGTTCCCATTTTGGTTTGCCTTTGGAGTGAATTTCAGGGCGTTGCGATACCAATTCCGCCAAGCTGCATCCCAGTCAGCGAACGCGGATCCGAGTTTCAGATGGTGATCCTTGAATTGGTCGATTTGGTCTTGGAGTTGCGGGATCAAATCCACACGCGCGTGAGCGCCCCAGAACTGCACCGCATTCTCGCGGGCTTCTGGGCTCGGCACATTTTCCGGGATGGATGTTTTGGCCTTCCGCCTTGGCTTGGACGCCGCTTGCGGCGCACCTTCTAAACCGGAGGAAGCTTTAGCTTCCGAGGATGTAGCTGTAGAAGTAGTAGTAGAATGTGTGTGCTTTTGCTCTGCATTTGCATACGTTTTGCTATGTCGTTTGTTGGCAGCGTCAGAACGCTTTGCACTAATTTCAACCGCCTTTTGTATCTCCTCATCGGCGCGTTTGTTGTGATAGCGGCCATCGGATCCAAGGTAGAAAAACTCCGCTAGGACAGAATTCAGCGCCGCGCGCTCGGCTTGGGTTGAGACGCGGCACATGCGGTACAGACTGACCGGATCCACGGGTAAGGCGTTCTCGGTTTTGTAATAGTGATCGAGCAAGCGGCGGTACGCGCCTTCCTGCATGAGCGACAAGTGTGAGGTGTCGCGTTCGTAGGCGTCAGGGTAGAAGGCGTACCAGGGGCGCCCAGTCATTACCCACCCCCGGAGTGTGCGAGTGGGGACGCGGCGACGGCTCGCTCAGAACTAATGCCAAGCGAGCCGCGTTCGCCGCAGTTGCAAGCTTCCACAGTCGAACCGGGCGGCGATGCAGGACGCGATTCCACGATCGCCGCCACCAGCCTTGCCCTGACGGTTGGACAAAGGAGGTCTCTCACAATGCGCTTCGATAGAGAATTGTTGAAGGTCACAGCCTTGTCTTTGCGCGGCTTGTACCAATCGACGGCTTCGACAATCGCGGGATGCTCTTTCAAAAAGCCTCGAATCTGACCCTCAACAATCGGGCGAATAATTTTCTCAAGCGCGTCACTCACCCCTGCGCCCTCCTCTTTGCCTGCGGACGTGGATGGAATTTGATGACGGGCGGATCTTTCACAGCAGGCTCAGCGCGCCTTACTGGTGCCATGTCGTCTAGGCGAAGCGCACGATAGCGGGCTTTCCATTCTGCCAGGCGTGCGGCGTTCTGCGTGTCTTGGAGGACAAGACGGCGTGCCCATATTTCTTCGCATTGGGCTAGGCGTTCGGTGTCGGTCATGGTTTGTCCACCGTCGCCTCGATGTCTTCGCCCATTTCGGGAATGGGAATTTCAGCAACAATCCAGTGCAGCCGCTCGTTCGGGCCAATCGTGTCGTAGTCGTAGAGCTCCAGAAGATGATCGTGGTTCTCAACGCCCACTTTCCCACTGACATCGCCCCAATTGTGTGCGATCCACCGCCCCTTCGTATCAATAGCAATTGGGATGCGCACTTTGACCGTCGCCATCAGCGCGCCCCCATCAATCTGCTGCGCTCAGGCGCACGCACCCTGCGTGGTACACAATCATCTGTCGTGAACCTAAAGTTGCCGGGGTAGATGCGTTGCACCGCGCCCTTGTCGATTAGGCGGCTTACAACCGCTGGAATCGTGCCGCGCGCCAGATGCACAGCCCGCACAACGTCCTGTTGCCTTACCCTGCCATTGACGGAACAGGCCCGCATGGCTTCAAGGACGCGATACTCACTGTCGTCAAGACGGATGGCGGTCATTTCAGCCCCATGTCTTTGAGAGTCCAGGTCATGCGGATGTCTTCAGTGGAAGGTGGTGGCGCGGACGCAGCCGGACTTGGGTTCCACACCCGTTGACGCACATCGGCTTCATGCCGCAACCGCGCCAACTCGCCGTCGATGAATGCGTTGTAATCGTTGCGGGGGTTGGTCATGCTGCCTTCACCCTTGTCGCCATGCCGCAATTCTTCAGCGCCGACAAAATCTCATCCAGGCTTCTCGCCACGCAGACCGTGAATTTGGTGTCGCGTAAGGCTTTGATGACGCGCTCCTGATTGTCGGTGAGCGTGCCCTTGGGGCCCTTGAGTTCGATGAAAACGGTTTCGCCTTGGTGGCAGATGGCAAGGTCTGGAATGCCTGCAAGCGTGCCCATGCCCTGCATGATTGCGGCCTCGGTCCTCGACCGCCAGCCGCCGTTCGGGATGGCAAAGATGATCGCGTCGTTGGGCAGTAGGCGGCGCAGATCGCGCACGACGCTGATTTGCAGCTCCTGCTCTGGCCTACTACGGCGTCGTCTCTCTACCTTGGCCTGCACTGGATGGGTCGCCTCAATGAATTCCGTTGCTGCGCATATTCCGCTCACGCTGCTCTTTCGAGACGCGGGCTTCCTCGGAAAATTTACAGTTGGCGACAAGCCTTGGAGCAGTGGCCGCGAGTTCTGCCTCGCTCTTTGCGTAATCTATCTTGCCGCGCTTCACTCTGCATGGCCGAGCCATGTCATCGACGCATCCGAACGACAGAACATCCACCCGCGTGCTATGGCCTGCGACGTACAGGGGGCAAAATTCGATATGCTCATGCGGGCAACGCGAGCCGTATTGCGCTTCAGCCTTTCGGTCGCGCTCATACTGCTTTTCGTCGTCACCCCAGCCGAACATCACCTTCCCCCGCGTGTCATGTCACCACCCACACAACCGCCCGCCGCCCTGAATGCGTCTGGCGTGTCGTTCCTGAATCTTTCACTTTGCCTATGGCGGTAAGTTCAATACGGCGTGGACGGATCGTGTTGGGCTTGGATGCGCTTAAAGCCTCGATCAGTTCTTCGTCTGTTGCGCCGCTTGGATTTGCGTTCAGATAGGCCAGGACTTTTTCATGCAAGGGACCAATGGCCTTGCGGATGCGTGTTGCTGCTTCACGGCTTGTTGGTGATGTGGCTACGCATGGAGGCTCGCCGTTGTAGGGGGGGTGTGGTGCGGGCGGCGTCCAATCGAATAGTTGGGGCTGGTCGATCATTCGCGCACCAGCTTTTGAATTTCGTCGGGCGTCATCGTTACTTCGATCATCGCGCCGTCGTCTTCGCCGCTTTCTACGAGATAGATAGCTCGCTTCCCAATGCGGACGTACTTTGATGGCGTTGGTTCGTCCCAAATACAGGACACCCCGTCGGCCTCGACACGTCTTCCTTGGCGAACCCAAATGCGATGCGCGCGCCAGAATGGCGAACGCTTGGGCGGAAAAGGATTTGCCAGAGGATCACCGTTCTTTTTGATAAGATTGGGACCGAAGCGGTCACTATCTTCGAAGCGAAAGGATTTACCGGCGCTGGAAATTAAAAACGGCCCGACACCCCATGCGTCGATGCACATGCCGCCACCAATGTGAGCGATGTGGCCGAACTCGCTCATGGCCCCTTCCTCCGCTGCAAGCTGTTAAGCGCCATGGTGATACCGGCGATGAACTCGGGATCGCTTTCAACGTACCCGCCACACCAATAGAAATACTCAGCGCGGAATTGCGGGTCGTTGCGGCACCATGTTGAAATCGTCTGCGCAGATGCGCCGGCCAATCCGCTGCGGATGTTGGCGACGGCTTTTTCACTCAGCCCGGTAAGACGCGTAACCTCTTTGACGGTACGAGCGAGCGTTTGCGTCTTCATGAAATCGACCAGCTCATCGGTCGATACTCTGGAAGTGTTCGGCGCCTCCCGGCCGTGAACACTTCGGCGTTTTAATCCCGATTCTTTCCCCATTTCGATACCCCTACGTTGATTGGGCATCGAATGGTTTTCTTCATATGCACTTGCGAATTGCATCTGTACTGACGCTGTTCTCCCATTGGCGTGGGAGTCGGCGTAGGCGAGTGAATGGGGGGCGGTCATTTGAAGCGCTCCGCCATGCGAACAACCAGAATTGCGCCGATGCCGTTCAAGACCAGCGAAACGGCTTCGGCATGATGCGCAACTGCTACACCAGCGGCGATGCCGATCAGCAGGATGGATATTCCATTGAGGCAGAGGCCCGCCCAATTATTGCGTGCCTCCCGCCCGTCGAATCCGCCCTTGTCTGTGTGGCAAGGTTTCATGGACGCACCGTGCGGTCGTCTTGGCTTGATGGCGGTGCGGGGAGCGGTTGCCAGTGAGATGGGCCACTGAACGTGCCGGGGATTGGGTTTCCGCCCATCGTCGGCGGGTCAATGACGGCAACCAAGCACGCCTTTTCTTCCACCCCGGTTGCGGGCTCGCGCACGAACCAGCACTTATTGTCGGGATGCAAGACGGGGCCATATTCCGCCACGTGGCACCGATTGCGGAACCACACGAGAACCGGCGTCCCGTCCCTGGGCGCGGAATCCATCGTCCGCCACTCCCGCTCTTTGCGCAGGCGGGTGATTTCAGCGGCGGCTTCGCGGAGCAGATCGCCCGTGGCAGTCGTGCCGTAAGCATCGGCGGCACCTTTGACGGCGAGCAGAACGTCGCTCATCCCGCCCTCCGACCGTATGGGGACGGGGCGCACCACAGGGAGCGCGCCCCTGTCTTGCTCAACGCGGGGTCAACCGGGAGGGGCGAACCGCTGAAGGCAAGCATCTGAGAAAAAGACCGTGACGGCGGAGTCTTACCGCCACGGTCTATCCGTCTGGCTGGGCCGGGGGGGCAAACGAGGGCCAGAGCGGAAAGTGAAATTAATCTTGGTACAGACTGAAGATTTATCGTTAACGGCGCGACAGCCGAAACCCTACAATCCGGTGCAGATTTATGGCTGTGAGGGCGGGCATCGCTAAATCTTGCGCGGCGCGTTCTGCTGGTTGCGTCACTTTTGAACAATCGCGCGTGGCGCTCATTGCCAAGAGTACGAACACCGAACACGCTGTTCCCCAGGGAGAACACCCCCCAGGGGAGCAATGTCATGGATGGAACACTAACGGACTGCGTGCCGTCGCCGGAGATGTACGTTTTGCTGGCCGGGCTTATGGCAAGCCGGGAGCACCGAGGGCCGGATTGGTGCAGGAAGCATGGCGTAGGAGCCCAGCGCCGGTTGCTGGGGGCCGTGCTGCCCGCCAATGTCGTAGAGTTGCCGCTGCATCGATCTACCGAAGCCCTGCCATATCTGAAATCGCAGAGGGCGGCGCAGACCGCATTGGCGACGGTCTGTGCCAATTGCCGGGAGGCGTGTCGATTGGCGGGGAAGTAGCTCACGCCGCAACTCCCACGCTGACAGCGCGGCGCAGGACGGCGATGTCGCGCTTGGTGGCGTTGTTGAGCGGGCCGATTCGCACGCCAGTGGCGTCGAAAATCCGCAGCGAAATGCCCAAAGGCGCGCGCCCCTCGTCGGCCTCGATGCGGCTGATCGTGGGCTGGCGCACGCCAAGCAGCTTCGCCAGCGCCTCTTGGCTAACCTCGTTCTTCTCGCGCCATGATTTCAGTGTCATGGCCCTATTACATACGCCACGCGAATAATACGTCAAGAGAATATTTATACGCTTGGCGGACTCGCGCTTATGTCCTTGGGGCGGCACGCTTTTCGCATGACAAAGAAGAAGCGCAAGAAAAACCGCCCCACCTTCATCAAGGAATGGCGGAAGTTCCGGGGGCTCAGCCAGGAGCAGCTCGCCCAGCGGATCGAGCGCGAACAACCGACGCTCGCCCGCATCGAACGCGGCGATATTGCCTATACGCAGCCGATCCTAGAGGCCATCGCCAGCGCCTTGAACTGTCAGCCGGCGGACCTCATCATGCGCGATCCGTCGAAGCCTGGCGCGCTATGGTCCATATGGGACCAGCTCTCGCCGGAGCGGCGCGAAATAGCTGTGGAAATCTTACAGGGATTGGTCGTTAAGAAAACGGGCACCAATGGCTAGGAGGTCCGGGCCATGGTTTTTCGCATACTAGAACACGCGGCAGCCGTGCTGGGCGTCATTTTCGTCTGCCTGGCCTGCGCGGTCGTAAAATTGCTATATGACGATCACCGGACCATGGACAAGCACACCAAGGAAATCGCCCGGATCAGGCGCGAATTTGGTGATTCGTGCTGATGCGCGATAGCGTGCAGCTTCTTTGGTACGTCCTGACTGGCTTTCGCCCCCATTTCTGGCGCTGGGACTGCGATTGCCCGGTGTGCAGACGGGTCAAGAGATTTCACCGTCACTAATAAATATTCGTGTAACGCATAATTTCGCTTGCGCTCTCATATACGCCTAGCGTATAACCTCTCCCATCAACACCCCCTAGGGGCAACGGGAGAGGAAGATGCGGAACAAGGCGCGCGAACAGCTAATCGCAAACCTCGCGACGGCGACGGAAGAAGAATTGCAGAGCCAGCGCGCCCGCGCAGGCGAGGATTACACGACATCCGAGGGCTACGACGAGCGCGACGAAGCCGAGCGCTACCACGCCCTCGTTGAAGCTATTGGCCGATACCGCTTCCGCGACACGTTCGGCCAGTCCTAACCACCATCAAGAACGGGAGAAGGAAAGATGAACCAGCACACCCCCATCAGCGATTCCGGAAATGTATCGCCAGCGCTCCAAATCCTGGTTGAGCGCGCCCGCAAGTCCGGCAAGCTGCATCTAAAGCCCGTCTTCCAAGTGGGCCATGAGTGGAAGGACCGTACGGGCGATAAGTGGATCATCGCCGCGATTACGAAACATCCCGACGCGCCTGTTATCGCGCAGCACGGATGCGGCGCGGTACGCGAATATGGCATGAACGGTCGGCACGGCGGCAATGAAACCGATGAATCCAGTCTCGATCTTATCGAGCCCACGTCACAACGCGCCGCCACTGTCCAATGGGTGCCGTTCTATCTCGTGCAGAATGGCAAGTGCATGGCGGAAGTCACCCGCAACGAGGATGGCACCTATACCGGCCTCGTTTTCAATCTCGGTCCCAACACCTACGGACGCGACTTCGACACGTTCGATGAGGCGCAGCAATGGGCTGAACTTTCAGCCACGCAAAGTATCCGTGACGATCTTCGCCCGACGCAGAAGGACGTGGTGTTGTGAGCGAAGCGAAGCCTGCGTGGACAACGCAACCGAACAATCCGCGCCACATCCGCGCGAATGATTTGCCCATAGCGGTGTTCGCGGCCACCGTGGACGCCAAACGGTGCCTACTCGCGGTCAACGCTCACGACGATCTGGTGAAGGCAGTACATGAGCTGCTGGCCTATCACGGCGCCGGCACGGAAGGCGATGAGTTGGACCAGCGCTTAATCGCGGACCTCCGCTCCGCTCTCGCAAAGGCGCGCGGCGAATAACCACACCCAAAGAAAGGATCACCCAATGAAACGCATGGCTTTACTAGCAGGATTGATGCTTACGGGATGCGCGGGTTTAGGCGGCTCGAATGTGGCGGTACCGCCCGCTGAATTCGATCACGTTCCGGCTGGCGCACCAATTCCAATCGAGGAAATGGGCTTCTTCGAGGCGAGAAGCGCGTGCGCTCAGTTCCCGAGCATTTCCGATCCGCGCGATTTCGGCGGCGCCTGCGTGCTGTTCTTCGCGGACAAGGCCCACGACAAAATCGTCCCTATCCGCATCATCGTTGCGAAGGCTGGCGTCGAGGGCTTCTCCCAGGAAGACCACGACCGCGCCATCCGCGCCGAATACGGCAAGATCAACCAGAAAGCCGCGGGCGATGCGCAGTGGTACCGCACGGACGGTGCGCACGGCTGGAGGTTTAGGCCGTGAAACTATCGGACTGGGAAGATCGCGCCGAGTCTCACCCCGAGCGGACGGCTCTGCGTTTTATCGTGACCGTCATATTCCTGTTGAGCGTGGCCGGCGGAATCATTGGCATCATTAGCTTTGTGACCTATCCGGCTCAGCAAGCCGCATCGGTCGTGCGCAAGACGCTGGACGCCGACAACGCGATCTACAATTACGAGTGGTTTCATCGGCAGTACGAAGACCTGGGGGCGATGACACCGAAACTCCAGAACGCCGAAGCCGCGCTGGAGGCTTTTGAGGCTAGCGCTGGCCCGCGCTCGTCCTGGCAGTTCGATGACCGTCAGGAATACAGCCGCCTTTCCAGCATCGTCCTTGGCTTGCGCAATCAGCGCGCCTCGCTTGTAGCGGATTACAACGCGCACGCGGGCATGAGTAACCGCGCCATTTTCATCGGGTCAGCCCTTCCAACCCACGTCGATTGAACAGGAGAACATTATGAACCGCTACACCGCCGCAGCTCTCTGCGCCCTCACCCTTTCCGCATGCGAGAAACTCCCGCCCACTTCGGCCACAATCGAACAAGCGCAGACGGAGGACAACCAGCAACGGCTCATCAAAGCCATTCCAGCACCGCGCCTCGCCACGTCTGGCGAACGACTCAATCTGGCGAAGCGCCTGCAGCGCCTAAACACCGAGAACATGAGCGGCTACGTTTACTTGCTCAACTACGGGACGGTCGTCGCGTTCTACCCTATCAAGGGCAAAGTCACGTCGCTCAACGCATTCCTAAGCGGGGATCAGAAGCCAGCCTATTTCGGCCAATCCGCAACACAAGGAACAAATACCACGTGGGCCGGATGGCAGATGGTCGAAAGCCCTGACTACGACGGCGCATACGGCAAGAACTCTGATGGCATTTTCTTCTTCACGTCCGACACCGACGCCTATGTCGAATGGCACGGCGACTACCTGTTCTCCGATCAGCCGCTAAAGCTCTCGCAACAGCCGGTCATGATCCGCGACATAACGGGCAAATAATCATGACCCTCGACACCCCAGAATCCCGCCTCCGCCAATCCTACGATCCTCAAGAGTGGACGGAGACGAAACGCTTTTGGCTTCGCGAGTCGATTGGCATAGCGGGCCTGGGCCTATTCGTCTTCGTCTGCCTTTGGGTTTTTCCGCTTGTACTTGAGGGGATGCAGTAGATGACCAAGATCGCGGCGCCCGGAATCTATGACATCCCGATTGAGGATTATATCGGGGACTGCTGCGTCGGGCCGTCGATTTCATCGTCCGGCCTTCGCGAACTGTTGCCGGAATCCGGTAGCTGCCCGGCGAAGTATTGGGCCTATTCGCCGCTCAATCCGAACCGCTTCCCTGATGAAAGCACCCAGGCGCTGGACTTTGGCCGCGCTGCCCATGCGCTCGCTCTGGGTGAGCCCGAGTTCGCCAAGTATTTCATCGTCTCGCCCTATGACGATTTCCGCAAGAAGGAAGCGCGCGGCTGGCGTGACGAGCAACAGCGCACCGTCATCAAGGCCGATGACTTTGAAACCGTCAAGGCCATTGCCGCCATTCAGAAACGGTCAGCGCAATGCATGCGTGCTTTCGAAGATGGCCGCGCCGAACAGTCGCTTATGTGGAAGGACGAGGAAACCGACATCTGGCTGAAGGCGCGTCCCGACTGGCTTCCGAACGATCCGGCTAAACGCTTCGTTGCTGAATACAAGACGTGCCTTTCGATTGAACCGGGGCGGCTTTCCAACGACGTGTTCAAGTACGGCTATCACATACAGGCCGGCATGCAGCTTGACGGCATTCGCAAGGTGATGGGCGTCGAACCGCTAGGCATTGCCCACGTCTGCCAGGAGAAAGACCCGCCGTATCTTGTCGAGCTGCGCATGTTCACGCCCGAGCAACTGGCCGATGGCTATGAGCTGTACCGCCACGCGCTGCGCACATTCGCCCACTGCCTGAAGACCGGCGACTGGCCGCAATACACGACAGAGCCGACGTATTTCGAGAGCCCCTATCGGCACGTGATGCTGATGGATCGTATCCGCACCCAGGAAGGAATGAGCCATGCAAACGCAAACGGCAACAAAGGCCAACGCTACAGCGCAGCCGACTACATCAACGCCGGGTAAGGCACTCACGCTTCGCGAGGCCGTGCAGCAATTCGAGGGCCAGCTCGTCGCGCGCCGTGATGACTACGCACCGGCGCTGCCGGCGCACATCACGCCCGAGCGGTTTCAGCGCATCGTAGTGACAGCGGTCAATCTCAACCCCGATCTGCTCGACGCCAACCGCCTGTCGCTTATGAATGCGTGCTGCAAGGCCGCGAGCGATGGCCTGTTGCCCGATGGCCGCGAGGGCGCGCTTGTCATTTTCAATACCAAGGAAAAGACGGATGCGGGCGAGCGTTGGATCAAGAAGGTCCAATGGCTACCGATGGTCTATGGCCTTATCAAGAAGGCGCGCCAGTCAGGCGAGATTGCCGTGCTGGACGCGCAAATCGTCTACCAGAACGAAATTGACCAAGCGCGCTTCACCTACAAGCGCGTGGACGGCGTCCCGAAGATCGATCATGAGCCCATCGTCACCGGCCCGCGCGGTGCAGCGGTCCTTGTCTATTCCGTCGTGAAGTTCAAGGACGGCTCAATCGACTACGAAGTCCTGCACGCCGAAGATGTGGCGAAAATCCGCGCCGTCAGCAAGTCCAGGGACAAAGGGCCTTGGGCGGATTGGGCGGAGGAAATGTGGAAGAAGTCCGCTATCCGGCGCCACGCGAAGCGGCTGCCCATTTCCTCGGAATTGTTCGACGCCATTTCCCGCGATGACGAAATGACGGAATTCGAGCGCCAGCGCGGAGACGCGGAGCGCAAGATGCTTTCCGCCGCCCGGACGCAACTTGGCGCGCCGACTATCGACCAAGACCCGGAAGACGGCGAGGGCGAACCAAGCGAAGACGAAAAGGCGCTGGACGCTGACGGCACATTCGACAGCGACATTGACGATCCGCTGGCCGATCTGGAAACCGAACTGCTTGCGCTCGATACGTGCGCATCCGTCGCCGCCGTGGACAAGCTGGAACAGTCCGTGGGCGCCGCGCTGACGGGTGATCCCGAAAAGCTGCACGCCTGGACGGAACGCTGCACGGCGAAGTCCAACGAGCTTATGGCGAAGGGAAAGAAGAGCAAGTGAGCCGGTCCGAATTTAGCCCGTCTGTCAGGGTCGCCGCATGGGAGCGGTGCAAAGGCCACTGCGAGAAATGCACGGCCAAACTGTATCCGGGACGCTTTCAATACGATCACCGGATTCCTGACGGCTTAGGCGGACAGGCAACACTTGAAAACTGCCAAGTGCTTTGCAGCTCATGCCACGGCGTCAAGACCCATACCGAAGACCGCCCGATCATGGAGAAGGCGGACGCCATCAAGAAAAAGCACATCGGGGCCACAGCGAAGAAGCGTCCCTTCCCAGGAAGCAAAAACGACAAACTCAAGAAACACCTAGACGGATCGGTAAGCGTGAGATGACAAACCAGTTTGCCCTGAAACGCCCATGCAAGAATTGCCCATTTCAGCCGACGTTGCACGCCATCACGTTCAGGGGTGAGGAGCGAGCCGAAGAAATCGCGGAACAAGCCTACCGCTACGGGTTCCCGTGCCACCTGTCCGCAATTGACACGTCCGAAGACGAAGACGGCAACGAGAATGAAAACGGCGGTTACGAGTTCGGCCCGAACACGCAGCACTGCGCTGGCGCGATCATGCTGTTTCTGTCCGATGGCAGCGAGTGCGGGTGGCCCGGCATCGGCAATGACGAAGAATTAGCTGAAAAACTCAACGCGCAGATGGACTGGAACGCGCCCCACTACGAGCGCGAAGACGATTTTATCAAAGGCATCGGCAAACGACCATGACCATTCCCAACCACTCCGGCGCGAGAGAGTGATGAGACCGCGGGCGCTCGATCTTTTCTGCGGGCTTGGTGGCTGGACGGACGGCTTGCTGGCCGAAGGCTACGATGTCACCGGCTACGACATTGAGGCGCATGAATACGGCGATCACCGCTATCCCGGCACGCTGGTCCTTCAAGACGTTCGCACGCTGAACGGCGCCCAATTCAAGGACGTGGCGCTGATCGTCGCGAGCCCGCCCTGCCAAGAATACAGCTACATGGCGATGCCGTGGAAATTGGCGAAGGCGAAGGCGAGGGCGATCCGAGACGATACGACCGGCGCAAAGCTCGCCGCTCTCAACGATCTGTTCAACCAGTGCTTCCGCATCCAGCATGAGGCGTCGGTCGCCGCAGGCCGTCATATCCCGATGGTGGTTGAGAACGTGCGCGGTGCCCAGCCGTGGGTTGGGCGCGCGCGGTGGAATTTCGGCTCGTTCTATCTTTGGGGCGATGTGCCGGCGCTGATGCCCGCCACACTCAAGGCGTCGAAGGTTCCGGGCTTTCGTTTCGACGGGTCTGGAAAGTCTTTCCAGACCGCGAGCGTCGAAACCACGGGCTTCAAATCGCAAGGCATGAACTGGTCCGATCAATCGAAGCGCGGGCAGGATTTCACGCGGCTCGCGGGCAAGCACTGCGCTGACGGACGAAAGGCCGATGGTTCTGGTTGGCGTGAAAATGGAACGCTTATCTCCTGCAATCGAATGGTGCCCAACCGCGTATCGTCGCTCGCCACGAAGGACGATAACGCTGGATTAAAATGCGGCGGAGATTGGTTTGGGCCAGGCGTAAAGTCAGCGATGCGGCAGCACTCATCGAAAAGCCCTGCCCGTAAGCATGCCAGTGCCATGATCGCCAAAATCCCGTTGCCGCTGAGCCGACACGTAGCGCGGAGTTACCGCACATGAGAGCGCATCAATTTGTAAGCGGGACGGTCCATAGCCATTGGACGCTTCTGAAGGAAGTCCCAAGCGATAAGGCTCATCGCAAGGCGCTCGCTCAATGCTCATGCGGAACTGTAAAGGAAGTCAACCTCGCAAGCGTGCGTGCCGGCCAGAGCCGATCTTGTGGGCAGTGCCGCACCTATATGGCAGGCCGAAAACATGGCGGCTGGAACACTTCCGAGTATCACATTTGGCAGCACATGATGCAGCGGTGCGAGAACGAGAAAAACCCACGGTACCGCGACTACGGCGGGCGCGGGATTACTGTTTGTGAGCGCTGGCGCGCGTCGTTCGCTGATTTCATTGCTGACATGGGTAAGCGGCCTTCGCCACACCATTCAATCGACCGCATCAACAACGATGGTCCGTACAGCCCAGGAAATTGTCGGTGGGCTACGAAACGAGAGCAGAACGCCAACAAGCGCCCCGGCAAATGGGAGCGGATAGTTCTTCTACTCGCGGGAGATCAGGCTGAGACCGTTCGCAAGATGGTGGCCTCTGGCGCAGCAGACATAGACATCTCCCGTCATATCGGCGCGACGTATTTCCCGTCCCACATCCGCAGGAAGGACGCAGCGTAACCCCATGACCATCACGATCACCACATCCGGAAGTATATCTGAGGCTGAAACCGAAGAATGGCGACCAGTTCCGGGCCGTGAAAACCTCTACGGTTCCAGCCTCGGAAGAATTGGCAGAAAGCGCCCATCTGGTGAGTGGAAAATCCTACGCGGCTCGCGTGGTTATAAGGGGTACTGGGCTGTCCACATACCGGGAACGGTGTGCAGCGGGCGCGTGCATCTTCTGATTTGCGCGGCCTTCCACGGCCCTAAGCCGCCTCCTCTATCGCAGTGCTGTCACGGGGACGGCAACAAAGACAATAACCGCCCGTCTAATCTTCGTTGGGGCACTCAGAAGGACAACATGAGCGACAACGTACGCCATGGCGTCTTCTGTGGTGTCAAAAATGGCGCGGCCCGTCTTACCGAAGATCAGGTGCTTACGATTCGCGCTTCCGATTTGTCGTGCCGAGAACTCGCCAAGATGTTCGGCGTGTCTGATAGCGCCGTGCGCGAGGTTATTAAGGGTGAGACTTGGAAGCATCTTCCTAGCCGGAGGGCGCCCGATGTGCAGCACCAACAATCCTGATTTCCCTCCCGCTGACGTGGCGGAGTTGGTGAAGCGGCTGCGCGATGGAAAGCAACGCCCGGACGACTTGAAACTCGCCGCCGCCATGCTCGAACGCCTTTCCTCACAAGATGGGGGATTGCCGGAGTGGGCGAGGCTCCCGCCAATCGCACACTACAGTATCGGGCGCAAAGCATATGAGCTTGGCAACAGTTTGGTGTCTGGCGATGACCCAAAAGCAGTCGCTGAGTTTTATGACTACATCCGCTCCACCATTCTTCCCCAGCCAGCCGACGCGGGGATGGTGAGCGTGCCGCGCGGGCTGTTGGACTTATGCAAAGGCATCATCGAAAGCGCTAAGCCGGGTGACGGTGAAGCTATGGACGATGATGTTGATCTAGCATTAGTCCAACTCACGTTGGCACTCTCCCGCGCCGAAGGAAAGGATGCGGGGAGATGACATCGCAGGACATCATCGTAATCGCATATGCCGCCACCGCCGTCGTGGTGTTTCCGTTCAGCTACATGGAATGCCGCGACTCCGAGCGCCCATGCTCCCCGCGAGATAGTAGGGCGCTGCCGGATGGCGCGTTTGCAGCCGCGCTCTGGCCGTTCTTCGCGCTCATATACGCCATGGTCTTCGCCATACTGATTTGGTGCAAATGGAGGGAGCGCAAGCGCAACACCAGCACGGAAGGCGGGACGCGATGAGACAAGCGCTTTGCAGGTTCTTCTTCAATCACACGCCGCGCATAGGGCTGTGGTCTGAAGCAACTGGGTTCGGCTGGCAATGCCGTCGTTGCGGTTATCGAATTTTCAAATCCACCGACACACAGGGGAAGGAATGATGGCGAAACGTAGTCGCGGGCCACAGTATATCGATAAATCGTCATGGTTCTACGATGACAGGCGCGGCCTTCTTGTGGTCCATGAGGCGCGCACGAAGAGCGATGCTTACATTCAGACCGACCAATTCGTCATTTCGTGGGCGAAGGTTCGCGCCGCACTCAAACGCCACGACTCCAAAGCAAAGACAAAACGCCCATGACCACCCGCAGAGACGAAATAGCCGAGCGGATTAGGTGCGGGCTCGTAATCACAGACCAGCAGCCGCCTGATGGTGTGCGGGAAGCGTTATACGAGAGGCAGGCTCTCCGTAAGCGTATCGCAGAAAACCCCGAGACCCCGGCACATTGCCTATGGAGCGGGGCAATCTCAAACCCGCCGCAGGGGTCTTTGGCTGGCCATATGTTCGCTATGTTCGAGTGGGCGTTGGCAATCATCGCGGCCTACAAGCAGAGCAACGACGATCTCCGCTGGTACGAAGAAGAACTCGCAAAGGCGGAGGCGCGTGTTGAAGGCGTGAAGGAATTGCTCGCTTCGTCCGACGAATTGAACGTCGCGCTGATGTCCAAAGCCGCCACCCAATCCGCCCGCATCGCCGCGCTGGAAAAGGCGCTGGAAAAGAGCGAGGCGGATACGATTGAAAAGCTCGCCGCACATTTCGATAGCGAGTATCGCCGGTATCTGGACGCTGGGTTCCTTGCGGTCGCCAAAGATCGGCAGCGCATCGCTACCGCCATCCGCGCCCTCACGCACAAGGGGAGGGAAGCAGAATGAGCGTCTTGGACAAGATAGCTGAACGCGAAATCGCTATAGGCTAGTGGCTTACCGAACATGCGCCTGAAATTGGCAAAGAGCAGAAGCACCTAGACGAGGGAACGGTCGAGCGCGCCTATTGGCATTATGGCTATCTCGTCGCCTGCCGCGATATACGAAAGATGTTATCACAATGACCGACCAACCAGCCTCCACCATAGAGAAAGTGGCGAGGGCGATCTGCAAAGCGGAAGCCGGTGAAGGCCAAATCCTTCATAGCTGCCCGTCTGATTTCCAATGCAACGATTGCCCGTATCTCGATACCGCCCAAGCCGCCATCACCGCCTATCGCGAAGCGCTGGGCCAGGAGGGATGGAGGCCGATAGAGACATCTCCGAAGGACGGTAGACAAGTTCTACTTAGCTGTCCTGCCGGTATCTTCGTCGCACCAAGCGTCGAAGCCGCGCCGCCCACGGTTCAAGAGCGTGCGAAAATATACAAGGCTGATGGGTCATGGCCAGATGTCAGGTTCATCTCCACACACTGGATGCCCCTTCCTGAGCCACCACTTTCCGCTTCACCCAAGGAGCCGCAGACGTGAGCGACGGAGTTGCCTGCACCATCGAGGATTGCGAGCCGACGAAGGAAATGCTCGACGCGGCACTATCGGTCTATCGCATCGAGAACGTCGGCATGGAGAACGTGCGCAACATGATACGCGCCGCCCTGATGGCACGTAACGGGCTATTCCCGGCAACGACGGAAACAAAGCAATGACCACCCTTCTTTCTCGGCTTAAGGAAGCGAAGACGGCAAGCAGGGAATTGGACTACGCGCTCGCCGAAATGGCCGGGTACAAGGTCGAAATCTTCCGCGTGCCCGAAGACAACCCGATGTTCAAAAGCCTTCGTGGCGGTCTCGAATTTATGACGCTGCTATCCGGGGAGAAGGTCGGCATCCCACCGTACACCTCATCCCTCGACGCCGCCGTGGCTCTATGTGAGGCGGTGCTTCCGGGTTACGGCGTTGAACACATGATGATCTGGCCCGGCCACCCGTGCCAATTATCTCTGGTCGGCACGCACAAGGAGCCTGACGGCAAATACTGGCACAGCGGCGAAGATGGACGGTGGCAAGTTGAAGGCGCAACCCCCGCCCTCGCTCTTTGCATCGCCATCCTCGCAGCAGCAAAGGACACGTGAACGATGTATGATCCGTCAACAGTCGCGCATGAAATCAAGTTTCCCTGGGGCCATCGTTTCGGCAAGCATTTCTACCGCTCGCCGTTCATTACGATCTGGCACGAAGACCCCGAGATTCCAGGGCGCGGCCGACGCACCGATGATAGTTGCGGCTGGTTTCATCCCCCAACGACGAAACAGCAGCGCGAAGAAATCGCAATTCTTGGCAAGCGCCAGTACAGCACGATATTCGGAAAGCAGCACGCGATCGCTGAAGGCAAGGGTTACGCTTATCTCAGCTACGAGCCCTCGACGTATGACGCGATCTATTGGGGGTGGCGGGCGATCAAATTTTCCAAGACCGCTGGCTGGCAATATGGCGACCGCCGCCGCCCGCTGACCGATGGTGAGCTTGACGCCATCTACAGGCTTGCAAGCAATCCGGTTGACAATCTCCGGCAGACGGTCGCGCACGTCAAAGACGAAGACACGTGCGCAGACTTTTTCCTAACCCTCTATTCATGCTTTCTGCGCCACTACCGGCCTTGGTACAAACATCCGCGTTGGCACTTCTGGCATTGGCGTTTCCAGATTCACCCGTGGCAGAACTTCCGCCGCTGGATGCTCACGCGCTGCGCTACATGCGGCAAGCCATTCAAGTATGGGGAATCCCCAGTCTCCAATAGTTGGGATTCTCCGCCGTTGAAATTTATGCGCGGCGAACCGGGCCTGCGCCATACCGCCTGCTGCGGTCACAGCCCCGCATCGGCTGAGCCCCCACCCCATGACTAGCCAGCCATGAACGCGCGCATGCTAAAATTGAAGGAAGCGGCTGCATATTGCGGTCTGCCGCCGCGCAACTTCAAGAAGCATGTGGGCGTGAAGCCTATTCGCCTGGGGCCACATGAACTATGGGACCGGGAAAAGCTGGACGCCTACCTTGACGCGGTACAAGGTGGGAATCGCAGATCGGATGATAAGGGGTGGGCCGATGCCGTCGAGAGGTTCTAAGCTTCCCAAGCACGTCTACAAGCAGACGATCAAGGGACACACCTATTACCGCTTTCGCAAGGCTGGCGGTGGCTCTGTGCGCCTCCCCAATGATCCTGACTCGGCAGAGTTCTACGACGCCTATACGAAGCTGCTTCAGAAGCCGACAAACATAGGCCGTTATGAACATGGCAGCGTGGCTTTCGCGGTCAACCTGTTTATCACCGAAGGCTTTGATGGTCTCGCGGCCGGCACGAAGCGCGACTATAAGCGCTATCTGTATCGGCTGGACCGCTCGGTCGGGGACCGCTCGCTATCGTCCATCGACAGCGAATACATCTATCAGATCAGGGCGAAGATGCGGGAGACGCCGGTTGCAGCGAACCACACTGTTTCCGTGATCCGCGCGCTGTTCGCCTTTGCCAAGAAGCGCAAGCTCGTGATGCACGACCCCACCGAAGGCATTGAGATGCTTGAAGGTGGCCCGGGCTTTCAGCGCTGGATGGACGAAGACATAAAGCGCTTCCGAGATTCTGCCGGCCCCTCCATGCGTCTTGCGATGGAACTTGGCCTATACACCGGGCAGAGGCTTTCCGATGTCATCCGCATGGCATGGTCGAATTACGACGGCACGCGGATCAGGTTGCGGCAGCAGAAGACCGGAACGTCCTTGGTGATCCCCGTGCATCCGTCGCTGAAGGACATTCTGGACGTAACGCCGCGCGTGGGCGTGATGATCCTCACGACGAAGACGGGCCGCGCCTTCCATCCGCGCGTGTTCTCGCGGGACTTTTTCGAGGCGAGGGAAGCGGCTGGCTTGCCGAGGGATTTGAGCTTCCACGGACTTCGCCATACCGCTGCATCGCGGCTGGCAGAGCTGGGTGCGGGCGCTCCCGAGATACAGGCGATCACCGGCCATAAGAGCCTGAAGCTGGTTGAACACTACATCCGTCAGGCGAACCAAGAGGTCCAAGCCGACAGGGCAATACGGCGGTTGCCGGTTGCCGCGAAAGTTTAGCAGCACCACTCGTAAGCTGTTGATTCCACTGACGCGCACTAAGTAGTAAAACATCTAAACAGTGTTGATTTTATTGGCCTGTCGAGTGTCCTACCATTAGACGATCCCCCAAAAGGATCAGTGCCTTGGAAACCTGTTTAACAGTCGGTTTAGCACTTTGTCGGGTAGATGGCGGTTGTATAGCGTGATGAATTCGGGCGGGCAACGCCCTACGGGAAGGGGAGTGTGTGATGAGCCTTGACGTATATCTCGAATTAAACGCGCCGTCCGCCAAGAGTGGGAGTGGTATCTTCATTCGCGAGAACGGGGCCACGCGCGAAATTACGCGGGCCGAATGGGATGCTCGGTTTCCCGGCGCGGAGCCCGTAGTAGCAGTGGGGGGCGATAGCGAGGATGCAGCGGTCTACTCGCGCAACATCACGCACAACCTAACTGATATGGCCGACGCCGCCGGCGTCTATAAGCACCTTTGGCGCCCCGATGAGATCGGCATCACCAGGGCGGTGGAGCTTATCGACCCGCTGACCGAGGGCTTAGAAAAGCTACGCGCTGATCCCGGCAAATTTCGCTCACTCAATCCACCAAACGGCTGGGGCGACTATGACGGACTCGTGGCCTTTGTCGCGGATTATCTTGCTGCGTGCAGAAAGTTTCCGCACGCGGCCGTCCGTGTTTCAAGATGAGCCCCTACGGGAAGGGCTGAGGAGATGGGGAATGAGCGATTTCGATGTCGAGTGCATCGGCTTCACAGCCGGGATGCGCACCGTCGCTGAGTGGAAGGACAGCTACCCTGGCGCTGCGTATTCCACGCGGCTTAGGCAAGCTATAAGCGATGCGCGGGCGCTGGCTGACCACATGGAGAAGGTTCTAAACCAGGACGCTACCCAGAATGTCTCGCGCGTTGTCACCACCCCACGAGATTGAGAGGCGGGAGAATGGAAGACACAGAACGGTACAGGGTGACAGAGATTGCCGGTGCGATGAAGTTTGAGCCACCTACCTATCGCCTCACGACAAGGATGGTCCGGGGCCGATGGTGGGGACGGCGCCGCCGCGAGCATTCCCTGGAATGCATCCAGACCGGCACGGTTCTTTCAGGGCTTAGCGATGAGGATCTTCAATATGCGCGGGCGTGGATGCCTGTAGTCCCCACCTAGCGGGGGAAGAAGGAGAGTGAGGGATGGCGGGGATTGGACAATTCGACCCGATAGATCAACCAGTGAGCCTCGGGGACATCTACAGGAAGCGGGCAGCGCAGAAGCCAGCGGATGAGATGAGCACCCGCGAACGCGCCATGTTCACCGAATTGCTTCTGGTCCGCGTGAAGCTTGGGTTAAGCCCCCTTCATTCGACGGTTGAGGCAGTGCGCGTGCTGCATGACGAAGGGCGCGAAGCGTTCGAGGCTATGCGCGGCCCAGCGTGCTCACATTCCAGCGAATGGTTCCCCAAGTGAAACCTACCTCACCCTCAGATACATCCCCGGATACACAGTCCGCATCAGGCTGAGAAGGGCGAGCTAGTGCAGCAAGCCAGGGATCAAGGTTGAAACCCAAAAGGCTAGCCCAGCACCGATCAGATTGATCCGGCTCGGCACATTCGACGCGGCCAGCACAAAACACACGAGCGCGAAGATCAGGAAGATGAGCGTGATGGTAGCCATACGGACTCCTACTGCGCGGTTACGCGCTTAATGGGTTTGCATGAACCAGCAGCAGGCTCAACCGTCATTGTCAGATCGCTTACCTGCTGCACTAACGCTTTGTTCTGATGCTTAAGCCACATATCGCGCGCGATCATTTTCGGCACTGCACCGCCCGGCTTTACTAGATCATCGAGTTGCGCGCTTTTTTCCTGCACGGTTTCCAGATCGTTCACGACCGTGTTGAACCCGATACCGAGCGCAAAGACGAAGCCGTACATAAGCGCCTTCTTAACCCAGGTATCGGTCAACGCGGCAATCATTGGTTGTTTCCCTGTCCACCTAGACGCTTGCCGATTAACGATTGCGCTTGAGCCATCAAGGCTGTGACGCCATCCGGCCCTTGATATCCAACCATGAGTAGGACCAACAGATAGAAAACGTCCGAGTTGATTCCTAGTGCCGCGCCAAATGCAAGAACGACAACAGCAATGAATGGAAGCGCGAGCACCCCGGCGCCGAAGGCCCCAAAGATTCGTGCCCACGGAATCTCTGCGCCAGTCGAAAACATCTTGCTGACCTTCAGGGATGTTCCAGCAATGTGACCCAGGAGAACGAACGCGACAGCCTCGCCTACCCGCGCTCCGTCCAGCCCAAATGCCGTCATCGCCGCAACACTTGTCAGCGATATGCCTTGCGCCGCGGTAGCCGTACTCGCGGGTTCAGCCGCCATCTGTCGCCCCAATAAAAATAGCTATTCCGGCATCGCCGCGAGCTTTGCATCGATAGCCGCTTGAAGCTCAAGATGCGCAGCCTCGTATTCGTCCATGTGCTGCTTCATTTCTTCTGGCGTCGGAATGTCGCCGCTCTTGATGCGCTCGATCAACGCTTTGGCCTTTGGCTCGTTATCGACGCCCGCCTGGATGACCTTCGCGAAGATGCTGAGGCCGATGGCAAAACCAGGAGCGCCGGCCGCAAGGAGCGGCTGCAATGCCTCGGCGATCTTGACGGCGACTTGTGCGCCTTCAATCCACTGTTCTTCGGTCGTCATTTTGGGATGCCTTTCGATGTGGAGTAGGCCAAGAACGCAGCGAGGGCTTCGTTGAACGATGCAATCGCGAGGCTCTGCCCAGCCGCGTTCGCATTCTGAAGGTTCACCAAAGATGTATGGACCTGATTATCCAGGATCTTCAGTTCCTCCAGTGTGGCGCGGGATGGGTTCGCTGTGTTGACGTAGAGTGTCGCCGCTTTGGTGACGAGTGTTGCGGCCTGCACTGCCTCGTCCAGTGTGCGCGCTTGCGCCGGTGTGGAGCTGGAAAGGCTCTGCGCTGTATTGGCGGCGAACTGCGCTATGCTGGTGCAGCCAGCAAGCGCGAGGCTGGTAGCGATGAAAATCGCCGCTATGCGGTTGTTGTATTTCATGGTCATGGTTCCTTCTTGGGTTCTGGCGCGGCAATGGCGGTGGCCGCTGGCGTTGAACTGCTGACGCCCCCTGGCTGGGCTGCTGCGGCTGTTTGGATGCGGACCTGCTCCGTGGTGGCGCCGGTCTTCGTGGCGACTTGGTTCTCGTAGCTTCGCGCGCCAATGAGGGCGAGAAACGGAAGGCCAAGCGCGGCGTACAGCGTTGGGTCCACATGGAAGAAAGGCCCAAGCCCGATGCAGATGCCGAGAAAGTAGATGCAGAATGGCCGCGCGAAGTCGCCGAGTGCCGTCCATGTCAGAGTCATGGTTCATCCAATCTGTAGAACGAGTGCCGGCCGATCACGGCAATGGGCGCGACTTCCGGCCCCCAATCCTTCGGCCAATCCAGGTCCGTGCGCTTGTAGTAGAGCGCGCCATGCGTGGGGTCTTCGATACCACCTGCCAGAGCCTTGACCGCCACGTCTATGCAGTGATCCAGCATCAGGCCCGGCTTCTCGAAATTGAGCGCCTGAAGCTTGTCGCGGTTCGGGTCGGCCTTGTTCCAACAGCTAAATTGGTACGGCGCGAGGCAGGCGGAATGAACCGAGCCGTCGCCAAACTGCTTGCGCTTGTGCGTGGCCGCGAATTTTGCGCGATTCATAATGACGGCGGCGACGGCACGCTGGCCTATCTGACCCTCGCCGCGAGCCTCTCCATAGACCGTAGCGGCCATGACCTGCACATCGTTTGCTAAGTCGATCACATCACTTCAACCCCACGACGTAGGCCAGCCGGGTGAAGAAATTGTCGTTGGCGGCGGTATGGATACCGGCGCGCTGCATGTCGGTGCGAAGTGACGCGATTTCAGCCTTGAGGCCGTCAATCTCGCTTTGTTGCTCCTGTACCGCTTTCACCAGCACCGGCACGACGCCCATATAGTCCATCGAGTTCGGCTTGCCGTCTGTGTCGAGCCCCACCAGTTTCGGCAATACGCCAATGGTGTCTTCGGCGACAAAGCCGTAGAGCACTTTGTCTGGGTCGCCATGATCGGCGTTCAGCTTGTAACTGACGGGGCGTAGACGCTCGATTTCCAAGAGGCCAACATTCAAATCCTGAATGTCGTGCTTGTAGCGTGCGGACGATGTGCCGAGGCAGATGCCCGCTGCGCCGGAGCCGAAATAAATCCCGTGCGTCGTTGTATCCTGGCAGAGAGATGTGTCGGTATGCGTAGCATCCGTCAGGATGTCCGGCATGGCCACGACGCCAGCCGCCGCCCTGGTCATCCTCGTATCGTTCGTTCCAGGGCTGGAACCAGACGCCCAGCCAATCTCGGAGGAACTGGTGACAGAGTAATGCCCGCTGCTATTCCAAGAGGCTTTTCTGGCGTTTCCAACGTTGACAAAAACGCTGGAATTATTCGAAGCCCCGGTGCCAAAATCATATGAGGCCGCAGCCCCCGCCATGATGGGTGCCGTTGAGCCACCGCTCGTCAGGGTGCTGCTTCCGCTCGTCAGGACGATAGTCCCGGACCCTGCGAAGTTTCCCGTTATGCACTCTGCATTGGCCCCGATAGTGCAGCCACCGATCGCAACGCTTGTGGCTGTCGCCACTCCAAGTGCGGGCGTGACGAGAACCGGGCTCGTCAATGTGACTGCCGTGCCGTTTGTGGTTGCGCCGGTTATGCCGCCGAACGCACCGCTGTTGTTGTATTGCAATTGCGTGTTTGACCCACCGGGCGTGCCGCCGCTCGACCCGCCGCTGATCTGCTGAGCGAGGGCACCGAGGGGCAACAAAGCCAGCACGATGGCTGCGCTGTAGCGTCTGGAGAATCCGCGCATCACTGAGCCTCATACGCGCTGACAATTGGCGTCCCGCTCGCGGCAATGATGGAGACGGTCGAGCTTGGGGCGGACCCTGCCGGCCAGAATGCTGTCTGCGCTGAGTAGAGCGTGTAGCTCCCGGTTGCGCCGCACACTGCGGGGGCCGCAAACGTGTAGCAGACGTTGACGGTCGTGCTGGTGTTCTGGATCGATAGAGATTTGCGGCTTGTGTTCGCGGCGGCGAGCGTCTGCGAAGTTGTCGATGTCGTGATGCTGCGATCCGTAAGCGTGAGCGAACTCCCCGGCGACACCGGAATGGACGATCCATACGGGATGAAGCACGGCGTCAGATTCACGGACGGGCAGTTGCTGGTGGAAAGGTAGCCGGGCGTGACTGGTTGGGCCGTCGATTGGGCAGACGCCTCATCAGGCAACAGCGCGACACCACACATCAGCACCAGGCTATGAGCGAATACGCGGCATTTGGGGTCCATGGCCTACTCCGTGATCCTAAGGTTTAATCATGTAGCGAAAGGTCTCTGTCCCAGCCGCCGCGTTGCCGTCTGCGGTCGCAACCGTAAAATACGTGCTGGCGCTGAGAGACCCGACATAGAGCGAATGCGCCCCGCTCATAAGCGTTGCAGCCGAGGCGTTTGTGGGAGACAGAAGAATAACGCTTCCCGCCGTGACCAATGTGTTTGAAACAGTCATCGACGTTACCGCCGACATTGTGAACGAGCCGGAGTACATCGCGGCCACTTGGTTCGCGACCATAACAACGGACGTGTGCTTCGTGTTGCCTGAGCCGTCAGCGATGGCGCGGGTTGACCCTCCCGTCGCGCGCACCACCATGACCTGCGCCAGGTACAGATTAATGCCGATGACGATGTAAGCGGAGCTATCCGATGGGTCGATGATTTGCAGGCCGGGGAAAAAATACTCCGGGTGATTTGTTGTGAACACCACGCCGCCTACTGCCTGCGTGAATGTATTGGTGATGTCCTGATTCCAGGACGCGAAGCTATTCTTGGCGATTGTGTTGTCAGTGCCGGGCGTGGCCGTGAAAAACACCGAGCAGCAAGACGGGGTAGGCTCAAGTACGGTGTAGATCCCGACGCCCCAAGTCGGATCGGCTGTATTTGTGATGCCGCCGCTGAGCATGTTGGCGATGTTCGCCTGCTTGATGGTCAGCTTGGCGTTGGAGTAATCCGGCAGCAGGCCGCGCATATCCGGGTTGTTGTTGTAATACAGGTAGTTCGTGTAGGCGTCCGTGAATCCCGTGGCTTTGATCCGGCAATTCTTCGTTCGGACCGTGCTCTGGTTGATCGAGGTGCCTCCATTGCTGGTATCCGCAGGCGCGCAGAGGGTCTGATAAACCGTTGGCATCCCAGGCAAGATGCAATCCTCGAAAATCATAATCGCGTCGTTGGAACCACCCTCCCCCGCCAAGTCGATGCAGAAAGGCGCGACCTTGTTGTTGTGGTCCGTAAATGCGAACTCAATGTTCCTGACAGTGACCAGTGTCTTGTTCGGCACGCTTTCCGAGAACAACGGTAACGCTTGGTTTGCGATGTAGCTGGCAACTTGCAACGCATTACCTGGGTCACTCAGAAGCGCGCGGTTCCACTGAAGCGTCAGGGCCTCGATCAAAACATCGTGCCGGTTTGTTGCGAGACCCTTGTGCAACATGGTCGGCGTATCTTGGACTTCGATATGCGCGCCCCAAGCGACTACCGGCCCGAAGAAAGGAAAGCCTGCATTGGCGAAGATGACGGAACCGACCGTATTGAAGTCGCTCGCCAAGAGAGTGTTGAGCGTGGTGGACCCAGCGCCGGACGAAGCGCCGTTCCAATTCGTATACATATAGTACGGAGCAAGCTGCAACGTCAGTAAGTTGGTCGTGCTGTTGTAGCTCGTGATGAAGAAGACTGTTGGCCCGAAGTTGGGCAGGTTCGCGCAACAGAAGACCCAGAAATTATTGCTGATCAGCTCTTTGTCGTTTGCCGTCAGTCCAGTGAGAGTCATCGTGACGACGGGGCTGTATTTGCCAGCCGCCGCCAAATAATAGGTCATCGGATAGTTGATGTCGGCACTGCTTACCAGTTGAGCATTCGCTACACTGGCTGCGCTGGCTGCGGTGATGTCGAATTTGGCTACAATGTTTCCGCTTGAGATGCCATCGTTGCTGCCGATAGACCCGCCATACCAGAACACATCCACGCCGGACTCATTGCAGATGCCGAGATAACCGGTGAAGTTGCAGTCCACGATGGTGTTGGCATAGCTCTGCGAGCCCGCGAACCAGACATCCACATAGGTCTGCCCGGTAATGCAGCGGTCCCAATAGTTCTCGCTGCTGAGATTGTCGTTGCCGTTGTAGTTGGTTTTCCACCCAGCATACGCCGTGAACACCGCGCAGTTCCGGTGAATGCGCTCGTTGCCGGCCGATGTCATGGCAAAGCCAAGCATCCTCTGGCTGTATCGTTTAGAGAAAAATATCCCAGCCGGGCGGCTGGCAAACGCCCCCTTCACAGTCAGATTTTCCACCACCTGTGACCCAGGCCCTTCCAAGGTCATGGGCCTATCGCCTTTGGTGGCCGTGATCATCGCTTGGAGCGAATCACCAACCTCGCACGTCACCTGCATTCGGTATCCGGTGATGGAGGCGAGGTTCGTATTGTAAGTGATCGAGGATTGGCGGTTGTCTGGAGGATCGAAAAAGATGGTGTCGCTTGTGACGTACTGCCCAATGGGGATGTAGACCGACGCAAGCAACTGGCTATACGCTACGAAACTCGCATCAATGCAATTTTGCAGTGCGAGTGTGTCGTCGGTCGAATTATCTCCGGTAGCCCCGAACCATTTTACGTTATATGGCCCATTGATCTGGCGGACGTAGTATGACCCTGACGTATCAGAATGAATGATCGTTCCGTTGTCGTCATCGCCTGGATCGGTTTCAGTGTAGGTAAAGAAGCCCTGCCCGCCGTCTCCGACTGTCGTGTGGCCAGATACGTAGATCGTCTGCCCAACAACAAGCGTGCTTACCGAAAGTGACCGCAACGCGCCTATGGTGGCGACGGACCCAACCTCTCCGGGAATCGGAACGATCTGGACATTGAGAGCAATAACCCAATCGCCAGCCGCCAAATCGGCCGCCCATGTCGTGGACAGATTGGCGACGGCACAGAAATAGAGATTGCCGGTATCGTTTCCATTCGCGCCGTCGATCACGAGGTCCGCGTAGTTGTATTGAACGTCCGGCGCCCATGTTCCGCGGAATGCGCCCGTGCGCGCGGAGACCTGCTGGATTTCCATGCACAGCGTGTCAAGCGCCTGCTCGACGGCTTGCGGATAGAAATTCCCCTGATCGGCAATGGACGTGGTTTGCGTCAAAGGAAGCGTGCGCTGGATGGTGAGCGACGTTCCGGTGGCAATGGGAGAGCCCGCGAGGGGGTACGTGATCGTGCCGCCTATGCCCCATAGTTGGCCGGCAGGCGCGGCATTCAGAGAAACGGTGTAATCGGACGGCGAGAGGATGCTGATATTGCCGTCCGCGTCGGTGTAGCTGACGACAATATCGGAAGCGGCAACACCCACGAAGGGAAACGAGAATACCGTCGCAATCCCGTTACCGAGAGCGATGATGGAGGATTGTTGAACCGAAATCGTCACCGCGCACCCATGTACCGACAGCCGCGTGGCGACGCGGCGCATGGGCGAGAGTTACAGCGGCAAAATCCATTTCAAGAAAATTCGCAAAGGCAAAACCGCTTATTTGCCAGCGGCTTACCAGGCAATCGTGGAAGCGGTGATGCTACCCGTATCCACCACGCCATAGAGGGCGGTGCTATTACGGGACATATTGAATACCCCGCCGCCTGGAACTTGGTGTCCGGTCGTGATGGTGACACCGGAGCCGCCAACATAGAGAGCGGAACTGGCGCTGATATTGCGCACTTCCCGATATACTGGCCCAACTCCCGCCGCGAAAATGGCCGTGGCGCTCGCCGTGATATTCACCTGACTTGTGGCGAAGGATGTTGAGGTTGTCGGATTGGCCACGACAGAGCCGGTGACGGAAACCGTGTTTCCAACCGATACGCTGCCCGTGATCGACACCGTGCCGGTGACAGACACGGTATTGGAAACGGTGACAGTGGTGACGGACGCCGTGATCGTTCCTTCCAGCACCGCCACGCCATTGGTGATGCCGGGGTCTGCCTGGTTGATGGAAACTACGGCAGGAACCGGGGCTTGCTGGGCCGGGATGTTCCTGGCTGGCGGCACGATTTGAAACGGCTGCATGGCCTTACCTCGGGGTATCGTCTTGCGCGGCCTTATCGAGCAGGCTGCGCAAATAGAAAAGATTCTGGGCCGGTATCAGCCGCAGCATGGCCCGCTTGTCCGCCTCCGTGGCGTTGCCGCTGAAGGCCCCCGCTGTCGATTGGGCAACGTCCGTCATGGTCCCGATGCTGGGGCCTAGGAGCGCGCTTACGATGCTGCGTGAGGCGTACCGGCTCATGGGCGGGCCACCACGGATGGCATTGATCCCCACCCGTCCAGCGGTCAATTTTTCCACGATGTTGTTGATGTCATAGAGCGAGCTGGTGACGCCCGATCTGTCCACACCCTCGGAAATCCATACGGCGGGATCATCGGACGGCTCGATTCCGGCCTGCAATGATTTGACGTAATAGGTCAGCGCGCCAAGCGAAACGGAGAGAATGAGCCCGTTGAGCGTTGCCGCATCCCTGCGCTGAAGGCCGGAGATAAGAACGCGCTGCATCGAAGCAAAGGTAAACGCTCGGAACTGGAAAACCATCTGAGCAAGTTCGGGGCTGCCCAGCAGTTTTGACGCCACCAGCGGCCTATCGCCAACGCCAGGCGTGACGATGGCATTGTCCACGTCATGCACGATGGCCGAGCGGTAGACCGTCAGGGCCTGCTTATCATCCCAGAGGTCCGTGTTCGCAATCTTGGTGCCTCCCCGCGTCTCGCCATATTTGGAGAATTGGTCGGCTATGCGCTCGGCCATGTTACGGTCAATGCGTGAGGCTGCCAACATTTCCAGCGAGTGCGGCGAGATCGTTCCGTCTGCTACCTTGGCAACATCTGTCAGGATGCGGTCCTGCACGAGAACGCCGGTAAACTGCTTCATCGCAGTATTCCAGGGGTTCATAAGCGCAGCCGTGCCGTAAAGATTGGCCGCCGCGTCCATGCCGCGCTCGAATTTGGTATGCCGCCCGAAATCATCACCAATGTCCGCGATGGAATTGGCTCGGCTTCCCAGCACCATATCCAGGGCAGTACCCGCCTTTTGCACTTCGCCGGCAGAAATGCGGAACGCCTTTAAACTGCGGATCATGGGCAGAAGCCCCGCGCCTATCGTGCGGGTTACGCCTTCAGCCATGACGGGGCGCGCTGCATCCGAGAAAGAGGAAATCACCATGCCGCCCATGAGGCGCAGATAGTTCCAGTTTTTGACCTGATGCACGACGCGCGAGAGGATGGAGTCCGGATCGCTTGGAGCCGCATAAGTTCCACGCAAACGGTCACGCATGGCGGAGATGTCGCGGATGTCGGCACGGCGCTGCTTGTCCAGGGCGATACGCTCTTTGTCGGTCTTTGCTGCTAGAGATTTGCGCGCGTAGCTGTCTTGGATTTTCCTGATCTGCTCGTTCATGTCCGGCGTGACAAAACGCCGGGCGAGTTCCACATCTGAGGACATGGTGCGCGTATAGAATTGCGCGATGCGCTCCACGTCGCTTTCCAGATAATCCTCAACCCACGTATCGGGAATATTGAACGTGCGCTCCTTGAGAGCGGGGGCTGTTTTCAGGGACACAGGAATAGCGTTGTACGGCAATCGCCCGCCTGGCGTGCCAATAAGCGTGGTGATGATCTGCTCGGCTATGTCCTGCAACTCGCCTTCGGATAAACGAGAGAATTGTTGCGAGGCTTCGTCGCCCAGCGCGCCCGCTGCCGCCTGCCCGCTCTTGAGCCACTTGACCGTGCGATTGATGAAGTCCGGCCTATTGGCGACGATCTTGCGCGTATTCCATAAGCGGCTGAGATAGGAATCCGCAGTTTCTACCGCCACGTCTTTTGGCAATAGCCCATTCTCAATCGCTGCGTCCTTGAGTGGGTTGAATACCAACTCGCGGAATCGCTTGGCCGCGCTGGCGACTTCCGGCACTGCATGCGCGTCGTTGCGCCGCATGGCCTTGCCGATTTCGTCGCGGAACTCATCGAATGTCAGCCAGTCGCGCGCGCTGCGCGAGAGCGCGTCGGATGCCTGCACGCTGAGGCGCTTCAGGCGTCCACCCGTGGCCCCCGTGCGATACTGGACATAGAGGCCGTCCAAATCCTGAATGGACTGTGCGAGTGGGGCTTGGTGCGTCTTGATGAGGGTTTCGACCGCTGGCTGCGGAGCATTGCCGAGCGCGTTTTCTTCGTAGATGAAGGGTGTCTCCACCAAGTCCTGCGCTACGCGGCGAGTCTCCACATCATGTGATGTAGCAGCCCTAAGCCCCGGCGATGTCTGGCGTAGCGCGCGTTCGGCACCAAGAGCAGATTTGAGCTTTGCATCCGTTCGATTGGTGATCTGCGCTCCGCCAGCAGAACCGCCGCCACCAGGAACGATAGGCGCGCCGCCCGCGTCCAGATTGGCCTTCGCTTGAATCTCACCCTCGGTCGCGACAAGCCGGTCCATGACGCTGCGGATGTCATCGCTGATCGGCGTTCCTAAGCCAGTGACCGCCTTGTAAATCTCTATCAGCCACTTCTTGAAATTCTCGAAGGCCGTAGCGAGCGCTTGCGATGGCGCGCGGCCCTCACGCAGATATTGCTCGAATCCTTGGGCAAACTGTTCGTGCTGAGGCGTGCCGAAATCGTCTGCCGATTTGACACCAAGCCAGTCCAACACGGCCTGCATGTCCTGCTTGAGTTGGGCCGGCGCTGCTTCATGTGCGGCATCCTTGGCCAACTGTTGCAGATAGAGATGGCCGGTTTCGTGCAGGAGCGTCGATTGGTCTGCGTTCTTGAATAGCGTGATGATGGCGCGCTCGCTGCCAAGGGCAATCTTGCCGCGGAGAACGTCGGATGACTTCTGGAATAAAGGCTGCCCCTGCATAACGCTTTCGCGCATGGCGGGGGTGATGGCGATGGAGTGGGCTGGCCGACGCTCCGCTGCGAGCTTTTCGGCTAGAGCGGCCCTTGCCTCAGCTTCTGTGTCAAACCGCAGGCCCACGGAATTATAATCGGAACTTTTGACCATCCATTTGCCGTGAACGGTCTGGTTTGGCGGCGTGATGTGCCACCCCTCCTTGTTGGCAGGAACCGACGATTGCTCAACCTTCGCGCCCCACTTCTTCGCGTATTTGTTCAGGAACGCGGGCAGGATTTTGTCGTAGAAGCCGCGCATACCTTCGCCGCCGACTTTGAGGTCTAGGCCGGAGAGCGTCCCTACGACAGCCCCATGCTTTTCTGGCAACGCCATGATTTTGTCGGCGGCATCTTTGCCAAAAATGTCGGATATATGTTTCCCCTCCATGCCATTTGGGGCGGAAACAACATTGCCAGTTTTGGGATCGTACTCGACCTGGAAAATTCGATTGCGGTTCTTAAAGACTTCGACGGTGCGATTACCGCCCATGTCGTTGCGAATTTCCAGAGCATCGATCTGCTGGCTGAGATCATACCGCGATGCCTGCGTCTCGCCCGTGTCCCACGACAAGCGGTCGTAGCCATTCTCTGCTGCGTACCGCAGCATCCGCTTCATGGCGAGTTCTTGCCATGTAGTTTTGAAGGGGGCGTCGGGGACGCCAGCCCGAGCGGTGTCCAATGTGCGCGCCTCATTATCAAGGGCGCCACGCTGGGCAATGAGGCTGTTGTACTTTTCGCGCTGTTCTTTGGTGAGGTCAGAGCGTGTTACGCCGTTATGCTCCATCGCGTCGGTCTCACGGCTGATGCGCTCTCGCTCTGCGCGAATCTCGCCAATGCGTTTGACGGCCCGCGGATCAGCGTATCCCTGCTTACGGCCACGTTGATGCCAGTCAGACTGGATTTCCGCCACGTGCAGAATGCGCTCGCCATTCTGGCCAGTGCGATCATCGAAGCGGACATGGGCGAGGACGTTTTCCATGCGCCAATGCGGGTCGACAAATGGTTTCTGTTTCGGATCAGGCAACAACGCGAGGCGGCTACGCTCGCCATCCAAGATGGCCCAATATTTGCTGAATTCCTCGCGCGTGATTTCGTTACGCTTCCTTGCGCTCTGTAGCGCGCGAATCTGGCTGACGAGTTCGGCCTGCCGTTTCTCCAGCTTGCTTTCCGTAGGCAGCGTCAGCAGAAGCTCGCGATAGTTTTCCCCGCCTGGGAGCGTGTATTGGCCGAATTTCGTGCTTCTCTGACCGCGACTGAATTCATCTTCAATGCGCGACGCCTGAGACGGCGGTAAATCGCGAAAGGGTGCCCCGTACCACTCCTGAGAAAGCGCGTCACGAGCCTCTGGTGATCCGCCCTTCTCCACCTCCTGCACATTCACTTCGTTCGAGCGGAGAAAGTCTTGTAGATCAGACTTTGTGACTGGCCCTTTCTGCTCTGCCAGCCACTCCTTGACACCCGACCATTCGATTTCCTCCTGTTTTACACCAGGGAGGTTTTTGATCGTGTTTACCCATTGCTCGGCTGGCGCACGCTCTTGCTTAAGGCTTTCAACGCCATGCGTCAGCGCAGAATAGAACACCGGCCCCTTGTCCTGTGACTGAGCAAACTCGCCCTCGCCTATTGGCGCTGCTTGTCCACTATCGACCTGAATTTCAGGCCGCTCGCGCTTGTACAATTCATACGGCGTTTCGCCTTCCAGCCGTGAAGCGCGTGCTACGTTTCGGCTTGCCGTCAGCGCGGCAATATGTGGGATTTCTTCTTCAGGAACGCCAGCAGCGCGAAGGCGCGCCACCTCCTCCTCGACAATGCGACCATGTTCGTCACGCTGAAACGCAGAAAGCCCCGTCGTGTCTTCGGCCAATTCGGCGGGCGTGATTTTGACGAACCCAGGCTCTAGCGGGTCATTGCCAACCGGGATGCGCATTTCACCTTCGGCACGCGCGGCATACCCACCAGCGCGCACGGCGCCAACAGCGCCGCCGAGAATGCCGGAGAACAACGTGCCCGCCGCTATGTTGGTCGCGGATTCTTCCAGCGTGCGCGTTCTCTGGCTGGCTTGTAGGAGTGTTTCTTGTGCCGTCATACTGAGGGCTGCGGTTCGGGCGGTTTTGAGCGCCGTTGTCAAAGCGCTTTCACCGGCCCGCAACTGCCCACCTACTGGGATCAGCAGCGTCGGGTCCAGCGCGCCAGCCGCGAACGATGCAGCAATGCCAGACCATCCTGACGCGGCTATCGTCTCTTTGTCTTTGCGCTCCCCATCGACAATGGTTTTGATGCGTGCGGTTTCGGCCCGCGATTGCGCTCCTATGAAGGCCCTGGCGTCCTCTTCGTAGCCATCGATGTCGGTGAAAGGATCGTAGCCGGGTTCCGCTATGTCCTGCCCGCCCATGCCGCGCATAGCATTAAAGCCAGAGACAACAGAATTCATCTGGCGCAATGCGGGCGCGAATGCCGTTGCCGCGCCAGTGAAGAACGAGCCTATGGAATTACCGGGGCCAGCGTTTGGATCGTCCTTTCCCGATTCATCCGGGAATTGAAACACGCTCGGCTTTACTTCTTCCTCTGTATCGACAAAAGGCATTAGCCGCCCCCGCCGTACAATCCGGGCGAATGAACGAGTTCCTGTTGGACATCCTGCTCGATACGCGCCTTTTCGATGGCGTCTTTCTTGCGCTTCTCCGCGTCCTTCGATTTCGGGCTTGCCTTGAAATCCGGTCTCCAGCGCAGGGTCTTGCCGGCCGAATTTTCCAGCGGAATGAATTCCCCATTCGCGTTCTTCGTCATCACCATATAGGTGAGGTCGCGGGCGGTCTGCGCGTCTGGCGCGAGCGTGATGTTATCGGGCGGCACATCCTTGGCTGACGGAACGGCTTTCACATCCTCAAGCAGTTGCTTGCGCATCCATTCTGCGTCCGCGCTTGCCTTATCCAGCACACCGTAAACCGTCTCCGGAGCGTATTTCATAAGCTGGGATTGGCCGTTGATTTCAGACTGTCCCCATGTGCGCTTGACAATAGATGCGGCGGTCTTTCGCGCGGCCTTGTCATCTCCAGTGAGAATATAGGCGCGCTCGTAATCACGGCGAAATTCCGCCTTTGCCGCGTCGTCTATGTCGGGCGTGCCGAACATGCGCCCAAACCAGCTTAGCCCTTGCGCGTCGTACGAGACTTCATCAAGCCCGGCGTTTGAAAGCCGCCCCTGATTGGCGCTCAGTGCGTCTTTGCGCATCTTGATGACTTCGGGGCTCATCTTGGTTAGTTGCTCTGACATCTCGACGGCACGATCCGGCGCAATGCCGTCACGCACCATGCCCGCAATCTGCTTGCCGATGGCAATGTCATCGGCGCTGAAATCATTGAGCGCCTGCGGTACGCTGTCGGTGATACGGTCGATCAGGTCAGCAGCGTTTGCGCGCTGAATGGGAGAGCCCGCGCGCAAGCCACCACGGATTTGTCCCCGCAAGGTATCGGGCACAATACCTGTGCGCTCAACATACTGCGTGATGACGGTCTTTGCTTCGTCCGGTTTGATTCCAGCGAGCTGAGGCAGGACGATCTTGTCGAAATATGTGCTGACGGCGTTGTGATCCTTGGTGTCCTTTGGGTCCAAGATGGTTTCGCCCGCCAATGCGCCAAGCACAATCGGCCTGTAGTCCTGCGTCTTGTTGATTTCGTTGATCCATGATGCACGCTGCGAACCGGAAATGATGTTCTTGTTGAACGCATTGTTCACGTCATCGACAGTGGCTTCACCCGATCCAACCTTAATAGCCAAATCGGAAGAAAGACGTTCGTTCTGCTTGGCGAGCGCGGCCTTGTATTCGGCCTCAACATCTTTCTGGTAGGCGCGCAACAGAGTGGCGCGGTCACCTTCCGACACATAATCGGCCGGCGTGCCGCTCTTACCGTCTTTCTTGAGGACATTGATGGCTTGTTGCGGCGTGAGGGTCTTGAGAAAATCCTTGCCGTAATTCTCCGTTGCCTGCCGTACTGCCGTTCCAACGGTGGTGACCTGCGCTCCGTTCAGAAGCGGAATATCCGTGCCGGGCGCGGTCTTACCAAGCGATTCCTGATACAGCCGTTCCGCCTCTAAGGGGTGGCCGGACGCAATACGCGCCGCAATGATCTGCTGGGTGGCGAGGCCCACATTATCCTGCACCATCGCATCGGCGGCCTCTTTGGGCAGGCCGTTCTTGTGCGCAAGGACAAGCGTTGCATCCACAATCTCGCTGTAGTCCGGGGCTACGTCGGAATTCCCAGCATGGAGAACGGCCCTGTCCTGGGCTGCCGTAATCGAGCCCTTGAGCGCCGCCGTATTTGCCGCATCGGCTTGGTCTGCTGCGTGAATGCCCATGCTGCGCAACGTGGCGTTGGAGCGCGCCTGGGCCGAGAGATCGAACGATTCACGAAGAACCGGGTTCTTGATTGTCTGCGCAACCTTCTCGCGGGCGTCCTTTATCTTTTGTTGGTAGGCCGGGAAAGCGGCTACAGCGTCTTGGCCCTTGAGCGCGCCGAATTCCAGCTCCACATCGTTCTGCGCTTGGGACAATTCATTGTCCGCGCTGCGCAGGACAGTTTCGTTGTGCTGTTCTTGAAAATGCTGCTGAAGCGCGAAGGTGCGGTCCTGCGCGTCCTGCAAGATCGAGCCTGTGCGCTGGAGAGCGTTGCCGACGCTGGCCCCGAACGTATCGGGGCTCACGTCAAGATGCTGCGCCGGCGTGGCCGCGCCAGTCGGCAGTTGGGTTTGCACCGGATTGTAGGGAACCTCCGCCATGTCAGAACCCGAATGTCGCGTTGGCGAAACTCTCAAGCCCGCCCGGCTCGCCTGCCGCACCACCGCCACCACCGCTGTTCTTCATGGCTACGTATTTGTCGCCAGAGGATGACGCCGCCCCCAATAACGTTGCCGACGCGTTGATGAATCCCGCGATCTGTGCGGCCTTCGCCTGCTGGCGATATATCTTCGATTGCGCCCGCTGATCTTCCGCCTGGTTGGTATAGCCATAGGCTTCACGCGCGGCATTGGACCGGATGGTCAGCGCATCCAGCGCCCCCAGCTTGGCTTCTGATTGCTGCACGTCCACGGCAGAACCGGAATTCACGTCCAGTCCATTGGCGCCCTGGATGGCCTTGGTCGATCCTCTGATGGCGCGGTTCTTTAATTGCTGCGCCGTCTCGGCCACGTCACCTGCCGCGAGCGTATCGCGCGCGTTCATATCCGCAATGATGGCGTTATTGCGTGCGATCTGCGATTGGGCGTTGGCGGCTTGTGAACCGGCCTGCCCGCCTAAGATGTCGCCTGCGGCTTGGAATACAGCGCCCATCTATCTCTCTTTCCTGAATTGCCGAAATGGCGCTCTTGCCGGACCTGCCGGGAATGCCTCTCCAAGGTCAAATCCAACGCACTCTAGGAATCTACACGCCTGCCGGTAATTCGCAGCCACGTAGTTTTGCAGAACCGGAAATATCCCAAGCATGGCGTTTACTTCCTGCCTCGCCTCGCGCACGAAGCTGACCGGGATTTTCTCGATGGCAGGGCTCGTCAGAAGCCACGGCTCGCCAATCCCCCCAAGGGCGCTACCGCCGCATCCCCACACCGCCGCAATCTCGCCGTCCACATACGCGGTGCGGCTGATAAGACTGGACCTGTACGACCGCCACAACGCGCGTGAGATACCAAGGCCCAGGCACGTGATTTCCATGGCATCGCCACTTCTCAGGCGATTGCGAATCTCCAGAAGATGCGCCGGCTTCATGTCCACGATCCGATAGCGCCCGCTCATCCGGAAGAATCCCCAATCTCAACCTGCGGAGTGACCGCCAAAACCGTAAGAGGCACCGGATCGGTCTGCTGGATGGCCACCTGACCATTCGTGTTCCATTCGCCAAACACGTTGTCCGGGATGTAATCCCCGCTGTAGAGCGGAATTGGCGAGCCTGCCAAGGCATTCGGATTGCGCGGGTTGATGAGGCTCATGCCGGTCCACGGCAATGTCGCACCATTGGGCGTTGTCGATTGATCCGGCTGATTTACGCCTATCTCCGGCGGCCTGCTGTTCTCGACCCGCACGCCCACCTGATAGATATTCTTGCGCTTGGTTTGGATGGTCGGCTGCTGGCCTGTTTCCAGATACAGCGTCTGCATCTGGGCCGTGAAAGGAAGCCCGACCAATACGCTCGATGCGGCTTGCGGCAATGTCACCGCGCCGTCCGTTACCGTCAGATCGCGGACAACCCCACCGTCAGCCAATGCAACGACATCCATTCCTTCCAGATAAGACAATCCGCTCACGCTCGCCGTGGGCGTGGCCAGGGTCCATGTTCCGGGTTGGGCAGGGACGGGCGTGTTATTCGGATCGTTCGGAACCGTCTGCGTAATCGGCTGCGTGATGTTGGCTGTGACCGTATCGGCATCGGTGTATTCCACTATGGTTGCTCTACCTCCGCCCATGATAATCACGTCGCCAACACTTCCTGACGTGAACGGGCTGTCGGTCCCCGAGGCAGAGAACTCCACATAGTTGGTGATGATGGGGTTTATGATGGCTCCCGAGCCAGTCGGATCGGAGATCGTAAGCTGAGGCTGAATGTAGCCCGCGCCCTCATCGTCGGGAACCGCGGCGGTGATAACGCCGCCCGCAACAGTGAATGTGACGCTCGCGCCAGAGCCGCCATCGCGCGCCAGGTCCGTGATCGTGCCCACAGGAGCGGTATAGCCTGATCCACCGGAGATAAGATTGTAGCGGCCAATGTTCTGCTCGCCTGTCGCGCTCGCTGCCGTCAGCGTGGCGTCCGGCTCGTCCTGCGGCAGGCTCACACCGCAATCGACGCACCAGCAATCGTCTATCGTGGACCATAGGCGGTTATCCATGCGCTCGATGTAATAGACCCAAACAGGATCGCCGTTGTTCTGGATAAGCCGCTTCACCACAAAATACGGCGCGTTGACCGGAGGCTCGGAGACACAGCACACCGATTGAAACAGCCCGTTGGTGTCGTGGCGCGACCACGCGTAGACATCCTGGTCCTTCACGTAAGTCAGGCACAGGAGAATTCCGTCGTCTCTCACCGCCCATACAAGGCGGTATGGTTCTTCGGCCCAATCCCAGCGCGTGATCGAATGGCCGTCGAACAGATGGTTCGACAGCATCGTGAGGTCCGCGCCCGTATAGATGTTCACGAAGAAATTGTAGGAAAGATCGCGGACAATGGAGCCCTGGCTTTGGACATAGAGGATGTCGTAATTGATGGTGATGGGCCGCACGGTCGGGCTACACCCGTTATACGCCTGGGCCGTCGCCACTTGATTTGAAGGCGTAACGGGCGCGCCGTTGGAGCCCCCGGACAATTGCCACGCGCCAAGCCCCGTGAGGATCACTAGGCCTCCAGGCATGGGGACCATGAACTGAATCCCGTTCACCTGCTGCGCCCATGGCGTGCCGACAATCGCATCCCCGTCCGTGACCGGAATGGAACTGTCCATGTTCTTGAACGCGCCTGGCTGGGAAGCAAAATAGGTATCTGGATTATTGGCCGTGTTAGCATAGAAGCGCCGGTCCTGGAAATACGCAGCACAACTCGGATAGGTGCCTGCCGTAGGGCCAACATGCGCGGTCGCCGTCGCACCCGTACCGATGCTGTCAACCGCGGTGATCGTGACGGTCGTTGCGTTCGGCGCATCTGCCACGTGGTTCGGCAAAACAGGAAACACGACTCCCGTGATATGGCCGCCTGAAACGGTCACTGTGGTGGCAACCAGCGTGGCAGTCCCACCACCTGAGGGAGAGGGATAGGTTGCGGTTACGACGGGGTTCACGTACCCGCTGCCCGTGGTGTTGACGGTCTGGTTGGTTCCCCCAAGCCAGAGATTGAAGAACCCGCTCCCGTTGGCCGTGAACGTCGCGCCGCTGCCCGTTCCTCCGAACGAAATCGCCACGGACGGGTTGCTGTAATTTCGCCCGCCCCCGCCGATGATGGCGTGAACGCCGCCGTCCGTGCCCACGACTGCGGTGCCAATCGCGCCTGAGCCTGTGGGATCGCTGATATAGACGGTGGGCAGAAGCGCCGTTGAGTAGCTGCTGCCGGTCGCTGTGATGACGAAATAGTCGATAGCCCCCGGTGCGAACGGGTCCGTATGCTTGGGCGGCGTGATGCCGAGATCGGAGATGACGTTTGTATCGGTGAACGCAAGGCCCAGCGATGTCCCGGCATAGCCGAACAGCGAGCCCACCGGAACCACAGTCCCATAGGAAGGCGGGGCCTTGTAGATATTGTAATACGCCGCGCCCGTGACGGACGGCCATGTGATGGTTTCCGAGCCCAGCGTGGTTGCGATGTTGACCGAGTTCGTGATGGTCGTGATGGGCGATGCGATGCTCTCTTCGCCCGTGAGCTTGTCGATCGCCGTCACGACATACTGATATTGCGTGGGATTGCTGGCCGTTGTCGTGCTGGCCGTGCTCGTGCATGTCGAGGGTGCGGCTATCGACGCGGTGAAGGTCGTCTCCGTCAGCGTGTAGTCCGCAACGTCGATCCGCGCCAAATCATAGGGCGGATAGTCGGGATGCGTCAGCGTCATCACGTCAGCCGATTGCGTCCACTTGAGCAGCGGCAAATCCGCGACGGCATATGGCGTTTCAAGGGTGAAGACGCGCGCAACCGTGCCGCCCGTCGTGTAGGCGCCAAAATCCGTAGTATCGAGATTTTCGCCGGTCATCGTGCTGCGAAGCGAGAAAGACCCCGTGGTCGGAATGTCGTAGACGATGTATGTCCCGCCATTGACTTCGGTCATCCCGCCCAGATCAGCGAGGTACACCCAATCGTCTATCTCGAAATCATTTCCCGCTGCCGTGAACACACCAGGATCGGCATTGGTCGCGCCGCCGATATTGAAAGCATCTTCGACCACGAACGCGCCATTGGCCACGACGCGCATGTACTCATCGCCAAATTCCAGCGCATAGCCCTGTTCGACGCTGTACTGGAAAGGAATTAAGACCGGAGGATCGTCGCTGCCGTCCTGCTTGCTCTGGCCGCAGAATTTGGTCCCTGCCCGCGAGGACGCGCCCCCACGGAATGACGCCCACATATTCCTGAGCGTCGAGCAACCGCTGCGATACTTGGCAAGATCGACGCGCCCGTACAGCGCCGGGCTAATCTCCCCCGCATTGACCGCTGTTTGGATGACCGGAACGGACACGCGTGAGCCCCTCTAGTAAAATAAGCCGCCAGGGAACTCACATGCGTCATACCCGGAATACGCGCCGTTCGGGCTTGTTCCTACCCATGCCCAGCCACCGCCAGACACAGCACGCGCCTGCATCCAATCTGGGATGTGATCCGTGTTCGAAATGCTTTCATTGCCATTCGCCGAGCGGGCGGAATCCAATGCACCCTTCGCAATCGCAATTTGCTGGTTCATCTGCGCACCGTCGCGTGCAAGCGCGTTGATGAAATAGGCCCCGAGCGTTGCGGTAGTCGCCGTCAGGAACAGCGCGTCCCACATATCGGGATATTGCGAGAGGTCGGCCGTATAGACCAATTGGGCGTTTGGAAGATTCGTATAGATGACCTTGATCGGCGTGCCATGCGAATTCGTATCCACGCCGACCACAAACGGAATGCGCGTCGTGGTCCCGGTTGTATTGGCCAGCGCCGTCGTACCCGTGGTCAGCGGCGTTCCTGCTGGTTGCGGCGTGATATAGGGAATGAGAAAGCGCGCCTTCAGGCAATCGGCCGGCCACTCGTATTCATAGGCAAATGGCTGGGCGGGAGGATCCGAGGAGACCTGGCCATTCACGACCGAGGCCTTAAGCAATGTCAGCAGCCGTGTGCGCCGGCAGAAATCCCACGGCGCGCCCCTGAGGATCATCTGCGTTTTGGGCGTGTAGAATAGGTTCGCCGCGTTGGACGCAGGCGTGTTCTGGGTGAAGTTGTTGATCGTCACCCGCATGCCGATTTCTTGTAGTGCAAGATTGGCTACGTCGGTCGGGGTCATGGATTATCCCCGGCGCAGCGCTTGGAACGCTCTATGCGGTTGACGGCAAGGTTCCGGTCCACACCTCAGTACCTTCCGCGTTTCTTGGCCGGTGGCGGCGCATCGGCTTCGCCTTCACGATCCGGCATGGTTTCGGTGGACTCGTCCTCGACAGCCAGGTCCGTGATCTGAAGCTCGACACGGCAGATTGGGCTGCCTTCCGGTGCCGATTTGAAAACATTCGTCACCTTGGCGAAGGCCACGAGATGGACCGTATCGCCAGGCTCCACATCGTCATCCAGATCGAGCTTGGCCAATTCTTCGTGCGTGAGACAGATGCACAGGCCATAGGGATAATCGGCAGCCTGAGACGGAACAGGCGCTTCCATCGCCTCGACCTTTTCTTCGGTCGTGCGGGACATATCCACCATGGCGCGGCCCCAGCCCATGATCAGGCCGGCACGATCTTGGACATCTCGTCCATGTGGCGTTCGTTCATGGTGCTGTGTTCACGCTGGTGGCGCGCGTGCATCTGCTTCATCTCGTGCGCGTGGCGTCCCGCCATTTCATCGCGCTCGCCAGCGTGACGCTCGTGAACCGGAATGCCGTCCGTGCCAGAGGATTCAGCGGCAACCGGCGCGGCGCCCTCGCCTGTGTCCATCTCGGCCTTGTCGCCGGACGCTTCGGACTTGGCCTTCGCGGAAGCCTCGCCCTCGTGCGCATCCTTGTTGGTGTCGCCCTCTTTCTGCTTGATCTTGGGCGGCTTGCCGTAGCGGCGGGAACCTTTGGTGTCGGCCATGTCGATCTCCTTAGCCGCGCATCGCTGTTTTCGGCGCGTAACGCTTATTGGCGCGCGGGCTTGCAGCACCGCGCATGTTCATCAGGTTCTCAGCCAGCCGCGCCTGCTTGCCGAGCGTGCCGGGCGCATTGGCCTTTTCAGCGGCGTAGGCGCGCGTCGATTTACCGGCCTTCTCGGCTTTCGCCTTGAAACTGCCGGGATGCTTGATCGCGCCCTTGATCCATTTGTGCTTGGCCATCTACTTGGCTCCGTAACGCGATTGCGCCCGTGACTTGCTCTTGGGCTTGATGATGCCGGTGCCTTTGTCCGCCTTGTTGAAGTCCTTGCCGACACTCTGTGGCACGCCGCCGAAGCCGCCTTTCGTATGGGCGGCAGCAGCCATCAGACGGGCTTGGGCTGGCGATTTGCTGGGCATGGCCTCGCCATCACTTGCTGAGCGGATTGCCGGCGTAGCGATACCAACTCGTGTCCGCGTTATTGAAAATCCACCAGAATGTGCCGCCCGCCGATGTCGTGTCGGTGGCCGCGCCGTTCTTCACCGTGTTTGCCGCAGAGCTGACCGTCAGGTTCGTCACGTTGTTGGTGATCGAAAACCCGCATATCTGCTTATCGGACGGAGACGCAGGCAGGTTGACCGTGTTGCCGGTCGAGGTCTGCGTGAAGGTCAGCGCGGTAAAGGTCGAGGATAGCGTGATCGACGTGCTGTTCGCTTGCGCGGATGTGGTGAACGAGTTCTGAAAGTTGGACGCGAGATTGGAAATCGCCCGCGTCGTGGTTTGCAGAAAGACAGCGCCGCCTGCGTCGATGTTGACGTATTCGGTTCCGGCTACTGAGGATGTGGTTTGAACGCCCGAAGCCATGACTGCCTCTCACTCAAAGATGTTAGAGCGCGCTGTTGCCGCCGGCAGCGTGTTCGTGGCTTGTGCCGAGAACGGTCTTCTTGCTGCCCGCCGGCGCGGCCGGATTGTGGGTGGCGAGAACCTTGGGCGGACGCCCGCGCCGCTTGCCGACCGGGATGAGGTCAGGCCGCTGCGGAATCGGCGTGGTGACGCCCGAAGTCACGATGTCCACCTTGGGCACCGCGCGCTTCACATCGCCCATGGCTTCGTCAATCTGATCGCCCAGATCGCGCGGCCTGCCGTTGAAAGCCCGGCCCATGGCCTCAGCCTTGGCGCGGGCGCAGTCGTCCAGATAGCCGAGGAATTCCCCCATCTTCTTCTGCGCCGCTTCGTTCATGGGGGCCATGAATTCGTTCGGCGTTCCGAGATAGGCGATTTCCTCGTCCGTGGCGTGCAGAGTGTCGTCTTCCAGATAGCAGGGCGCGATCAGCTTGTAGATCGGCGTATCGGGAGGAAGGTCTGCAAAGGGATTGGCCATGATGGTTTCCTTTTGTGCGCGCTATTACGCGGCAACCGTGAAGCCTGAGGGGTATTGACCCAGCGTATCCACGCTGTCATCGCGCTGCTGCACGAGGCCGCCAAGGATCGTTCCCGAGGAGATGGTCTCGTTCGTGATGCCAGTGACGGCCATTTCGATGCGGTAGTATTGCGGCAACGCAACGCCGGAAGGACGGCGCGGAACATCGATGGGCAGAACCCAGCCGCCCGCCGCGAACGCCGATGTCGCCTTGGCGCCCGTCTCCGCATAGACCGTCCAGTTGGTGGAGTCGGTCGAGCCTTCAAACTGAAAGTTCAGGCGAAGACCTGAAGACGAAGACGTGATCGCGGTACCAATCTTGATGGCGACCTTTGGGATGCCTTCGCCGTCGCCCATACCCAAGTCCTGGGCCACGCCCATATTGATGACGGTGGACGTGGTGCCCGAGGCGGTGAGCGCGGCGAGAGACAGGAAGTTCGAGGCGCTCGCGAAAGGAGCGGACCCGAAGAACATATTGTTTACGTCGAAAATCATGGTCGTTCTCCTTCGTCAGCCTGATTAGCTGACAGTCGCCTCGGTGATGGTGAGCGCGTCGTTCACGCGGATCGGGATGCCGCGGAATTCCACGACGGGCTCGCCCGCATATTCTTTCGGGGTGAGCAGCACGTTCTTGTCGCGGATCGCCTGGATGTCCAGGTACTCGCGGATAGTGCGGTTGACGTAGAACGCGGGATTGATGCCGGGCGCCGGCTCGTCTGGAGCATCGGTTTCGGTGATGCCCGATTGACGCTTCGTCATGGTCGGAAGGCGCACGACCGACTTGGACATCAGCGCGAACAGGTCGGGCGGCGACGTGCCGGCTAGGCCTGCCGAGGTCGTGTCGATGTTGGCGATGCGCACGAGATAGCGCCAATCCTTCACCACAAGGCCGGCGTTCCATTCGAAATAGGACGTGTAGGCCAGAAACGGGTTGTTGTTGGCGTCGTAGCCCGGCACGATATCGCCGCGATCTTCGAACACAAGCCCGGCGCGCGAGCCCTTGGGGAAAATGCCGAAGCAGGTTTCATCGCCCCAGCCGACAAGCCAGATGGATGCGTTGCTGGACCCCGTGCCGCCACCGCTCATCACATTGCGCGCGTTCTGCGCGGTCGAAGTGGAGGTCGTGTTGTAGCGGGGAGAAAGCCCGGTGAACTGCGTGGGGTTGGTCACCGCGTTGCCGTAGAAGATCGCCGTCGCCATTTGCTGGGACAGGCCTTCAAGGTGCGCGTTGTCTTCCGACATGCGAAGGGCGGCGACATTGCCGTCCAGCTCCGCGAGCTTCTTGTCGATCTGGCTGAAGGCGACCAGCTGGCCTACGCCGTCAGTGACCTGCGCAGTCGTGGACTTGGTGTAGCCGACGCCGCCATAGAGCGCGCGCCACGTGCCGGAAGGAAGCCCGGTGCGGACGGTGGACTTGTGGCCGGTCGGCAGATTGCCTTCGCGCCACAGCATGTCCTTGAAGACTTCGTTGCACTGCGACAGCAGTTCCGCGATGTCGTCAATGCTGCCATCGGGGCCAACGCGGCGCGACCAATCGAGAAGCGAGAGATAAGCCATCAGTTAGCTCCGTTCATTGAGTTTGCGTATCGCCGCGCGGACTTGGCGGGCTTTACCGGGGAGACAGGGTTAAGCGCGGGCACTGGCGTCCCCTCGCCAAGCGCTCTGCCGATGTTGTTGAGAAGGCGGATGAGGGCCGGATGATCGCCCATGCCGGTCATCGCGAAGGCGGTGCGGAGTTCTTTGACCTGATCCGCCGAGCCGCCGTATTGCTCGATCATCGCGCCACAGCGCGCGAGCGTGGTTTCCTTGCGGTTGCCGCCCATTTCGCGGTCGGTGAGGAACGTGTTCTTCCACTCGTCACGCATCTTGGCCCAGGCTTCCTGGCCCGCCTGTTCGACGCGCTTGAGTTCCGCGATATGGGCTTCGACCAATTGCTGGCCGAGCTGTTGCACCTGGGCGTGATCGGCTTTGGTCGCGACTTCGAACTTGCCGAGCATTTCGGTGAATTTGCCGACGCGCTCGCCGTCCAGGCTGACGCCTTCGGGAAGCGTGAAGGGCTCATAGACCGGGGTTGGGATTTCGACGGCGGGCGCGGCCTCGGCGGGCTTTGCGTCCGCAGCGGGCTTGGCTTCATCGCCCTTCGGCTTTTCGGCCTCGACGGGCGCTGTAGCAGCATCGCTTAAAAGCGAGCCCGGCTCTTTTGCATCCGTGGTGGGCGCTGCCGTTGCGGGGGTCGTCTCTGCCGATGATTGAGGACTCGCGGGGGGGCTTGCCTCAGGAGACGTAACCGCAGGAGGGGGGGCGGCAACGGCAGCGTCGGGTTGCGCTACAGGCGCTGGCGTTACGGCGGGGGCCGCAGCAACCGGCGCGGGAGCAAGCGGGAGCTCGGGTTCGCCAGCCATTAGGCGTCACCCTTCTCGCGCATGACCTGAACAAGAGCGTCTGGATGGAAGGAATTGATCTGGGCGACGATCATCAGCCCGATGTTGCGTTCGCCTTCACGGAAGGCGGTCGTCATCGCATCGGACGAGAAACTTGTCTGGAAGATGTGCGTCTTGGTCATCAAATCCCAAATCCAGTTACGCCCGGCTGGGGTTTGGAGAAGGGTGGCCAAGACTTCGCGCGTTGCTTTTTCGCGCCGCTTGGCTTCTCGATCTCGCTTCCTTACCTGCTCCGGGTCCGCTGCGTCGTAAGGCTCGGACAAATTGGGGTGCAGGTTCGGCTCAGCCATCGGCGTGACCGTGGCGTGGGCGGAATCGGCTTCAAGAAAAAAGCACTTGAAATGGGATTACGGTGCGGTAGCGTGAATTAGAAATACACGGGATGGCACCATGTCACGGACGGCTGAAACGCCTAAATTGGAGCGCACGGTCATTTATTTGCCGCCGCGCCAATCGCAATTTCTCGATCATCGGGCAATTAAGAGCGGCGTTTCTCGCTCGGAAATAATTCGCCGCGATATTGACGAAAAAATGGAAGCGATGGGGCGGTAATTCCCACCAAGCTTTAAAAATGGAGCCAGCGGCGAGGACTCGAACCCGCGACCTGAGCTTTACAAGAACCCTGCTCTACCATCTGAGCTACGCCGGCATTTGGTGGAGATTGTGGGGATCGCACCCACCGCGTTCGGTTTGCAGGACCAAACTCCGCCCTAGCGGAATCCCCTGAGAATTTTGGCGGAGCGATGAGGATTCGAACCCCTAGCCTTTCGGCTCCCACGATTTTCGAGACCGTTTGCCGTCCATAACAGCGGATCGCTCCGTTGGCGGAAGGGATAGGATTCGAACCTACGAGGCCTTTTCGGGGACTAGCACGTTAGCACCGTGCCGCAATAAACCGCTCTGCCACCCTTCCGTATTAGGAAGAGCTACTTGATCGTGTGGCGGCTGTTGCCGCTCGTGCGGTTCGCGTTCGAAACATGGTGCGGTATATAGACTTTACATCTGGCCTATGCAAGAAGAATTGCATGATCGCGCTGCTACGATACCAAGTCCGTCTCCCGCTACCATCCTCATTCCGGTCTCGTTCAACGGCAGGACGGCGCGCTCTGAACGCGCAAATCGTGGTTCGACACCATGGACCGGAGCCAATTCAACCAACGTGCGCGGGCGAGTTAGGAAACGCGATGAGCTGCAACCTCATTACCAGCCGGTTCGAATCCGGCGCGCACGTCCATCTATGCGGGTCTGGTCTATTGGTTGGGCCACGGAGTGCCACTCCGTTGAGGGCGGTTCGATTCCGCCGATCCGCGCGCGGACATAGGTCAAGGGTAGACTTCCTGGCTTCCAACCAGGCGATGCGCGTTCGACCGCGATTATATACTTGACGTACTACACTGTGCATGATGTGATTATCAGGACAGGCCGTCCATTTTTCTAGGGAATCACTGGGGTTTTTGTTTGTTGATAACTGTCCTGCGTCACCGCCGCACGGAGATTTGGCTTAGGGTTTTGGAAGTTGCGTTGTAGGATTCTTGCGTTGGTTGGCAAACCTGGACAGGTAATGGCTACCTGCCCAGGGCACCCGTAGCGGGTACGCCAATCGCGACCCTTGGGGATCAAGAGAGCGTCCGTCCTGGTGGAACGGAGACGGACGCTGCCATTGCGCGATGGGGCGGATTCTCTCCCCGCCCGGGCTGCTAGCAAGCTTTCGGTCCTCAAACTCACAGCAAAAGTGTTACTTATGCCCAGGAAAAGTACACCGCAGACGGATAATCAGGGCGCGGAAGGTCAGGACACTGACAATAGCCGGGACGCCGTGCTGCGCCGGATGTTGAAAACGCCGCCGACGCCGCACAAGCCGATGGGCAAAAAGGACCGCGACAAGCCTGTTAGGACTTGACCTTGTAGGGCCTTGCGCGCCGGTCCGTCCGTTCTTATTCTGTTCCCATGCTAGTCCCTGTTGATCCTGAGATGGTCCGCACCACGGTCTTTGACGCTCTGCGTCTCGTGAAGCTCGGCCAGCATCGCGACCGGCGGCTATCTGACCTAGAGCGGGGGCATGTGGCGGTGGCCGTCATGGAGCGGCTGGGGCTGTGCGGCTGGACGGTGATGCGGGAGGAACGGGATTTCTGCGATAAGGCGATCATCCCTGACCCAAGGTGAAATGGCACCATATCTAGACTTTTGCGTACTTGTGATAACAAAGGATTGCTTGTGAATACTTTACCGGTCCGCTATGCAGGGCGCATGTGGTTCCGATTCAGCGTTGAGAGGCGCAAGCCATGCCCCATCGCGCGGTAGCTATAGCAAACGCTTTTCTCAAATTGCCCGGAGCGGCAGAAACGCTCACCCAGATGCAATTGCAGAAGCTTGTCTATATCGCGCACGGTTGGAGCCTCGCGATCTACGGCGACCGTCTTGTTTCTGACCCGGTGGAGGCATGGGCATATGGTCCAGTGTATCGCGACTTGTACGATCACACAAAGTACTTCGGCAAAGAACCGATCGGTCGGCTGATATCACCCGACGATGGCGATATTGCAGGCTTCTTTTTGGAAGAGCAGAAAAAGAAAAGTGCTCCATACGAAGCCAAGCTTGAGCCAGAAGAACTCGATGTCATTTTCCGTGTCTGGCACAGGTACGGAAACCTGAATGGCGGGCAACTATCCCAGTTGACCCACCAAAAGGGTACGCCGTGGTTCGAGACGTACACACAGAAGGGTCGAGATCAGATCATCCCGGACCCGTTGATAAGAAGCCATTACTTGGAATTGGCCGAACGTGCAGGACAAGCGCCCGAAGCCTGATGCATCGGTTATTGAACGAGCGCCGCTAGAAAGCGGCTCACAGACGATTCCTGCGGCTGCCGAGAACGAGCTTTCCTATCTCACTATGCTAGGCGACATGGCCTCGCGCCTGGAAAGCGCCGAAGCAGAGAACCAACGCCTCAAGGGCGAAGTGTCCATAGAAAAAGTAAAAGCCGAAATGATGAAGCCCTATGCGGGCAAAGTCTTTTGGTTCGTGGCATTCTATTGCGTCGGAGTTGGTGGCCTGTTGTTGCTCCAAGGGTTTAAGACCAACGGTTTCACGCTCCCTGCTACAGTGCTTGATATCATCGCCGGCAGTACCGCCACATCGGTCTTGGGTCTAATCGGTATTATCGTTAGCGGCCTATTCGGCGCTCGAAAATAGCGCCTCATCCCGCTCACACATCCATCTCAAGTTGATTGTAGTCGCGAGGCGCGAGATACGGACGCCAGCGTTTCTTGCGATGGCGCTTCCTGGGCGTGACGGGAAAGCCGTTCTTGCGTCGCCAGCGGATGAAAGCGCGGATGGATTGACCAAGCGTCTTACGCTTGCACAGTCCGCCGATAGGTAAGGCGCTTGCCGATAGCGCCGACAAGGGCCATCTCCGCGCGCATGGTGTCATCAACGCCAAGGGCGATGCGGTTGGAATAGCGGAAATCGAACTCGTTCAAATAACGCTGCAAGTGCTGCTCCCCGCAATGTTGATACGTGCCGATCATGCCGCGCGTGAAGATACCGAAATACCCCTCGACGCTGTTGGTCGTGACATCGCCGCGCGCGTATTCGCCTTTGCTGTGGCAAATCGTTTCGTGCGTATCGACGTAGGCTTTCGCGTTGCCGTACAGCACGCTTTCGTCCGTGTGCAGGCGGGTGTTCTCTTTGACGTTGCGGACCAGGATTTCACCGATGGCCTTGCGGTCCATCGCACCGGGGACATGGAAGGAACGAGTAGCGCCGCCACGTTCGACCAGGGCGACAACGGCGCGCTTGTTGGCCGTGCCTGAGCGGCCCTTCTTTGTGTAGCGCGTGCCGTCCGTGCGGCGCTTGCTGTGCTCGCTATCGGGCTTGGAGAGGTAGAGTTCGTCCGCCTCGACGATCTTGCCGTTACCGCCCATGGGAGCAGCGCCAGCGGCGGGCGTCATCGCCTCGCGGATGCGGTGCGCCATGAACCAGGCCGTCTTGTAGGTCACGCCCAACATGCGATGGAGCTGGTGGGCGGACATGCCCTTCTTGGATGACGTGAGAAGCTGGGTAGCGAGCAGCCACTTGGTCAGGGGGATATGCGAGCGCTCAAAGACGGTGCCGACCGTGACGGAGAAAGGCTTCTCGCAAGCACGGCATTTGTAGACGCCGGGACGGGTAGATTTGCCCTTCATGGCGGTAGCTTGGTCGATCACGCCGCAATGCGGGCAAACCGGGCCATGGGGCCACTGGAGCTTCTCCAGATGGACGCGGGCGGCGTCTTCGTCGTTGTAAATCTTGGCCTTCAAATTGAGCGTCATGGCGGTAGGTCCTGATATCTGCCGCCAACCTATACCGCGCCGCACAGTACGTCAAGTATATAATCGCGCGTTCGACCCGCGCTGTCCGCACCAACTACGCGAGCGTCGTCCAACGGTAAGACAGCGGCTTCCAAACCCGCGAATCTGGGTTCAATTCCTAGCGCTCGTGCCACATGCAGCCTTCGTCTAAAGGTCAGGATAGCGGTCTTTCAAATCGCTGATGTCAGGGTTCGAGTCCCACAGGCTGCGCCACGGCTCCGTCGTTCAATGGTTAGGACACCGGGCTTTGAACTCGGTGATTGCGGTTCAAGTCCGCACGGGGCTGCCAACCTACATCACGGCCGGCACGATAACCGAATCCGCCTCCGGCTTTTTGCACGTCACTTCATGCGTTCCAAGATGGACCATGTTGAACGTCACATCCAGATCGCAGGATATGCCTAGCCCCGATTTGAGCGCCTTGCGGCAGAAATTCAAATCCTCGCTCCAATAGGGATGAGGGTTGGCCTTCTCGACTTCCCAAATCCTGTTGATCCAGTCGGCAAAAGGCGTGCCTTCGACCGATGAGAGAGCTGCTTCATCGGCAATCGAGCAGAATGAATCGCGCATCATGCTCTTGAACGCTTCGACGCCGGTTTCTCCGGGCCACTTGTATGTCTCGTAATACCAGGGCCATGGGAGCTTTTCGTAGACGCTCGTCCTCACCAGCATGAACCCACCCGGCATGAGTTCGGCGGCGTGCAGACCGCCCTTGCTGATGTCGGGCGGTCGATCTCCCGCAAGCTTGCCGAGCGTTTCATAGGGCGGCACGCGCTTGTTGTAGGTGGCGCCGACAATATCCTTGTCGTGCTTCAGAAGCTTCAGCAAAGAGTCTGGCGGGAATACCAGGTCGCAGTCAATGAACAGGATGTAGTCCTGCTTCCACTTGAGCGCGGTTTCCACCAGGTCATTGCGCTGCTTGGTGATCATCGAGCCTTCAAGGTTGCTGATGTTCACCTGCACGCCATGAAGGGCGGAGTACATCGCCATACCGCAGATTGCGGTGGCTGACCGCGCTTCCCAGGTGCGTCCCGATGGAATGGACAGCATGACGCTGATCGGCTTTTTCTTGGGCGCGTCGGCAGGCGGAGGAACCAGCGCAACAACTTCGTCCACCGGCTCGGCGGTCAATGCGGTTCCCGACAACAGTTTATCTCTCACGCCCATCCGGGGATTTCCTTCAAGAGCTTCTCGGCATTTGCCTTTGCGATCACGTATTCAGGCCCAGGCTCGCTCGTATCGCCGTAGGCCGCGATGATGTTGGGAAGCGCCGCCTTCATGGCGTTGTGGTGGGCCGCGAAATATTCCGTCACGTCGTCACGCTGGATGAACTCGACGCCTAGCTTCCCTGCCATGTATTTGGCCTGCACGGCTCTGGCCTTGAATGTGGCCTTGAACACGTCCAGCCAGAATTCAAAATCGCGTCCGCGCTTGGTCTTGCCACGCGCGCCCGCATAGTAAGCTTTGAGCTTCAGCGACGGCTTGCCGAAAATCATCAGGTCGATTTGCTGGTTCCACGTGTCATCGAACCAGAAGGGGAAAACCTCGGGCGACCATTTCCAGTCGCACGCATCCAGCCATGCCTTCGGAATGATCGGCATGACGCATACGGTATCGTCGGGACACGACCACCATAAAAGGCGCTTGGGCTGCTCGCTCACCCCGCGCGCGAGTGCTTCGTCCCAGCCGGGGCTAATCACAAATGTTCTGTCCGTCAGCAGCGTCACCACGTCGGGATTTGTGGGTTGCACCGAAAGCAGAAGCCGATTGTCGATCTCGCCGCGGGCGATGGGCCGGTCTGCATAGTTGATTGTGATTACAGGCTCTGGCTCGACAGAATTGACGGCAGCCTTGGTCTTTTCATCGTCAGCGTCTAGGCCAACGTGGAATTCGACCGTATGATTGCCGGATTGCAGACGATGCAGCGCCATAATGACGCCGATGAGGGCCATAGGGCGCTCGCGGGAGGACATGCAGACGGCGATTTTCATAGAACCTCGCTCATAATCAGGACCGCGCGGTCGATCTTGTCGTGAATTGGGTACGGCGCATTGCCCAACATCATGCCTGTGTCGTGGATACGGTCGGCGTTCGGTGTCTGCTGATCGGCCCAGCGCGCGCCATAGGGCTGCTTGCGGAATGAGCCGCCGACAGGGGGGCGGCAATCTATGCCAGCGGCGCGGAGCGCGGCGGCAAGCCGGGTGCGAACGGCGCTGCTTTCGACGCAGAAATGAATACCGAACGGCGAGGGCTCGCCTACCATGACTGGATGTGTAAGCGGCAAGCCCTGTGAAGCGAAATCCCGCCAATAGGTGAAGTTCTCGCGCCGCACCGCAATCCGCGCATCCAGCTTCTTCAACTGCTCACGCGCGATAGCGGCGTGCATCTCGACGGGGCGCACGTTGTAGCCGAACAGTTGGAACTCGTATTCGGAGCCGAAGGTACGCGAGTGATAAACACCCCGCGTCCAGCCATGATTGCGGAGCATCCTGCACAGGTTGGCGTACTCGGCGTCGTTGGTGAGGATGCAGCCGCCTTCGATGGCCGATAGCTGATGCGACCAGAAGAACGAGAACGTGTTGCCGATGCCACGTGTACCTGCCAAATCACCCGTGATGCTTTTAGCGCCTATGGACTCGCAGTTGTCTTCTATTGCGTAGGCTCCGTCCGCCATGAACGCTTGGGCATTCCCCAGAATGCTGCACGCAAGAATGAGACGCGGCATGTCGGGACGCGTACCGGACCACACGCCCTCAGCGTTCCATGTTGAGCCAGCGTCTAGCAGTATCGGCTCTAGCCCGTGCTGAATGAGAGGCGCAAATGTCGTCGCCCAAGCAAGTGCCGGGACCAATACTTTATCGCCACGCATTAGGGGGCTGTCTTTGCGTGCAAACAAAGCCGCCACCGCGATCAGATTGGCCGACGATCCCGAGTTGACCATGATCGCGTGCTCCATACCGTGCCATGCGGCGAACTCGGCTTCAAACGCTTCGACTTGCTCGCCCATGGTAAACCGGCCGGAGGCAATCACGCGCTGCATGGCGTCGTATTCTTCCGGTCCCCAGCCGGCAAAGGCAGTGGGATAGTCGTATTGAGACTGAGCTTCGCGATAGATGGGAAGATGGGCGTTCATTGCGGTCTGCCACCGTTGTTGTTAGCGCGACCCTTGCTGGCTTCCATCACGCGCCGTATCCGCTCATCGATGACCGCCTCTTTGTCGGCACGCATGCGCTCATCGCGCATGTGGATGCACACTTGGGCCAGCGATTGGGCCGCAGCCAGCAACTCCTCATATGAAAGATCGGCAAGCTTTCTGCCGCGCCATGTGTATTCGCTCATGGTCTTCGGCGGGATTTCCGGCGCAACGCAGGCGCCTACGCGAAGGTTTGTCATGCCGCCACCCGATGGCCACTGAGCGCCCGGTGCCATTCGATCGTACGGGCGAGCCCCTCATCCAACTGTACGAACTTCTTGGGGCCGAACTCGCGCGTATAGCGCGAAAGATCCAGCCCGACATGCGCTGGCGCGCCTTCGATGGCCGCGCCCATGTTGCGCGGGATCTTCATGGGCGTCTTGGTGATCTCGCTGATCTTGCGGGCGAGATGGGCTATCGAGATTTCCCCGATGCCACCGACGTTGTAGATCGCATGACGGCCATGAAGCAGGATGTTGAGCAGCATCTGCACGACATCGCTCACATAGCAGTAGGTACGCCTAGCCGCGCCGCCGTCTTTCAGGACGATCAGGTCTTCTTCAAGAGCCTGGGTGATAAGCTCGCTCATCACGCGCGTATCGCCAGCCTTGCATCCAGGCCCGTAGGCAAGGGCTACACGGGCAATAGATACATCCCTGTCCTTGGTGCGGGCGGCTAGACAGATTGCCTCTCCGCATCGCTTGGATTCGATGTAGATGCCACGTGGATGCGTTGGCCGCGTTGTGCCGATGTCATCTTCCGAATGGAAGGTCTTGGGCGAGCCGCTGTAGATTTCCGCGGTGCTGAGAAAGATCATGCGCCCGCCCGGCTTCAGTTTATCGAGCAGTAGCAAGAGCAGCGTCGTGTTGAGGGTTGCCGTCTCAAGCGGTTCCGACATGAAGCGCGAGGGCTGGGCATAACCGGCCGCATGGATGATGAAGTCGTAAGGCCCGCGAGGCGGCGTAGGAAGCGACCGTGACATCTCGTGGACGACCGCGCATCCACACACCTCAAGCGCCGCCATGATGTTAGAGCCGATGAGCCCGGTGGACCCCGTGACCAGTACGCTTTTGCCGTAGAGCGGCGATGCGTCCACTCCGGCAAGGGCCAGTTCCGCGTTTTGGTTGAGCAGGTTCATGCTGGCACTTGCTCCGCAATCCTGTGAGCCCATGTGATGTCGTGCATGGGGCGCTCCTGAATCGGCACATAAGCCAGCCATCGCGTCTGCACGGCGCTGCGCAGTGAAGCGTCCAGATCATCGTCGCTCGCCGGGAAGGCGCAGACCATTTCGGGGACGTGACGCATCATATCCAGGCCCTCCGCACACATATGGGTAGGGCCAAGCTTCTCGTAGTCGCGAGCACCGCCGACCGTCACGAACAATCCCGGCAATTTCTGCACGCCAAAATCCAGATACACTTGCTCATAGGCGCGGCGCACGAGGAACGCGTCTATCGTGTGATAGACCGGATAGAGGCCTGCCATTGCGAGGCCCGCAGCGAACGACACCGAAGCTTGTTCGCACACGCCCATGTTGATGCACCGCGCGGGCCAACGCTGGAACGCATCGCGAAAGCCATAGACGCCGATGTCGCCTAGAAGTAGGACGATCTTGTCGTCTTTCTCCATAAGCGTGGTGATGGTCTTTACGAATTGGGCGCGTAGGGTCATGTGTGCCTACCCTTCGCATCCCAATGATGCGGCGAATGCCAGCCGAAAAAACGGTACACCTCGAACCAATTTCCGTGCCTAAAAAGATACCCGCTCCAATAACGGTTTCTCTCAACGGAGATTGATAGCGTGGGAAATCCGTACACCATATGGCGGCTGCGCGTGACAAACAGGTGACGCGAACAGAAGCGCACGTTGACGAGAATTGTATGGGGTTCCCACTTCATGCGGCCATTCCCCCACCCATAACCAACTTTTCTTTCAATATCTTGCCCATGATTTCTGGATTAGCCCGCTTGTTGGTGCAGGCCATTACCTGACCAACAAACCAACCGACAGCCTTTTCATTCTTTTGTGCTGCCCTTGCCTTCTCTGGATTATCTCGGACCAGAGCATCAATTACGCCCTCAATCAGATATGGATCATTGATCTGGTACATATCGAACAAATGAACCAGGGTTCTCACATCGTCAGCGTCCCACGGTCCTTTGGTTGCTCTGTGTTCGAAGAACTTGATTGCCGCATCGTATTGCGTGATCTGGCCGGCGTCGTATTGCTGGCAAATGTGCCTTGTAACGTCGCTCACGCCGCCAACTCCCCACGCCTAGGCGCGCGGTGATGCCACGCAGCAGCGTTCCGCTCCATCTCGGGAACCCCGTAACCCTTTACGGTGTCCGCTATCACGCAGAACGGCATGGACCCCGACTTGAGGGACAAAGCCGAACGCAATGCGTCGTGATCGTGCCCGCTTACACGTGACACGAACCATCCGAAGGCGCGAAACTTGCTCGCCAAGTCGGAGACGAACGGTGCATTGTCCAAACGGTTTGGGCTGTTGCCGTTATTGTCCACGATCACGGTGAGATTGGAAAGTTCGTGCTTGGTGGCCAGATGTGCGGCCTCCCAGCACGAGCCTTCCTCCATCTCGGAATCGCCCACGAGGCAGAAGACGCGTGCCTCCGAGCCCATGATCTTCAGCCCAGCGGCAATCCCACATGCAATCGGAAAGCCGTGCCCGAGGCTTCCCGTCGTTGCCTCTATGCCATGTGCAACGTCGCGCTCCGGATGGCCCAAGAGTTCGGCGCCCGCCTGACAAAAGCGCGCCAGCCAGTCATTGGGGATGAACCCATGCTGCGCCAGCACCGCATAGAGCGCGAGGCAGCCATGGCCTTTGGAGAGGACGAAGCGGTCGCGGTCAGGATGCTCCGGGCATGACGGATCGACATTCAGCACGCCGTCATACAGCACATGCACGATGTCCAGGACCGACAGGGCAGAGGGAATATGACCCTCGCCCGCTTTGGCGCAGGTGTTGATGATCGTGCGGCGCAAATGGGACAAGTCCGCTTGCACGGGTCTAGTGCCTCAGGCGTTCGGCTACGGATTTGTGGGCAAGCTGAATGGCGTTGTCGCGTACACGGTCGATGATCTTGGAGGCTGTCACCCAGCCTTCGTCGCTGCGAAGCAATGCAAGCGAGCGCATGGCATCACGGGCATTGCCGAGGCTGTCCAGCAAGATCGCCAGCGCCTCGCGTTCGGTCATGTCAGCCATTACGCGTTCCCCAATATTGCCTGCAACGCATTGACCCCGCCGCCTACATGCGTGTCGGAAAGGGTCTTCGCTCCCTCGACTGCCGCCATGGCGTCCGCGCCCTGTTGCTGGGCCTGCATGGCCTGCTGCTCCCTCTGCACGATGTCGCGTACCTGATCCGGGCTGTTCGTGATGCGCTTCGATACGCCCAGCACGTCGGCATATTCCTGCATGAACTCGGTCGGATTGAGGGAGGCACGCGCTTCAGGATACACAGCGCCCAGGTTGCCAGCGATTTGAGCATAGCGCTCCATGGCTGCCGTAGAAGCAGCACGCTGCGCCAGCGCCATCATGCTCACGTATTCAATGCCGAGAGGCACGCCCACCAGTTCAGCGGGTAATGGCGGGAGTAACCGCTTGCGTTCCATGATGCGGAACACGCGCTTGATAGCGGGCGAGGCAAATTCGTTCTGAAACCGCTCGACCACAGGGCCAAGCACCTGAAGCTTCTCTTGCTGGCGCTGGGCAACCTCGTAAGCCGTCATGTCCTTGGTGGCTTCGGACAGCATCAGGAATAGATCGTTGAAGAAGCCGGTCTTGATGCGAATCTGAATTTCCTTCAGATCGTTCATCATCTCCCCGATTTGGGGATTGACCTCATAGGTCGGCCGCATGCCCTTCTCCGGGCCAAGGTCAGTCACATAGGTCACATGGCCGGGGAGAATGGAGCTTGGCTCGTTCTTAAGCTGGATGCTGGCAAGCATCGGCGGGCGCACCATCTTCTCGATGGCTTCCGCTTTGCGTGCTGTCTCAACCTGCAACTGCATGATGTCAGGGAGCGCATCCATGGCGGGCGAGCGGCCATAGGCGTCGTTGGATGTAACAGCCCAGCGCGGGCACACATGCGGCGCGTCCTTGAACCCGCGCATGGACAGCGGCCTGTCGGCTGCAAAGCCCCAGACCCAATAGACCTCACGCCATGTGAAGTCGCCCTTGACCACGCCGACGTTGTTGTCGCCGGTCGTGCTGATCGGGAAATTCGGCTCTACCGAATGGGCAATCAGCCTTTCGACTTCAAGTGATGAGCCTTTGGTGCGCCACATGCCCTGTACATCGGGCGGGCAATTCTCTAGGCCGAACATCTCGACAATCTGCGAGATGGTCATCACGAATTGGCGGTAGAAGCTCTCCACCCGGAACGCATTGGACGAGGCCAGGAAATATTCGCCGGGGCACGGGTTGTAGCAGCGAATTACGTCGCGCTCGTCCTCGTAGATGATTTCCGGCGCTGTGCCGAACGTCACCAAGTCCTCGAACATCTGGGCGCCGGCGTCGTAGAAGTTCGACCGCGCCATGACCTGGTACATGCGGTCTTCGACTTCCTCGAACCACATCTGCACGGCCTTGCTGACGCTTTCACGGTCCGCAAGAGCGGGCTTAAGCTTGAACCACGGCCTACCCGGCGACATGAGCCCGCTCATCATGCCCGAGGCGCAGATGCGCATGGCCTGCGTTCCGGTCGGGTCGATGATGGCCTGGTTGATCGCAAGACCGCGCACCATCGTGTTGGGCGTCGGCTGCGAGACATTGATGAAGATTCCGCGTCTTGGGAGAATGTAGGTTTCGAGCAGGGACCAGTGCTGCGCCCATGAGAAGCGCCATGCGCGAAGCATGGACAGGCGCGCTTCCTGATGCTGCTGGAGTTGCAGCCATTCGGTCGATGCGAGGGGCTGCTTCTTCTTGGCTACTGCTGGCTGGGCAGCCAATTGCGCGGGGCCTGCGGATTCATACGCTACGCGGCGTTCGGATTTTGCACGCGGCTTGGTGGCGAGGGCTGCGCTCATAGAACGAACACTCCGCCTGCCGCCTTAGCGCGGACCTGCTCGACGCTCCATCCACGCTTCCACGCGCGGTACACATCAACATAGCCATAATCGTGGATCAACCTGCGCCACTCGCGCGGCATGGCGTCGATGGCGCGCATTGTTGGTTCAGCAACGCGGCGCTTGTACTCTGGGTCAGCCGCGTCGGCGCGCGCTGCAAAGGCTCGCGTTTGGGAATCGGTCATTGCGCACCGCCCGTGACGCGCTTCTCAATAACATACACAGTCAGTTCACTGGAGCCTTTCGTGACGAAGTTCATAGAGGCACCGCCGCTGGCGCGGATCGCGCGCACCACAAGCCGCGCTAAGCATGCTGAATTACTCTCTCCCGGTTCGGGAGAAATTTGCTCCTGGAGCCCCCTGATGGCGCTCATGTGGCCACCCCACACAGTTTGCGGTATTCATCGCGAATGGCCTGTACAACACGCGGCAACCTGATGATGCGCTGGTCATCCTTGCACCAGATGCGGCGTGCGGGGGAACCATCCGGGCCAAGCGCCCACATGAAGGGGTAGACGCGGCGGACGGCGCTCTCAATCCTGCGATAGCGCTCAATCTCTCGCCTACACACAGCCTCAGCGGCAAATGCGGCGATATCTTCTCGCGTGCTATATGTGATTGCTCCCGCCTGCGTGCTCATCCCAGCAACGTCTTTGCTGCCGTGTTATTGGCTTTGGTGACGAGGCCCTTTGGCCCGCCTGCGTTCTTGATCGTGTCGGAGAAGCCTTGACCGGCCGCACCACGTGCGCGTGACGCAGCCGTAGCGCCCGCCATGGCCACTGCGGGATTTGCAAACGTCGGCGGATTGGCTGCCGGTGGCGGCGCGGGTGGCGTCGGAACTTTGGGGGAGTTGAATAGGAAACCCATACTCTACCTCACCGTATGCGGCATCCACTGCCGCGGCGTTTGTGCTTGCGGGGCTCCGGCTCCAGCACCTTTCCAGGCTTGCGCCATCGGGTTGTAGTCGGCCTGCATCTGCGATTTCTGGCGGCTCACCACGCCCGTGTGATCGGACGGCGCGACCGGATAGGCAAAGGTCAGAGCGAGCGCGTCGGCATAATCGGGCGAAGCCAGCCCGCGCTTTTTCATGTCCTCTTTCTTCTCAAGCTGAATGGCGTCCTGACCTTCCTTCATCACGTAGCCGTATTCGACGCCCGTAAGGTCCGCGATGAGTTCCTGATCGTGCGGAAGCATGGCGCCCGTCAGCCAGTCGCGCATCACGCCCCACATCTCGGCGCGCTTGTTGGCGTACATGAGATTGCCGGACTGCGATGGCATGGCGCGGTCGGCCTTGGACCCGAACTGAACCTCGTGAACAGGCATGCGCAGGTAGCGCAGCCGGTCTACAACGCCGCCCCCTACCCCGCCGCCATCCACGAAGATGGCGTCCACGCCTGCCTGCGTGGCTTCATCGGCCACACGGGCAGCTAGGGTCATCGTATCCACATTGCGCAACTTGATGGCTTTGAAACCCCGCGCATCTCGTCCTCGGCGAATGACAATCACGCTCTGGTCATCACCAAAGCGGGCAACATCCACGCCCATCACCACGGGATCCATGAGCGTGACCTCGTAATCGCGCTCGGGCGACATGGCGGCTTCCACAACTTCCGAGCTGATGAACTGCATGGAGCCTGCACGCGGGAACACGCCGCGCACGCGCACACGGACGAAATCGCTATCCTCGCCGTAGTCGTCTATCCATTGCTTGATCTGGGCTTTGTTGGTCAGCCGCGCCGTTCTGGAATCGACCTGATGGGTATTCCAGCGATGACGATAACGGCCAAAGCATTCACGGAAGCGGCCCGTGTTACGGGTCGGGTTGCCAAAGGCGCACCACAGGATCTGCGTATCGGAGTCGGTCAGCGCGCCTTCCGTCGTTTCCCAGATCACATCGGGGATGGACGAGGCCTCGTCAAAGAACACGACAACACGCTTGCCCTGGTTGTGCAGACCCGCAAATGCTTCGGTGTTGCGCTCGGACCATGCAATCGCATCGACCCGCCATGTCTTCTCGTGCTCAGGATCGACGGAGTAAAGCGCCGTCGCCGTGAACTTGAACCAGTGTCTTGCGATGAACAGCCGGTGCCATTTGGCAAGCTCAGGCCACGTCTTGGTGCGAAGCTGGGTTTCGGTATTGGCGGTGACAACGCCCTTGGTATCCTCGTAGGTGGAAACCGCCCACAGGATCAGCCACGCGATAAGCGCGGACTTGCCAGGCCCGTGCCCGCTCGCAACAGCCTCACGGATCGCATCGGCCGGCGTCTTGAGCCCATCGCGGATTTCATGCAGGATTTTGGTCTGCCATTCGTCGGGACCAGTGAACGCTTCAAGCTCGGTTCCCTTCTCGCCCCACGGAAACGCCCGTATGACAAAGCGGTACGGATCGCTCGATGTCTCGGCAATGAGCTGGATAAGCTCATCTTCAAGGGCTTGCTCGGGTGAGACTTTGCGCTGTGCTTGGGCCATGGCTATTTGCGCGCCCGAGCGGCTTTGATGCGGTCAGCTAGACCAAGGTTGATCTCGCCGGAGTGTTCGAGCCCGATCTTCTCGCCGTATTTCTTAGGGGCCACCTTCGACGCGAACCACTTTCGCGCGTCTACCCGAAGCCGAGAGCGCTGCACGTGTTCGCCGTTCAGTGTGTACCCAGGATTCTCCGGGTCGTTGGTCGCCATCCAGTCGTTGGTGGCGTTGTCCGCAATCTCAATGGTGTCTTCGGCCAGAAAATCAGCCTGCGCCTCGCGCGCGCGTGTGTATTGTTCAGCGAAGTCTCTTTCCAGCACATTGGGATCCTAAGCTTAGAATTCCACGTGGACAAGTTGTCGCG